>Ga0209794_1000148_pt1 | contig 168365 bp, 143 predicted proteins | sample EBPBio232013_DNA_FD_185869 | JGI IMG/M metagenome (GOLD analysis project Ga0209794, IMG submission 185869) | Wastewater treatment Type I Accumulibacter community from EBPR Bioreactor in Madison, WI, USA - Reactor 1_5/23/2013_ DNA (SPAdes)... | ecosystem: Engineered > Bioreactor > EBPR >...
TATTTCAGTTTTGTGGTAAAAACAAAATACACAAAAACCCCGAAAATTGCCAATTTTGGCTCTTTTTCGGGGTTAGTTTATTTGTAGAAAACTGTATATCAGCAAGTTAAACCTATAAAGGGAAGCCTAATTAATTGTCTTTCTTCAAAATATCTTGGCGAGAGATATTTTCACGCGGGGCTTGTTTAAGAATGTCTCGGTATTCTTTCTTTTTCAAGTCACCGTTTTTGACTGACTTAATAAAGCTTGCCCAAGCAAAGGGATTTAAGAAAGGCAGGGTGTTTGAGAAACTTCGGTTGGCGGCATTTTCACGACCAAAAATTTGTTGGTCCATAAAACTTCGATAGTTAGATGCGGCGCTCATCGGTGTGGCAGCTGCCATTTGCATCAAGAGCTCTTGGCGCGTATTTCGTTCGAGGTTTTCGCGTTCAAATTCGTCAGGCAATTTCATTGCGATAAACGCTTTTTTAAAGTCTTCTTCCGTTGCATACGGATAGACCTTCACTTCAGCCAACGTTTTTATGTCTTCTTTCATCAAAATGATGGCCGAATACGATTCTTCCATGTGGCGTTTTGGAACCACGTGGTATTGTTTTTGGTATCCCAGATAACTAAATACCACACTATCCCCAGGAAATACGGGCAACGCAAAATACCCCGCTTCGTCTGCCAAGGTTCCTCGTCCCGCTTTTGGAATAAAAATATAGGCTTTCGCGAGCGTTTGTGTCCCTTTTACTCCGACTACACGCCCCGTAAACATAATGCTTTTTACCTGCCCTTGGGCACGTGCTTCTACTGTATTCAGCAATGAAAGCAAAAAAATAACCCCAACAAGGAAGTAGCTGTATGTATGTTTTTGTAGCATAGTTTCTGGTCAAAAATGAACGCAAAGGTGTGTCCTTATAATGAGTAACGTTATTATCTATGAAAAAATTTTAACAAATGTCACAATAAACGGTGCCGAAAGCAACAAGCCATCGAAACGGTCTAAAAAGCCTCCGTGTCCTGGAATCGTACTACCAGAATCTTTGATGGCGATGCTTCTTTTAAAAAGGGATTCTACTAAATCTCCTAATGTACCTGCCACCACAATCAGTGCTCCGATACAATACCAAGCCCATTCTTCAAACGAGCGGAAGTACATCCCAAGGAAGAAAGCGACAATGGCTGCAAAGAAAGCACCACCAACGGCTCCTTCCCATGATTTTTTGGGAGAAACACGTTCAAAAAGCTTTCTTTTTCCGAAATAAGTACCCGCAAAATAGGCCCCTACGTCTGTTGCCCACAATAAAAATAAGCTTCCGAGTACGATTTCATAATTATACACGCCACCACGCATCGCCAAGACACTTAGTAACGAAAAAGGTATGGCGACGTAAATAATTCCCAAAAACGTAAAAGCGATATTTTGAAAGGGCTTTAGGTCTTTTTTCTTATATAGTTTTATAAAGAAAATCATGGTTACCATCGGGCTGATTAGGAAGTAATTTTGGAAATCAATTACTTCTTTTTCAATCAAAAATGTCAGGAGGTTTATAAACACCCCGCACAATGTGCCATAATACGTCAATGGTTGGTTTCCGTCAAGCCCTAATAGTTTGTAAAACTCTAATTGGGTAAGAATACTGATGGCACAAAAAAGCAATAAAAACGTCCAATCACTGTACAAAATAGCGGATAAAATGATGGCAACCCCTACGATGGCGGCAATAATACGTTGTTGAAGATTAGATAGGTTATTCAAAGGAGATTTCATTCTCTACGATAGTTTTGGCAATGATAGCATCTTTCAAAGGAACATACAACTCGTACTTGCCAAAGTGGTAACTGCTATCCTGTTTATTAATAACAACTCCCGAAATAGATTGTTGCTCTAAATATTCCCGCACGATTTCGGCACGATGCTGGAAACTTGTCTCAAAGATTTTTTCCCAATTATCAACAGTCATTTGGTTTATTGTAAATGTAAGCGCCTCCGTGCTATGCAGATAGTGCTAAACAATCTACAACTGGGCAGCTCTACGGTGAGAAATCATTTTTAGGTTTAAAAGCAAACCTGCCGTTAGTACTAATGATAATAATGCCCCCGTCCATGAAATAGTAGATTCGGGATTCTCAACATTCATTGAAATTAGCTGCTGGTTGGACAGGTAAACCATTAACAGCGTAGCTGCATTATTGACGAAGTGAGCAAAAATAGGGGTCCATAAATTTCGGCTCCACGCATACATATAGCCAAACATGGCGCCTAGGAGCATTCGGGGGATAAAGCCTAAGAATTGCAAATGAGTAGCACTAAATATCGCCGCGGTCAACCAAATGGAGATGTGCATGTCTCCAATTTTATGAAATATTTTTCGCTGAATAATACCTCTGAACAGGACTTCCTCGCCAATGGCTGGAATAATAGCCATCACTGTCATGGCTACTAATAGCTTGGACAATGACTTAAATTCGGTCAAAAACTGGGTCATTATGGCCAATTCTTGCTCTTTGCGTCTCATCCAGCTTTCGACCCTGAATAGTCCGTGAGGTAGGTGTACACTGTTATTCCATTCAATGATGAGGCTATTCAACGGCATAAAAGCCAGCACGGCCAGACAAGCAACTCCTAGCAGTAAAAACGAAGGTAACGGACGACGCACGAATTCTTCTACCCGATGCTGTTCTGACCATCGCCAATAGATAACGCTAGGAATAAGAAATGTAAACGAATGCGATACGGCTTGTATCAACATCAAATACCACCATGAATGCGGGTAAGCCTCGGGCTTTTGCAGCATTTGAGCGATGTCTTCTAGCCCCAACCCACCATGCGTCATACTCAAGGCCATAATCGCCGCCATCGCAAGGAGATTGCCTAGCGAAGAACCCAGCAAAACCAGCCCAAAAAGTAACATGACGTTACGCCAAGGGGGTCTTTGGGGGACACTATGAAAAATATCTGATTGTATTTCTTCCACGGATTAACTAAATAAACTTACACAAATATAACATTCCCTACCAAATTATGATACTTTGTCCCTCACTCAGACAAAGTTTGTGCGACGTTCTCCACCTTCCTTAAAACGAAACGGGCCTTTGGTGATACCAAAAGCCCGTCGCAATCAATGTATTTGTATGTTTACAGCGTCCGTTTTACTTCTTTCATTTCGAAGCTTTCTACAATATCCCCTACTTGAATATCATTAAGCCCTTTGATGCTAAGACCAAATTCAAACCCTGATTTAACTTCGTTTACATCGTCTTTGTAACGTTTAAGCTGCGAAATTTCACCTTCGTGAACCACAATAAAGTCACGGATAACGCGCACTTTGTTATTACGTTTAATATGCCCATCGGTTACGTAACATCCTGCTACGGTACCTACTTTGCTAATCTTGAACACTTCGCGAATCTCAGCGTTACCCACAATGACTTCTTCCATTGTTGGCTCCAACATACCCAGCATCGCGTCTTTCACTTCGTTGATAGCGTCGTAAATGACCGAGTAAAGGCGGATTTCGATTTGTTCTTGTTCTGCAAGTTTCTTGGCATTGATAGAAGGGCGAACTTGGAAACCAACGATGATGGCATCCGACGCAATCGCCAAGTTAACATCCGACTCCGCGATTTGACCCACCGCTTTGTTGACAATATTCACTTGTACCTCTTCCGTCGAAAGTTTCAACAACGAGTCAGACAAGGCTTCTACCGAACCGTCCACGTCACCTTTGATGATGATGTTCAATTCTTTGAAAGTTCCGATGGCCTTACGACGACCGATTTCTTCCAGCGTAATGTGCTTACGAGTACGGATTGTTTGCTCACGCATGATTTGTTCACGCTTGTTGGCAATCTCCCGTGCTTCACGTTCTGATTCCATCGCATTGAACTTATCACCCGCTTGAGGCGCACCGTTCAAACCAAGCAACTGTACTGGAGTAGATGGCCCTGCGGTTTTCAAGCGCGTTCCTGACGCATCAAACATTGCCTTTACACGTCCATGGTGTGAACCTGCCAAAATAGGATCTCCTACTTTAAGTGTTCCCGTCTGCACCAACACCGTTGCCAAATAACCACGGCCTTTGTCCAGCGATGCTTCAATCACAGTACCAGAAGCGCGACGTTCTGGGTTGGCTTTGAGTTCGAGCAAGTCAGCTTCCAACAATACTTTTTCAAGCAAATCAGGAATACCAACTCCTGATTTTGACGAAATTTCTTGTGTTTGGTACTTTCCACCCCACTCTTCCACCAAAATATTCATATTTGCCAATGCTTCACGGATTTTTTCCGTATTAGCTCCAGGCTTGTCAATCTTACTAAAAGCAAATACAATCGGACTTCCCGCGTTTTGTGCGTGGTTAATCGCTTCCCGCGTTTGAGGCATGATAGAATCGTCCGCAGCAATCACAATGATAACGACGTCGGTTACTTTTGCACCCCGCGCACGCATCGCCGTAAAGGCTTCGTGACCTGGTGTATCGAGGAATGTAATTCGGCGACCGCCATCTGTTTTTACGCTGTATGCCCCAATGTGCTGCGTGATTCCCCCTGCCTCACCCGCTGCTACGCGAGTACGGCGAATGTAGTCAAGCAATGATGTTTTACCGTGGTCAACGTGACCCATGATGGTTACGATAGGAGCGCGTTCTTGCAAATCAGCCTCATCGTCTTCGATTTCCTGTACATCGCCCTGAATTTCTTCTTCGGCAGAGATGAAGGAAACATCATAACCAAACTCATCCGCAATCAAGGTAATACTTTCTGCATCCAAACGCTGGTTGATTGAGACGAACATACCCATGCTCAAACAAACAGAAATAACCTCTTGCACCGACACGTCCATCAAAGAAGAAAGCTCATTGGCCGAGACAAACTCTGTTACCTTGAGTACTTTTGCATCTTCTTGTTCTTGCATCAAGCGATCTTCTTCTGCTACTGCACGAACCCGACGACGCTCGCGGCGTTTGTCAGCTCCAAAGTTTTTACCACGCGTAGTACCACTCAAACGAGCATTTGTTGCCTTGATTGAGTCTGATACTTCTTTGTCAGAGATTTCCTCTTTGCGTTCGCGACGGTTGTTGTTGGCCGTGTTTCCGCCCTTTTTATTGTTATTATTACTGTTGTTGTTGGTATTGTTACCAGTGTTGGTATTGTTGGTATTTGTATTCCCACCTTGTCCTTGACCCGAGTTTGGTCCTCTGCGGTTGTTGTTATTGTTGGAATTATTGTTACCTCCACCTTGCGCATTTCCTCCAGAAGCTTGCTGCGGTCTGTTCTGACCGTCCCTTGCAGGTCGATCGCCTTGTCTTCCGCTGTTGCCACTATTGTTGGCGTTTGTGTTATTGTTACTGTTGTTATTTCCAGCAGTATTGTTACCGTTGTTATTATTATTGTTGTTATTGCGGTTAGCAGGCGCATTTTCAACCACCTTTTCCCCTTTGCGTACACGCTTACGCTTGCGTTTTTTGTCCTTGTCCTTATCGCGGTTTCCTCCCGAATCACCACCACTACGGCGATCAGTTGGAAGCTCAATTTTCCCTAAAATGGTCAAACCTTTTAGGGGATCAGCTTTCGCTTCGATAAGAACAGGTTGTGCCTCTACCTCGGGGGCAGCGGCAGCAGCCGGCTCTTCTTTAGCTGGCTGGGGAGGAGTTACGGGTGGTTGAGGTTTTTCAACTCGTGGAGCTGGTTTCTCAACCTCCTGTTTAGGTTGCGGTTGGCTTACTTCTACCTTCACTGGTGGCTCTTGAACTTTTGGTGGAGCAGGAGTTGGCTTCACCTCTTGCACTGGTTCTTCTTTTTTCTCCTCCACTTTCGGGGTTTCCACAGGTGGTTTTATTGGCTCTGGAGCAGGAGCTGGTTTTGTCTCCACTACTACTGGAGCAGGGGCTGGAGTTGGTACTGGCGCTGGTTTTTCTTCAACCACTGGTGGTTTCACAACTACTGGTTCTTCTACCTTAGGCGCCACAGGTGGTTCTGGTTTTTTCTCCTCAACAGGAGGAACTACCACCACAGGTTTTGGCTCTTCAACTGGCTTGGGAGCTGGCTGAGGAGGTGTAACCGATGATTTAGGCGCGTCTAAATCAATTTTACCTACTACTTTCAATCCAATTTGAGATGTCTCGGCACGTAAAATCTCTGGTTCTTTTGGCGACGTTGATTCAGAGGCTGATTCACTGGCAGGTTTGTTGTTACCTGCTGCTTGTGAGCTACGAAAATACAGCACGGGGCTATCTTCTCCCTTTGCTGGTGGCGTGGTTACTACTTCTTCTTTTTTGGGTGCACTTCCCCCCAACAACGACTCAGCCTTGAATTCTTTCGCCAAAAACTCAAGTTGTTCTGCGTTTAGCTTTGTATTAGGATTGTTGTCCACCTTATACCCTTTTGCAGCCAAAATACTCGCAACCGCTGCGTGATTACGGTTGAGAATTCGGGCCGCTTGGCTAAGGCGCATACTTTTTTCTTCCGACATATTGGAAATTTTCGTACTAAAGTACGGGTTATTGTTTATTCGTTTTTCTGGAAAAACCCTGAAAATTAGTCCAAAGATACAGATTTATTTGTCAAGTCTTAGTATCTCTCGTACTAACAACGCCTAAAAACCGTTTGTAATGGACATTTTAAATCTAAAAGCCCTGAATTATTCAAACTCTCGGCGCAAAATTTCTAAGATTTCATCAACGGTTTCTTCTTCAAGATCGGTACGGCGAATCAATTCTTCTTTGCTGATGCTGATTACTTGCTTCGCAGTATCCAAACCTATCTTACGGAATTCTTCGATCATCCACTCATCGATTTCGTCCGTAAATTCGTTCAAGTCAACGTCTTCTTCGTCTTCCTGACCTTCTACATCGCGGAATACGTCGATTTCCATGCTCACTAAGCGACCTGCCAACTTGATGTTTTGTCCTCCTTTACCAATTGCCAACGACACTTGGTCTGGTTTCAAATACACCGATACTCGTTTGGCTTCGCGGTCGATCACCATTGAGGTGATTTTTGCAGGGCTCAACGCACGCTGAATCAACAACTCTAGGTTTTCAGTGTAGTTGATAACGTCGATGTTTTCGTTGTTCAATTCACGTACAATCGTATGAATACGTGAACCTTTCATACCCACGCAAGCTCCCACGGGGTCGATGCGGTCGTCGTATGATTCAACTGCGACTTTGGCTCTTTCGCCTGGTTCGCGGACAATCTTACGGATATGGATAAGGCCATCGTAGATTTCAGGGATTTCGTTTTCAAACAAACGCTCCAAGAACACGGGCGACGTACGCGACAAGGTAATGCGTGGCGTACCATTGTTTAACTCTACTTTGTGAATTACCGCTTTTACAGGCTCACCTTTGCGGTACTTGTCTTTGAAAATCTGCTCTTGTTTTGGCAATGCCAGTTCGTTTCCTTCCGAATCCAAACAAATAAGCTCATTTTTCAAAATTTGATACACTTCCACGTTGAGCAAATCGCCCACCATGTCTTTGTATTTGTAGTACAACAATTCTTTCTCCAAATCCTTGATTTTTTGAATCAATGTTTGGCGAGCTGTTTGCACCATACGGCGGCCAAAGTCCTCCAATTTCACTTCTTCGGCTACTTCTTCACCTACTTCAAAGTCATCTTGGATTTTACGGGCTTCTGCCAATGGAATTTTATCCGGTTCCCAAATATCTTCCGAGTTATCGTCCACGATTTCGCGGGTACGCCACATTTCGAGGTCTCCACTGTCTGGGTTGATGATTACGTCAAAATTGGTATCGGTTCCATATTTCTTACGAATCATTGTACGAAACACATCTTCCAATACTTTGATAATCGTAGGACGATCGATGTTTTTGGAACGCGCAAACTCCGCAAATGATTCTATCAATACTGCACTATCCATTTTCTTTCGAAAGAGTTAAGTGGCAAGCCACAGTTTATGATTATTCGTTAGTTTTTATTCGTATTAAAATTTGATTTGTACTTCTGCCCTGGCAATATCACCATAGGCAAAAGTCAACTCCGCAGGGACTTGGTCTTTCTTCTTTTTCTTCAATTCTTCCTTGACGGTAAAACCTTCGTCCGAAACAGCGATTAACTCTCCCCTTTTTTCGACTCCATCTTTCAGAATCACTTTCAGCGTACGGCCAATGTTTTTCTGAAACTGACGAGGAAAAGCTAAGGGATAATCTACGCCTGGCGAGGAAATCTCAAGGGTATAAGCGTGCGGAATAAGCTCCTCCGCTTCAATCATATCATCTAGTTTGCGGCTTATTTCGGCACATTCGTCGATGCTAATTCCCGCGTCACTATCCATTAATATCGTCACCTTTTGTCGAACTTTTGAAGGAGAAACTTGTACCTCCACAATGAAGTATTTATCATCTTCCAAAAGCGTTGACAGCAAAGCGATTATTCTTTCTTTTAGGTTCATTTTTTGCCAACAAAAAAGGGGAATTTCGTTCCCCTCTGTAATCAATCATCATACAATTAGGGACAAAGGTAATTGATTTTTACTAATTTAGCAAGTGTGACTCTAACTTATGCTATGCCACAGCACTTTACCCTTCCCGAATACGGGCACATCCGAAAAGCATCTATTGCAGTTCGTAACGAACAAAGAGAAACGCAGTCTGTTGTTTTTGTTCCTGACCGAGTTTTTGAACTAATGAAACAACTTTCTTTTCGGGGCAATGCCGAACCAATTTTAAGTTATGGGGTTCAGAAAGGGCAAGAGTTTATTCGACTCAAAAACTACGTAGGATTACTACAACTACCCGACGGAACCCACATTGAAATTTTACCCAAAATTTCTGACTTCGCTAAAATACCAGAAATGCGATTGGCGCTGCTTCGAATGCTGCGAACAGTACCTGATTTGCCCTTTCATCGACTTTCGCAAGCGCAATTGCAGCAGGCACACTTACCAGTTTGGGAGATTTTTATCTCCGCGTTTATTACTGAAATTGAACAATTGACCCGACAAGGGATTCAAAAAGCGTACGAGACGGTAGAGTCACAAAGTCGTTTTTTGAAGGGGAAATGGCAGTATCATCGCCAAAATCACGCTCATCCCGAATTATTGGCCGTTGAACACGACCAGTTTATCGCCGATATTTTACCCAATCGGTTGCTCAAAACCTGCATTGATTTTTTGGCCAAACGAAGCCAATATTTCCCCAATCAGGCCAAACTGCGAAAGCTCCGCTTTATTTGGGACGAAATACAGCCCTCCTCTACGCTGGCAGAAGACTTTCAAAAGGTTAGCCATTTACCAAGAAGTTTCGACCGTTATTCCCAAGCGTTAAAATGGGCTAAAATCCTCTTGCTGAATCAATCGTGGAGTACCTTCGGAAAAAACACTAACGAGTCGCTTTTATTCCCTACCGAACAATTGTTTGAACGATATGTAGCACAAGGCTTTAAACGATACTGTCAAGAATACGACGTTGTTTATCAAGAAACAGCCCACTACTTACTTCAACGCCACGACGGGAAACCCCAATTTAAACTACGCCCCGACTTGGTTTTGCGACTTCACAAACAAGTGATTGTGATTGATATCAAATGGAAACGCATTGCCCCTGACGCCCCCAATTATGGCATCGACCAAGCAGATTTGTACCAACTCTACGCCTACGGCCAGAAATACCGCGCAACCGAGTTGTATTTGCTCTATCCTGCTCACGAAAGTTTTACGACTCCCCTCCCCGCTTTCCGCTTTGATGATACGCTTCAGCTAATCATTCTGCCCTTTGACATTACTCAACCTTTATCGACGGCCATCGGAACAGTTCGGGCAATTATTAACCATCAAAAAAATACCCCGACAAGCTAGCTCATCGGGGTATCCATACTGTTGTTATTAATTCAGTTACTAAGCATTCAAGGCGCGGTTGCCTGTGGCTGCCAAACACGCTTCTTTAAACGCTTCGGTATAAGTCGGGTGCGCGTGCGACATGCGACTAATGTCCTCGGCCGAAGCACGGTATTCCATCGCTACCACGGCTTCCGCAATCATGTCGGCAGCGCGTGGGCCAATGATATGAGCGCCCAAAATTTCGTCAGTTTCTTTATGAGCCAATACCTTAACCGTACCGTCGATGTCCATACTAGCGCGGGCACGTCCTAAGGCTTTGAACGGAAACGAACCCGACTTGTAAGGCACACCTTTGGCTTTGAGTTCTTCTTCGGTGCTTCCGACACTCGCTACCTCTGGCCATGTATAAACAACGCCTGGAATTAGTGAATAGTTAATGTGTGGTTTTTGACCCACGATGGTTTCTGCCACAAATACCCCTTCTTCTTCGGCTTTGTGGGCGAGCATTGCCCCGCGAATCACGTCACCGATGGCATAAATGTTAGACACTTTGGTCTGAAGTGTATGTTCGTCCACTTCGATTTTTCCACGTGCGTCGGTTGTCAATCCTGCATTTTCGAGGGCCAATCCATCAGTAAATGGACGGCGTCCTACGCTCATTAGGCAGTAGTCACCTGTGAAAGTAACCGTTTCTCCCTTCGGATTTTCGGCCGTTACGACCACTTCATCGCCCGTATTTACCACCGTTTTTACTTTGTGGCTCAAATAAAAATCAGCGCCAAGCTTTTTCATGCTACGTTGAAGCTCTTTGCCCATCGTACTGTCCATGGTCGGAATCATGGCTGAAGCGTACTCGACAAAGCTCACTTTAGCACCAATACGTGCATAGACCGAGCCTAATTCTGCTCCAATCACCCCTGCGCCAATCACGATAAGGTGCTTAGGCACTTCTTTCATTTGAAGGGCTTCGGTAGAAGTAATGATGCGTTGTTTATCGATGGTGATACCAGGCAGTGACGAAGGTTTCGAGCCTGTGGCGATAACGATATTTTTTGACGTCACCATTTCAATTTCGCCCGAATCTTTGGTCACCTTCACCGTGTTTTTATCCACGAAAGAGCCTTTTCCTTGGTAAACGTCGATTTTGTTTTTCTTCATCAAAAACTCTACCCCTTTGCACACTTGGCTAACCACCTCGCTTTTGCGGGCAATCATCTGTGCCAAATCCACTTGCAGGTTTTCGAGTTTGATGCCATGTTCAGCAAAGCTGTGCGCCGCATTGTGGTAATGTTCCGACGAGTCAAGCAATGCTTTTGAAGGAATACAACCTACGTTAAGGCAAGTTCCTCCAAGCGTTTTATATTTTTCGATGATGGCCGTTTTCAAGCCTAATTGAGCACAACGAATGGCACAGATATAGCCTCCTGGCCCTGAACCGATAACGATAACGTCGTATTGCATTGGTTAGTTATTTAATAAAGATTTCAAATATAGGATGGATTCGTTTTCATGGCTTTCTAGATAGGTAAGGAGCATTTTCCATTGGGCGATACGAGTATTTAGGACTTTATGCAGCTGATTAGGTTTATCAGGAAGTCCAAATTTTGTAATATCTAGTTTTGCCCGCTGACAAACAAGAATAATCCATGTCTCCAATTTCGGACAAATCATTATGATACTATTGTCCGTTTTTCTATCGTAAAAAAGCTTAATTTGATGCTTTTCTTCTTTAAGCTCCAACCCTCTAATGTACTTCGGCTGGGCTATTTCAGGGTCTTCTTCAATCAACCCTTTCACGCTTGAATTTCTGGCTACCTTTTTACAAACTTCACCTTTATCGTCTTCATGCCTAACTTCCTTTCTAGTAATACCCAAAGTCATTACCAAAGCTTCATCAGGATTACACTCTAAAAAAATCATGCTTGTGGTAAAAATAAGTCCAAATTAAAGAACATTCCTGTATCCATAGAGGCCAGTTCCTCTATTTCGTCGTTTGATAAAAGGCGCAATTTGGTTTCGTAATTGTCCATATAAGTAATATATACAGCCAACTCTCGTATCGGTGTTTTAAAAATTAATGAACCTAAGAAATACGGGTTATGAGTCGCAATAAAAAACTGATTCTCTGATTCATTTTGGGCAATTAGTTCAGCCAAATATTTATTATAAAATGGGAATATATTTGATTCAGGCTCTTCAAACAATAGTGCTGATTTTTTATTACTCTCCAAAGCCGCTATGTAAAACATGAGCCGTTGCAAAGTATCCGAAAGAGACGTATAAGGATATGTATATACAACATCCTTAAACTCTTTTAGCATGTTAATCTCTTTTCTTTCTACGTCTAAATTTAACTTATAACCTTTTGATTTTAATATTTCAGCAATAATTTCTCGCACGCTAGGATTAAAATGGATGACATCATACAAGTTTTCTCCGTGAGGAGGGTACAAGAAAAAACCATTTTTTGCAACAAATTTTTTAACATTTTGAAACCTATATGGCTTAAAATATAGCTCTTTACTTTCTTCGTAAGTTTTAAAATAAGTTTTCCAGCTTTCGTACCCACTTGGCAATTCGTAATCATAAGGCTGATCAACAGTCACTCCACTATTCTTTATTCCGAAATAGTAGTCTTTGGGTTCGTCAGAAAAAGTATAATTTAAGACGCTTACATTTTTACCAAATTTATACGTGAGACAATCTCCATCAGCCTGAACTTTAATCGAATCCTGAATCTGATTATCATAAAACATGTCGGACATTCTCTTAAAGCGAACTAACTGGCGAATATCTCGTACGTGTCCAAAAGCAAACATCCCTAATGCTTCCAATATATTAGACTTACCAGTATTCGGCTCCCCAATGAAGACGTTAACTCGCCTAGTATCGAAAGTTAAGTCCCTTATCGACTTAAAATTTTGGATGCGTACATTATCAATCATATTGTAAAAAAAGCGTCCTGTAATTTTTTACAGGACGCAGGTTATTTATTTTCTTATACTTCCAACAACAAACGAGTTGGATCTTCAAGGATTTGTTTCACACGTACCAAGAAGCTTACTGAGTCGCGACCGTCGATGGTTCGGTGGTCGTAGCTAAGTGCCACGTACATGATAGGACGAACCACGATTTCGCCATTTACGACAACTGGGCGTTCTACGATGTTGTGCATCCCCAAAATCGCCGATTGTGGCGCGTTGATAATCGGTGTAGAAAGCATCGAGCCAAAGATACCACCGTTGGTGATGGTGAACGTTCCACCTTGCATCTGGTCGATGGTCAACTTGTTGTCACGCGCTAAACCTGCCAAACGAATGATTTCCTTCTCGATTTCGGCAAAGGTCATTTTTTCGGCATTGCGAACAACAGGCACCACCAAACCACGGTCAGTAGAAACGGCGATTGAAATGTCTGAGTAATCGTTATATACCACTTCCTCACCGTCGATGAACGAGTTTACGACAGGGAACTCCTGCAACGCAATCGCGCACGCCTTGGTAAAGAACGACATAAAGCCGAGGCCAACACCGTGTTTTTCTTTGAATTTATCTTTGTATTTGGCGCGTAAATCCATGATAGGCTTCATGTCCACCTCGTTGAAGGTCGTCAACATAGCCGTTTCATTTTTCACTGCCACCAAACGGCGAGCAATGGTCTTACGTATCGATGTCATTTTTACGCGACGCTGTCCGCGTGGATCAGCTGCTTTCGGAGCCACTGGGGCTGCAGGAGCTGCTTTAGGAGCGGGAGCAGGCGTAGCTGCTGCTGGTGCTGCTGCAACTTGCGCTTTTTCGGCGTCTTCTTTGGTAATACGTCCACCAACACCTGAGCCAGATACATCCGATGCACTAATGCCTTTTTCCGAAAGAATTTTGGCGGCTGCAGGCGATGGATGACCCGAGGCATAACCACTTGCCGATGCCACTGGCGCAGCAGCTGGTGTTTCTACGGGAGCTGGGGCTGGAGCAGCAGATTGACTAACCCCTCCTCCTACTTCGATGCGGCAGATGGTCGCACCAATAGGCAAGGTAGCACCTGCTTCCGCAACGATACGAAGGGTTCCTGCGGCTTCGGCAGGAAGTTCAAACGTTGCTTTGTCCGATTCGAGTTCGCACAAAACTTCGTCCAATTGTACTACATCGCCGTCTTTTTTGTTCCAGTTCGCAATCGTCACCTCTGTAACTGACTCGCCCACCGTTGGCACTTTCATTTCAACCACCTTAGCCGCTACGGGTGCCGAAGCAGCAGGGGCAGGTGCCACCGCTACTGGAGCGGGTGCGGGTGCGGGTGTAGGAGCGGGTGCAGGTGCCGCAGCAGACGCTTCGATAACACAAATCAAACCACCAATCGGCAGAACATCTCCTTCTTGTGCTTTGATACGCAATACGCCATCGGCTTCTGACACTACTTCAAAAGATGCTTTATCAGAGTCTAAGCTGCATATTACTTCATCACGCTTGACGCTTTCCCCGTCTTTTTTCACCCAAGAACCAATGGTTACTTCGGTGATAGATTCCCCAACGGTTGGGACTTTTATTTCAATTTGTGACATCCTTCTTATTATCCTTTACGTGCTGAGGCACAAGTTAATCGTTTATTGTTATTTTCCAGCAAAAGCTTGTTCGATGAGGTCGGCTTGCTCCACCGTATGAATTTTCATGTAACCCGTCGCAGGTGATGCACTTGCTTTGCGGGCAATTACACTTCCTAAACCAATTTCTGGGAACTCGCGTAGGATAAACGACCAGTAACCCATGTTTTCTGGCTCTTCTTGCACCCATACAACTTCGGCTTTTTTGTACTGAGCCAAATGCGCTTCAATTTGCTTTTTAGGGAACGGATGCAATTGTTCAACCCGAATGATGGCCACGTCTTTGCGTTGGTCTTTTTGCTGTTTGTCGTACAACTCCCAGTAAATTTTACCAGTACACAACAACACTTTTTTCACCTTTTTAGGGTCAGCGTAAGTATCCCCGATGGTTTCTTGGAAACGACTTCCTTCCAAGAAATCGCTCATTGGAGAAACCGCCATTGGGCTACGTAGCATCGACTTAGGCGACATCAAAATACACGGCTTACGGAACGGCGTCGTGAGCTGACGGCGCATCATGTGGAACAAGTTGGCAGGGGTCGTGATGTTACACACGTACATATTGTACTCAGCCGAAAGAATCAAGAAACGCTCTGGACGGGCGCTTGAGTGCTCAGGGCCTTGGCCTTCGTAGCCGTGTGGAAGAAGCATCACTAAGCCGTTCATGGCATTCCATTTTGACTCGGTGGCCGCAATAAACTGGTCAATCATGATTTGGGCACCGTTGGCAAAATCTCCGAACTGTGCTTCCCAAATCACCAATGCGTGGGGGTTTGCCATTGCATACCCGTATTCGTAGCCCATTACTCCATACTCTGAAAGCAATGAGTTATAAATTTCAAATTTACCTTGTCCTTCACCAATGTAAGCCAAGCTGTTGTGCGTAGCGTTGGTTTCGCTTTCGTGCAATACCGCATGGCGGTGCGAGAAAGTTCCGCGCTGTACATCTTGCCCTGTCATACGCACCGTTCTGCCTTCGGCCAAAAGTGAACCGTAAGCCAACAACTCACCCGCTGACCAGTTGAAAGGTTTTTCGCCCGCAAAAATCTGCTTGCGTTCTTCCAACACCTTTTCTATTTGTTTCAACACTTTGAAATCAGCAGGAAGGTTTGAAAGGGCTTTACCCACTTTCTCAATTACTTCTTTAGAGATACCTGTTTCGGGCGATTTTTCAAAATCCTCAGGTACCGAGCGGCGCAATTCTGCCCAATCACGTTCGAGTTTTGGACGCTCGTACAGCAATTGCTTTTGTTTTACTTTTTGCAACAACTCTTGCAACTCTCCCTCCAACTCAGCGCGCATTTGATCGGCAATCTGCGCATCCAACTCCCCACGTTCCGTCAACTCTTTTAAGTACAAATCGCGGCCGTTGAGTTGTTGCGAAATTTTGGCGTACATCGTCGGTTGCGTAAAACGCGGCTCATCCGATTCGTTGTGGCCATATTTGCGGTAACAAACCATATCCACAAATACATCACGGTTAAACTCCTGACGGAATTCTACCGCTACTTTCATCACAAACGCCACTGCTTCTGGGTCATTTCCATTGACGTGGAAAATAGGCGCGTCCACAATTCTGGCAATGTCCGAACAATAAATCGACGAACGGTCGTCTTCATGGTCGGTGGTAAAACCAATTTGGTTATTGATGACAAAATGCAACGTTCCTCCTGTATAATACGCAGGAAGATTCGACATTTGTGTTACTTCATATACAATGCCTTGTCCAGCCACGGCGGCATCACCGTGAATCAAGATTGGCAATACTGGATCATATTTATCTTGACCAGGAATGTGGTTGTAGTGCTCATCCGCGCGGGCACGCACGTATCCAACTACCACTGGATTGACCGCTTCCAAGTGCGACGGGTTTGGCATTAGCTTGAGGCTCACGCGTTTACCTTCGGGCGTCTCGATTTGGCTCTCGTAACCCATGTGGTATTTTACGTCACCGTCGCTAAACTCATCCAAGACCACGTTTTCTTCAAACTCATTGAACACTTGCTCGTAAGGCTTGTGCATGATGTTGGTCAATACATTGAGGCGGCCACGGTGTGCCATCCCAACAACCACCTCTTCCACGCCCAACTCTGCCCCACGGTTGATGGCTACATCCAACGCAGGAATGGTCGCTTCTCCACCTTCGAGCGAGAAACGCTTTTTGCCCAAAAACTTGGTATGCAAAAAGTTCTCAAACGTAACGGCATCGTTCAATTTTTCGAGAATACGCTTCTTCTGTTCAATCGTTGGATTGAAGTTAAGAAACTCATTTTCAATCTTTTTACGCAACCAGCTTTTCACTTTACGGTCGCGGATGTATTGGTATTCAAAACCAATTTTACCCGTATAAACTTTTTGGAGAGCGGTAACGATTTCGCGGAGGGTAGCGGCACGGCCAAACACCTCAATTCCTGCTTCAAAAACAGTATCTAAATCTGCATCTGAGAGGTTAAAATCCGATAAATCGAGTTCTGGATAGCGGTTTTTACGAGGTCCGAGTGGGTTGGTTTGCGAGGCCAAATGCCCCCGTTGGCGGTACCCTCTGATAAGGTGTACGACCTCCATTTCTTTACGCGTATGGCTCGCCGAGACGGGCTTTTCGGTCGTAGTCGCACCGTTTCCATTCAGTGTAGGCTTTGAATCACCGTATTTGAGTGAAAATTCAAACCCTTCAAAGAAACGTTGCCAGCTTAAATCAACGGAATCAGGTTGTTGTTGGTATTTTTGGTACAACTCTTCAATGTACGCAGCTTCTGAATTCGCTATATATGAGTATTTTTCCATTTAAAAACCACTTAGTTTCAGGGGCGCAAAGTTAGCTTTGAATTTGTAATTAATTGCAAAAATCGTATAGTTTTAGCAAAAATCTAATCTCTTTGAGGATTCGGTTGAAGGGTAAAAACAATTTCGTGGATTCCCTTTCCTACTCCTGCGATGTTATTGGTTTGGGCGTTAAAATCTTCTACTCGACGAGAACTATACGCATAACCAACCCGAATATTCTTCGATATGTCGTAAGCGAGCAGTGCTTGCCAGTAAGTTGTACTGCCAAATCGAATCGATAATCCGCCCGTAAAGCGGTCTTGTACAGTAGCAATGGCGTTTAAATCAAGGCGCATTTTTGCTTTTTCGGGCTTGGTAAGAAGTAGAGATGGCTTGACAATGATTCCGTCGCTTACTTCTGATTTCATACCCAATTGGACAAAAATGGGGCGTTGGTAATTGATTAATCCGCTCGTGCTGTTGTATCCGTACTGCTGTTTGAGGATTTCGGGCATCGACACTCCTCCAAAAAACGTTTCATCTTCGTAATAAATTCCCACGCCTGCACTTGGTAGGGCTTTGTTGATGTTTCCTCCCGTATTGAGCACGTCGCGGGCGGGTAATACGTTGATTCCACCCAAAGCGCCAATTGACAATTTTTGGTAGTCTGAAATCTTATGGATGTAGCTGATACTTCCAAAAACGGCCGTATTGGCCGACACGCGGTCGTTTAGCCCTTGCAACCCTAAGCCAATTTTTCCGTTCGCTACGGTTCCGTCCATGGCAAATGATTGGGTAATGGGCAGCCCTTGCACTCCCGCCACAAATTGGCGCCGCAATACGGCATTGAAATGGAAGGTTTCACGGACACCCGTTGCGGCAGGGTTAATCGCCAGTGGATTTACCAAATACTGGGCATACTGCACTTCGCGCTGGGCTTGGGCGTGGTGAGCGGTTAGCAGGAAGCAGTTGGCAGTTAGGAGTAGTAAGGAGGCCGTTTGTCGTAAATATCGTTTTTTCATCATTACACAAGTTGATTCATTCATCAACGCAAAAGAAAGCAGGAATCTTGCCAAACACAACAAAAAAAGCAGAAGTCCTTGCGAGCTTCTGCTTTACCTTCATTTTTCAGGGTTTTATTTTTTCGGAATTTCGCTATGCTGCGCCGATGCCCACAGCCATTTGCCATCCCGTTCGACAAACACATACGTAATGAGTTCGTCATATATTCGAGTATGGCCACTTGTAATTCTTTTTGCAAGCCTCTTAGAGTGCCCAGTCACAATAGCAATATTGCCATATTGTCTGATTTTCATATCAGAATTGGTACGATTTTCCATCACTGCATTTTCACAAACAGCAATGGCACCTTTTAAATCAAGTATTTCGCCCGTTGTGCCTACAAACACAAAATTCGGATCCGTTTCTGTTTGAAGGCATTTAACTGGATTTTTGTCAAAGGATTCGGTAAAGGCCGTAAATGTTCTTTCGTTAAACCCTTGAGCAAAAGCAGTGAAGTTAACTAGCATCAGTAGTAAAATAAGGTTTCGATTTTTCATTGTACAATTGTGTTTAAAAAGTGATAAAAATTCGTTTTCTCTCCTTAGAGCGAGACAAATCTCACCTCAAAAAACGTTTTCATCTGTCCTTTTTCCCCAAATGCGACAATGAGTTTCCCAAATGCGACAATTCAACTTTATGAAATCTGTAATCGACGCAACAATTCTGTTTTGGCCGTTCTAGATACGCCAATTTCTGAGCCATCTTGCAGGACGACCGAGCCCCCTTCGCCCCTAATATATCGCTCCACATAATTGAGGTTGACGGTGTGTGACTTGTGAATACGAAAAAACGTTGGGTCGGGCAAAACATCTTCAAAATCACCGATTGGGCGAGAAGCAATAATCTTTTTTCCATTAGAAAGATGAAATTGAGCATAACTGCGCATGGCCTCAACGTATATAATGTCAGATAATGGCAAGAGAATAATCCCTTCAATAGTTGGAATGGATACTTTCCGAATCAAATCTCTCTCTGTTTGGATGGATTGAATGAGCGTTTCCAAACGATGTGCAACTTCGGCAGGGCTTTCGATAGCCGTTGAATTGGGCTTGATGTTTAATAATTGATTATGTTTTTCGACCAACACTTCATAGTCTGATGACTGTTTAACAAGCAAATCTTGGGCTGAACGCGCTTGTTGGCGAATTTCATGTACTCGGTCTGCCAAGGCAAAAGCTAGAAAAATTGCTTCGACTATAGATCCAAAATTGATGGCATAATTATCAATAGAGAAAGAGGCAAAGGCTGGAATGACATTGGTTGCAAAGAGAACCGTCATGATAACAGTACACAAATAGACAGTCCAGCCCATGAGATAAAAACGAGCGGTTTTGTGTTTTTTGAAGTAGGCAAGCCAAGCCACCACCCAAAGGCTCAGATAGGTAGTGAAGTTAAAAAACTGGGCTAACTTGTTATCGAGCACATTAACCCCCAGTACTTGCACGACCAAAACGCCCCCATAACCCACAACCAACGCTTTTAAATATATATGGAAACGAGGTAGTAAATTGTGGGTATTCAAAAAGTACATGGTAAAAATACAAGCAGGAATGAGTGAAGCCCCCACGTGAATGTTGGAGTCTTTGTTCATAAAAAGGAAATCCTTCCATACGTAAGCGAAACCCAAGCCCGAGAAATATAAAAAATAATAAAGTGACCCCAATTGGAAGATACTATACCACAAAAAAGGGGAATCTCGGTCGTAGAGATAAATAACGAGATTATAGACAATTAAAATAAAGTAGATGCCGAAACAAAAAAGAAAAATTCGCTCGTCGCGGCTCACAAAGCCATCAATGACCTCCCTTGTCCCGATGTAATTGGAAAAGTAAAGCGTACGATTACCTTTTACAGAAAAATATAGCGTATGGGGGTTCTTCCCAAGGAGGAAGTTAATTTTATGATTGGGAAGCGTACGGTTCTCAAAAGGGCGCAAAATACCACTTGGTAAGTGGGCTTGTATCGCTCCATTGGCATTGACTATGTACAAATCCAAGTATTGAATAATAGGAACGACATTTAGGAAGTATAAATCTTTATCGGTTTGGTTATCAATCCGAAATCGTACCCAAAAACGCGATGCCGAATTTCCTAAATTAAGCCTACTCGCTTGAGCACGTTTAAAAACACTATCAGGCATTTTCATTACCTGCTGAATCGTCCATTCGCTTTTCGTATCTTCCAACACAGCCGCAAAAGCACTCGTTTCCACGTACTTGGTCGTATCTTTATACACCAGCGTGGCGGTATCTTGCCAAGCGAATAAGTGATGCGTAAATAAAGTACCCAATAACGAGAATAGGAAAAAACGCATATTGGAGGTTTTGAGGCTACTTTCTTTTAAACTCAATATTAGTAAAAATGTATTAAAAACAACGTAGCCTCAGGGAGAGGAAATCAGGGCTGGCTTTCTATATCCTTTATTAAATCGTATTTTTTTACTACGGAGTCTTTAAAGCCATTTTTTAGGCGTACGCAGTGTCCCAACTAGATAAACAAAACAGTTTTATCAATTACTGAACAATACTTCTCTTACCTCCTTCAAAATACGCGAATCACCCTTTTTTTTCTACTAAGATTTAGCCTAGCTGAGGCTACTTTTTTACTCCGTTTTACCGAACCCGAAATTCATGCGAGAAAGGCTGGTTTTCGGCGGTTAGGCCGTTGATGGTCACGTAATAGGTAGTACCTCTGGGCAATAGAAAACGAACCGTCGTCTCTCCCTCTTTTGACAACTCCGTGATGGGCTGCCAATAAAACAACTTTCCCTCGTTGACGGAAGCCGTTGGGGCGTTGGAGTGACTGACCGCCCGCTTTGTCACGACGTTGATAGCGCCATTTTTACCGCGCAAGCCCAACAACGGATTCGCGCGTTTGATGACTTCAATGCGTTCTACTTCGCTCACGGGAATAGCGCTGAGGCTCTGTAGCGTTCCGTAAGGAATGCCATCTAGTAAAAAAAGTGGTTCGTCTTCGGTTGAAGCGGTAGCGCGTAGACTATACCCTCCGCCCCTGACCCGAATTCCCTTTCGGTTGAAGCCACCGTTGTCGGTCGTCTCAAAAATATCAATGCCTGGCACTTTGCTTTGCAAGGCCGTGACAACATTGCCCGAAATAATATCTCGTAGGTCTTTGCTTTCGACTACGTAATCTATTTTCCCCAACAAGGTCTGGGTAGCCCGTTTGTTTTGCTTGACTTTCACCTTGACTTCTTCGAGGGTGATGGTATTGGGGGCACTCACGAGCGTTGACGTATCCGCGATGGCCATTACTGGCAGTGAAGTATCCGCGCTTGTTGCTTGGGGATCTTCGATGATGGCAATGGATACGTTTCCTTTCACGGGCGTCCCATCCGTTTTTTTTACCTGAATCTTAAAAAGGATGGAATCGCCTTCAAACGAATGTTTAACCGATACCAACGGCGGTGGCGGCGTTTCCAAAGCGCTTAAAATGGGCAACGGAGCCTCCTGTTTGGGTAATAACAGTTGCCAATTGGAAGTTTCTGCCAGCGGCTCAGGGTCAAAATCCAAGGGCAATAAATCAGCCATTCTTCGCTCGGCGATGTCCCCCGCCCATTCGCTACTATTCGCATCAAAAAGCAAGCCCGAGGTCGTCACTTCTGCTTTGCCGCCTTTGATACGTAGCCACGATACGGCAAAGGGTGCATCTTGGTACGTACCTATTCGCGACATTTGGTTGATGTTCAGGATTTCTATTTCATTCCGAATGTATAGTTCTCGTGAAGTCGGCAATTTTCCCATTCGTACCGCAGCGGTGTCATTGAAAGAAAACAACCGTTTTCCTAACTGTGGGTTTAAATGCGTAAACGTTGCTTTTTCGCGGTACGTAGGACTGACTTCATACACCACAAACCCTTCTTGTTTGAGTTTGTTTTGGGACAAAGCTTTCAAGAAATGGCGCTCCGACCCCTCATAAGCCCGTTGACGATTTTCGGCGACTTTCTTTTGTTGTTTGGGGTCGCTGAGTTTCGTTTCCTCAAACCGCGCCAAGCCCGTAAAGCTACTGCGTATAGAGGAAATCGTTCCTCGTTGAAGTTCAAAGAAAATAGTGTATCCCAAGGCTTTGTTTTCTAGCACAATGGGCTGTTTGGCCGATGCTTTAAGCGCATCGCCGTCTTCCTCAAAATCAACTACCCAGGCGTTTGTGATTTTGGTGTGTCGCGCATTTTCACCCGTTCCGACAAACGCCTTCTCAAATTTTTTGAATTGTTTGAGCCACGTTTGGTCGCGCGTACCTTTAACGGCTACTTCGGCAATGGATTGCTGGGCGGGCCCCAACGACACGGACAACCACAGGGAATCCCGCTGGGAATACACCATTTTTTGACGAAAAGTGGTATAACCCACCAACGACACCACCACCTCAACGCTGCCCCCCTTTATGTGCTGAAAGATGTTTTTGAGGGTAAAATTTCCCAACGTATCGGTTTCGGTCGCTTTGGAGGTATTGCTTACGAACACCACCGCAAAGGGCACGGGGGCTTTTGTTTGCGCGTCTATGACCTTCCCCACGAGCGTTTGGGCCGCCGCGTCAAGAAACAAACAAAACACTAACCCAACAATTAACGTCCTTTCCCAGAATCTGTGCATACGATTTAGTCGAATGATGCCATTATTCCAAGAAAGTTAGTGAATTACGAAATGGTTAGCAACTGTTTTGATACCAAGTTGGGGAAATAACTATAGCTGAACAAGCATTTGTATCTGCAATGAGATTTTATACGACTGATACTTGGAAGGTATCAACTTACTTGGCTCAGGTACTATCTCTTTCTGCCATACGGGCTGAATAATCCTATTTGTTTTTATGAATGCGAAAAAAATAAACAAAGCAACAATGATTTCATGGCGATACTGATTAGCTTAGTTCTAAATATTTGAAAAGATAAACAGGTTAAACGCATTAAAATATAAAGCCCCATCGGGGTGGCCGACGTTCGGTGAAAGATGTCACCCCGATGGGGCTTTGGGAGAGCCTTCACCCTCTTTTTCTACTAAGATTTAGCCTCCCTGAGGCTACTTTTTTTTAATGCGTTTAACCTGAAAGATAAATAAAATACTACAAAAAAAGCAGAGGCCCTCTCGAACCTCTGCTTTTCTAATAACTCACCTTCAAAACATCTATTTCTATAAACTCAGGATTTTGATTTCAGTACGACGGTTTTGTTGGTGCTCTTCTTCGGTACACCCAATGCCGTCTTTGCATTTGTTGACCAGTTTGCTTTCACCGTAACCCGCTGCAATAATCCGCTTTGAATTAACCCCTTGTTTTACGATGTACGCTACGGCCGATTTTGCCCGCTGCGTTGAGAGCGTCTTGTTGTACTTGGCCGAGGCACGGCTGTCGGTATGCGACCCAAACTCAATTTTCATTTTCGGGTATTTTTTCATCAGGTCAACCAGCTTATTGAGCTCTACCGTTGCGTCCGAACGAATATCCCATTTGTTGAGGTCGTAGTAAATATTATCAATTTTGATGACGTCACCTTTTTCAAACATCGTAATGTTAGCCTCGGTCGTTTCGCCACCTTTGACTTTGCTACCCATCGTACCCAAGTTATCTTTCATGGCTTCAATCGAGTAATCGCAGCCAATAGGTACCTCAAATTTATAGCTTCCGTTTTCGTCCGTCACTGACTCTTGTGTCGAGCCGTCGCATTCGTTGTGGAGCAATACTTTTACGCCAGGAATGGGTTTACGTTCTTTTTGCGTCGTTACCAACCCACGCAACGTAAAGGTCTTAGGTCCCGTATTTTTAGGCTTTGCTTTGTCAAGCGGGATTTCCAATTTTACCAGCTCCGAAATATCAAGGTCTTTGGTGGTAAAATTGCGGGTATTGTTCAAATAGCCCTCGCTCGACGCTTTAAACACAAAATCAATGTCGCTATCCAAGCACAAACGAAGGTTTCCTTCGCTGTCGGTCGTCATTGTTTTTGACTCTGGCGCGCTTTCATCTTTGCTAATGACTTCTACATCCACGTTGGCCAAGGCGTTCTTGGTTTCGGCATCAAACACGTTTACGATGATGTCTTGGCAAGGGTCTAGCGGCCCCGAACGCTCAAAACGGTACAAATCGTCGTCGGCACCACCGTTGCGGCGGTTACTGCTGAAAAAGCCACTTTTACGCTCACCATCGGTAATCAATCCAAAATCGTCTTTGGTTGAGTTGATAGGCTCACCAAGGTTTTTTGGTTTTTTGGCCATTACGCCTTCGATGAGTTTGGCATAAAACATGTCCAGTCCACCAAGTCCTGCGTGACCATCCGATGAGAAGTATAAATTTCCTTGCTCATCGGCAAACGGGAACATTTCGTTGCCTTTGGTGTTTACAGCTGGGCCAAGATTGACGGGCACCGACCAATTGTTATTTTCGTACTTGCTGACGTAAATATCAGTTCCACCAAAACCACCTGGCATATCTGATACAAAATACAACAGCTTATCGTCTTTGGACAAAGCAGGATGCCCTACCGAATATTCGTCGCTGTTGAAAGGTAGTTCTTTGATTTTTCCCCAGTCGCTGCCTGTTTTATCGGCGATGTACAGTTTCAATTTATTCACACCGTCTTTGCTCGTTTTGTACTTGCCATCCAAGTAATTATTACGAGTAAAGAGCATTTTGCTTCCATCTTTAAAGAAAGCCACGGGGCCTTCGTGGTATTTTGAGTTGATGGCTTTCCCCATGTTTTGCGATTCAATTTTCGCATTTTGAAGAGGGTCAGGTTTTCCAGCACTCGTTACTTTAAAATTCCCTGGCGTATTCGAATCGTTGGCTGTTCTCTCGGTATATTCATCCGCGCCAAGTAAATACACGCCTTTGCCTTTGGCCGCTCTTGCGGTGGTTTCAGAGCCACCCACACGGCTTGTTTTAGCGGAATTGACCACCGACAAATCAGGAATTTCGTACAAATCCAAAAACGCGGTTTGGTTCCAACCGTAGGTTCGTTTGATGTTTACGCCTTCATTTCTTGAAGACACAAACACCAAGCCTTTTTTATAATAGGTAGGGCTAAATTCTGCTCTATTGGTATTTATATTATCGAGAGACTCAATCTTATAACTTGTTTTATTCTTTTTAAGCTTACTTACGTCGCCGTAAAGCTTCGTAAATTCTTTGCCACGGGTGTCATCTTGTTGCGCTTGGCTGTAGCGCTCATACATGTCTTTTGCCTCATCATATTTGCCATTGCTTGCCAATGCCTGGGCGTAGTACAAATAGCTGCTTGCTTGGCTTTTAGGAATACTTTTTGTTTCTCCAAACAAAAGTCGATACACACGTTCGGCGTTTTGGGTATCTCTAATTTGGTGATAGCTATGCCCTAATTTGACGAGTGTATTTACTTTGGTAGAGTCTTTTAGGTTGTCTTTTAATGACTGCTCATAAAGCTCGATAGCCTTTGAATAGGCCATCATTTCGTATTGGCGATTTGCGTGACTCAACGTCGTCTGGGCCTTCACTTCAACACATGCAAGCGCAACTACCAATAGAGTCGATAAGATAGACGTCTTCATAATTCCAAAATTTGGGTAAAGAAAAAGGTATATTCCCCTGTTGGCGTTGCAATACCCCTTCATGAAGAATATACCCTTAACTAGATTTTACTATTAAACCCTTAGAAATAACGTGGAGTAAGAATCTTACTCTTGCTGAATCCGAACTCGTAACGCAGCATAATTTCGTGGGTTGGGATGTTCAAAAACTTACGACTTTGATTGAGGTTGTTACGCGTCCAGTCGTACGAGTATCCCAATCGGAATTGATCAGAAAGCTGAAGCTCAATCATTCCTACGAGTGCGTCGCCTCTCATTATACTCCCATTAGGAAGTTGTTGGATTTGGCCTGCATAGGTTGAAAAACGATTGTGGCGATAAGAAGCTCCAAACGCAATACGGTCGTTGAACCACAAGTTTAAGTTTCCATCCAACGATAGCCCTGCGCCATTTACGTAGCGAGCCATCATAGAAGGTTTGAGTTTAACGGAATTTTTTCCTATCACAAAACCTGCCATTGCGTACAAGTGACGACGTACTTTCGCACGTTGGTCGTTGTCATAATCATTCAAATTGTTCTCAATCAAATAAGGTACTGACACCCCGAGATATGAGCGGTCGTTGCTCAGGTAAATACCCGTACCAAAGTTTGGCAGAATTTTCGAGATGTTACTAGCAAAAGCAGGATCGGATAAGTTATTTCCTAAATCTGCCTTGGCCAAATCCCAACGAAAATTCATGGCACCACCCTGCAAACCTAATGCCAAAGTTGTGCGTTCGCCAACTTTAATTCGGAAAGCGTAAGAAAGCATCGCACCTGTCCAGTTTTCGAGACCAATTTGGTCGTTGAACAACTGCAAGCCCAACCCTACTCTTTCGCGGTTTACGGGCATATCAATACTGAAAGTTGCGGTTTGGGGTGCTCCTGTCATTCCGCCCCATTGGTTACGGTACAGTGCAGTTGCACTTAGCACGTCACGACTCCCAGCATACGCGGGGTTCAAGGCCATCATGTTAAACATGTACTGCGAGAACAACTTGTCCTGCTGGGCCCAGGTTTTACTGCTGCTAATCAGAGCGATTAGCAGCAGTAAGAACGCATACTTTTGTTTGATGAGGTTGATCATCGTTATTAGCGGTTAATGGTCATAAATCGACTTGACTTCTTAATCTCGCCGCCGTTTTGGTCAATCAGAACTACGTTATAGAAGTAAGTTCCAGCAGGTATGCTCTGATTACTTGTTCCAATACCTACGTTTGATGTACCTTCCCAATCGTTGTTATAATCGTTGTTACGATACACCAAATTCATCCAGCGGTTATAGATTTCTAGTACAATCTTCGTGCCAGATGGGTGACGAATGACAAATTTATCATTGATACCGTCGCCGTTTGGTGAGAAACCTTCTGGGATAAACATACCGCCATCCGAAGGAATCACAATTGGAGTAAACTCAGACTCTGCTGCACCTGTTGGGTCGTTGTCGTTGTTCAAATCTGGGTTCAGACCGTTTGTTGACAAGTCTGTTACCGTATTCTGACCAGCGAGGGCTGTTCCAAGAGCGCGGTTTTGGTATGGTGTCAAACGTCCATCCGTTGTCACATTGATTGTGAAGAACAACGAGTCAGTACGTCCACCTGCCAAGCGGCTTTGCTCTGCGATCAAGAGATTCACATCACGAAGACCATCAAAGTCAGGGTTGATACGTAGTGTACTTGAATCATTTGCCGTTGGTGTTCCAACCAATTGATAGCTTGCGCCAGTCAATGAGCTATATACTTTCGACAATGAGTCAGAGACCTGAACGTTCGTCAATGTACCCGTTCCGTAGTTTTTGAGGATGACACGGTAAGTGATGTTCAAGCTACCGTCGCCTTTGCGCAAGGTATCTTTGATTGACATCGCAAGACCAAGCAATCCTTTACCTGGAGTCGAGTTAAGCGATACTGGTGTCGATTCGCTGTTGTTACGTGGATCAAGGTCATTGTCAGGGTCAGCATTTGAACCTACCGTTGACGTATCCGACGTTGCAACCCCTGCTTGGGTGAGTGCCGAACCAATCGCAATGTTATTGAACGTTGTTACCGAATCTGGGTTGTACAACGATACAATCACTGCAAGCTCGATTTTGCGAGACGCACCTTTAGGCAATGAGCTCAACGAATCTACCAACATATTAGTAAGGAGACCTTGACCTGTGTAGTTAGATTCAACTACGAATCCTTCTTCAGCAGTCACAAGTGGCTTACCAATAATAGCCGCTTTTGTTCCAAATGTAAGACCTAAGTCGTCTTTTACTTGAACCTTTGTAAGGTCATTTGTACCCAAGTTCGTTACAGTGATTGTGTATGGAATTTTGAAAGTTCCATTTTCGAGCAATACTGGTGAACCTGCTGACTTAGACAAACCAATCAAGGTACTTGGCAAATCGAAACGTACTGCTGTAGAAGTGCTTGCTGGGGCATCCACCACTGTACCTTTGTTTGACACATCAGATACTGGTGTTCCGCTTCCATCTCCACTTGCTACTACATTACCAGCAAACGGTCCGTAGTTGCCGTTAGGCTTGATATTTACAACTACTGTAATCACCTCTTCTGCACCTACTGCAAGTGAGCCTCCAGTGCCTAAGATGTTCTTATCAGTCGTTCCGTTGTAGCTGGTATTTGGAACCAATGTGCTTCCACTAGCTACTGCTGGAGCTCCTACTACTGTGTAAGTAGCTGGTGCGCCAATCTGGCTAGTTAAGCTATCCGCAATTGCTACATTCGTAAGTGGCACATTTCCTACGTTTTTAACCGTAATCTTGTACGTTACGTCATAGCTTTCATCGCTTCCTTCGCCTTTCTTCGTGATGTTATCAACCGCAAGCGCAACACCGATAGCTGGGCTAACTGTACCATCGCTTACTACGATACTTACTGAAGATTGGTTGTTTGAAGTAGCTGGGTCAACTTGGTCAGCGTACGTAATCAAGGCTTTGTTTGTCACTTGGTTACCTGCTTTGATTGCTTTCGCTACGACAGTCAATGTAGCCGAATCTCCCGATGCCAACGTTGCAATACGTGTGGTAAGTGTACCGTTTGATGCTGTCATTCCTGAAGTAGAAACCACTTCGAGTTCAGCTGGCATTACGTCACGTACGTCCACGTTAGTTGCGGTATGAGGGCCACCGTTTTTCACTACAATTTTATAGGTTACTTGCTCACCTAAGCTTACAACCGACTTGTTAGCCGTTTTTGCAATGCTCACATCTGAACGAAGTGTGTCAGTAGCACAGTCGAAGATTTTCACTTCAACTGCTGCTGGCGCACTGTAGCATCCATCTTTCTTGTAGTAGATGTAGTAAGTGCCAGCTCCCACTGCTTCTGGTGTTCCGACCAAGCAAGTGCAAAGGCGTTCGGCAGCCGAACGGAATTCCGTAGTGTAGTTTGAACCACCTTCAATCGCTTTTGTCAAATCCACTGTAGTACTTGGGCAAGTATTACGCATGTTTTTCACGATTGGCGTTGGTACCGACTTCACTACTACTGTAATGTAAGCGGAGTTAACTGAGCAGCAACGTTTAGCGTCCACCAAAGCGTAAGAGTAAGTACCTGGCTCAGTCACATTCCACTGTCTGATACCATCAGAGGCAGGGAACAACACTTTACCATCCTTAAACCATTTCACTTGGTAACCTTCTTCACTTGCTTTCAATTTCACGGTGTCACCTTGGCAGATAGTAATTGTTTGTGGCAATGTATCTGCTTTAAGCGTACCGTTTACGATGATTTGAGGTCTGAATTTGATACCTTCAAACACCAACTTCAAGTCATCTTTTCCTGCAACACACTTACCGTCACCGTCTGGATCGTTGGTGGTAAGGGTGAGTATTACGTCACCCTTAATCAAGTCTTCCAACGATGGATAATAAGTTGCATCAAGTGCAAGAGCGTTGCTGAAACGACCAGTACCGTTTGTTGTCCAAACAGCACTTGTCGCTACACCGCCAATCTTACCATTGAGTTTGTATTCAAGAGCCGCACAGATTGAAGCATCTGCACCTGCATCCGCCGTAGCTGGATTAGTTTCGCATGGCGTCGTTTCGCAAGATGAAATCTGTACGTAAATCGCCACACCGTCGCTATAGCAGCCTGTTGTCGAGCGGAAGAATGCGTAGTAAGTACCTGCTACACCTACTGCCGATGGATTTTCTACCAACGGTGAGCTTGGTGTATTTCCTTGACGGAATTCAAGTACTAGACCCGAACCTGCCGTGTAGTTCTTAACAGCCGTTGCCAAATCAACCGTCTTCACTGGGCAAACATTGGCGATGTTTACTACCACTGGAGTGGTTACTTTCGGAGCTACTGAGACGTTCACTGGGTTCGATGCTACACTCTTACAAGCTTCATTGTTGCAGCAGTATGCTACATAAATGGTGCTTGCCGCTGGAACAATCGTAATTGAACTTCCAACTTGGCCATTTGACCATTGGATGTATCCATTACACTGGCTCGTTGTTGAGAGCGTTACTGACTCACCGAAGCACAAGCTTGTTTTCGATGCTGTAACCACTGGAGCTTCTGGTTTGCCAACCGTAATTGTGATTGGTGTAGAAGCCGAGCTAGTACAGTTACCTACTTTGCATGTGGCAGTGTAAGTAGTAGTTGTTTCTGGCGTTACGGTAATTGCGCTACCTGTAGCACCATTTGACCACAACACAGTTCCTTCACAACCTGACGCTTTCAAGCTTACTGATTCGCCTTTGCAAATCAATGTATTCGATACCAAGATAGTTGGTGCATATACTTTCGTAACGACCACCGTCAAGGCATTCGATGCTTCGCTTGTGCAATCACCTTTCTGACATACTGCTGTGTATGTAGTTGTACCTACTGGATTAACAGTGATGCTGCTTCCAGTTGCACCGTTTGACCAGTTGATTGTACCACCTTCACAACCAGTTGCAGTAAGCGATACTGGCGTACCTTCACAAACAACCGCCGCATTTGCAGCAATCACTGGTGCTGTGCAAGTCTTCACAGTTACCGTTACAGGAACTGATGCCGAGCTTACGCATACTCCTACTTTACATACTGCTGTGTAAGAAGTTGTTGAAGTTGGTGATACCACGATGCTTGCTCCCGTCTGACCATTCGACCAAGTGATTTCGCCTTCGCAACCTGTTGCCGTCAACACTGATGATTCACCTAGCTTGATGCTCGATGGTGCAGCTGTTACGGTTGGAGGTGTTACTGGAATCACTTTGATGGTGTAATCAGCCGAAATTGGGCTTGAGCACTCACCTACTTTACAGATGGCAGTGTACGTAGTAGTTACAGCAGGTGTCGCTACAATAGCTGGGCCTGTTTGACCTGTTGACCACTGAACTATGCCTGCGCAGTTTTTCACTTCGAGTGTTACGCTTTCACCTGGGCAGAGCTTGTCAGTGCTACAAATTACCACTGGTTTCTCTGGCGCAGGTACTACTGTTACGGTAGCTGTTGCTGGCGCACTTTCACACTTACCTACTTTACAGATTGCTGTGTAAGTAGTTGTCGTTGTTACTACTGGTTCGATGCTAGATCCAGTAGCTCCTGTGTTCCAAGTGATTGTTCCACCGTTACATCCTGCTGCTGTCAACTTCACTTTCGTACCCGCACATACTGTTGATGATGGGCTTACAGTGATTGTTGGCGCCGTTGCGTTTTGACCTACTGTTACTGTTACGCTTGCTGGTGCGCTGTCGCACTTACCATTCACGCGGCAAGAAACTGTGTAAGTCGTTGTCGTTGCTGGAGATACTGTAATGCTTGCTACACCCGTTGCTCCTGTGCTCCACACATACGTGCCTGAGCATCCTGAAGCTGTGAGTACTGAGCTTTCACCTGCGCAGATGCTTGTGTTAGAAGCAACTACGGTTGGTGCTGCACCCGCTGTTGTTACAGTTACCTTCACTTTATTCGATTTAGGACTTTCGCAAGTTCCTACTTTACATACCGCTGTGTATTCAGTTGTAGCAGCTGGGCTTACTACGATTGAGCTTCCAGTCAAACCGTTTGACCAAACGATTGTACCTTCACAAGTGCTGCTTGTTGTAAGCGTTGTGCTCTGACCTGCGCAAATCAACGTTGGTTCTGCTGCAATTGTTGGTGCAGTTGGGTTACCTACTGTGATTGTCACTGGAGCAGATGGAGCGCTTACGCACTTACCAATTGTACAAGTGGCAGTATAAGTAGTTGTAGAAGCTGGTGTCACCACGATGCTTGCACCTGATGCGCCATTTGACCACAATACTGTTCCTGTGCAACCTGCTGCTGTCAAGGTTACCCCTGAACCGTTACAAACTGCCGTAGCGCTTGCTGTTACTGTTGGTGCCGAAATTGGAGTTACAGTAATCACGTAGTCTTTCGAGCGTGACTTACATCCACCATTGTTGCACACTGCCCAGTAAGCAGTTGTTGTAGATGGTGTTACTACAATCGCTGGACCAGTTTCGCCAGTTGACCATTCTACAACTCCCGTGCAGTTTTTCACTTCGAGTGTTACGCTTTCGCCTGGACAAACTTTGTCTGTGCTACAAATAACCTCTGGTGTTGGACCGCCTGGAGTTACAGTGATTGTTACACTTGCTTTTGGACTTTCACACTTACCAATTTTGCAATAAGCGGTGTAAGTTGTCGTCGTGCCTGGTGTTACTGTGATTTGAGCGCCTGTTGCGCCTGTGTTCCAGTAAAGTGTACCTGCACAATTAGCAGCTGTCAATACAACCGAGCTTCCAGCACAGATGGTCGTCGAAGGACTTACTGTGATTATTGGCGTCGTTGGTGTATTTACATAAATCGTGATTACGTTTGATGGCACGCTTTCGCAACCATTTTTCTTACATGTTGCCGTGTAAGTAGTAGTAGTTACTGGACTAACAGTGATACTAGAACCTGTTGCGCCGTTTGACCACATAATGGTTCCACCTGCACAACCCACTGCATGAATTTCTACGCTTTCACTTGGACAGATATTCGTAGTAGCACATGCCAAGATTGGTGGTTCTGGTTTCACGCAATCCACTCTAATCGTCACACTCGACGTATCATTAGACGTTTTGCTTGGGTCGTTGTCTGGGCTCTTCACAATCGCCGTGTTAGTAATTGTACCAACTGCATTGATTGTTGCACGGATTTTCAAGGTACGGTTTGCACCATTTGCCAAGTTTCCGATTGTCCAAACACCAGAAGCAGCATTGTACTCAGCAGCTGGATCTGCACTTACAAACGTCAATGACGCTGGTAATACATCGCTTACTGTTACACTTGTAGCATTTACTGGGCCATTGTTAGAAGCAACTACGTTGTAAGTAATTGTTTGACCAACAGTATATGGACCTGCTTCTACTATTGATTTTGCCGCTGCCAAGTCAGTGAATTTAATACAAGGCTTGATTGTAAGTTTCAACAACGCGCCATTGCTATACTCACCGCATTTCGCTACTTCAAACAAGAAGTACTCGCCTGATTTACATACTTTCGTTGGATCCTCTACCTGTGTACCAGGTTTGTGGTCATACGTAGTGTACCATTCGAAGCGTCCACCTTCAGTGCGAATTTCGCTGTGGATGAAGCTAGCCAAGTTTACACACTCATCAGGACATGTATTTTCGCCCATACCACCACAAGTTGGTGTTGGAGGAATTGTACATGGCACCTTCACAGTGATAACCTCATCATCTTCATCATCTTCTTTTGGTGTACCTGTACCGTTGCCTGGAGTTGAGTCAGGATCAGGTTGGTCAGACTTGCTTACTTGAGCAAAGTTCTTGATAGTTCCTGAACCGGTTACTTTTACTACAAACGAAAGAGAAACAGTTGCACCAGAATCAATTTGAGCAATTTTTCCAGTCAATACTGAACCTGTCAATGTGAATGCAGCATCACCAGAAACGTACTGCAATCCAGCTTTCAATGTATCTGTTACTTCTACATTGGTCGCTCTTGACGGTCCGCTGTTTGTTACTTTAATAGTATAAGTAACGTTATCGTTCTGATTTGGTGTTTTGTTGCTAACAGTTTTAACCAAACTCAAATCAGCTGGACATCTCTTAATAGATACTTCTGCCAACGCACCGTTGCTATATACTCCACAAGCAGCTACTTCAAACAAATAGTATTTACCAGAAGCACATACTTTTGTTGGATCAGCAACCAATGGGTCGGTTGGGCGTGGGCCTGTGCGCCACTCAAACTTACCACCAGGCGTACGAATATCACTTGAAATGTGTGCCATTAAGTTCACACAAACTTCTGGGCAGTCATTCGTAATTGTACCTGTACAAGTTGGCGTTGGAGGAATTGGACAAGGTGCCAAGAATACTGGCTCGTCGTCGTCATCGTCTTCACCACGGGTGAAGCCGTTGCCTGGCGTCGAATCCTTATCCTTCACTGTGTTGCCATTTCTATCTTTCGCATCTTTAATCTGAGCGTAGTTCGTCAGGCTTGTACCTGTGAAACTTGCATTTACACGTACTGTGATGTCAACCGAAGTAGTTGCACCTGGTGCCAATGGCCCTGCAATCGCCGTGTTTAACGTCGCAATCTGACCTGCTGCTGTCCAATCTGCATCGGCCAACGTCATGCCTACTGGCAATGAATCTGACAATACAACATTCGTCGCTGTCATCGAACCTTCGTTCTTCACTGTCAAAGTAAACGTTACCAAATCGCCTGGAGTTACATTCGCACTCTGACCCGATGCCAATGACTTCGTCAAGGCCAAGTCGAAGTTGGTCAAACCTGCATCAACTGTCAAATCACTGCGTTTCTCAGGTGTCAATACTACTGCACCTGTGAAGCCTGTTGTTGGATTAGCATCACTGTCTGTTACATCTGAACCAGTGTTTGGACGCAAGCTCAACTGACATGTGTCTGGTAAGCTCTTCGTGTCAAACTGTACATAGTACGTTCCTACTGGCAAGTTGCTAAACAAGTACTGTCCATTTACTCCTGTCAACACTGAATCTCTCTTCGATACTGGACCGTTCGCGTTGCCTGTCCACAAAATCACCTTCACGTTTTGTACGCCTGGCTCTCCTGCATCCTGCTGACCATTATCATTGCGATCTTTCCATACAAAGTCTCCAATGCTACCAAGTGGCGTCACTTGAATTGGCTCGTCGTCGTCATCGTCTTCACCACGGGTGAAGCCGTTGCCTGGCGTCGAATCCTTATCCTTCACTGTGTTGCCATTTCTATCTTTCGCATCTTTAATCTGAGCGTAGTTCGTCAGGCTTGTACCTGTGAAACTTGCATTTACACGTACTGTGATGTCAACCGAAGTAGTTGCACCTGGTGCCAATGGCCCTGCAATCGCCGTGTTTAACGTCGCAATCTGACCTGCTGCTGTCCAATCTGCATCGGCCAACGTCATGCCTACTGGCAATGAATCTGACAATACAACATTCGTCGCTGTCATCGAACCTTCGTTCTTCACTGTCAAAGTAAACGTTACCAAATCGCCTGGAGTTACATTCGCACTCTGACCCGATGCCAATGACTTCGTCAAGGCCAAGTCGAAGTTGGTCAAACCTGCATCAACTGTCAAATCACTGCGTTTCTCAGGTGTCAATACTACTGCACCTGTGAAGCCTGTTGTTGGATTAGCATCACTGTCTGTTACATCTGAACCAGTGTTTGGACGCAAGCTCAACTGACATGTGTCTGGTAAGCTCTTCGTGTCAAACTGTACATAGTACGTTCCTACTGGCAAGTTGCTAAACAAGTACTGTCCATTTACTCCTGTCAACACTGAATCTCTCTTCGATACTGGACCGTTCGCGTTGCCTGTCCACAAAATCACCTTCACGTTTTGTACGCCTGGCTCTCCTGCATCCTGCTGACCATTATCATTGCGATCTTTCCATACAAAGTCTCCAATGCTACCAAGTGGCGTCACTTGAATTGGCTCGTCGTCGTCATCGTCTTCACCACGGGTGAAGCCGTTGCCTGGCGTCGAATCCTTATCCTTCACTGTGTTGCCATTTCTATCTTTCGCATCTTTAATCTGAGCGTAGTTCGTCAAACTAGTTCCCGTGAAGTTTGCATTCACACGTACCGTGATGTCAACTGAAGCTGTTGCTCCTGGTGCCAATGGCCCTGCAATCGCCGTGTTCAACGTCGCAATCTGACCTGCCGCTGTCCAATCTGCATCGGCCAACGTCATGCCTACTGGCAATGAATCTGACAATACAACATTCGTCGCTGTCATCGAACCTTCGTTCTTCACTGTCAAGGTAAACGTTACCAAATCGCCTGGAGTTACGTTTGCACTCTGACCTGCTGCCAATGACTTCGTCAAGGCCAAGTCGAAGTTAGTAACTGCCGCATCAACCGTTGGATTATCTTTATCAATACCACCTTTGGTTGGATCAATCACAATTGTTGCTGTGCGTCCTGTTACAGGGTTGGCATCATTATCCGTTACATCTGAACCCACATTCTGATTCAAGCTCAACTGACAAGTATCAGGCAAGCTAGTTGGGTCAAACACCACTTGATAAGAACCACCTGCTAGGTTAGTAAAGAGATAGTCTCCGCTAATTCCTGTGTAAACCGTATCAATTGGAGAGAATGTATTGCCGCTTCCTTTATATAATATAACGCGTACATTTTTCACTCCTGGTTCACCGCTGTCTTGCTGACCATTGTCGTTCAAATCTTTCCATACAAAATCGCCGATGCTGCCAAGTGGGCTAAACAATGCACCGTCAATTGTAGGATTGTCTTTGCTGATGCCACCCAAAGCAGGATCAATCTTCACAACTGGGCTCAAGCCTGACGTTGGGTTGAAATCGCTATCTTTAGTGTCATCACCACCTTGATCAACTTTCGTACTCAACACACAACCTTCAGGCAAGGTGCTTGTTACAATCTGAACGATGTAATCACCTTTGACTAAGTTATTAAATGTATAATAACCCATCTTGCCAGCGTTTGTTACAGTCACCATTGAATCTAATTTAGAAACTGGCAGACCGTTTGCGTTGGCACTCCACAAAATAACTTTCACACCATTCACACCTGTTTCAGATGCATCTTGGATACCATCGTTATCAGTGTCTTTCCAAACGTAGTCTCCAATGCTACCTAACAAGTTGCGCAATGCGGCGTCAATCGTTGGATTATCCTTATTAATTCCACCTAACGTTGGGTCAAGTGAAACGATTGGGCTAAGTCCAGTCGTTGGGCTAAAGTCGCTGTCTTTGGTATCATCACCACCTTTATCAGTAGAGTCACTCAACACACAACCTGCTGGCAACGTACCTACCAATACTTTCAATTGATAATCTCCTTTTGACAAACCTTCAAACGAATACCAACCAGGATTTCCTCCCGATGGGTTGTTTGCCGTAGTAGTTGTATCTACTGCTACTAGAGTTCCTCCTTGATTTCTTTGGAATAGAACTACTTTAACACCATTTACACCTGTATTACCATCGTCTTGAATACCATTGTTATTAGTATCTTTCCATACATAATCACCAAGGCTACCAAGTGGGCTAAACAACGCACCATCAATAGTTGGGTTATCCTTTAATATGCCACCTTGTTCTGGATCTAACGTAATAACTTGGCTAATGCCTGTCGTTGCGTTAAAATCATTGTCTTTGGTATCATCACCACCTTGGTTGACTTTAGTACTTAAAATACAACCTGTTGGCAACGTTGACTTGTCAATCTGAACAATGTAATCACCAGCGACCAATCCTGTGAAACTATAATACCCGCCTTTTGTATTATCGGCAGGGTTTGTCGTTGTCAGGGTGGAATCAAGTGGTGTTGTTGGCACACCATTTACGGCGCTCCAAAGAATCACACGAACGCCATTTACACCAGCTTCGCCCGAATCTTGAACACCGTTATCATTCACATCTTTCCATACAAAATCACCAATGCTTCCAAGTGGCCCTGGAATCACGATAATTTCACAACATCCAGTAGCGGGACAAGTATTTACCTGTGCCGTAAACGAAAAACGTCCTGTACCTTTAATAATTAAGGTATCACCACTTACAGAGGCACTATCAGCAGCGGCGCCAGTGACTGGGCCTTTGCCTACTTTTGTCCATGTTAGGTTTGAATACCCTGGCACAGCAAGAGCAACTGTGTACTCATCGCCTGGATACCACAAAAGCGGCACTGAGAAACAGGCCGTTGCATAATCATCTTCCCCTAAAACACCGTTGCCTGGGTCTGAATCAGCATCTTCCTGATTAGCACCCATTGACATCACTTCCGCGATGTTGAAGTAAACACCTCGACCAGTCACTGTTCCTGTTAACTCAAGTTTAACAGAATCTCCAGCACTGATGGTGGGAATACTCCACAACCCTGTTACAGCGTCGAATGTTGTTCCTGCAGCAGGAGAGTTTCCAGTGAGGGTTGCACCTCCCGAGGGGAAGATGTCCTTCACCACGACAGCCGTAGCAGCGTCAGGTCCGTCGTTTTTGGCGTAGATCGTAAACTTGATAGATTGACCAATGGTAGGTTGAGAAACATCAACCTGCTTGGTAAGTTTAACATCTACTGTTTTTTGTGCTACCTGAGCTACTGCTGAAATGGCAGTAACCAGCACTAACATAAGCATTCCCATCAATGACTTAATGGGTTTCAGCATGCGATTTTTCGGGACAGCCGAACCAACATATCCTATTGGTTCATAGCCTTTTACCTCCTCCTCCGTCAATGGCGGGGAGGTAGATACCCATCGTCTCGACTTTTCGTCGAAACGCGTCCCCAGAACACGCTGCTTATTCTGAGGAGGAGAAATGGATAACTGACTCATAGTCTGCAAAATAATTGATTGAAAGTATAAAAATTTTGGGGTATTTACTATTAATTAAATGAAAATACTTTAGGGTGGTGGCGACGCGCCTGGTAAATGGTAGTACTGGTCTATCCTTACAGAATTAACCCATACAGCACCTTGTCCTCCCGCTGAGAGTTTAGGACGGTAAGTCCTCCAATCTGTCACTTTATGTCCATCCGCCTTTTTTCTTCTGATAGTAAGCATCTCTAGGCAAACCATTGTGTTGCCCAAAAAAGTACTCAGAATGCGACTCATTCCCACCTGAATGGGAAGCGTAGCTAGGTGCTGGACTTTAGTAAATGTTGCACTCATCGGTCACGGTGATTATGTGATTTCGGTATATTATAATTAGTCTGAAGTAAGTGGTATAACAGTAGAATACTACCGCCAGAAAATAACTCCTCTGAACTAACTACAATTGGGGGTTTATCCCACTCAGAAAGTATCTAAAATTATGCCAAAGTCAACAATCGCACAGAAGAGTTTTAAAGTACTAGATTAACCTATTGTTTTACAGATAGTTATCAATAAAAATTAGAGAAAAGAACAAATACACACATATTTAATTATTTTTATATTATATATAATTATTTCAATTACAGAACTATACGCTGAGTTTAGCTAAAACCGTGCCAACAAAACCGTTTTTTTCCTACTCCAAAACAGCCCAAATCCACTAAATTGGCTCATTTAGCCACAAAAATATGCCTTTTAAGCACCTCCCCATCAACAAAAAAGCCAGGCGAGAAGCCTGGCTTTTTTGTTGATGGAATTATTATCCTAAAAATCATAACCAAGTGTCAGATAAGGAATCGCTTTGTTTACTTCTCCGTTGTCTAACCCCCATGCGTAGTCGAACTTAACATAGAAACCAAACAACATCGTTCTTGCCCCTAAACCATATCCAACCATAAAAGGATTACGGAAATTGTTGACAGTAGCACTAAAGAAATCGAGGCGAACTATCTCAGTATTTAAACTATTTTGACGATTAAACGGCCATTTTCCCGTCCATGCAGTACCCACATCGGTAAATCCGACCAGTTGGAAATTACGAAGGAAATTGGACGTAATTGGCCCACGATAAAAGTACTTTACAAGGGGCATCCGTAGCTCTCCGTTAAAGAGTACGTGGGTAGTGCCTGACACTTTATTAAAATTAAACCCTCTTAAATTTGTAGCCAATTCTACAAAAAATATATCCCTATTATCAATTGGAATCAATGAGCTACTTAGCCCCACCGCCAGCGGATTTACCGACCGTCCTTCTTGATTATTTCCCGTCCAGTTTTCCATTCCACCCATGACACTTTGTTTGGGTGAGCGCCCACCCGAATGGGCAAATGAAAGGCGGGTCGCAAAAATGAGGTCACGGTGAATTTTTTGATAATGCCTTAAATCAATCGCCAAGCGATTAAAACCTTTCGTGCCCGAAACTCCGCCAAACCAATCGTACCGAACTTTAAAGCGCGTGCCTTCCATCATGTTCATTCCATTGATGCGAGAGTTATCATACACAAACTCAGCTCTTGCTCCCAAATAAGTAGAAGTCACATCCGCTGCTGCAATGTTACTCACGTCCAACAAACGAGACTCCGCAAAAAAAGGAGTAACTGCTACTCTGGCAAAATTATTGAACGGATATGCCGCCGTTACCGCCACACGATTGTATCTATACTTCTGGCTTGCGGGTGGTTGTACGTACAAACTTTGCCGATCAACCCGAGCTGTGAAATCAATTCGGTGTGCCAAATTACTGTATTCTGCCCAAAGGTTATTGGTTCTAAAATTGAGTAATCCTAAGAAAAATCCAGCCTTAACGATATGATTTTCAAGCAAATCATTCATTGTTAGGGATTGTGAAAACCCAAACCCACGGATAGGATCTATTCGCCAATCGGAGGTAGCGTCGTTACTGATAAACAAACTCTTGTACGTAATGGGACCTTTGATGGTAATGTTCTCCCGTCTTCTATTACGCACGGGTAAGTTGGCAGCACTCGTTACGGAAGTCCCCCTACGCTGACGGTACTCAAAGGTTTTTAACACATCTGCATCAAACTCATAATTATCGGTATCTACCTCTCCCGAGTCTAGTTGCATTTTACGAGGGTTGGCCATTTGAGCAATCAAACTAGCATCCGCCGCAGGGTTGTTACGCAGTTCAGTTTTATACACCGACATCCCCGACATACTTTGCATTCGGGGCGTTGGCGCTAAGTCATTTGACAACGGCGACAGTGTTTTTTGGTAGATGACCGATTCGTGGTCTTTGGTCCAATTTAAACTTGTAAACGCCCCTGATGTAAGCAAATAATCGTAATCCCGAATGTTTTGATTGAAGTTGGTAAGGGGAGTCAATTTCTTTATATCTGACTCATAGCGATATAAATTTGTGATACCTTTATAATCAGACAAGAAATAAAAAGTATTCTCATCTGATGTACGTGGGCTAGAAATTATCCCCAAAGAATCAACAATACGGGATACTGTTTGCGCACGTGGGTTACCATCATGAACAAACAATGCCATTTTATCCTTTACCGTTTTGTACGAGCCTTTGTCTGACGTTATAAGGGAATCTTTCAAACGGTTTGAAGTAAACACGACCCTGGTTGAAGAACCTGCCACGAAATGAGGCGTTCGGTCGTCGTACAGGTCGCTGGTAAGCGGTAGCAAAGAAGCCCTACCCACGTTAAATAAATACAAGTCATTTTGTCCACGGCTATCTGCACTGAGGGCTAATGTTGAACCATCGTTGGAAATATCAAAGTCGGTGACTTGGTTGATACCCCTAATTTCGCGGCTCATCCGAAGTTTGTATTTTCCTTTTTCTAGGATGTCAAAAATCTCCAAAAATACGCGTCCATTTTCTTCCGTAATAATGGCCAACCCATTGTTACGGCTCCAAGCAACGAGCGGAACACGGCTCAAATATGATTTTTTTTCCAGCGAATATTTCCCTTTGAGAATGGTCGTTTTTGCTTTTGTTTCGACATTGATAACCTCGACTGTATATTTTCCTTCTTTTCGGTTCGTAACCGCTACATACTGGTTATCAAGGCTTAATCGCACAGAGTTTGCAAGTCCGCCAAGTGGCAAATCCAATTCTTCCTGCCAATCACCAGTAGGCACTTTGTTTGTTGCACTCACTGTCGTGGCCATGTTGGAATAAAAATCCCGCCAATCTTTCAGGAACTTCGTAAACGATACCCCAAGGGTACTGGCGACACTTGTTTGCTCAGTACGAATAATACGGGTGAGGTTTAAAATGTTGGAAATATTGTCTTTCCCATATCGTTCGGCAATGTAATTCCAGATAGATTGCCCGACAATCGTTGCCTCCGTTCCAGTCAATAAAGAAGGTTTTTTCATCTGGCGATTCACGATGGCATCGCGCATGTAATCATCCAATTCGGTACTCCAACCATCCGCAATATAGGCCGCGATTCCTGACATGAACCAATCTGGCAAGGTCAACAACAGCGAGCTTTGTAAGGCATCTTTAAGGCTTCCGCCGTACAACATATCATATACGACTAGCCTCGATACTTCTCGAATTAGCTGTTTTTTGAAACTGATTTGGTCGCCCGTAAATGCAATTTCTAGGCGAGATTTGGCGAGATTTAGCTCTGTTTCACTTAAATCGGAGCTATTGGCCATCCCCATATTGCTCTGCAAAAGCTCTTGAGGAGAATTATACAAGAAGATTTTGATGCGGTTGTAGAGCGTATAACCCAACACCTCCGTGATACGATCTATTTCTGACTCCGCATATTGAGCCGCCAAGGTCGCCAAGGGCGTTCCATTTCCATAGTGGTAAATCTCAAAGTTATTGGTTTTGAGGATTTTCCAATCAAATCTCTGGTACTGAACTCGGTTTTTACCAAATTGCTCTTGCGAGGGATAATTTTGGGCATGGCCTTGTGCGATTGCTCCACAAAGGATAAGTCCAATCCAAAAAATCCGAAAAATAGAACACCTTTTCATAGAATCGAAACTGTTATCTGCCAATAACTTTCAGGTTAGTCAATTATTGACTTGATTTAGAACGAAAATATAACGAAAAAACGCGCGTAATATTCACCTCTGGGTCCAATTCTTCACCTAATTCTAAAAAATTCACAAATTGTGATGCAAAAAAGGGAGCGAGGGTTACGCCTTTTGTTCCAAGCCCGTTGAAAATCCCCAATTGAGGATAATCTGGATGTATCCCTACCAATGGCCGACGGTCTTTGGTGGATGGACGAATCCCGACTTGCTGTTCAAGAATGGTATATGGTTTTTTGAAATATACACCTATCTTATTTATTAGAAACTGACGAGCGTCCTCAGTTGTTTCCCAATTCAAATCATGCCAAGTATAAGTTGCCCCAAATCGACATTTTCCTTTTTTGTCGATGGGCAGAATAAACGTTCCTTGGTTGACTATTTCTTCAATCGAATAGCCCTCTACTTGCGTTATCAGCGTCTGTCCTTTTACAGGATTGAACGGGAGCCAATTAAAAAATGGATTCTGAAGCGCTTCATAGCCTTCACAAAATAGTATTTTTTTAACCTCCCACTCTTTATAAACCACACTATTCTCCTGAAAAACAATACTATTGTAATCAAAGTTTTCGACCACATATTGACTTTTTTCAATAAAATACGCTTTTGTTTTTTCAAGCATCTCAGGACAATCGACCCAGCCCGAATGCGTAATTTGGAGTCCTCCGTACTGATTTTCGATAAATGGGGCAAATTTTTCATCATTTGACTCCGCGGCTACGTACTTCGCCAAGTTGGGATCGGCGGTTTGGGCCAAATACGTATTTTGTTCTTCAATGGAGCGAAACGGGCGATACACATCACACAAGTGTACTAACTCGGTTTGAAGCGTTTCCTCCATTTCCTGATAAAAAGTACGTGCATACGGTAAAATCTCCTCGACCTTCCAAGTACGTGCCAATTTCTTCCCAGTAATCGGATTAAAGATTCCTCCTGAAACTTTAGACGCCGTTGGCAAATCAGCACTTGAAATAATCACGACTCGGTATCCTCGTTGCTCCAACGTCCAAGCCAAGACCGAACCAGCTATCCCCTGCCCTACAATTAAGTAATCGGCTTTCATGAAGCGTTTGTTCTTTTTCGCATCGAACGGCTTATGCGTTCATCTGCCAGTTGTGTGACCAAATCTATTTGTTCGTCAAGCGTCATAAACGACGTATCAACACTTACGGCATCCGACGCCTGACGGAGTGGACTATCGCTTCGCGTGGTATCAATATGGTCTCGTTTTTTTATATTTTGAAGAATGTCATCAAGGTCTAACATTTCTCCTTTGGCCAATAATTCAATTTGACGCCGCTCGGCCCTGATTTCGGGTTCGGCGGTCATAAATACTTTCAGCTCGGCATCAGGAAAAACCACGGTACCTATGTCACGTCCGTCCATGACCACCCCACGGGCCTTGCCCATTCGTTGCTGCTGTGCCACCATCGCACGGCGCACCTCCGATACCGCGCTTACTTCACTCACCCAATTGGCAATGTACAATTTACGAATTTCGTCCTCCACATTCAAGCCGTTCAGATAGGTTTCATTGCGGCCTGTTTCGGAGTTTCGTCTAAAATCTATCTTGATATTTTCCAGCGCTTTAGCAACCTCCTTTGGGTTGGTCAATGAGACATGTTGCGTCATAAAATAGAGCGTAACGGCACGGTACATCGCCCCTGTATCAATGTAGGCATACCCCAAATAGGCGGCAACCCCTTTGGCCGTAGTGCTTTTTCCACAGCTCGAATAGCCGTCAACAGCAATAATAATTTTTGGCATGAAACAGATTAATATAGTTGGGGCAAAGATACGCAGAATGCCCTATCCCACTCCACCGTTTTGTAGTAAAATGAATTTTGTCAGTTTCCTTTTCTTTTTATCGGTACATTTTTGTACATATTGCCTAATTTTCTGTACATTAAAATTACAAAAGTCATTGCATTTACGTATTTCATTTTTGTACATTTACGTTCTAGGCTCAGTAAAAAGCATAAAAAAATACCGAATAATAATTTTCGGTATCCTATTTATGCAAGCAAACTTTTTTTGTGTTTTCTTTGAAGCGTTTTACAACCATAAATTACAATTTACCATGAAAAAGGTGTTATTATCTTCATTATTGGCACTCACAGCCTTCTTTTGTGCCTCCACATCTTCACTAGCCCAATTCTCAAAAGGTGATAAGAAAGTCAACATTGGCGTTGGCCTTGGTTCTATTGGTGCCAACGCATCGGTAGAATACGGTATCATGGACGACCTCGGCGTAGGTTTGTTTGCCTCTTATGAGCGCCCTAACACTGGTCTTGTGGGTGCTGCGCTAGGAGTACGTTACAGCTATAACGAAATCAACATTGGCCCACGTGCTGCGTATCACTTGAATCGCGTTCTCAACATGAAAGACGAAAAATTTGATCTTTACGTAGCTGGTGGAGTTCTTTACCGCCACGTTACTTATCCTTATGACTACTGGTACGGCAGCGGCGTTGACTCGTCTTATGGTTCTATTCGATTGTTGGCCCGTGTAGGTGCTGGCTTCCAATTCACGAATAATCTATCTGGTTTTGCTGAATTGGGCTCGGGTGGTTCATGGCTTCAAGCAGGTATTTCGTTTAAATTTTAAAAAATCTTTCGTTCCCATTTGTTGATTACGTCTCATAGCGTATTTTTGAGACGTAATCGAACTTTAAACCTCAAAATAATTTTATGAAAAAACTATTTGCACTTGTTTTTTGCTTTGCTGTACTACTTGTTACAAAAAGCCACGCTACTACTGCAGAGTATTTTATCGACGCAGTTTCTGTTGAACAAACACTTAACTCAGGTGATCAATTGGACGTAGCAAACGTTGAACAAGCCGCTACAGCATTGGAAAGCTTAATGGGCCAAGGCAACGAAATGACAAAAGTAATGGCAGGTGACAAAAAACCAGTTGTTGCATTTATTTTGGCATGGGTAGTTGGTTTCTTAGGTATCCACCGTGCTTACCTTGGAACTGCGGGTGGTGTTATCGTTGGATACATCCTTACCTGTGGTGGTCTGGGTATTGTTGCTTTGATTGACTGGATTGTTCTTCTCCTAGAAGTAATTGAAGAGAAGAATTTTGATAAGTACGTCAATAACAAGAAATTCTTCATGTTTGCCAACTAAGCAAAACAGAACAAGTTAACAAAAAAGGGAAGTGAGTTTTACTCGCTTCCCTTTTTTGTTTCTGTCCCAATCACCACCGTTCGTATTCGCTGGTTATTAGCGGCTTTTCGTTTTTTATTGGTTGTTTCTGCCATGATAGCCGCCCTGCGTCCTCCTCCAAAATAAAACGTTTGAAACATTCCTGCGCCCGTAAAAAAGCCAATAAAATAATATTTGTGCCAGACGTGATACACCCCAAATCCGAGGGCAATGGCTTGCAAGCCCAACGAAACGATTCCTGATTTGGGATACCCTGCATATACCTGCCCCAGCCCTGGCATTAAGAACGACAGCAATTGGGCTTTATCTGGATTCTTAGGCTTTTTCTTCAAAAACTTATACAGCTCGTCGGCATTTACGTTTAAGCCCTTACGCGCGGCATATTGCTGAAATACTGCTTTAGACTCCGCCCAACGTTCCAGTTCGTTCAACGTGAAAATTTCTACTACCTGAAGCGATTCAGAAAGCAGTGAATCTTGGGTATAAAACTTGGTTTGTTGCAGCAGCCCATACGTTTCGTTGTAGTGTTGGGCCAAATACCCGCACAAAATAGTTTCATACCGCATCCGAAAAGCGACGGCATTGTTTGGTTCGCTCAAATCAAAACGTTGGGCGGTTTGCCAAGCATCTTCAAAACTACGCTCAGATTTTTGCGCCTGAATCTTTCGGGTAAGCAATTGATTATACGTTTGCCGAAGTGAATCTTCCGACAAGGCTGTTTGGGTCAATTCAAAAATTTGTTTCTCGTACAACACCGCCGCCAGCCCATAGTTTTGTTGGGCCATCAGGCTATCAGGCGACTGCGTAAGTCCTTCCTTACTGATTAAACACAGTACGAATAGGAATTTGCATATTGAATAGAATCTGTTCATTCACCTTATCATTAAATTCTTGTCGTCGTACATGCACACTTAACGCGCTTCCCCACACATTGCCCACGTAGAAGAAAGAAAACAATCCTCCATAAATCAAAAAACGAGGGCTTTTCCAACCATCGCGGCGATATGCTTCGTAGGCTTGCACGCCCAGCGCCACATTTTGAATAAATGTGATAATTCCCTGACCCGTTTTTCCAGCGTATATTTTCCCACTTCCAGGAATCACCACCGACATCATCCCCGCCACCCAAGGAGACTTGCCTCGGTGCGTCCTAATCTGGCGGTAGTTTTTTTCGAGGTTATCTTCCTCTTGACTAAATGCAAAATAATGCCCTGTGAAGGACTTTTGATGCCTTACAAAGCCTATTGTGTCTCTTTTCAGCAATGCAACCCCCGCCAACTGGAAATTTTGCAAAGCGATAAACAACGAATCTTTGGGTACAAAATCCGTCAAAGCCGCTTGTGCTTTGTCATAACGTTTTAAAAACGTATGCCCAATCCCTTCCAAAAAGCGGGCTTTTTCAAAATGGGGATGTATTACGGGAAGCTGACGAAAGCAAGAAATAGCAGAATCAAGCTGAAGCTGATTGTAATAAGCCAAACCCCGATAATAGGGAAATGCCTTTCGATATTTTGTCCAGTTGAGGACATCATTATACGCTTTTTTTTCCAGCAAATATTCCAAAAAAAGTGAATCCGACGATTGGGTTTGCTGCGCCCTCGTTGGCAAGCCTAACCATATTACCAACCCAATACATATCCATTCTTTCAAATACTTCATGGAGTTTTTTTGGGGGTTATCCGATACATCGCGGGCGTATCCACCACTTTCCCTGTCTGTATATTGATACGGAGCAATTCAATACTTGTGGCAGCCACGCGGTTGCAGCGTGAAATTCGGTCGGCAGTGAGGGCAATTCCTTTAAAAATACCAAACTCTTGTATCGCCACCCTGCTAAAACGCGAGCAGGACAATTCATAGAGGCAGTCGGCAGATATTTGGGGTGAAATGACTTTTTGATAGCCTGTCAATGCGCCATTGAGCAACCAATAGACAGGATTGTAACGCAAGAAAGGGGATTGCTTAGGCTTCTCTACCTTCCCAAACGAAATCGTTGGCGCCGATCCAGATTCAGCCAGCAGCTCTAGGTCTGACACCTGTGCCCGCAATTTACCCATTGCACAGCCCCACAACAGCATTCCGCACAGGAGTATATTTCTGATTTTGTTAGCCATCCAACAACGTTATTTGATAATCTTAGCGTTAGCAGGAATCACAAAATCAAGCAAAGTAGAGGTTACTTGCTCATTGATTTTTAATGCGCCATAGGCCGTTTTGGTAATGATCGAATCCCTGGCTGTCACGTAGTCAATCTGGGTGATTGTCTGCGGAAAATCAACGCTTCCTAGTTTTGTATATTCGTAGTAATAGACCTTTTTTATCGTCCGTTCGGAAGGGTCTATGTATTTCATAAAAATAGGGTTCTGACCTTTGTGTACCAATTCTACGCGTTTGATACTCTTTGCCATCGGCGTAGGCGATTTCCAAGTCGAAATCATTAGGCCATCTTCAAACTTTGTTTGGCTCAACGAAAACCCCATGCTCGACAACCCCAAATCGGCTTTCCTGTTGTGTAGAAAATAAAAAAACTGGGTTGTTTCGGTACTGTAAGTCGCATTTTGCTGCTGCAATACCGTATTTTTAGTGGGGTCAAAAACCTTAATTTCGCCGTTGGAGTTGTTAAAGACGTACAATTCAGCGGGTTTAGGAAAAAGCGTCACCATCCGCCCAGAAGTGGCGTAACACAATTCAGCACGGGTATTGATGGTTTTTCCTTTGTGGGCCGTGCGCATTGTCATGGTTGCACTAACTTTACGTACGCTTTGGGCAATAAGCTGATTTACAACGAAAAACGCTACAAATAATTTCCAATAACTCACAGGGATACTCATTTTTAAACAAAAACCGATGTAGTATTACAGACCCTCTATCGACAGCTTTGCTTTCACGATGCGGTCTTTTCCGTACATATCCTGGATGACATCAACCTTAACAAAGCCTTTTTCTACAAAAAGCTGCTTGGTGGCTTGTCCAAAATGTTCGTTGATTTCGACGTAGCAAGCGCCCGTTTTTTTCAAGTGTTTGAGGCAAAAATCGGCGATGGCACGATAAAAAAGTAACGGATCAGTATCTTCCACAAACAACGCCAAATGCGGCTCAAAACGCAATACATTGGGCTCCATGCTCGACTGTTCGGAATAAGTCACGTAGGGCGGATTACTCACCACACAATCAAACTCACCCGCAAAAGTGTCTTCTTTTAAAATATCGTATTTTTCAAACGTGGCCTCTGACAACAAACGGTGGGCATTTTCTTGCGCAATCGCCAAAGCGTCTTCCGACACATCCCAACCCCACACTTTGGCAAACGACATAAATCGGTCGAGGGCAATCGCAATGCAACCGCTCCCTGTGCCAATATCAACGATTTTGACAGGGTTTTCCTCCCAATAACAATCCTTCACAATCAACCGCACCAATTCTTCCGTTTCTGGACGAGGAATAAGCACCGACGGCGATACTTTAAACTCCAAATTGCAGAAATACGTCGAACCGATGATGTGTTGTACTGGCTCACTTTGGTTTAAGCGTTTGACGATGGTATCCCAGTCAGGCTGCGAGGCATTGGCGGGGATAGGCTTATCTACGAGCACATCCACGTTGCGAAGCCGTAAGAAATGTTCCATCAGCATAAATGCCATAGCCCTCGCTTCCTTGTGAGGATAGGCAGTGATGTTTTGAACGATATAATCAAAAAGAGGTTTGGCTGAGGAATACATAGAGCTCTTCGACACGTGTTGGTTTTATTTAAGCACTTCGCGCATACGTGCCTGTAGCGCCATTTTTTGTTCTAAGGCTTTACGACTATTTCGGTACCACAAATAAGCTATCACAGCCACCGTTAGATAGGGAAAAACAAACAGATAAGCGATACCTACATTGATACCGTTCCCAATCACGTTTTTTCCAGTGCTCATATTGGTTTCAACCGCCCCTTTACACATGGCGCATTGGGCTAACGCCCCGTTAGTGCTTACCACAAATAGGAGCATCACCAATAAAAGAATACCATACTTTTTCATAGTGTTGTTGATTAAAATCGGTTATTGATAGTAAGGAGAAATCATCAAGTAAACGATGACGCCCGTTATACTGACATAGAGCCAAATAGGAAACGCCCATTTGACGGCTTTCTTATGCAGGTCTATCTGATTGCTAAACGCATAATATACCGCGCGTAGCACAAACCACACAACCCCAATCGAAAGCGTAATGTGCGTAATAAGCAAGAAATAATAAATTGGACGAATGATTCCTTCGCCTCCGAAGACGGCAGATTCGTTCGATAAATGATACAAAACGTAGCTCACCAAGAAAAGCGCCCCTAAACAAAAGGAAATGGTCATCATAACCCGATGCGCGGCGATATTTTTACGTTTGATGAAATAAAAACCAGCGAGCAGCGACACGCTTGTCAGAGAATTAATGACTCCATTGACGTGCGGTAGTGTTTTTGTCCACTCACCCAAGTTCACTTTGGGGATACTTGGATTCAACAAAATAGCGACCACAACGGGAATCGCAACGGCAACTATGTTAATCCACTGATTGAATTTTTTATTTTGCGGAACAGTCATTGTTGACATACTTATTTTTCCTTTTTTTGATAGATATCTAACAGTACGCTTATTTCGGTCACCAAACGTTCTACATCCTTTTCGTCTTTACCGTTGTAAAAACCTCGAATATAGCCTTGTTTATCCATTAACACCAACTGTTCGTTGTAGGGAATGGTTTGTTTTGATTTACCATTTTTCAAATTGCCAAGCTTGTACGTATCTATCAATAGTTCGGGAGTTCCTTTCTCCACACTAAAGCTTGCTTCTTTTTCAAACAGCTTTTTTGCCCTATCAAAATGCTGTCTTACCACTGCATCACTGTCTGGATTGAAGAATCCAGCAACTTTAATCGTCCCCTGAACGGCTGATGGAACCTGATAAAAAACGGTATCCTTTCCGTTTAAAATTGGCTTTCCAGCGGCATCAACTGCGGGGACAAAATAGGGTAGCTCAAAGTGATTTTCACCAAAGCTGTGTAAGAATAAAACAATGAAAGCCGGTAATGCCAACACCAAGGTCAGCATTCCGGCTTTTATATACTTTTGCATAGAACTATCTCAAGTCAAAAATAGAACCGCCTTCAGTCATTAATGCTATTAGCAACCAAACGACGAAAATACAAGGAAGCAAAGTTGCCCAAATCAACGACTTTACTTCGTGTTTAAGGTGCATAAATTCACCTACGATATAGAAAGCCTTTACGATCGTCATTCCAACGAAGATAGCTGTTTTAAGCGTACCCGCAGTCAATGTGAATGCAATCAAGAACTCTAAAGCCGTAAGGATAAGTAAAATCCAAAATGTACGCCAAATTGCTTTGCGTTGTTCTGCGCCAGCGTTTTCGTCGTGTTCGTGAACGTGTGCCATATTTTTTCTTAATTAAAGGAGATTAGAAATTAGGTAGTAAATTATACCAAGTAAAAGAATGTAAATACGAATACCCACACCAAGTCAACAAAGTGCCAGTAAAGACCTACTTTTTCTACCATTTCATAAGAACCACGGCGATCATAAAAACCAGTTGATGTTCTGTAGAAAATCAAGTAATTAAGCACTACTCCTGAGAATACGTGTGTACCGTGGAATCCTGTAATGAAGAAAAACAAATCAGCAAACGCTGGAGGGCCATATTGGTTTTCGGTCAAATTAGCACCAAAAACGGTTTTAGAAACCCATGAGCCATCTACCAATTCTTTGATCACAGTTCCATTGTCTGTACCGTGGATAAAGTGCGTCCACTCCCATGCTTGGCAACCCAAGAAAGTAGCGCCACCGAGGATTGTCCACAACATGTATTTTTCAACCGCAGCGCGGTCCATACGGTGACCTGCTTCTACTGCAAGTACCATTGTCACCGAGCTAAGAATCAAAATGAAGGTCATAATCCCTACAAAAACGAGTGGGGCATGAAGGCCGTGCATAAATGGCAGGGCATCAAATACCTTTTCAGGAATTGGCCAATAAGCAGGTGATGATACAAAATCAGCGACCTTACCCGCGTAGGCAGGATAACTGAAGCGAACTAAGCCATAAGAAACCAACAAGGCCGAGAAAGTAAATGTATCTGATACTAAAAAGAACCACATCATCAACTTCCCGTAGCTAGCCTTCATGGGCTCAACTCCACCTAGCCATACATTTTTCACATTCGGTTGTGCAGTAGCAGCCATCGTTATTCTATTAAAAATTCAGGTTTTAAGTAAAATGTTTAATCAACGGAAATACAAAAGAAATGCAAACAAATAAAGCCAGAGAACGTCAAGAAAATGCCAATATGTGGTACAAATCTCGATTCTTCTCAGGTTTTTTGCGTGAACTTTTAGGCGCATTGCTGAGATAAAAGTTACGCACAACACAATCAGACCTGTTACCAAGTGAACACCGTGAAGAAGCGTAAAAACATAAAAGAACGAGCCTGAGGGGTTACCAACAAAATAAATGTTTTGGGCCACTAGGTCTTTCCATCCTTCTACTTGCATCCACAAAAACGCCAGTCCAAGCACAAAAGTAATAGAAATTGCGATTTTGAGCGTATTGAAATTGTCTTTTTTTGCAGCTAAATATGCCCAGTGCATGGCAATACTGCTAATAATCAAGACAACAGAACTATACCAAAAAATTTGAGGAACCTCAAATTCAACCCAGTTTCCTTCTGCTCTACGCACCAAATAGGCACTTGTCTGCGAGGCAAAAAGCATGATAATTGTTACGATAAAACCCCACAAGATAAACTTTTTGGGATCCATCGACAAGGTTTCTGGCGCTTCCTCTATCTTTAGTTTTTCAACCTTTGCCATAGTTTTAAAAATTGTTTTAAGTCATCACTTAGTTTCCAACAACTAAGCCTTATCCAGCAAATAAGCGATTTGTACAATGGGCAAATACGCAAATGAGCCAAACATAAGCTGTAGGGCTGTTTTGTCTGAGCACTTTCGCATCAAATGAAACGTTTGTGCCAAAAACAACACTCCAAACAGCATAGCGACCAGCGCTGAGTTAATTCCTGTCATTCCAAGTTCGTAAGGCAACCACCCTACTGGCAAAAGAAATAAGGTATAAATCATCATTTGAATCGCCGTATTTAGGTCTTTTCCTCCTTTTGAAGGTAAAAGATTAAAGCCTGCTTTTTTGTAATCTTCATCCAACACCCAAGCAATGGCCCAGAAGTGTGGGAATTGCCAGAAAAATTGAATCGCAAACAAAATACCTGGTTCTAGTCCAAACTGATTTGTGGCAGCTACCCAGCCAATCATTGGCGGAAATGCCCCAGGAATGGCTCCTACAAAAACCGCTATCGTTCCCACGCGTTTGAGAGGTGTGTAAACAAACCCGTATAAAATCGTAGAAAGGATGGCCAAAGCACACGCTCTTACATTGAATTCCATCAAAAATATGAACGTCGCAAAAGCGAATAAAACTAAGGCAAACACAGTAGCTTCATTCACCGAAACACGGCCACTAGGAAGTGGTCGATTTTGGGTTCTTTTCATCAATTTATCCAAATCTTTCTCAATGATTTGGTTGATGATATTTGCCGCACCTGTGATTGAAAAAGCCGCCAAAATAAAAAGTATTAGGCTAGGCCAGTTTACTTTTTCAACCGCTAGGCTGTATCCAAACGCCCCCGAAAAAGCCACTAACCACGCCAAGCGAAGTTTCATCAACTCCAAGTAGCTACGTACTTTTTCAAAAAATAAATTGATTGCCAATGTCATTGTTAGGCGTTAATATTTTCAGTAGTGAATAATTGTCTTTTGTTGAAGACTACTTCGGCATTAATCAGTAACAAAAGCACAAATTGTAATCCCAGTGCAATCGTAGCGAGTGTCAAGTGAAGAGGTTGCGCAAATGCTGGGACTGACCAATACGCCATGATAATCCCAGTGGCTATTTCAATGATGACCATCACCAACAACGCCAACGTCAACTTATAAATGATACCGCTTTGAGAGGTCGCTTTTCGTAACCAGTAAAGTAAGCCTACGTGCAACCCAAAAAGCAAAATTGAGTAAGAACGGTGAATATAAAATTTCACGCCCAAATGCTCTATCCACTGATTTCTGCCCGCTTCTCCAAGTTCTTTTATCGCCACATCCATCACTTCCCTCACTTGTGTTCCTAATAAGACCTGTACAAGTGATAGAATCAACGTCCAAATAAGCCACTTATTTATGAACGTTTTCTTTTTGATTTCAGCGAGTTGAACATCCCCAACATACGACCGTGCCATGGTATAAATCAATACAAATACAATGACTATAGCCAGCAACATGTGCAAAGTGACCATAACGGGCGCAAGCTCCGATGAAACTACTTTGGCTCCCAACCAACCTTGAAACCCTACTAGCAAAAATGCCAGTAAGCTCATGTAAAAAATGGGTCGGTCGCGTTTAAGAAAAGGAATAGAAGCGAGAAGAGTAGCAAAAATTAAGAACCCGGTAAATACCCCAAAAAGCCGATTAAGGTATTCTGTCCACGTCTTAAATACATTAAATTCTACCTCTCCTTTTAATTTGGCACCAAAAATTTCTTGGTAATTGGCAGGTAGTTCAGAAACTTCCGTTGGAGGAACCCAAGAGCCAAAACATTTTGGCCAATCGGGGCAACCCATCCCAGAGCCAGTACTTCTAACAATCCCGCCGATTACTATCAAAACATAAACGACAACTACTGTTAGAAGTGCTAGCTTCTGAAATAAGCGATTATTTGTATCAGAATTAGTGTGACGCAAACTGGTCATTATAATTTTGAGCCTCAATTTCTTTTTCCTGCGCTATATACTCATTCTCATGCGGGAAGTTAGATTCGAGCGTTTGAGAGTGAGGAATATTTTGAGGAATAAAATCAACGTCAGATCCTGGCTTGCTATAATCGTATGGCCAACGATATACGGCAGGAATTTCTCCTACCCAGTTTCCGTGACCTACGTTTACTGGTGTTGTCCACTCCAATGTGTTTGAATTCCACGGGTTTTGAGGTGCTACTTTACCTTTAAACATGCTGTAGAAGAAATTCCAAAGGAATATAAACTGAGCAAAGAAAGTAAAGATGGCAGCTATCGAAACAAACATGTTCAAATCAGTGAATGACTTACCAAAGTCAAAGCTGGTGAATTGGTAATAACGACGTGGGAAACCTGCAATACCGATGTAGTGCATTGGCATAAATACCAAATATACCCCAGCAAAAGTAAGCCAGAAGTGAACTTGACCAAGTGTACTGTTAAGCATACGGCCAAACATTTTTGGATACCAGTGGTAAATACCCGCGAAGAACCCAAAGGCAGAAGCAGCACCCATTACAATGTGGAAGTGAGCTACTACAAAATACGTATCGTGCAATTGAATATCAAGTGCCGAGTTTCCAAGAATGATACCCGTCAAACCACCTGATACGAACAACGATACCAGACCGATTGAGAACAACATACCTGGCGTAAAGACGATGTTTCCGCGCCACAAAGTTGTGATGTAGTTAAAAGCTTTTACCGCCGAAGGTACCGCAATAATCAGCGTCAAGAACATAAAGATTGAGCCCAAGAATGGGTTCATACCCGTTACGAACATGTGGTGCGCCCATACGATAAAGGCAAGGAACGCAATCGCCATGATAGAGGCAATCATCGCACGGTAACCAAAGATTGGCTTACGGGCATTGGTTGCAATTACTTCTGACGTAATACCAAGGGCTGGCAACAATACGATATATACTTCTGGGTGTCCTAAGAACCAGAACAAGTGTTGGAACAAGATTGGGCTACCACCAACGTTTGGCAAAGCTTCACCGTTGATATAGATTTCTGACAAGTAGAAACTTGTTCCGAAGTGACGGTCAAAAATCAACAATAAGGCTGCTGAAAGCAATACAGGGAAAGAGATAATTCCCAATACAGCCGTGATTAAAAACGCCCAAATTGTCAATGGAAGACGCGTGAAAGTCATACCACGTGTACGAAGGTTGATTACAGTTGTAACGTAGTTCAAACTTCCCAACAACGAAGACATGATAAAAATGGCCATACTTGACAACCAAAGTGTCATCCCCATCTCAGAACCCATGTGGGCTTGTGGTAATGCACTTAATGGCGGGTAAATCACCCAACCACCTGCTGCTGGCCCTGTTTCAAGGAAGATAGAGATAAACATCAATAAACCTGAAACAAAGAACAACCAAAACGAAAGCATGTTTAAGAACCCTGATGCCATATCACGAGCTCCAACTTGCAATGGAATCAAGAAGTTACTGAAGGTTCCACTCAAACCTGCCGTCAATACAAAGAATACCATGATGGTACCATGCATGGTTACAAGGGCAAGGTAAAAGTTAGGGTCTAATGCGCCTGTTTCAGTAATCCAATCACCTAGAAATGGCTTTAGCCAGCTCAAATCTGCGCCAGGAAACCCTAGTTGCAGACGGAAAATAACCGACATTGCAGCTCCAATGATAGCCCAAAAAATACCAGTTATCATGTACTGTTTGGCTATCACTTTGTGATCTTCAGAGAAGATATATTGGCGCCAGAAGTTTAACTCGTGGTGCTCATGTTCATCGTGAGAGTGGACATCATGTCCCAAGTTAGCCTCTACTACTGACATTTTTATTTAGATTTTAAAGTTATAATTTCTATTAACGCATCGATGCACTTGCAGCCGCAGCTGAACCTGTAGAAGCAGTGGTACTATCAGCTTCTTCTACGTAAGGAGCATAATTCATTGCCTTTGCACGCAATTTCTCTGGGATTTTAGTGATAAACTTAGGGTTTGCCTCCAAAATAGTCGATAGCAAAGGTTTTTGTTGTTGTTTCCAAGCATCAACAGAAGCTTTATCTTCAACAATCAGGCGCAAGCGCATCGCAAAGTGACCACGTCCACACACTTCAGTACAGGCAATTTCGTAATCGAAATTAGGATTGTTTAATTCCGCACGCATTTGCTCAGTTGACTTATCTGGTATAAACCAAAATTTCGTTGGCATACCTGGAACAGCATCCATTTTTACGCGCATGTGAGGGATATATACACTGTGCAATACATCGCGAGCACGGATTTTCAATGAAACTGGCTTACCTACTTCCACGTGCATTTCACTTGGATTGATAAAGTCGTCCATTGATGCTTCATCTGAATAATCAACCCCCATTTCGTTATCTGAAGTGATTAACTTATAGTTATAGGCTCCAAGCTTATTGTCTTGAACACCTCCATAACGAACAATCCAACCAAACTGTTTTCCCATAATTTCAACCACCTGAGAATCAGCTGGAGCATCAGCCATAATTTTAGTCCACGAACGGAATCCTAAAAACACCAATGATGCCATAATTACCGCAGGAATCGCAGTCCAAATCAACTCCAACTTGTGGTTTTCAGGATAAAAAGTAGCTTTATAGCCTTTTTTGTACTGATATTTCCAAGAGAAGAAGAAAAGCAAGAAGTTTACGATAAAGAAAGCAATCGTCAATAAGCCCATGTCAAGCCAAAATTGGCTATCCGTTTCCCGACCATGTGGGGAAGACGCTTCTGGCAAAAAAGCATCTCTTGATGCGAGGTAAGACCATACCATTGCTACTGACCCTGCCACCAAGAAAACAAGCCAAAGCGCACCGTTCGCTTTGTTGTTTGGTACAGGAGCTTCGCTTTCTGATTGAGTACTACCCATTACCTTTTGCAATTTTGCTGCTACGGCTATTGCAATTCCAAGCAGCACAACCAGTAGTAATCCAACTAAATAAATCATTGTTATTATGTCGTTTTATATTGATTTAGAGATTTTGCTAGTTACGACAAAATCAATTTCTACAAATTACGCAACATCATGGTGAAGAGACTCCTCTAACATTGGATGGTTGCGAGGGATTAGATTGCCTTTCGTCAACTGAGTTGAAACTGACCAAATAAACGCACAAGCAAACAATAAAATAAAGCCAAACTCAACAGGCCCAAAACCAGCATGTTCACCTACCGTACCTGGCATAATGTTAGTATAAAAATCGAAGTAGTGACCTACAAGGATTGACCAACAAGCGATTTTCAAAATCAATGGCGTACGCTTCGAATCCCTTGTCATTAAAACTAGGAAAGGGGTAACAAAGTTTAAGAAAAGGTTGATGAAAAATGGTGCTTTGAAAATACCACCATAGCCACTAAAACGCTCACGGTAGTAGATAGCTTCTTCTGGAAGGTTAGCATAGTAGATAAGCAAAAACTGCTCAAACCAAACATACGTCCAAAAAATTGAGAAGGCAAAACAGAATTTACCTAAATCGTGAAGGTGGCTTTCGTTTACTGCTTTCAAATAGCCACGTTCTTTCAACATAACAATGGTAAGCGTCATTGTTGCCAAACCTGCTACGTGCCAACTAGCGAGTGTGTACCATCCAAACATAGTTGAGAACCAGTGAGTGTCAATTGCCATCACAAAATCCCAAGCAGAAGTAGATGAAGTTACGCCAAAAACTAGCAAGAACGCCGTTCCGAATTTGATGGCTTTTTCATAATTTTCAGTTCCACCAATTTCGTCTTCTTGAAGCGATAAATTTCTCAATACTTTCCACAAACCATACCACAAACCGAAATACAATACGAGACGGATGAAATAGAATGGTTTGTTCAAAAATCCTTTTTTACCTGCGATGATGGCATCATAATGCGGACTGCTTGGGTCCATAATACCTTCGTGCATCCAGTGGAATAATTTATCTCCAAAGCCTACAGCAAGCACCAAAATAATAATGGCTGGTACTGGCAAAAATGCAGGCATTGCCTCTGGGATTCTTCTAAATACAGCCGACCAACCCGCCTGAGCAAGGTTATTATAAGCTAGGAAGAATAAGCCTACGACCGAAATACCAGCAAAATAGACACTATTTACCCAAAGGTTAGAAATGATACGCTGTGTCCAGTGGTAAGCGTGTTCGGCATGGTCGTGTGCATGTTCAGCAGCATGACCCGCAGCCCCATGAGCTTCGTGCCCATGTCCACCACCTTGAGATAACATATATGCTCCGATCAATACCAGCGCAGCGCCAATACCCATCCCAATGAGCAAATTGCGTTTTGATTCGGCGGTAAATTCAAATTGTTCTTCGACAGAAACAACTTCGTGATGATGTGCGCCCATTATAAATCTTTATCTTTAAGTTGTTGTTGGTTATCGCAGCGGCGAACCGCTAACTTGTTCGTAATTAGCGGTTTGCCGCTTCGGTTTATTACAGTAACTTAGTACTAGCCTTTCTGTAATTTATGAATATAGTGAGCAATTTTCCAACGCTCTTCGGGAGTTACTTGTGAACCATGTGCCCACATGCGACCTTTTCCGTGCGTAATTACGTGGAAAATATGTCCGTCATTCATATTGAGGTAAGCATCCGCTTTGTAGTTAGGTACCCCTTTGTACATGTCAGCTACTGGGCCATCTCCTGCACCTGTTTCACCGTGGCAGTGTTGGCAGTATCTTCCATAAAGTGCTTTTCCTTCTGCAAGTGTTTTTGCAGTATTTGGAACGGGATTTTTCAAAACGGCTTCCGCAGTAGCGAGTTCATCTTTACCAATGTGGTAAATCATCAAGTCCACGCTTGAGCTATCAAATTGAGTTTTGTAGTTACGGCGAGATACCGTTCCTGCCACAGGCTCACGCATGTTTTTTCCATCAGCATTGATGGGGTTTTTCTCAATTTGGGTATATGGCTCATAACCAACCGAGTTGTACATGTTAGGAGCATATTCTAAACCTGCATCATCGTGACCACGTTGGCATGAACTCAAAGCAGCGACGACAGCAAACGTACCAGCAATTAATGTATTAATTTTTTTCATCTTCATTTAAAAACATTAAACCTGTTTAACACTCACCTCTTCTGCTCCTGAAGCTTTTACCAAACTAGCGATTTCAGCTTCTGACATTTTGTTTTTGCTTAGGTCAATCGCCATCACAAATTTATTGTCAGTACAACGTGGGTCAAACAAAAGTGGCTCAACGGTTGGCCCTAATCCATTTGATAGGAAAAAGGTAATTGTCATCCCAAAAGCCGTAAAAAGTACCGTAAGCTCAAACATAATTGGAATATAGTTTGGAAAAGAAAGCGGGTCTTTTCCACCAATAACCATCGGCCAATCGATTCCCATTGTCCAAGTAGTCAACGTAATTGCGCACAAAAACCCAGTCAAACCAAAGCAAAATGCCGCAATACCGATACGAGTCCGTGGGTGGCCAATTGCTATGTCCATTCCGTGAATAGCAAAAGGTGAATACACTTCGTAGATTTTCACCCCAGCGCTTTTAATTTTATTTACTGCGGCGAGTGCTACGTCATCATCGTCATAAACACCTACCAAAAACTTCTTATTTGCGTCCGTCATTGTTGTCTCAATTATTTTTTGAAAACTCAATTTTAACTTCCCTTACTCTCTTATTCTGCATCTTTTTTGTAGGCAGGAGAAGCTAATCTGTCTGCTTTAGAAACGCCTGCGATTTTTTTGGGCAATTGCTCAGAAGTTGTCCGCAATACACCCTTCACCTCTGCCATGTTAATTACTGGCAAATACTTAGAGAACAATAAGAAAAGAGTGCCAAACAAACCGAATGAGAAGATATAATCACCGATGTCAAACATTGTTGGTGAAAACATTGCCCAGCTCGACGGAATATAGTCGCGGTGAAGTGACGTCACAATAATTACGAAACGCTCAAACCACATACCGATGTTTACAATTACCGAAATGAAGAACGTCCATTTAACACTACGACGAAGTGAACGTGACCAGAAGAGCTGTGGAGAGATTACGTTACAAGTCATCATCGCCCAGTATGCCCACCAGTAAGGTCCTGTAGCACGGTTGATAAATGCGTAGCTTTCGTACTCAACGCCTGAATACCAAGCGATAAAGAACTCAGTCAAATACGCTACCCCTACAATCGACCCCGTCAAAGTGATGATTTTGTTCATCATTTCGATGTGCTCAAATGTGATATAATCTTCCAACTTATACACGACACGGGCGATAAGCATCAAGTTTTGTACCATGGCAAAACCAGAGAAAATCGCACCTGCTACGAAGTAAGGAGGGAAAATGGTAGTGTGCCAACCCGGAATAACCGAGGTTGCAAAGTCCATGGATACAATCGTGTGTACTGAAAGTACGAGGGGTGTTGACAAACCAGCCAAGATTAAGCTGATGTATTCATAACGTGCCCACGTTTTTGCTGAACCGTTCCAGCCCATTGCCAAAGTACCGTAGATATACTTCGATACTTTATTTTGAGCACGGTCACGAATAGTAGCCAAATCAGGCACAAGACCTACATACCAGAACAAACAAGATACTGAAAAATACGTTGAAATCGCGAATACGTCCCAAACCAATGGTGAGTTGAAGTTAACCCACAATGATCCGAATGTGTTTGGCAAAGGCAAAGCCCAGTGCGCCATCCACGGACGGCCCATGTGCATCAAGATAAACGAAGCCGCACAAATAACGGCGAAAATCGTCATCGCTTCAGCAGCACGGTTGATAGAAGTTCTCCATTTTTGACGGAACAACAACAAGATTGCGGAGATAAGTGTACCAGCGTGACCGATACCTACCCACCATACGAAGTTGGTAATGTCCCATGCCCAACCTACAGTTTTATTAAGGCCCCAAACGCCCAAACCTTCCCACCAAGTCCAGAAGAGACAGCAAGTACCATACAGTAAAACCACAACAGAAATGGCAAATGCTATTTTCCACTCTTTGGTTGGTTTACCTTCCACCTGCTTGCAGATATCCTCTGTTACGTCAGCGTACGTCTTGCCACCTGTTACAAGAGGGGTTCTTACGGGTGAAGTAACGTGCATATTTTTAAGAGTTAATAGTTATTTTATTGATTTTTCTCTATGTATTTTGACAAAATAGCTCGACTATTTTATCGAGAGCCACTGCTCCGAAAAGCAGTGGCTTTGATTTATTAGTGACCTCCGTGTTCAGCGTGTTGGTGCTCCGCGTGAGCCGCAGCTTTAGAAGCATCAACATCTTTGTTACGAATCTTAGTCAAGTAAGTAATCTGCGGCTTGACGTTGATTTCATCCAACATTTGGAATGCACGTCCTTCTTTCTCTTCTGCCAACAACTTAGAAATACGGCTGCTTGGATCATTCATATCACCAAACACGATTGCTTCTGTTGGGCATGATTGCGAACATGCTACTTCGATTTCTCCGTCAATTGGACGACGACGCTCTTTCTTCGCGTTCAACTTACCTTCTTGGATACGTTGCACACACATCGAGCATTTTTCAATAACCCCGCGCGAACGTACAGTTACGTCTGGGTTGATGACCATTTTACCAAGGTCGTTATTGAAGTGATAATCGAATTTATCGTTGTCGAAGTACTTAAACCAGTTAAAGCGACGTACTTTGTATGGGCAGTTGTTTGCACAATAACGTGTACCTACACAACGGTTATAAGCCATTTGGTTTAAACCTTCTGTGCTGTGGGTTGTGGCCAATACTGGACAAACCGTCTCACAAGGAGCGTTTCCACAGTGCTGACACATCAACGGCTGGAATGTTACTTCTGGGTTTTCAGAGGCAACTTCCAAACCACTCAAGTCATCCACTGGTGCATCACTGCTGTAATAGCGGTCGATACGAATCCAGTGCATTTCGCGGCGGTTGATTACCTCTTGGCGGCCAACTACCGAAACGTTATTTTCTGCTTGGCAGCTAATTACACACGCGCCACAACCTGTACATGAGTTAAGGTCAATCGCCAATCCCCAAGAATGGTTTGGTTTTTCATAACCATTCCACAATGAAATTTCGCCTGGGGCTTTCACACCTTCTGAAGTAACGACATGCGGGAAGTAACGACCTGCTTTGCTATCTTTTTGATACTCAGCAAGACGAGCTTCTTGTAGCACCGACTTACGCGCCATTACGGTGTCGTGGGTCTGTGTTTGCGCAACTTTGTGCGTATTTCCAGTTTTAGTGAGGGTACCTTCACCTGCACTGAAGCTAACAGCTCCACCTTTCAGCTGAGCCAGAGGATATACATTTACCCCTACCCCATTACCTGCTTTTCCAGCTTTCTCGCGACCGTATCCAATCGCAATAGCGACGGTTCCGTTAGCTTGACCTGGCTGGATTACGACTGGTAATTCAACAGATTTACCTTTTACTTCTACTTTAACAACGTCGTCTTGCGCTATTCCTAGTTCTTTTGCTGTTTTTTGAGAAACACATGCGTAGTTATCCCAGCAAGCTTTTGTGATTGGATCTGGGAACTCTTGCAACCAAGGGTTGTTGGCCAATGCCCCGATTCCCATCCCTACTTTTTCATAAAGAACCACTTCAAGGCCAGAAGCATTTGCTTTGTAAGCGCTGTTGATTGCAGCGACTGCGGCTTCTACACCTGCCACTGTTCCAGCACCACTAGCTGCTACGGCTCCTTTTTCATAAATACCGTCGTGCAATGCTTTTGTCCAGGCATTTTCAAAATCTGCCCCACCAATTACATTAGCTTTCCAGTAGTTACGCAAATAAGCGTAAAAGTCAGCATTCAAACCAGCCCATTTCAATAAGCTTGATTGTGCTTGGCGCGTTTTGTAAATCAGTGAAATAGCAGGTTGCTGCAAGCTGTAGAATCCAGCAACTGGTTGTGCATCACCCCAGCTCTCTAAATAATGAGGAGCAGGTGCGATGTATTTACAAAGTGAAGATGTTTCATCGGCACGATCAGCAAATGAAACCGAAAGTGCTACTTTAGAAAGTCCTTCTTTCAATTCAGCACCACGTGGGTGATCATAGACAGGGTTACAACCGTAGAAAATAACGGCGCTTACCGAACCACCTTTTACTTCATCAATCAAAGTGTTCATGGCAGCGTCATCTCCCTGACGGAAGTACGCTGGTGTGCCCAAATCAATCGTAGCGCCATACGAACCAAGTGTTTGGTTAATGGCATTTACTACAACTTGAACACTCGCATCGTTTGAGCCAGATACGACTAACGAAGCCCCTTGAGCCGCTTTTAATTCTTTGGCTGCTTTATCAAGCATTTTGTCAACCTCAGCACCTAAAGAAGCGCTTCCGTTGCCAGTAATCTTATTATATAACGCCAACGCTACAAGACCTTCTTGTGAAGGTTTGATGGTTGTGCGATAGTCAGCGTTTGAACCCGTAAGTGACAATGTTGTCTCAAACTGGAAGTGACGTGACATTGATTTATTTCCACCTTTTGCGCTACTTAATTTACGGCCTCTTGCATATTGGGTTGAGAACGCATCTGGGGCAACCCAAGTACCTAAAAAGTCGCAACTTAAACCTACAATTACTTTTGCTTTACTAAAATCATACGATGGCAATACTGCTTTACCAAAAGAATCCGCATTAGCTTTGATTAAGCCAGATGCTGAATTTACATCGTAAGAAATGTGTTTTGTTGTAGGATATTTTGCTGTAAAGTCGCCAATAACAGCTTTTGTTGAAGGGCTTAAAATGGTAGAAGAAACGATACGAATCTGTCCACCTTTTGCCAATTGAGCTGAGATTTCTTTGTCAATTACATCCCAGTCAGCATCAGCATCCCCTTTTTTAGGGCCTTTCAATTTTTCAATATCGTATAACGCCAACAAAGAGGCATGTGCACGAGCACTAACCCCTCCTTTGCTTACACTCGATTGTTTGTTCCCTTCAATTTTGACTGGACGTCCTTCGCGAGTTTTTACTAGAATACTAGCATAATCTCCGCCCTCAGCGTACGTCGATGCGTACCAATCTGCGATAGATGGGAAGGTATCTACTGGCTTGTTGAGATAAGGGACAGCTTTTCTTATGGGAGCTTCACACGCGGCCAACGACACGGCAGCAACGCCAAATCCGAGCACTTTCAAGAAATCGCGACGGTCTGAACCAATGCCATCGACGATGCTCTTGTTTTCACTGGAATTAGTAGGTTCAAAGCTACCAAATTCGTTATGGGCGTTTTTTACAAAAGTCTCATCATTCCGAAGCTCCTCTAGTCCTTTCCAATACCTCTTCGTTTGGTTTTCCATATATTTATGAATGTAGATTCTGGATTCTTATATTTTCTAGTTCTAGTAGTGACACTTTGAACATTCCAAGCCGCCAATATCAGCCACTTTCAAAGGCTTATCGCTTTTCTCAGCATGAAGCTGCACTAGCTTGTCATAATAGGCGTTCTCTTTTGTATTAACGTCTGTCTTACGGTGACAGTCGATACACCAACCCATTGTCAAGGTTGAACGTTGTTGAACAACCTCCATTGTTTGGATTTCACCGTGGCACTGCTGACACTGAAGACCACCCACGTTTACGTGTTGGGCGTGGTTAAAATACGCCAAATCAGGTAGGTTGTGAACACGTACCCACTGGATTGGCTTGTTTTCCTCGATAGCCGAGTAAATTTTTTGAATTTCTGGAGATTCTTTTTTGATCACTCCGTGGCAGTTCATACAAATGTTTGCCGAAGGAATTGTCGCAGACTTACCACGGTTAACGCCTGTGTGGCAGTAGTTACAGTCAATTTTATACTGACCTGCGTGCAATTTGTGCGAGAAAGCGATTGGTTGCTTTGGAGCGTATCCTTGTTGGATACCTACACCATACAAACCATCAAGGGTAGCTTTCGTCACCATCAATACAAAGAACCATACTGTTGCACTGCGGATGGCTGAGTTTTTACTCATCGCTACCAAACCGTTACGAAGTTTGTCGCCAAAAGAGCCGCCATCACCAGCGCCTACTTCTCCACTCACCGCTTTTGATAAGATCGAAACGATAGCTAGCAATACTCCGAGTACAAGTAACATTACTAATAGTAACGCTACAAGAATGTAAGTAAACAAATCAGAAGACTCAGCTGCTGCTCCACCTGCTGCTGCAGTTGCACCCGCAGCTGCAGGGGCTGCCGCCACTGCTGTATTTGCTTTCTCGATGTAAGCTACGATGTCTTTTACTTCCGTCTCACCAAATGCTGGGAAGGCCGTCATCTGTGCTTTGTTGAATTTGTTGTACAAAGCAACTGCATATTCGTCACCTGACTGGATTACTCCGTTCGGGTTTTTTACCCACTTAACAAGCCAAGCTAAGTCCCGACGTTTCTGAATGTCTTTCAATCCTGGCCCGACGACTACTTCGTCTTTTGCTGAGTGACAAGCTTTACAGTTGTTATTAAATAGCGATTCGCCATTGGCTGCATCACCATCTTGAGCTACTGCACTGAATCCAACAGTAGTCAACATTGCTACTACTAATAGCCGACTGATGTTGCGCATTTTTTTGAAAAATAAACTACTCTTCATTCGTGTATGAATTAACAAAAACATGATACTTCTTGACCCTACAAAAGTAATGCACTAATAGATACGTGCCAAGGTATTTCTATTCTTAATTTGCAATAATTTAATTATTTAGACTTCTTCTAATTAACAAAGAAACCCTACCTAAAACCTAATTTTATTCTGTATTTCAGGGAAATTAGGTTAGTTTAAAAACAAAAATACCATTCAGCTTGTGAAATGGTTATCATAGCTGAATGGTATTTTTTTTAGAAATATGTATTTTAGTGAGGTCCCGAGCGGATTCGAACCGCTGTACGAGCTTTTGCAGAGCTCTGCCTAGCCACTCGGCCACAGGACCAAAAACACTTGGATAATGTGTTAGACAAATACTAAACTTTGCTTAAAAGTGTTAGCGAAATCGCGAACCCATATCCAAGTGCAAATGTAGTGCTTTATTTTGAATAATTCACTATTCAGCGTCTGTTTCGTTTGAAACTTTCTTAGAAGTTGTCGATTTTTTCTTTTTTTCGCCTTCTTCTAATTGTTCTTTCAATGCCGAAAGTGCCTCAAGGTCACCTAGTGTAGCTTTCTCGGCGTCTTTTGCTTTTTCAACCTTAGCAGGTTTCGCCGCTTTTTCTTCTACTTTAGGCTCTTCTTTATCTTGCCAAGTTTTAGCGTGAGAAAGAACGATGCGTTTTTCTTCTTTCAAGAACTCAGTTACTTTGAAATCAAGTGACTCACCTACTTCCGCAACTGAACCATCTTCTTTAGCAAGGTTTTTCAACACTGCAACTCCTTCGATACCGTAAGGTAATTCGAGCGTAGCTACTTTGTCACCTTTACCAACGACAGTACACTTGTGAACCGAACCTACTGCGAATACTGATTCAAAAGTATCCCATGGGTTTTCTTCAAGGTGTTTGTGGCTCAAAGACAAACGACGGTTATCAGCGTCAAGTTCAAGTACCATTACTTCAAGTTCTTCACCAACTTTGATGAAATCGCTTGGGTGCTTGATTTTCTTTGTCCATGAAAGGTCAGATACGTGAACTAGACCGTCGATACCCTCTTCCAATTCAAGGAAAAGACCAAAGTTAGTCAAGTTACGAACTACACCTTTGTGTTTTGAACCAACTGCATATTTCTCGATGATTTCTTGGCGTGTCCAAGGATCAGCGGTCAATTGTTTCAAACCAAGAGACATTTTACGCTCGTTGCGATCCAATGTCAATACAACTGCTTCTACTTCGTCACCGATTTTCAAGAAATCTTGTGGGTTACGTAGGTGTTGTGACCACGACATTTCTGAAACGTGAATCAAACCTTCTACGCCTGGCATGATTTCAAGGAAAGCACCGTAGTCAGCTACGTTTACTACTTTACCTTTTACTTTCGAGCCAACTTCAACCTCAGTAGAAAGTGCTTCCCAAGGATGAGGCTGGAGTTGCTTCATACCAAGTGAAATACGCTTCTTATCTTCGTCGAAGTCAAGTACTACTACGTTGATTTTTTGGTCAAGGCTCAACAAATCCGATGGATCGTTGATACGTCCCCAAGAAATATCTGTAATGTGCAACAAACCATCAACACCACCCAAGTCGATGAACACACCGAACTTAGTCATGTTCTTAATTACACCCTCAAGTACTTGACCGCGCTCAAGGTTTGTAAGAATAAGTTGACGTTGTGCTTCAAGATCTTTCTCGATAAGAACTTTGTGAGATACGACCACGTTGTTATTAGCGTGGTTGATTTTCACAACTTTCACTTCCATTTTCTTACCTACGAAGATGTCGAAGTCACGAATTGGCTTAACGTCAATTTGTGAACCTGGCAAGAAGGCTTCGATACCGTAGATATCCACGATAAGACCACCTTTTGTACGACGCTTCACAAAACCATCGATAACCAAATCCTCGTCGAATGACTTTTGGATGTTATCCCAAGCTGTAATAACGCGTGCTTTTTTGCGAGAAAGAACCAACTGACCGTTAGGGTCTTCTTGGTTTTCGATATATACTTCAATTTCGTCGCCGATTTTCAAATCCGACAAATCGCGGAATTCTGAACGCGGTACGATACCGTCCGATTTTGATCCAATGTTCAAAATCACTTCGCGGTCATTCATACCGACCACGACACCTTTAACTACTTCTTTTTCGGCGACGGGTGCAAGAGTCCCGTTAATCAATTGTTCTAGCTGGGCTTTTTCAGCTACTGAATAACCGCTACCAAAACCACGGTTATCAATTCTATCCCAATCAAAATCAGCTAATTGAGCTTTACTCATGATAAGTTTTAAAATTGCCTTTTATACATCAACCTATCGGCATTTAGGTTGAAATTTGGTGAAACAAACGTCCGCCTTTCGCAAAACGGAGTGCAAAGGTAGATGTTTTCCAAAAAAAATGCAATTTTTAATACACCTTTTCTCTCTTTGTTAAGAAAGGCATCCATGATTCTTCTACAGCCCCTGAATAATCGCGCAAAAATAGCACAAATGAAGGTTTAAAAGGCCGATGACGCATGGGCATGGAAGCTTCTTCGGGGGTGCAATCCCCTTTTTTGGCATTACAGCGCTTACAGGCCGTAGCCAGATTTTCCCAGCTTGTTCGCCCTCCCCTGGATTTTGGCATCACATGGTCTAACGTAAGGTCTTCCGTCGAACTACAATACACACACCGATGCCCATCTCGTTTGAAAATATTTTGCCGCGTGAGCATCACGCCTTTGTAGGGAAGATTAATGTAACGGTTGAGGCGAATAACTGTTGGTAGCGGAAATGAAGTACTTACAGTATGTAATTGAAACACCGAAGATGCAGCAACCAATTCGGCCTTGTCTAAATAGACGAGTAAAAAGGCTTTAGGAACCGAACAAATGCCTAAAGCGGAGTAATCTTGATTCAAAATTAAGACTTTCCTACCCATACCGACATCAAGTTTTTTAGGTTTTTGCAATTTACAACATTCTGAGGTAATAACCTCTCCCTCAGTTAATATCTTAACAAAATCTTCTTACTAGGAAATTTTTTGGGCTGACTTTGGAACAAAAAAGTAAACATCTATTGTTTACTAAACACTGTTCAGCAAATTTGTAATATCAATCAAACATTTATTCTATTTCATGGGAATACTAGAGCGAAAAGAACGAGAAAGAGAAGACATGCGACGGCTCATTTTGAACGCCGCACGGGAGCTTTTTTTGGAGCAAGGGTATGAAAAAACAAGTATTCGGAACATCGCAGACGTCATAGAATACAGTCCAGCCACCATTTATTTATACTATAAAGACAAAAACGAGTTATTTTTTGCCCTCCATGAAGAAGCATTCTTAAAATTGATGGAGGAACTCAGTTCGCTACAAACCATCCAAGATTCCTTTGCACGATTGATTGAAATGGGACATCGGTACATCAAATTTGCCGTCGAAAATCCTGAGTTATACGACCTTATGTTTATCATGAAAGCCCCCATTGAAGCCTTAGCTTGTCGCGATGAAGTGTGGGAAGATGGGCTAAAATCGTTTGGGTTACTCAAATGGGCGATTCAAGAATGTGTAACGGCGGGTTATTTTAAAAATACGGATATTGAGGTTTCAGCCATTACTATTTGGTCTTACATGCACGGTTTGGTATCTATTTACTTAAAAAATCGCATGAGCATGTTTCAAGACAACCAACAATTGCAACGAATGCAGCAGTCGTTTGTGCTGTTTACTAAAATGATTAAAGAGACCCTTTAATAGTTTTTTACTTTTATCTAACTATAAATCAACACTTTACAGCCATGAAACCCCCAATTTTGTCACCTCCTCCCGAGCAATACCTTATAGGTCTCCTCTCTTTTTTGCCTATTTATGAACACTGTTTATTAAATAAGATATGATTAGATATTTTTACCTGTGGTCGTTGCTCTTGTTCAGCTTTGGAGCGATGGCCCAATCATCAGCCATTTTGGAAGCCTACGTACAAGAAGGCTTACAAAACAACCTTTCACTCAAACAAGAAGGGCTTGAAATCCGAAAAGTGAATGAAGCCATCGTACAAGCTAAATCACTTTTTTATCCAAAAGTCAGCTTCAACCCCACTTACTCCTTGGCCGCAGGTGGACGGAGATTGGCCTTTCCTGTAGGAGACTTACTGAATCCAGTTTATAACACACTCAACCAGCTCACACAAACCAACAATTTTCCTCAGGTGGAAAATGTCAACGAGTTGTTAGCCCCCAATCATTTTCACGACACTAAATTGAGTTTTCAATACTCCATTTATAACCCTGAAATTCAGTACAATTACCTGATTCAGAAAACGTTGCTATCCGCGCAAGAGGCGCGTAAACGCGTTGTAGAAAATGAGCTAAAATATACCATCGAAACGGCCTATTTTCAATATTTACAGTCGCAGGAGGCTTTGCAGATTTTTGAAAATGCCAAGAAAACCCTGCATGAACTGGTACGGCTCAACCAAAAGCTTGTTTCAAACAACGTCGTTACCAAAGATGCCGTAGTAGGTGCCGAATATGAGCTAAGTAAACTCGAACAGCAAGCGATTGTAGCCGCGAAAAACTCAAACGTAGCCAAAGCCTATTTTAATTTTTTGCTCAATCGCGAGCTCGGAAGCGACATTAAAACCGATTCCTTGCTTTTAGCCTCTAATCAAAAGCAATTCATTGCCCCCTCCCCCGCTTTAAGTTCCTTGACTAGCTTGGCCACTCAAAATCGTCAAGAATTAAAACAGCTTGCTCAATCCATTTTAGCTTCGCAAACTGCCATTACGCTCCACGAAAAAGCAGCAAAACGACCGTCCGTTTTTATTGGCGGGAACAGTGGTTTTCAAGGATTTGGCTATAAATTTTCGGGACAAGCTTACCTTGTAACTCAAATAGGTTTGCAATGGGATATATTTAAAGGATACGAGCGAAAATCAAAAATTCAGCAGGCTAAGATTCAAACGGAGTTGTTAAAAACAAAGCAATCTGAAGTTGAAAAACAGATTGAACTCCAAACGACGCAGGCTTATTTTGAGCTTCAAGCCGCCAAAGAATCGATGAAATCATTGGCCGACGGTGTCCGTAAAGCCGAACAGTATTTCAAAGTCATCGACAGTCGATATCGTAATGGCAATGTCCTACTTATTGAATACGTCAAAGCCCAAAGCGAATTGCTCAACGCCCAATTGCAAGAATCTTTGGCACAGTTTGATATACTTTCTAAACAAGCTACTCTCAATAAAATCACAGCCGTCAACTAACCTACTTCTCTGACTATGAACTCTTTACATAACACATTTCGCTTAGTAAGTAGCTCATTATTATTGAGTTTACTTCTTATAAGCTGCAATAAAAAAGACGAAACCCAACAAAAAAACCCTGAAACAGATGAGGTATTGGTGCCCGTCTCGCTCACTAAAATTGACCAAGCTACCCGTTCTGAAAGTATCGTTGCGTCTGGGTTGGTTGCCTCGTCAGAAGAAGCGAGATTGTCGTTTAAAATTGGCGGAATAATCCAAAAAATATATGTGACTGAAGGCCAAAAGGTGAGCAAAGGCCAACTTCTCGCTTCGCTGAATACCACTGAAATCGACGCGCAAGTGAATCAGGCCAAATACGGCGTTGAAAAATCTGAACGAGACTTTAAGCGCGTCGAAAATATGCTAAAGGACACCGCCGCCACGCTGGAGCAAATGCAAAACGTGACAACTGCCCTTGACATTGCCAAACAGAATCTCCAAATCGCTCAGTTTAACCGTTCGTACGCCCAAATCATTTCGCCTATCGATGGCGCGGTTGTCAAGAAAATGGGTAACGAAGGTGAATTGACGGGGCCTGGGACACCTATTTTTTACATTACGTCCAATCGTCAGGGTGACTGGGTGGTGCGTGTGGGAGTTTCAGACAAAGATTGGGCGCGCTTAAAAGTAGGTGACAAAGCCAATGTGCAGCTTGATGCCTACCCCTCCGAAGCATTTTCTGGCAGCATTACCAAACTCGCCCCTGCCGCCGACCCCATGAATAAGTTGTACGAAATTGAAGTAAGAATTGCGCCCAAAGGAAAGCGTTTGGCCACAGGACTTTTTGCCAAAGTTGAATTAAAACCTGTCCAAAGTCGCACTTATACTGTTGTGCCACTAGAAGCAATTGTGGAAGGAAATGGCAAAGAAGCTTTCATTTACGTGTTGGATGAAACCCGCAAAAAAGTGAAGCGCTTGCCTGTGCAAATTGGCTTTGTGGACGGCGATAAAGTTTTGATTACAAATGGTTTAGAAGGCATTTCAGAAGTAATCACTTCTGGTAGCGCTTTCCTAACTGAGTCCTCTACCGTGATTGTGAAATAACCATTGATGAATCACTTTTTAATCACGCAAAGACGCTAAGAACAATGAATCTATCCGAATTTTCCGTCAAAAACTGGCAGTTTATGCTGGTGATGTTTGTGGGAGTGGTCGCGCTGGGACTCAACTCACTTTTCACCATGCCTCGCTCCGAAGACCCGACTTTCGAGGCTCCTACATTTATTATATCAGTAATTTACCCTGGTACTGACCCCAAAGACATGGAGGAACTGGTGGTTGACCCAGTTGAAAAACGCCTCAACGAGTTAAAAGACGTCCGTAATATTCGCACCACCATCGACGACGGTTTGGCCGTTTTTATGCTGGAATACGACTACGCGGTTGACAATGACGAAAAAAAGCAAGAAATCGCTCGTGAAGTCAATTCGATGCGAGGTATTTTGCCCAACGACATTTTCGACATTCGTTATTTTCAGTTTGACCCAGGTTTGGTCAACATCGTGCAAGTCGCTTTGGTATCAGAAGTTGCTTCGTACAAAGAAATGGCGCAGTATTCTGAACGATTGCGTAAAATGCTTGAAAAAAACAAAGATTTACGGGGCGTAAAAGACTACGGTTTTCCGAAAGAAAACGTTCGGATTTCGCTCAATGTTGAAAAAATGGCCCAAGAAGGGATTGCCGTCAACCGAGTATTGGGAGCGTTGCAAAGCGAAAACCTCAACATCCCAGCAGGAAGTGTTCAGGAAGGTGCACGGCGTTTTAACGTAAAAACCAGCGGTGACTACGAATCGCTTGACCAAATCCGTAATACGGTGGTGGCTACTAATGGCCAAAAAATCATTTACCTCCGCGATGTAGCCGACGTCGATTTCAACTACGAAGAAGAAACCAATTTTACCCGACTCAACGGGCGCCGCGCCGTGTTGGTGGTAGCCGCTCAAAAATCGGGTAAAAATATTTCGGAAACGGGTAAGAAACTAAACCAAAGCCTAACCGAATTTGAAAAAACAATGCCAAAGCACATCAAGATGGTGAAGTATTTTGACCAATCTGTCAGTGTGGACCGACGTCTTGAGCGCTTTGCCAAAGACTTCGGAATTGCCATTTTATTGGTAGCTCTTACATTGTTACCGCTCGGTTTTAGAGCAGCATTGGTAGTGATGATTTCGATTCCCCTTTCGTTGGCCATTGGGCTTACCGCCGTCAATTATTTGGGTTACAGCATTAACCAGTTAAGTGTCGTAGGTTTAATCGTTGCCTTAGGGATTTTGGTGGACGACTCCATTGTCGTAGTAGAAAACATCGAACGCTGGATTCGAGACGGGTTTAGTAAACGTGAAGCCGCCATCAAAGCTACCCGACAAATCACGTTGGCCGTCATTGGTTGTACCGTTACGCTTGTTTTAGCCTTTTTACCTTTAATGTTTTTGCCTGAAGCCTCAGGAGATTTTATTCGAAGCCTTCCCACGGCCGTCACGATGACCATCATCGCGTCCATGATTGTATCGCTTACGATTGTTCCATTTTTGAGCAGTCGTTTGTTGGAAAATAGCCACAATCCCGAAGGAAATATTTTCTTGAGAGCGTTGAAAAAAGTGATTTCTGGTTCTTACAGTCGTTTGCTCAACTGGGCGTTACGCCATCCGCTGCCTTCACTTTTATTTGCAGGACTCATTTTTGGCGCCTCTTTACTGATTCCAAAACAAATTGGTTTTGCGCTTTTTCCAAAATCAGAAAAACCTATGTTTAGGGTAACGTTTGAAACCCCCGAAGGAAGTAGCCTCAATGAAACCAATCGGGTGGCGCGCGTTATTGAGAATGAACTAAAGGGAGTACCCGAAGTAAAGTATTTTTCAACCAGCGTAGGGCGTGGAAACCCTCGGATGTATTACAACGTCATCGAGCGCTCTGAGGCAAGCAATTATGCGGAGGTATTTGTCCAACTTCAAGATGAGATTCACCCTCCTCAAAAAGAGAAAATCATTGACAAACTTCGCGAAAAGCTACGATACATTCCCAATGCGAACGTGGAAGTAGTTGATTTTGAGCAGGGTCCTAACACCGAAGCGCCTATCGCGATTCGCGTTTTGGGCGACGACCTTGAACAATTGCGCACGGTGGCCGCAGATGTGGAGAAAATCTTAAAAGATACCCAAGGCACCATTTACGTCAAAAATCCGCTCACTACCCGTCGAACAGACTTACGGGTAAAAATCAACAAAGAAAAAGCAGGTTTGTTAGGAATGTCGATTGCCGATATTAACCGTACGGTTCGTTTGGCCATTGCAGGTTTAAACATTGGTACATTCAAAGATAGTGACGGCGACGACTACGCCATCAATGTTACGCTGCCCAAAGGAAAAACCACCACGCCTGATGTTTTAAACAATCTCTATATCAACACATTGACGGGCTCGGCTGTGCCACTTCGCCAAATTGCGGATGTGCAATTTGAAACCTCAACCAACCAAATTAGGCACTTTGACCGTGACCGTTTTGTAACGATTTCGGCCTTCGTGAAAAGCGGTTTTTTGGTGGACAATGTCTATAACAATATTTTGGCCAAACTCGAAAAGCACCCATTCCCCAAAGATTTTAGCTACAAAGCAGCGGGCGAATTGGAAGCCCGCGAGAAATCCTTTGGCGGCCTCGGTACCATCATTTTGATTACTGCTTTTGGGTTTTTAGGGGTGTTAATTCTTGAATTTGGCACGTTCAAGAGCTCACTTATCGTGCTTTCCGTCATTCCGCTGGGTATTATTGGGGCTTTCACGATGCTCTGGATTGTGGGTTATCCGCTTTCGTTTGTGGCCGTCATTGGCCTGATTGCGTTGATTGGAATAGAAGTAAAAAACTCCATTTTGCTGGTGGATTTCACCAACCAGCTTCGAGAAGAAGGCAGACCGTTGTTGGAAGCGATTCAGGAAGCAGGCGAAATTCGTTTTGTACCCATTGTGCTTACTTCTCTTACAGCCATTGGAGGTTTGATACCATTGGCCATTGAAGGTAACCCACTCTATTCGCCTCTCGCTTGGGTATTGATTGGTGGGTTAATCAGTTCAACGCTGCTTTCTCGGATTGTAACGCCTGTATTGTATCGACTTATTCCGCCGAAGGTGGAAGTGAAACAATAGAATTAGGTAATCCTTGTCAAGGTTTTGAACCTTGACAAGGGTACTTATTCAGGGATTTGATGTTTTTGGAAAGTCTTGGCAAAATGTCTCCTCTCCATTAACCATGAAAATTGAAAATCAAATTTACAGTTTTCATGGTTAATATGTAAAAATGAATTTCTACTTCTACCAAAAGATTCACAGTTATGCTAAAATAACCTTCAACTCTACAGCTAAAAACTCATAAAGGTTTATTATTTTAACAGAATGATTTTTAATGTAACCGTCTCCCGTTGGGATAATTACATATTTAAAATCGGGCTTAATATCTTCATTACATTCATAAAAACCTCTCGATACCACTGGCGCATTAGAATATTTTATTTCAATCGCCACTTTTTTACCATTGGGGGCGATCAGTAGCAAGTCAATTTCAGCACCATTATGAGTACGATAAAAGTAGTACTCCCATTCCGTTCCTGCGACTCTTTTTATTTGCTCAATCACATAACCTTCCCATGATGCCCCCAAAAGTGGGTTTTCCTGCAATAGTTCAAATTGATTAATTCGAGCCAAACTATGAAGAATACCACTATCTCGAATATAAATTTTAGGAGATTTGGTGAGTCGTTTACCCACATTGACAAAATAAGGAAGTAAGCGATTGATTATAAATCCCCCTTCCAAGACATCAATGTAAGACTTGACCGTGGGATGAGTCAAATCCAAAGAGCGAGATAAATCACTGGTATTGAGTATTCCCCCGTGTAAGTGCGACAGCATACGGAGCAAACTCAGTATTATATTTGAGTTGAAATTATAACTCAGTGCTCTCAAATCGCGTTCCACAAACGTTTGTACAAAATTGCCCAACCAACGTTGGTTCATTGTACCCGTTGGGGCTAAATAAGCATCAGGGAATCCACCTCGAAACCAATGCTTTTGCCAGTTTTGATCACTATTTTCTATCTCTAACAATGACAATGGCGCCAGCTCGTGATAAGCGATGCGCCCAGCCAATGAATCCGAAGTTTTGCGAATTAAGTCAGGAGAAGCCGACCCCAATAGTAAAAAACGCATGGGCTCACGGCGAATATCAATCAAATGCCGTAATAAAGAAAATAGCTCTGGCTTCAACTGGATTTCGTCAATAATAACACATTTTTCAGCATGAGCTTTCAAATAAGTTTCGGCATCTTCTAGCTTTTGGCGGTCGCTATCAGATTCTAAATCAAGAAAAAGGCTTGGTTTAGAGAGTTGAGATTGTAGGCTTCTTGCCAACGTTGTTTTTCCTACTTGCCGAGGTCCAATAATGGCTACGGCAGGAAAAAACGTAGAATCTTCTAAGATTCGGGTAGTTAAATGGCGGTCTATAATCATTAACCATGAAAATTGAAAATCAAATTTACAATTTTCATGGTTAATAACCAACAATGACCTAACCTGCTTTCACCAATTCAATGTAAAACCGTACGACATTTTTGAAATCTTCGACGCTGATGCGTTCGTTGGTGCCGTGGGGGCGTTTGAGGTCTTCGTCGTTCATGCGTACGGGCATAAAACGGTACAAGTTTTGGGATACATTCTTATAATAACGCGCGTCGGTTGCCCCAACCACCAAATACGGTGCGACAATTGCATTAGGGAAACACGCCTTGATGGTTTGGTGAAGCGAACGAAAACCCACCGTAGCGGTATCAGAAACGGGCGAGGGTTCCGAATCAAATTGTTTGAGCGATTCGACCGTAATTCGGTCATTGCCAATGGTCTTTTTTACGTAATCAATCACCGTTTTGACTGAGTCACCTGGCAAAATTCTAAAATTGATTTTGGCAATGGCTTCTACGGGCAATACGTTGTCTTTCACTCCCGCATGAATCACCGTGGGCGCAATACTGGTACGAACCATGGCATTTCCCGCGTTCGTTTTTTCCAATATACCAATGATTACTGAGTTTAACAGCCAACGATTAGCCATCGCCAATTTGGTAGAAAAAGGCATTTCGGGGGCTAAATAGTCCTGCATGTACCCCGCCGCTCCACCCAATCGAGCGGGAAACGGGTGTTTCTGTAATTTATCTATGGCCTCCGCGAGCATTCCAATGCTAGTTTGAGCGGGAGGCATGGACGAATGTCCGCCGTCGCCCGTCGCGCTCAACTGTAAGGTTGTGTACCCTTTTTCGGCTACACCAATCAACGCAATAGGCTGATTAATCCCCGAAACACCATCAATTTTTATCACCCCTCCTTCGTCAACGACGTATTCTAAATTTACTTTACGACTTTCCAACAAAGCTGCGATTTGCTGCGCGCCGTTTCTTCCCGAAATTTCTTCATCATGCCCAAATGCCAAATAAAAAGTCCGCTCAGGTGTATAGTTATTTTTAAGCAAATATTCGACAGCTTCGAGCACCCCCATCACCGTTACTTTGTCGTCGAGCGTTCCGCGTCCATACACAAACCCTTCGGCAATGTCGCCCGCAAAAGGCTGATGTTTCCACATTTTTTCGGTGCCTTGCACAACAGGAACAACATCATAATGCCCCATCAAAAGTGCAGGTTTTAAGCTGATGCTTTTCCCTTTCCACTCGTACAACAAACCATAAGTATTTACTCTTTCTAACTTCAAACGGCTATGTACCAAGGGATACGTTTTTGCCAAATACCCCACAAATTTTTCAAATTGCGTACTATCCATCAACGACAAATCTTCGTACGAAACCGTCCGAAATTGAATCGCTTCTGACAAGTGGCTCACCACCGAGTCGTTGAGCGTAAGCGCGGGCAAAGGCGCGACTCCTTGCATCTGTTTGGAGCTTAGTCGCAACGTGTTGAAAACCAAAACAGAAATCAGCGCCAAAAGCAGCACCGCCACAGCAAGGAAGACCTTTTTCATGAAGCGTTAGGGGTAATTAGTTGAGAATAAAGTGTATTCAACGCTAGTTACGAACTAATTCCACAAAATCAAACGGTACAGAATGCTTTTCGTCCACCGAATGAGAAACCCTACTTATCTCTTTCCACTCATTGGGATTAATAGGCTCAAAATACGCATCTCCCTCAAAATCAGCTTTTACTTCGGTCAGGTAAAGTTTATCGGCTAGGGGAAACGCCACACGATATATTTCGGCACCGCCAATAACAAATGCTTCTTCCGTTTGAGTGGCTTGAGCGGCGGCAATCGCTTCCTCCATCGAATGTACGACGATAACCCCTTCGTAAGCCCACTCTTTACTCCGAGTAATCACAATGGAAGTACGGTTAGGTAAGGGTTTACCAATAGACTCAAACGTTTTACGCCCCATAATGATTGGATGGCCAGTCGTTAGGCGTTTAAATTGTTTTAAATCGTTGGGCAAATGCCAAATAAGCTGATTATCACGCCCAATTACCCCGTTTTGGGCAACGGCAACAATCATAGAAGTAATCATAGTCTCATCCTAGTTAATCTGTAACAGCACAAATGTAACGTGACTAATAGACAGTAAAGCGGTCATAAGGCAAATTTTCCATTAATTCCTTACTACCATGCTAGATTTAACCACGTTTAAAAATCAACTTATGGCCGCCGTAACGCAGTACGGTGGCAAAGTGTTGCTCGCTATTTTTGCGTTTATGATTGGGCGAATGCTTATCGGAACGGTTATGCGTTTTTTAAGCACTCGAATGACTCATGCAAAGATTGACCGTGATGTTCAGCCTTTCCTACTTTCCCTGACGGCTGTCACGTTCAATATCATGCTCTTGCTGAGTTGCGCAGGGATACTCGGCGTTCAAACTACTTCATTTGTTGCCATTTTAGGGGCAGCTGGACTAGCCGTTGGACTAGCCCTTCAAGGAAGCTTAGCCAATTTTGCAGGTGGGGTGTTAATCTTGATTTTTAAACCATTTAGAGTAGGAGATTTGGTTTCTGCCCAAGGATACACAGGTCATGTAGAAGCCATCCGAATTTTTGATACTGTCTTACTTACGCCCGATAATAAAACCATCACTTTACCTAACGGCGGGCTTTCGACGGGAGCTATTACAAATATTTCTGGTAAAGGTAAAATTCGCGTGGATATGGTGTTTGCCGCAGGAGCGCCCAACGGAGTCGATAAAATCAGAGCTTCTATTCAGAAAGTCATTGCCAGTTGCCCTCAGGCGCTCAAAGAAACCGAACATGATATTTTGGTAACAAAACTAACCGAAAATGCTATTTTCTTCGATGTTCGCGTTTGGACACACCCAGACCGTTACTGGGATGTTTATTATTTTATACACGAACACATTAGCAAACAATTTACCTCCGATAATATCCTAGCCCCCGCACCCGCCGAAGTCCACGTTGTGATGCAACCTAGCAAAGCCTAGATAAATTCCTCAGTTGGGCGTTAACAAAAAAGCGTAACCTCTTGCTATGTGAGGTTACGCTTTTTTATGTCTATCGAATCAAGTTCTTACTTACGGCTTTGGCGCTGATTTCGGCGCTAATGAGTTGATCCAAGCGGCAATTTTAAGCGCTTCATCACGCGGTACCTGCGGCATAGGAGCCATTGGTGTAGCATAATCAGGCCAGTTTTGAGGCTTAGGATTATAGATAAGCTCTACAATTTTTTCGTTTGAATACTTACGTTTTGCCACCTCTGTATAAGCAGGCCCTACTTGACGTTTGTCAACCGCGTGACAAGCCAAACACGTATTTTTGGCCAATAAAGGCTTAACTTCCTCAAACGTTGGTGTTTTACCCGATGCTACTGCTGCTTTCTTATCGGTTGTTTTCGCCGCAGTTGTCGTAGCCGACGATTTTGTGCTCATTTCAGCAACTTTCAACTTCTCGCCATCGGGCAAATTATGCAACGTATAGAAAGCCGTTGGGTGTACCAAAGACCAGTACGATGTAGAAGCACGCACTCCGTCAAGTTTCAATTCGTGGATGTAGTGCTCACGCAAGTTGTCCACCACAATACGTGCTTTCAAGCCATCTTCTGAAACTTTCACTCCTTTAATGGCGCATTTTGCTTCGTTAACCGTAGGACTTCCATAGACAGGGTGGTACTTATAAGTAAAGCTACGAACCGCGTACGAAGCTAAGTTTTCAGCCGATTTTTTATCTACTGGCAAGGTAAACTCTACTTCAAATCCATCAGGCATCGCACGAACTGCTCTCATTTCAAACGGTGTTTTTCCATTCCATACCAATCGCTGCAAGCCTTGGTTAGCATCGCCCGACGAACCCCAACCACGGTTAGTTTCTCCGATGTAAAGCGACCCACCATCGTTGGCCCACGCCATACGCAAAACTCCCGACTGGAATCCTGAACGGAAGTCAAACGCAGCGCCTTGGTACTCACCTTTTACTTTTTCCAAGAAAACGCGCATTACTTTACTTTGCCCTTGGTCACCCACAAAAAGTTGGTTGCTAAAAGGGCCAAATTTCCCACCCGTTTGATCCGCTAAAATCTCAGCATTTGAAACCCCTAAAATACCATGAGGTAACCACACTGCTGGAAGTTGCGTTTCAGGGTATTTTTTCTTCATATCAGCCAACGTCAAAAACTTCTCGTTTTGTACGTTCTCGGGCTTGATGGCATTGCCATTTTTGTCACGCGTCTTGCGCGGGTCAACCATCGCATATACTTCTTCTTGGGTAATTTTGATGGGAGAATTAGTAAGGCTGTTAGCCCACTTGAGCCCTGCTGGGTGTCCCATAAAAGCCCCTTTTTTCACGTGCCAAATACCGCCAGAACCCATCCAGTCGCCTTGGTTATCGTCATAAAACAACTCACCATCCACCATGCCTAAGCCGCAAGGTGAGCGAACACCCGTTGCCCACGGTTCCATTTGGCCATCAGGCGTAATTTTAAAAATCCAACCACGCAACGGACGACGGCTTTCGCCAGCCCACCATTCTTCGTCCCCAAAAGCGACGTTACCCGACACAAAATACGAGCCATCAGGGGCGATTTTTGGCCCGAAGCTATACTCGTGATAGTGCGATGATAACGGCCAAGCATAGATTGTTTCATAAACATCCGCTTTGCCATCGTGGTCTTTGTCAATCAATTTTGTCAATTCTCCACGCTGAGCACAAACCATAGCACCGTTTTGGTAAACAAGACCTAAGATTTCGTGTAAGCCTGAAGCGAATTTTTTGTAGTACGGCTTTGAGCCCGTTGGGTTTTCGAGCAACCAAACATCGCCTCGGCGCGTTCCAATCGCCAAACGACCATCTGGAAGGGTCGTCATCCCTCCTACTTCGAGCAAAATACCCTCAGGCACGGGCGGGGTGACAATTTTGTAAAAATCTTCTTCCGAAGGGGACTCTTGCGCAAAGGATACGCCTAAACTCAGTAAAAGGGAGGTGATTGTGCAGATAACTTGTTTTTTCATTACTACGGTATTTCTAAGATATTGGTCAATACTACTTCAAAATCGACGAGAACGTCGTCGCCTGTTAGGGTTTCACTAAACAATTTAGTTTCAATAGCCGCATACGGCCGATAGATGTACGTTCGTTGTTCACTCATGGCTACCAGCCAACCTAATCGCACGCCATTGTCAATCCATTTTTGCATTTTTTGTTTCAAATCCTCCAAATTATCCGTGTCAGATTCTAACTCAAGCACAAAATCAGGGGCTAAATACGGAAACGATTTTTTTTCAGCGGTTGATAATTCAGCCCAACGTTCTTTCCGAATCCACGCCACGTCAGGCGCACGCATGGAGCGATCGGGCAAGAAAAAGCCGCCATTAGAATCAATTACTTTCCCAGCTTTTGTTCGGCGATTCCAAATACCTATTTCAGTATTCAATTCGCTGTTGTTGGAACTGGTTAGCAGATGGGTAGGAGACATATTGATAAAAATTTGTCCAAACTCGTTACGTTCTACCATCAAATCGGGGTTTGAAAGGCAGAAGTTTACCAATTCATCATCAGTAAATTGCTCGCGAGAAGGAAGATGCAATGGAATCAGCATGGGTTGCTATCAATTAGGAATCTCTCATTCGTTGAGCAAAGATAGAGAATCATTCCCAATTTCAGCCATCCAAGCCTTGAAACAACCACCTTTGGAGTTTTTTTATAATTTTGTGCAATCTATAAAACCTTTATATGAGAAACCAGTTTGACTTCCGTCGTCTTTTACCACACCTACTTGCCATTATTGGCTTTTTAGCACTTGCCATTATGTACATGAGCCCTGTTTTGAAAGGGCAGCAATTGGCGATGGGCGATGTTGATCGTTTCATAGCTCTTCAAAGCGAAATACGCAAATACGCCAGCGAATACATTGGCTGGACCAATAGTTTATTTGGAGGAATGCCTACATTTTTGGTGGGAGGCGATTATTCAAACGGTATTTTTATCAAAATTCACGGACTGATTTATACCCTATTCAATATCAAAGCGACATTCATCGGTATGTATTTGATTGGCGCCTATTTGATGTTAAGGGGATTTAAATGTGACCTTTGGACCAGTATTCTTGGTGCGATTGGGTACGCATTTTTTACGTATAACTTTCAAATTATCGAAGCAGGGCACACCGCCAAAGTATATGCCGTTGCCTACCTTCCTTTGATGGCCGCAGGGGTTATTTTTGGATTTAATCAGCGGCCTTGGTTGGGAGCCGTCCTGCTTAGTTTGGGACTTGGGTTGCAGATTCACGCCAATCACCCCCAGATTACGTATTATTCTGCCATCGTTTTAGGCATTTTAGCCATTTTTGAAACCATTAGAGCGGTAAAAAATGGAGCAGTAAAATCGCTCATTATCTTTTTTGGTGCCTCGGCTGTTTTTTGCGCGTTGGCCTTAGCAACAAATACCTCACGACTTTGGACACTTTATGACCACTCCAAAGAAACCATTCGCGGCGGGTCAGAACTTACACCTGTAAAAGGCGAAGCTGCAAGTGCGGGCAACAACGATAGTAAAGGGCTCACCAAAGAATACGCTTTTGCGTGGAGCTACGGTAAGCTTGAATCACTAACGCTTTTGATTCCTGACTTTTCGGGTGGTAGTTCGGGTGGTGAGTTAGATACCAACTCAGAATCGTACAAAACCCTTACTCGCTACGGCATAGATGGACAAAATGCCGCTCAGTTTGCCTACCAATTACCTACCTACTGGGGCGACCAGACTTTCGTAGGTGGCGGGGTATATTCAGGGGCTATCATCTGTTTCTTGTTTGTACTGGGGTTATTTTATGCCGAAAAACGCTACCGCATTCCGTTCCTAATCGCAGGCGTTTTTACCTTAATGCTCGGTTGGGGGGGGAATTTCACGGCCCTCAATTACTTCTTGTTTGACTACATTCCTGGCTTCAACAAGTTCCGTTCGGTCAGTATGATTCTTTCACTGACGCAGTTCTGTATGATTATCATTGCTTCGCTGGGCGTAAAACAATTGATTGAAAACCGTCCTTCATGGGAAGAATTCAAAAAGCCATTGTTCATAAGTCTAGGAGCTACTGCGGGACTTGCTCTTATTTTAGCAATTGTTCCTAGTTTAGTCGGTTTACGCACAGCCAACGACACCGCTTTTGTGGAGCAAATTTCCCAAAGCTTTGGCAACAACAAAGCGGCAGCAAACGACCTTTACAATGCGCTCCTCGATGACCGCGCTTCTATGCTTCGCTCTGATGCCTTGCGCACTGTGCTTTTCATTCTGTTGGCGGCGGCGGTTCTGTGGGCTTTTGTGACCAATAAACTCAAAAACACGACGGCCGTTGTCGGAATTATCTCGGCGCTGACGTTGATAGACATGTGGAGCGTCAACAAGCGTTACCTCAACAATGACGATTTCCGTCCTAAATTTGAATCGGCTCAAAACGTAGAACCTAGCGCTGCGGATCAGCAAATTTTGAGAGATACTGACCCTGATTACCGTGTATTGGATGTTACCAGCAACCCTTTTGCCGACCCAAGAGCTTCGGCATTCCACAAGTCGGTGGGAGGTTATAGCGCTTCAAAACTGCGTCGTACACAAGACCTAATTGAGCGCCAGATGGTTAAAAACAACATGGCTGTTTTCAACATGCTCAATACAAAATACTTCATTGTACCTGACGAGAAAAAACAACCTGTAGTACAACAAAACCCTGGGGCACTTGGAAACGCTTGGTTTGTGCGTGAATTGAAAATGGTTAACAATCCTGACGAAGAAATGGCCGCGTTAGATAATTTCAACCCAGGTAAAACCGCCGTTGTTGACAAACGTTTTGCTGAAACACTAAAAGGAGCACAACCATCGTCTGACAGCACAGGGACGATTCGTCTGACGAGTTATCACCCCACAAAATTGGCGTATGAGTCCAACACATCGAGCCCTCAAATAGCTGTTTTCTCAGAAATGTACTACAAAGGGAACGAAGATTGGAAATCGTACATTGATGGAAAAGAAACCCCTCATTTTAGAGCTGACTACGTACTCAGAGCCATGGTTGTTCCAGCAGGAAAACACACCATCGAATTCAAATTTGATGCAAAAACGGTTAGTCAAGGTCAAAAAATAGATTTGTACGCTTCTATTGCATGGCTACTGCTCATCGGCGGGGCTTTGTTCCTAGATTTTCGTACCAAAAAACAAGCCTAACGCAACTCGCGTACAGGTATCAACCACCGAATAATCCTCTTGATTAAATAATGTTAAACGGAAAATCAATCCTTGTAACTGGCGCAACAGGCTCATTTGGCAAGGAATTTATTAGAACGATTCTCAAGCTATACCCTGACGTTAAGCGTTTGGTGGTGTATTCGCGCGATGAATTGAAGCAGTTTGAAATGTCACAAGAGTTTAGCCACAGCAAATACCCCGTAATACGGTATTTTATTGGTGACGTTCGCGACGAAGCCCGCCTCACGATGGCGTGCGAAGGCATAGACATTATCATTCATGCGGCAGCACTCAAGCAAGTTCCTGCGGCAGAGTACAACCCGATGGAGTGCATCAAGACCAACATTTTAGGCGGTCAAAATGTCATTACAGCGGCCTTGGCTACGGGCGTCCAAAAAGTGGTAGCTCTTTCAACCGATAAGGCGGCCGCTCCTATTAACCTATATGGCGCAACCAAACTTTGTTCCGACAAATTGTTTGTGGCGGCCAACAACATCAAAGGCGCTCGTGATATTCGTTTTTCAGTCGTGCGTTACGGAAACGTCATTGGCTCGCGCGGTTCGGTAATTCCTTTTTTCTTGCAGAAACGCAAAGAAGGAGTTTTGCCTATTACTCATCCCGACATGACTCGTTTTAACATTTCGCTCGAAGACGGGGTAAAAATGGTGTTGTTTGCGCTCGAAAATGCTTGGGGAGGTGAAATCTTTGTGCCAAAAATTCCTTCTTACCGCATTACAGACGTAGCCGAAGCCATTGCTCCTAACGCACGCCAAGAAGTTGTGGGAATTCGTCCTGGGGAAAAGCTCCACGAGGAAATGATTACTGAAACCGATTCACTCAATACCATCGAGCTCGACAAGTACTACGTTATTTGCCCAAGTACACCTATTTGGAGCATGGACGATTATGTAGAAGCTTTCAACGGCCGCAAAGTCCCTTACGGGTTTGAGTATAACTCAGGTACCAACGACGAATGGCTGACAGTCGATGATTTACGCCAACAAATCAAGCAGCACGTTGACCCCAATTTTGAAGTATGATTCCTTACGGAAGACAAAATATTACCGACGAAGATATTGAGGTAGTGACCAAAGCTTTGCGCGCTGATTTTCTGACGCAAGGCCCCACTATTCATCAATTTGAAGTCGCTTTTGCCGAATACGTCGGGGCGAAATATGCCGTAGCCGTGGCCAACGGAACAGCCGCGTTGCATTTATGTGCGCTGGCGTTGGACGTAGCCGAAGGCCAAAAAGTAATTACCACGCCCATTACATTTGCGGCATCGGCCAATTGTGTCCGCTACTGCGGCGGGGATGTGGTTTTTGCCGACATTGACCCCGACACGTATTTATTGGACATCGACGCAGTACGTGCACTACTTGCGGCTTCCCCCAAGGGAACGTACCAAGGAATTGTCCCCGTTGATTTTGCAGGACGTGCGGTTGATTTAGAGGCTTTTCGGGCTCTTGCTGATGAATACGGCCTGTGGATTATTGAAGATGCTTGCCACGCGCCAGGAGGCTATTTCAACGATAGTCAAGGACAAATGCAGCGCTGCGGAAACGGACAATTTGCCGATTTGGCCATTTTTTCATTTCACCCCGTTAAACACATTGCTTGCGGTGAAGGAGGCATGATTACTACCAATGATGCTTCACTTTACCAAAAACTGCTGGCACTTCGTACCCACGGCATCAGTCGCGACGCGAATGGTTTCCAAAACTCCATTGCTTTTGCCGCAGGCGACGAGCAAGCCACCAACTATCCAGGCTGGTACATGGAAATGCAAACGCTAGGCTATAATTACCGCCTTACCGATTTTCAGGCAGCATTGGGGATTTCTCAGCTGGCGAGGGCCGAGGAAAGGCTTGCCCGACGTCGCGAAATTGCGCAAGTTTACAGCAAAGCTTTTGAGGGTTTATCGTTTATCAAAGGTCAATCGGGCGTGGTTGAAGGCCATGCGTACCATCTTTATGTGGTAGAGATAGAGAACCGTTTGGGGCTTTATACCCACTTACGCGAACACCAAATTTTCGCCCAAGTTCACTACATTCCGTGCCATTTGATGCCGTATTACCGCGCTCAAGGATGGAAAGAAGGCGATTTCCCCGCCGCCGAAAACTATTACCGTCACTGCTTGAGTTTGCCGATGTACCCTACCCTCACGGAGGAACAACAAGCATTCGTTATTCAAACTATTATTGATTTTTATCACTCATAAATACATTATGTCAACAACCACACAGGAAGCGTTTTGGAGCGGAGAGTTTGGCAAAGCCTATTCCGATAGAAACAACTGGACGTCAGCTCAATATGACGACTTTTATCGGCACGAATGGGGAATTACAAAGACTCAGATGAACGAGGACTGCCTCCGTGATCTTCCCAAAGATGCCAAAATCTTAGAAGTGGGCTGTAACATTGGGCTACAATTACGGTGCCTCCAAGAAATGGGTTTCACCAATTTGTACGGAATTGAGTTACAACATTACGCAGTAGAAAAAGCCAAAGAAATCGTTAAAAACGTAAACATCATCCAAGCGTCTGGTTTTGATATTCCTTTCAAGGACAGCTACTTTGATGTGGTAGTAACAAACGGCGTGCTTATTCACATCGCTCCCGACGACCTACCGCGAATCATGTCAGAAATGGTGCGTTGTAGCAAAAAATACGTTTGGGGTTTTGAGTACTTCGCCAGCGCTTTGGTTAACATCAACTACCGCGGCAACGAAGGATTTCTTTGGAAGGCGGACTACAGCAAAATTTTCCAAGAAAATTTCCCTCAGCTCCAAGAAGTTTATCGTAAAATGTACCCATACGTCTCTGCTTCACAGCAAGGAAATGTGGACTATATGTATCTTTTGGAAAAACAATAGCCGATGAGTTGTATTGCCATCATTACGGCCAGAGGAGGCAGCAAGCGCATTCCCCGTAAAAACATCAAAGATTTTTTGGGAAAGCCAATCATTGCATACAGCATTGAAGCGGCACTTGCCAGTAATCTCTTTGACGAAGTAATGGTATCGACAGACGACGCTGAAATTGCCCAAATTGCCCAAAAATACGGCGCAAAAGTGCCTTTTCAGCGCTCTGAAAAAGCATCTGATGATTTTGCAACAACGGCGGATGTAATCAATGAGGTCTTGGAAGCGTATCAACAAATGGGGCAATATTTCAGCACAGCTTGTTGTATTTACCCAACAGCACCTTTTGTAACAAAAGAACTGCTGCAAAAGGCTTCTCAAACACTAAAAGAGGGAGAATTCGACGCGGTGTTTCCTGTCATGCGGTTTTCGTATCCTATACAACGATGCCTCGTCCAAAAAACTGACCAGCGTTTTGTACTTCGTGAGCCACAGTATTTTAGTGCTCGTTCACAAGATTTAGAACCATGCTACCACGATGCAGGGCAATTTTATTTCTTTGACGTTGCTCGTTTTTTCATCAATCAGCGCCTTATGACCGATAATACAAGCTGCATTGAAATTTCAGAACTAGAAGCTCAAGATATTGATAATGAACAAGATTGGAAATTGGCGGAGTTGAAATACCAACTATTATATGAGAAGTTATAAATGTTTATCTCGTCAAATTTTTGAAAATGAAGCGTACCAGCTAGTACCTCTAAGAGACGAAGACAAATATTTAATCAGGCAATGGCGAAATGAGCAAATTTATCATTTACGCCAGTCGAAACCGCTCACAATAGAAGCCCAAGAAGCTTATTTTTCCACCACTGTAAGCGCACTTTTTGAACAAACACAGCCTTCTCAGCTCCTTTTCTCCTTACTTAAAGAAGGGCAACTGGTTGCTTATGGCGGTTTGGTTCATATCAACTGGATTGATAAATACGCCGAGATTTCATTCCTGATGAATACAAGTCTTGAAGAAGGCTATTTCGAAGAGTTTTGGCTGAATTATTTACAATTAATCGAGGAAGTAGGGTTTGTTGAAGTAAATTTTCACAAGATATTTACTTATGCCTTTGATGTCAGACCTCATTTATATCCTGTTTTAGAAAAGGCAGGCTTTCAACTTGAAGCTCGATTGAAAGAACATTGTTTTTTTGATGGGCAGTTTGTCGATGTGCTTATTCACTCAAAATTGAACCGAACACTCACCTTCCGAAGAGCCACTTCGTCCGACGTTAATTTATATTTTGAATGGGCCAATGATGAGGGAACCCGTCAAAATTCTTTCAATTCTGTCCCCATTCCGTACGATAAACACGTTGATTGGTTCTTGAAAAAAATACAGGCACCTAATAGCCTAATGTTGGTATTTGAGAACCATTTAAAACAGCCAGTTGGACAAGTTAGAATTGACAAAAACGACGATGAATCCGTAATTGGCATCTCAATTGCTAACCATTTTCGAGGTAATGGATTTGCCACTTCCATGATAGGACAAAGTGTTCAAGCGTTTTTTGAGACATTTGAAACCGAAAGCAGTATCATTGCTTACATCAAGCTCGCTAATCTTGCTTCTAAAAAAGCCTTTGAACGAGCAGGGTTTCATGAATTAGAGAAAACAGCCGATTATTACAAACTACAAACCAATCGTCAGCCATGAAAAAAATGCTATTTTTTTTCGTTTTTATAGTTCTACACCTCACTGCTAAAGGACAAGACCCTACCCCAGACGCTTGGGTGGAAGATAATTCAAATACGGCTATTACTTTACCTCCAAACTTAGGGATAGGTAGCAATTTAAGAGGGTTAATATCTATTCTTAAAACACCTAGTGATTCTACATTAGAACAAATTCTTAAAATCAAGGTTGCCGATGCACCCAAAGACTTCTTGGCATTTACCAATTCTACTATTTTAAACGGGCGCTTTATGCCTTCTATTCTTGCTCACAATGAAACAGACCGCAGGTTTTCCATGTCATTTAGCGTATCGACTACGCCAGAAAATGACTTAGGGAATGAGCCAATTGTTAAGTTTGACGCTCGAACGTACACCAATGGCGAAGGATTACTAGGGTCTAATTTTGTCATCAATCGGCCTCTATTTTCTTGGACAAACCTCAACGTGATAAAAATGATTTTATCCGCCAACGGCTCGCTCGGTATTGGCACTACGACTCCTCAAGCGCAATTGCACACTACTGGCTCAGTTCGATTTGAAGGAATTCAAGGAGGCGTAGGAAATGCGTTGCTTACTACCAATTCAGAGGGAGTTCTTTTAAAAAATTTCTTACCCAACAATTCGACGATTGCCGTAACAACTACCTCCCCTACAGTGCACAGTTTACCAAGATTTGACCAATCAAACGTATTGGTTAATAGTCAGTTATTTGACAACGGGTCAAACATCGGGATTGGAGGTGCTCCTGCCAACAATGCAAAAGTAACCGTGTATGGAACAATAAATGCTCTTTCTGACGTACGTACCAAACGTAACATTGCCCCTATTTCAAATGCTTTACAGATGGTAAATCAATTGAACGGGTATTACTACAACTGGACTACTTCCGACGAAAAACAGGTAGGATTAATCGCCCAAGAAGTTGAAAATGTTTTACCTGAATTAGTATCTCACAATGAAAGTGGTACCAAGTTTCTGAACTATGACGGTCTCACCCCCGTTTTAGTAGAAGCTATTAAAGAGCAACAGCAACTTCTCCAATTGCAAGCGGCCCAAATAAAAGAGCTTCAAAAAGAGATTGAAAAATTAAAAAAACGATAATGTTTGCCAACGAAATTCAAATCGGTCACATAACCATTAGCCCTGATCATCGGCCGTTTATTATCGCCGAAATGTCGGGCAACCACAACCAATCGCTCGAAAGGGCGTTTGAGCTGGTGGATGCAGCGGCCAAAGCAGGTGCCCATGCGCTAAAACTTCAAACGTACACGGCCGATACTATCACGTTTAATGGTAAATCGGACGAGTTTTATATTCGCGATGATAATTCTCTCTGGAAGAATCAAAACTTACATCAACTCTACCAACAAGCATATACCCCTTGGGAATGGCACAAACCTATTTTTGACCGTGCTAAATCCCTCGGAATGATTGCCTTCAGTAGCCCGTTCGACCTTTCGGCCGTTGATTTTTTAGAGTCGCTGGAGGTGCCTTGTTACAAAATTGCCTCGTTTGAAAATACCGACCATACCCTTCTTAAAAAAGTAGCCAAAACAGGTAAGCCTGTCATAATGAGTACAGGCGTGGCGAGCATTGCTGATATTCAAGAGTCAGTACAAGTGTTGAAAACCAATGGTTGTACTCAATTAGTACTCCTAAAATGTACCAGCACTTACCCTGCAACCCCCGAAAATACGCACTTACTGACCATTCCGCACATGCGAGAGCTTTTCAGATGTCCTGTCGGGCTTTCAGATCACACGATGGGCATTGGGGCGGCAGTAGCTTCGGTTGCATTGGGCGCACGGGTAATCGAAAAACACTTCACGTTACGTAGAGCTGATGGGGGCGTGGACTCTGCGTTTTCCCTTGAACCTGAGGAAATTAACGCTTTGGTGGTTGAATCAGAACGGGCGTTTTTAGCAATGGGTCGAGTCAACTACGAACTGTCGGCCAAAGAACAAAAAAGCCTGCAATTCAAACGCTCACTTTATGTGGTCAAAGACATCAAAGCAGGCGAGGCTTTTACGGCCGAGAATGTTCGCAGTATTCGTCCTGCCAATGGATTGCATACACGTTATTATGATCAAATTTTAGAAAGCCATGCTTCGCGCGACATTGAAGCTGGTACGGCATTAGAATGGGGGCTAGTTGCCTCGTCATAGGAATGGCCCAAATCAAAAAACAGACCTTTCAAAGTACTATCTATTCTTACCTAAGCGCAGCAGTTGGCTTGGTAACGCAGGGGTATGTTATCCCTAATTTCTTTGCAACCGACCAAAATGGGCTCATCAGCCTGTTTTTGTCGTTGATGCTACTGCTGCCCTTATTTGCTAACCTTGGATTCAACGGGGCAGGGACGCGCTATTTCCCCTATTTTCGTGATGCCAAAACCAACGACCATGGCTACGTATTCTTAGCCCTGTTGTTTTCCTTTGTTGGTTTTATTATCGTCGTTGTTGCGCTCTGGTTTTTCAAAGAAGGGCTTATCGAAGAATACCAAAAAAAGTCCATTCTGTTGGTCAAATATTACCCATATTTGCTACCTATTGTGGCTTTTATGTTGATATTCAACGTATTTGACGTTTATTCTCGCCTGCATTACGACTCAGTGACAGGTACATTTTTAAGCCAATTTGTACTGCGCCTCAACAACCTCGTGGTAGCACTTCTATATGCGTTTCGTTGGATAAACTTCGATCAATTCATGATGATTTGGTGCGCGGGAATTTCGCTACCGATGGTGTTTATTGTGCTCAAAACCATTCGAGAAGGGCGGTTTTCGTTACGCCCTGATTTTGGTTTTTTGAAACAATCTCAGTTATTGGTTCCCATTCTTAAATTTTGCGCGCTCTCCATTGTCGCCTCACTTTCTTCGCAAATTGTGCTCTACATCGACAAAATCATGATTACCGACATGATTGACTTGAATGCCGTGGGAGTTTATAGTACAGCGTCTTTTTTTGGGACGGTAATCGCCATGCCCATGATTGCAATGCAGCTTATTGCGGGCACGATAGTAGCAGAAGCGTGGAAAAATAACGACCACGAAAACATCGCCAAAATTTACCAAAAGAGCTGTTTGGTTCAACTTTTCGTAGGACTGTGGGTATTTCTCGGAATCTGCGTCAACCTCGACAACATTTTCGAGTTTCTACCGCCTGCCTATGAAGCAGGTCGCTGGGTAATCGTATGGATTGGCCTTTCAAAAGTATTGGACATGGCAACGGGTATCAACGGTACGATTCTCAACACGTCAAAGTATTACTACCTCGATACGATTTTCTTTATCGTCCTTATTTTTTGTACCGTGTTATTAAACCACCAATTGATTCCTACTTTCGGGATTGAAGGGGCTGCGATTGGGGCAGTTGTTTCAGTATTCATCTACAACCTTTGCCGTTATGGCCTTCTTTGGTATTTATTTGAATTTCAGCCTTTTAACTCCAAAAACGCCATTGTTGTCGGAATGGGAATTGCCGCTTTTGGTCTAGTAAGCTTATTGCCAAGTTTAACAGGGAGCCCAATTGCCATACTTGGAGACATGGCTTACCGTTCTATTACCATTACGTTGTTGTTTGTAGGCGGGTTTTATGTGAGTGGCTACTCCCCAGAATTTAACCAACAGTGCACTACTATTTATCAAAAACTCTGGGGAATAGTGGGTAAACCTAAGCGCTAATTTATGGTTTTCTTAACCAATAATTGAGGCAAGTTTGTCCGTGACCGTAGGTTGACACTTTCATTACCTCCGCGGCTTTTCCTTCAAAACCTTTATTGAATTTTTCAATTTTAAAGCCAGCCTTTTCAAAAATCGGTGGGCAAATGGTTTCGGTTAGAATTAACGGGTGCATTTTGTTGGTCACGTAATGCTCATCAAACGACAAAAATGCCCTTGCACCAGGTTTTAGATAGGTATATAAATTGGCGATAATTTCGTCAAAATTATAACAGTGGTCGAGAACGTTGATACTAAAGATAAAGTCAACTTGCCCTACCAATTCGGGAATGGATTGCTCGGCGGGCGTAGAAAAAACTTTCCACGCATCACGTAAGTCCGTCCACGGAATTTCACGCAATACGTCGTCGGCCATTGGTTCTAACGCCACCAATTTGGCATTTTTAAAGTATTTACCACGCAACATACTGCCCGCTCCCACATCCAAAACTACCTTGCCCTCAAACTCATCGGCATCAAATCCCCAAGATTTGAACAATACACTTGTTTGTTGGAGGAAGCCTTCCGTTTGGCGCCATGTATCGTTTTTGTGAAAAGCAAACTCTCCTTTTTGAGCCTCCGCTTTCCATTTACTAGGATCGGCGGCCGTTTTAGATTGACGTGTTGTCCGAAAAAAAACCTCAATGAGTGGTTCTAATTGGCGATATATCTTCCCGATAAGCGACATAATGTTCCTTTAAGTGAATAGTTGAAAGAAAGTACAAAGATAAAGCAAATAGCAGTCCTTTTTGGCCTAGGCTACATTTATTCCTACCTTTGACAATTAGTGAACCCCTATTTTGTGACTAAGCGCTACCATTTTCATGGCTCGACATTTATTCAACGTCCATAGTCCGATTACGTACTTTATGGCACTGGAAGTGATTCGCATCGAAAAGATTCCCGTCGAAGCAGTTACACTTCTCATTAGCCGTAATTTCTTGCCTCCAGACGGCACCTACCAAGCCATACCACTGCCTTTTTCTCATTATCCGATAGATTCGTTTGCAGTTCAAATCGCTTTTTGGAAATCTTGGAACAAGGTGAGAGCATTCGACCAGTGGCTTGAAAAAATAACGCAGCAACAACCCTTTACGCTCTACGCTGCCCATGCCTACAGCAGTATTTTTCACCTCATGGTGACGCATCCGATGTGTCAGGGCTATTATTATATTGAAGAAGGGCTAGTGGCTTATCGACCTCCCGCCGATTGGGACATTCAGAAGCCCTTTAATCCGCTTCGTTCGGTACTTTATTATCTTAATTTCGGTCAAAGAAACCGTCCAAATCGTAGTTTTTTTACGACACAATTGGGACGCTATTTGGGTGCATTTGGCGTGTCGCAGCATTCATTCCCTACGCTTCCCAACCTCCAAGCCGTGGGTTTGCCTTTTCCTAAGATTGAATCTGGTGAAAAGTACCAATGCGTTATTGTTCATGACAATATCTATGACCATCATGGTTTGACGCCAAGCACCTACCTTCGGTGGATTGAGGTGATTGTGAATGATGCCCTTAAACGCGGTTTTACCAGTATTCACCAAAAATTCCACCCCGCTCAAGAGCAAGCCTCATTACAGGCCATTGAAGCCTTTATGCAACAAAAAGTTGCTGGGAAGGCCAGCCTACACACGCTAGGTGCCTCTGACTCTATCGAACAAATTTCCCTCAGTCAGCATCCTGTTATCTATGTGTGTATCAGTAGCGTTGGGCTTTATGCTCATTTGGCTGGTTCGGAGGTTGTGAGTATCTACAAAATTTGTTGCCAAGACCAGCCCGTTTTCAAAAGTTTTGGTCATTTGTTGCCGAGTTTTTACCTCGAAAATGTTACGTATTTGCAGTATCCATCTCAAAATTAATGCCCAATGAATCAACCATTGGTTTCAGTCATTGTCCCTTGTTATAATTACGGCCGGTTTATTGCCGAAACATTAGAAAGTCTTCAAAATCAAACACTTCAAAATTGGGAGTGCGTCGTTGTGGATGACGGTTCTACCGACAATAGTGCTGAGGTTATACAAAAATTTGTAGAAAGCGACCCCCGTATTCGTTACGTTTATCAGCAAAATCAGGGGCTTCCTGCCGCTCGCAATACAGGGATTCGGGCAACAACGGGGAAATATATTCAGTTTTTGGATTCCGATGATTTATTGCAATCCGAAAAACTTCAACACCATACGGGGTATTTGGAAACACATGCCGAGGTTGAACTTGTCTATGGCGGTTTACGCTATTTTTATGACGGCACGTCCGAGCTCATTTTTTCTCCCCAACATAAAAATACTCCTTGGACCCTCGATAAGTCGGGCGCTGGAATAGCTCTTTTGCCATTTTTAGTAATTTCATGCGTCATTATGCCTCCCATGCCCGTGATGCGGCGAACGACAATAGAAAAAGTAACTGGGCTTTTTACGGAAGATTTACCTTCTTGCGAAGACTGGGAATTTTGGATTCGGTGCTGTTATAAAAACGTCCAATTTACTTATTTAGACTTGCCAAATACCTTGCCGCTCATGCGTTTGCATCATACCAGCATGACCCGTAACCGCATCGTTATGGTCAACAGTTTTATTGAAGTTCGGCAACGGTTACGCCCCATTTTACCCACCCCTCAGCTAGTCAAGCTCAACGAAACGTTGTTAAATAATGATTTTGTTGAAAAATGTATCTTAACCCTCGAACGTGAAGGGCGTTTGGCTGCGATACGCGAAGCATTTTACTTGTCTATTGAACGAAAAAGTAGTATTTTACTCGGGTGGAGTATTTTGCTTTTTGCCTTACCGCCAACGTGGGCAGTAAAGCTTCTTCAACTCCAGCGTTCATTTCACAAACGTTTTTATCACTGGGTATTTAAAAAGTAAACTTATGAGAACCGTACCTTTATTTCTACTACTTTTCTGTGCTTACATTACCGTAGCTCAAACGCAGTTTTCGGTCAGTTTTCCCAAATCAAAGGGAAGTACTTTCGACGGGCGCTTGATGCTTTTTCTGGCCAAAGACAACAAATCTGAGCCACGTTTTCAGGTGAGTGACGAGGCCAACTCGCAACAGCTTTTTGGACAAAACGTGGATGCTTGGCAAGCCGACAAGCCTGCTTTAGTAAGCGCCACTGCTTATGGCTATCCTGTCAAATCACTCAAAGATTTTCCTGCGGGAGAATATTGGGTACAAGCGCTTTTGCACAAATATGAAACGTTTAAACTTAAAACGGGTCATACCGTAAAACTGCCGATGGACCGAGGCGAAGGCCAAAACTATCGCACGGCTCCAGGTAACTTGTTTTCAAAACCCTTCAAAATCAAGTACGACCCCAAGGCTAAACAAGTGGTAAAAATTGTACTTGACCAAGAAAACCCGTTACTGCCTGAACCCAAAGACACGAAATACATCAAACACATCAAAATTCAGAGCAAACTATTAACTGAGTTTTGGGGACGCCCGATGTACTTAGGTGCCCACGTACTGTTGCCGCATGGATTTGATGAACACCCCGAAGCAAAATACCCCATTTGCATCAACCACGGTCACTTCCCCGCCGACTTTGATGGCTTCAAAGAAACACCTCCCCCAGCCGACATGGACACAACCGATTACATCGCTCGTTTTGGGATATATGGGTATAAAAAATTCGTTTGGCAAGAAGCCTACAATTTTTACAAACAATGGACAAGCAAAGATTTCCCTCGAATGCTCATCGTTGAAATCCAGCACGCAACCCCTTACTATGACGATTCGTACGCCGTCAACTCGGCCAATATGGGACCATACGGCGACGCCATCATGTACGAGTTGATTCCCGAAATTGAGAAACAATTCAGAGGCATTGGACAAGGTTGGGCGCGTTTTCTCTACGGCGGCAGCACGGGAGGCTGGGAGGCTCTTGCGGCTCAAGTGTTTTATCCTGATGAGTTTAATGGCTGTTTTGCGGCTTGCCCCGACCCCATTACGTTTGAAGCCTATACCGTTGTTAATATTTACAAAGACGAAAACGCCTACTTTTTGCCTGGCGACTTCAAGAAAACGGCACGCCCAGGGATGCGTAACTACCTCGGTCAAGTCAAGTGCACCATCGAAGAAATCAATCAACGTGAACTGGCTATTGGCGATAACTCACGTTCGGGCGACCAATGGGATATTTGGCAGGCAACTTACTCGCCAATGGGTGAAAATGGGTATCCAAAGCCCATCTGGGACAAAGAAACGGGTAAAATCGACCATAGCGTAGCTAAATATTGGTCAGAAAACTATGATTTGATGCACATCCTCAAACGTCGGTGGGCTACGGTTGGTAAAAAACTAGAAGGAAAAATCCACATCTACTGCGGCGACATGGACAATTATTACCTCAACAACGCGGTCTATTTGATGGAAGATTTCTTAAAAACGACCAAGAATCCACATTATAACGGCGAAGTAAAATACGGCGACCGCTTTGAACACTGCTGGAACGGCGACCCCAACGTACCCAACTACGTATCGCGGCTTCGTTATAATACCATGTACATTCCGAAAATCCTGAAGCGTATTGAAGCAGGCGCACCCGCAGGAGCAGATTTGAAGAGTTGGCGGTATTAATCAAAACATCTACAAACTACCGAATCTCTAACATTTCCTAAATCGTATGAAACTACTTTGGGGAGGATTAGTAGGCTTACTGATTGTGTCTAGCTGTCAGCGAGCCAGCAAAGTACCCAAACACAACCCCTATTTTTGGTTGACGGACACCACAGAAGTACGGGTACCAAACAGTGTTTGGGAAGAAGTTCTGGACGACGGCGTTTATACTGTCACTCGGGAAGGCTCAACAGAAGCTCCTTTTACCAACGAATACCATGATTTTAAAGCGGAAGGCAACTATCACTGCGCCGCCTGTGGCAATTTACTTTTTCATTCGGCTCAAAAATACGACAGCGGTACGGGTTGGCCAAGTTTTTGGCAACCAGCTACACCTAGTTGTCTTTTGTTCAAACGTGATTTTTCGGAGCGAGAAGAGCGAATTGAAGTGCGCTGTCGGCGGTGTAATGGGCACTTAGGGCACCTTTTTTACGATGGCCCTGCGCCTACTCGGCAGCGTTATTGTATGAACTCGTTGGCGCTGACGTTTATAAAAATGGCTTCAAAAAAACACTGATATAGCGACTCAAACCCACAAAAAAAGCCGCTCCAGCGGAACGGCTTTTTTCTTAACAAGCTTCTCTAAACCTTCAAAATAATTAATGTTCTACTTCTTCTTCTACGTGGTGGCCGTTGCCGTTTGAGGTACCGTTATTGAAAACATAAACCGCTTCTTCGGCTGGTTTTTTGCCCAAACGGAATTTCAAACGCTCCACAATCCAGTACATGGTTGGAACTACAATCAATGTAAGAGTAGTACTGAACAACAAACCGTAGATAATGGTATATGCCAATGGCCCCCAGAACAAGGCACTGAAACCACCGATAAAAATTTGTGGATTAAACTCGGTGAACAACGTTACAAAGTTGATGTTCATCCCCAATGCTAACGGAATCAAGCCCAAAATACAAGCTGAGGCCGTTAACAATACGGGCGTCAGACGAGCGGCACCCGCTTCAATCAACGCTTGGCGTGTAGGGTAGCCACGGGTTTTTAATTCATCCGTAAATTCAATCAACAAGATACCGTTCTTGATTACAATACCTGCCAAGGCAAAGATACCAACCCCTGTCATAATGATAGACATGGTTTTACCCGTAAGCATGAACCCAAGGAACACCCCAATCAAGCTAAACAATACGGTAAAGAAGATAATAAGTGGCTTGCTGGTGGAGTTAAACTGCGTCACCAAAATCAAGAAAATCAACAAGATAGCTCCCAAAAACGCTACTCCTAAGAACTGCATTGATTTCATTTGTTCTTCTTGCTCCCCACCCAAACGAATCGTATAGCCTTGTGGAAGGTCTAGGCCGTCCACTACTTCTTGCACTTGCACGTTTACTTCGTTGGCGTTGAACCCACCAAGTACGTCCGACGATAACGTCACAACGCGCTCTTGGTCTTTGCGGTTGATACCACTGTAAGTCGTTGCGTAGCGAATGTTAGTCAAAGTACTCAACGGAACTTGACGCAACACACCACCAAGGTTCATATCGCGATAGACCACGTTCATGCTCAACAATTTCTCAATCTGGTTACGGTCGCCTTCCTTCAAACGCACCATGATAGGATAATCATCCTTGTCATCACGGAATTTAGACACTTCCGTTCCGAACAACGCCCCACGAATTTGCAACGCAATCTGCGCCGTACTGATACCTTCACGGGCTGCTTGCTCGCGGTTGATGTCAATCACAATTTCAGGTTTGTTCAACACCAAATCCGATTTCAACTCTTCAATACCCTGAATACCCGATTTGATGATGGCATTTTTTACTTTTGCGGTTACTTCTACCAACTGGCCAAAGTCTTCCCCAGCAATCTCAATCGTCACTGGCTTACCTGTTGGAGGCCCGTTACTTTCTGGCTCTGCCGTCACTTGTGCACCTGGAATTCCTTTTACTTTTTCACGAACTTTCGCCAAAATGTCGGAAGTCGATACTCCATGGTGAAGGCGTTCTTCTACGCTCTTGAAAGCCACCGTAATTTTGCCTTTGTGTGGCACGACAGTACGATCAGGGTTGAAAGGATCACCCGCATTGATACCAACGTTCGTAATTACTGAGGCTACTGCTGGGCTATTTTTGCCGATTACGCTATAGACTCGGTCTTCCAATTGCTTCATTACCTCGTTGGTTTTAGAAGCATCTGTTCCTTGAGGCATCACGCAATACACATACACAAAATCAGGGTCACCACTTGGGAAGAATACCGATTTTGGAGGAAAAGCACCCATCAACACAAATGTGCCAATCAAGATTCCAATAACCCCCGCAAATACACCGTAAGGGCGGCGACCCGTAATTACCCACGCAATCACTTTACGATAACCGTTTTTGAGACGCGGGAACACGTTTTCTTGGAAAGGAACAATGATTTTTGGTGTCAGAATGTAATGGTTAAATACATATAGAATGGCAATGAATAAAAGTAAATTACCAATTCCAAAGTTGATCAAATATCCTACTGCCGCGAGTCCTAGCAACACAAATAGTGGAGTACGAATCGACTTGAATGATTTGTCCTCATTGGCATGTTCTTCGACACGTTTTAGTGATGACGCGGCAAAAACAGGGTTCATTACGTAAGCCACAAACAACGACGCAAACAAGGTAATAATCAGCGTCAATGGCAAGAATTTCATAAATTCACCCACAATACCTGGCCAAAACAACAATGGCAAAAACGGCGCGATGGTCGTCAAGGTACCCGACAATACTGGGATAAATACCTCACCAGCCGCATACGAAATGGCTTCGGTACGGGTCAGTTTTTTGTCGTCGTTATAAACGCGGTGGGCGTTTTCAATCACCACAATCGCGTCGTCCACCACAATCCCGAGTCCCAATAAAAACGCAAAGAGTACAATCGTATTAAGCGTAAACGTAATACCCGTTGCCGAAGCAATGACGGGGAATAATACAAATGCTACCAAGGTAGATAGTGGAACAGATAGCCCCACGAAAATCGCATCCTGAACCCCCATGAAGAACATCAACACAAGTACCACGAAGATAAAGCCCAAGATAACGGTGTTGAGAAGGTCGTTCAACTCTACTTTGGTACGCTCTGAGCTATCGTTGGTCAAACTTACTTTCAAGCCATCTGGAAACTTGGTTTCCTCGTATTTTTTCAAAATTGCCTTGATTTCATCCGCCGCCGAAATAAGGTTTTCGCCTCCACGTTTGATGACGTTGAGTGTAATTACCGTTTTACCATCCAGACTAGCGTAGCTTTGTTTTTCGGCAAAACCATCTTTCACTTCCGCCAGTTCGGCCAAACGAAGCGTAGCGCCTGTCGAAGAACGGACAATGATATTTTCCAATTGACGAACATCCTTGAACTCCCCTACTACCCGCAAGTTGCGGCGTACGTTGTCCACGTTTAGCTCACCACCCGATACGTTGATGTTTTCACCCTGAATCGCATTTTGAATTTCGTAAAACGATACTCCCGCAGCCTGCATTTTGTACAGGTCAAGGTTGATTTGGATTTCGCGATCAAGTGCTCCTACGATGTCCACCCGCGTAATTTCTGGCAACGACTCGATTTCGTCTTTGAGTTGTTCGGCATAATCTTTCAACTTTTTCAACGAGTAATTCCCCGCCAAGTTGATGTTCATAATCGGAAACTCCGAGAAGTTTACCTCCTGCACCGAAGGGTCTTGTTTACGGTCAGACGGAAGGTCCACCAACGCTTTGTCAACAGCATCCGCTACGCGTTGTTTGGCTTCTTGCGCTTTGATTCCCGTCGAAAACTCTACCGTAATCAGCGAGAAGTCTTGAATCGAGTTTGATTTAATTTTTGTTACCCCACTCGCCGCTTTGATTTGCTTTTCGATGGGTTTGGTAATAACAGTTTCAATATCCGAGGGGCTCGCGCCAGGATAAATCGTCGATACAATAACCGTCGGAACGGCGATTTCGGGAAACTGTTCTTTGGGCATCGTGAAATACACGAACAAACCCGCTAGTGAAATTATAGCTGTAAAAAGATAGACGGTGGTTTTATTTTCTAAGCACCAACGCGTCACTTTGAAGTCTTTTAGGGTTGTCATAACCTTACGGTTTAGGTTAATCGTTGTCAATTAATTGGTTACCAACCTCAGTACGGTTAACCATTAACGAATAACAATTAACAGTTTTTAGAAACTGATTGCCTGACCATCGACCAAGTCTTGATAGCCGTCTGTGATGATTAAATCGCCTGCTTGGAGTCCATCCAAAATTTCGACGTCACCGTTGTAAGCTACCCCCATTTTCACCTTACGCCCTTTGGCTACTTTTTTGTTACCTTCGGTAGTTGCTACATATACCACATCGCCAAACTCAGTACTCTGAATGTAGTTCTGCTTGATGACCAATACGTTCGCCTTGTTGATATCCGCGATATTCAACACCGAAAGCATGTTTGGCTTAATGTCAGCACTGGTCGGAATCGCTACTTCGATTTTGAAGGTACGGTTAGCTGGGTTTACCAACTTGCTAATGAAAGTCACGCGGGCGTTGATTTCACGGTTCAAATCAGGCAACACTACCTTTACAGCATCGCCCATTTTGATGTGGCTGATATAGACGTCGGGCACGTTGGCCGTTGCTTTGAGACTTCCCAAATTCACGATGCTTGCCAATGGCATTCCTGGCGCAGCCACTTCACCCGTTTTGGCCATTACACGCTCCACTGCGCCACTGATAGGGGCATAAACGTTGTACAAATCCACTTGTGTTTCGAGAACGGCCAAGTTTTTCTCCAACGCTTCTTTGTTGTTTTTGGCTTGCAAATACTGGATTTCTGTTCCAATTTTTTGGTCCCAGAGTCCTTTTTGTTTTTCAAAAACAACATTTGCCAATTCCATTTGCTGTTTCAAAGCCGCAATCTGATCGCGCAAAATAGCGTTGTCAATTTTAGCCAACAACTGGCCCGCTTTCACCGTTTGCCCTTCTTTTACGTAAACTGTGGTATAAGTACCCGCCATACGAGGCGTAGCTGTTGCCGTATTTTTGGTTTCAACCGTTCCTTGAATTTCGATAAAGCTTTTGAAGCTACGCGTTTGAAGCGCTTCTGTAATCACAGGAAACACTTTCTCAGCCGCTTTCATGCTTGGGTCAGCTGCCTTGATTTCAGCATCCAACTTGGCAATTTTTTCGGTCAATGTCTTTGACTCCGCTTTCAATTTGGCCAGTTCTTCTTTTTTACCTGCCAACGAATTATCTGTTTTTCCGCCACCACAGGCAGTCACAAAAACCGAAAGGAACAGCACCGCTACACCCGCGCGGAGCCCTGTTTTGAAAGGAGTGTTTTTATTGGTAGTATATGTTGTCAACGTACTCATAATAAAGTTTTTAAAGATTAGAAGGATAATTTTCCTTTTGCTTTGTCGAGGTCGATTTTGGCAAGTAGCAAATCATACAACGAAGCGAAATAGTTGGTTTGAGCTTCTTTCAAGGCCGACTCGGCGTTGATAACCTCAATGTTTGAACCCGTTCCCGATTGGTATTTGATTTTAGAAACCCGCACCACTTCTTGGGCCAAATCCAAATTACGTTTTTGGCTCTTCAAGGTTTCGAGGCCATTGACAATGGTAATATTGGCGCTACGAATCTGTAAATCAATCGACTGCTCAACCAAGCTCATGCTTTGTTTTACTTTGTCCACCGTAAACTTGGCTTGTTGGATTTTGTACTTCTTCGCAAATCCATCAAAGACAGGGATACTTACACTCAAACCAATGTTAGAGTTATTGAACCAAGGCGAAGTAAAGAGTTGCGAAAACTGATTACGCCCAGTATTGTATCCATAACCCGCAAACGCCGCCACGGTAGGATAATACCCCCGCTTGTTATTTTCCACATCCATTTCGGATAATAACAAGTTGCTTTTAAGAATGGAGTAGTCAATGCGCTGGTCGTAGCTAAAGGAAGCACTGTTTTCGGCTTTGACATCCGCTTCAATGCGAGCTACTTCGTTTTCGTTGATACGGTCGGTCAGTACGATAGCGTCGTCGAGTTTCATACCCATCTGAAACTTTAGCATGTAATAACTCAAGTCCACTAGGTTTTGCACTTTTGAGCGTTCTGTTTTCAGGTTGTTGAGTGATACTTCTAAACGATCAACATCCAACTTTTCTACAAAACCTTTTTGGTTCATGGCGCTCATCTCACGGGTGAGGCTGTCTAAACGCTGAATATTCAAGTCCAAAAGTTTGGCTCTTTCTTCCGCTACTAACACACTGTAATAGGCTTTCGAGACATTTTCCGCTACTTGAATCTTTGATTGCGTTACGTTTTTAACCGCCAATTCACGATACGCCTGCGCTGCTTTTAGACCAAGCAACCACTGGGCATTAAAAATGATTTGGTTGAGTTGTGCAGCTGCAGTACCCGAGTATTTTACACCAAAAGGAATCGCAACTGGAGGATCATCAGGTGAACCACCAACAAAGGCCGCTGGTAAAATTGCCTTTTGAATGATTAGGTTGTCTAAAATGTTGACGGAAGCACTTACTTGTGGCAACCCTACTGATCTAATTTCGCCAATGCGAGATTCGGCGCTTTGGGCGTCAGTTTGGGTATTTTTGACATTGATATTGTGCGTTAGTCCGTACTGAATGGCTTCCTGAAGTGAATAACGCGTTTGGCTGTACGTCGGAAACAGTGGTAGCATTAGCAGTACCAGCCATTTCCATTGCGGTCGAAATTGTGGCATATAGTAAAGTGTTGATTATAAAATTGTGGGGTTGTAAAAAAAATGAGCTGTTAATAGGTATTCTTTTGGCTAAAAAATGCCATGGTGGATATAGGCGTTGAAAGCTGTTTGGTTATATATTTCTCATACAGATTTAGTCCTTCAATGGTCACAATTCCGCGTAAAAAGTGGTCGAGCAGTTCCAATTGCGTATCCAGTGGGTTAAATTTCCCCATCGGAAAGAGGTACGGGTCTAGCCCCATTTCTACCTGTTCGAGTCTCAAACGCGACATTATCTCTAAGTTGACGGTGGAGCGGTACAATCCCATCTCAATCCCCTTCAAAAGGTTTTTTTTGACCATCTCCAGAATAAATTCTTTTTTATACTTGGAGAACAAATCCCACGCTTGTGGGTAATACCTCTTGATGTCAAAAATGGCTGTGGGGTTCATTCCCGCCATCGTTTGGCGCATCATTTCAGAAGTCATCACCATCTCGGCAATCGGGTCGGGTGCTTCATTTTGCATTTGTTCGGCGATGTCGCGGTCACAAGAAAAATGGTGCTCAACTCCTGCATACACCATCGCGTTTTTGTCTTCAAAATGCTGATAAATGGTTTTTTTAGAAATGCCCAGTTCCTTTGCAATGTCGTCCATCGTTACGCTTTTTACCCCGTAACGAAAAAACAATTCTTGGGCTTTATCTAAGATTCTTTCTCTCACTCTTACTGTACTTAGTTTTTCACTTTTTTTATACGAAACTTCGGAAACTCAATGAAAGTTCAAAGTTTCCTGCGTTTTTTTTATAATTATTTACAGCGATTAGCTAAGTGTTAAGTATCTAGTAAGTTGATTATTATCTATAATACAAAATAAATGGGCGCTAGTGACAACCCTATGTCAGTAGGGTTAACTTTTTTTTATGAAATTTTGAGGTGGTACACAAAAAATAAATTTTGTACTTTTTAAATAATAAATTTAACCATAGCTATTTTTCAAAAATTGTACGATGTCCTGAAAAATCAACCGCTACAAAAGTAAAAACCCACTTTACGGTAGTGTACAAAAACTACGTAAAGTGGGTAAAAACAAGGACGAAAGGGAAGAAAATAAGGATAAACTTGCGTTTACAATTCTTCGCTTAGGAGATTTTCCGCCTTGAGCTTATTATTTTCTTCTTCAACCAACCGATTGATTTCTTTAATTACATCAAAAAATACAACCAATTTGTCCAAAGGAATTTGATCGCGCAGCATCGTATTAAACGAAATAACTCCTTCGCGGGCTTGTTCGCGTTTGCGCTTGCCCACATCGGTCAAAAACACTTTTACAAAACGCTTATCCGTTTCGTCCGTTTCTCGACGAATCCAGCCGCGTTCTTCGAGCGCTTTCAGAGTCCGAGTCAGACTGCGGGGTTCCATTCCAATCGACGGCCCAATCTTGGTAGCAGGCGTCCCGTGATCGAGGTCAATATTTAGCAGCACATACCCAATGGCCATCGTCATGTCGTAGCGACGAGACGCATAGGTATTGTACATTCTCGAAATGGCGTGCCAAGCCCATTTAATATGAAAATCCACCGTTTTTTCCTTGCGCATTGCCTATTGTGAGTTGGTATCAGTTTAGGCAAATATAGAAGTTAATCTTTAACGTAGTAGGCTTGCATACTATTTTTATTATACTGCCAAACGAAATTTAGTAGCGTACTTACGAACGGCACGACCAATAAATAACCCACCAATTAGACCTGGCATAATCCAAGTGGCAATATAGACTGCTTGAGGCGCTTCGGGAAAAATATAGCGGATATTGACTAACGCAAACGCGGTAAACGTGGCAATGTAAGACCCACCCATCCGCTCAATGTGAATAAAAAACCACTCTTTGGCACCGTACTTTGCTTTTTCGGGAGCAAGGTACTTTCGGATATCGTACAGCGCATTGGTACCGCTAAAAAAACCAAATGCTAAAAATAATATACTCATCGATGAAAATTGGCCCGTTTGAAATGAGCGCTGTACAAAGTACAACCCATAGACCATCATTATCAATGACGCCGCTCCCATGACCGACGAAGTCGCCCAATCATACCACCGAACGGGCTCACTTCCACGTTGTTGCAAGGCTCTTTTTCCCGTAAAACACATGTAAAAACTAAAAACAGCGATGCCTGTCAAAAACAAGCGTCCATCTGTAAACGGGCTTACTAAAACCAAACCCACCGAAGAAAAAGCCACGATGACCATCGACCAATAATACACTAATCCAGTTCGGTTATGCAGGTTATTACCTTTTTTGGACAACATCGGAACAATGCCCACGCCGAGGGCTAAAAAACCGAAAGCAATGTGCGTGATAAGGAAAAAAGTTTTCATGGCCTGACTGGTTATTGGTTGATTGATGAACCAAAACTCGTACAAAATCAGGCACAAGGGTAGCAAAACACGACGAAGCGTCGCATCTTGAGCGTGAAGTGTCATCCCAAAAGAATGAAGAAATTAGCGTCTGGTCTCCGCAAACGCACGACAAGCTTCTACTAAGGTTTCAATGTCTTTCTCGGTATGCCAAGCACTCAATACAATGCGGGTATTGGCCCTGTCGGTTGGTTTGGGATAAGCAAAACTATACACAAAAATACCTCGCTGAAGCAAAAATGGATACAAGTCGTCGTGGGGTGTGTAAAACACTGGGAATAACGCGTTAGAAGCATTAAAAAGCCCCAAAGGAGCAAGTTGTGCAGCACATTGATGGACATTATACGCCAAACGTTGATATGCCTCGGCATACAGGTCAGTAGCGTGTAAATACGCGTACAGATGATCAGGGGCAATAGGTGAGCATCCGCCAAAATAAGCCGTCGAACGAATTTTTTGCAGCGTATTTTTATCCGAAAATAGCACACCACCAGGCAACCCCATCGCTTTGGCCAGTGAAGCCGTAACAATAACCCGAACGTGTGAGACCGACGGAATTTGCCCCCAAATACCTTTCCCTTCTTCGCCTATCACCCCCAATCCGTGCGAATCGTCAACAAGCAAGACCCACTCACGGGTTTCAGGAAGGCGCTTTATCCAGTCAAACGCATATAATTTCCCGCGTAAAGCATCCACGGAATTAGTAACTAAGCATACTTTAGCAGTATCCTGAAAAGACGATGATTTCACTAAGTTTTCCACCCAGTCCTCAAAACTCACTGCTGGAATCGACACCTGAGGTACATGCCATACCGCAGGGTGAACGTCGGGTGAATAGACAAACTCATACCCATCTAACATCAACTGTCGAATCGCTGCCTGCCCTGCCAACATCCCCGACGACAACGTTAGAGCCGCCTCCGAACCCGTCCAAGCCGCTAATTTAGCCTCCGCTTGTTCGTAGATACGCAATTGCAAATTTCCGTTGCGTGAGCTGCCATATACACTTCCGTACGCGTGTAACCCTTCTTGAATCAAGGCTTGAAAAGCGGGATTTTGCGGCAGACCTAGATAAGCCGTACCGCTAAAGTACAAGTAAGTTTGGCCATCTAGCTCAATCGTCCGATTAGGCAAGTGGGTAATTTGGTGATAACTAGCCGAATTCAAAACAAGTCAACGTTGGTGTTAATGCAATTGTGCGCCCGTACCGTTTTCGGTGGCAAAAATAATTTTTCCAAAATCAAATTGCACGCCCGTTGCGGGGTCATTGGCAATAAGCAATGTACCATCCATGTCCACGTAGTCGAGCATCGGCAACAAGTGCGCAATGGCCGAAATTCCTACGCTACTTTCGTTCATACAGCCTACCATCGTTTTTAGGCCAAGGACTTTGGCTTCGGCCAACATACGCCGTGCGGGTGTAAGGCCACCGCATTTGGTCAGTTTCACATTTACTCCGTGAAAGTATCCCGCGCATTTGGCCACATCTGCTTCTACAATGCAACTTTCGTCGGCAATGCAAGGCAAGGCACTTTCGGCATAAACTTGTTTCATGCCCGTCCAATCGTCCGCTTTCAACGGTTGCTCAATAAACTCCACGCCAAGTGCTTTCAATTCGTGACTATACTCAATGGCTTGCGTGGCCGTCCAAGCGCAGTTCGCATCTACTCGAAACACTGCATCGGTGTGGCTCCGTAGGGTTCTAATGATGTCCAAATCTTCGGTCGTACCCAATTTAATTTTGTACAATGGCCACGGAAATTCTTTCATTTTCGCCACCATTTTATCAATGGTATCAATCCCAATCGTATAATCGGTAATCGGTATTACGTCGGCTGAAAGCCCCCAGGCATCGTAGAGCTTTTTACCTTGTTTTTTGGCCCAAAGGTCGTTAGCGGCTTCATCCAAAGCACACTGCGCAAACGGAATATCGTGCAGGTATTGGTTTGTCAACTGCCAAAACTCCTCTGGAGACGTTAGGTTGTCGTTTTCAATCACATTTCGTATTTGCTCTAGGCGGTCAACCATTCCGTCAATCGTAATACCGTAGTATTTGTTGGAAGTAGCCTCTCCAAAACCGCGAAAATGTCCTTCGCGTAGTTCTACAATGAGCGTAGGCTGAACGTCACGGGAGTCGTGTGCAATGGTAAAGGTGTGACGAAGTCGTAAATCGAAGCGATGAAAGTGTAACTGCATATCCTTGAAAACAAAAGAGGAGACAAAAGTACATCTTTTCTCTCCTCTCTCCACTGATTAGTCGTTTGAAAACCCTGGTGGACAAATAATACTATAAAACGTATAACTCAGGGTAATTGAGGTGTAGTAAAATTTATCGCGGGTAGTCGGATTACCGAGCTGTATTTTTTGACCCAAAGGCACATTATCTCCCAAATCATCCAAATAATCAGTAAAGAGAACCCTGGTACCAAACTCAAACTCTAAGCTCCACGGGCGTTTGAACTCCCATTTCACTCCCGCTCCAAACGGGATATTCATTTGGGTCGTTTTATAATCGGCCGTTTTGGTACGCGGTTTGAATTTGTAAAAACCCAATCCCCCCATCAAGTAAGGTGTCCAGTTCACATCTTTGCGACGTTGTGAGTAATTAAGAAAGTTATACTCAAGAATTAAGTCTCCTTCAGTTACCCTAGAGCGAAAAGAACCATTGCGGGCTTGGTTAAAAGGATCAGACGAGCGACTGTCTTTTGCTCCAATGATGCCCATATTTCCACCGAGTCGCAATGAAACCGCTTTCGACGCATTGAAACGCACAAAAGCATGACCTCCAGGCAAATAGTTTCTAGGATTGAAAAAAGGCGCATAGTCTCCTTTGTAATTAAACCCTCCTAGTCCAGCGCCAACATTCCACCGCTGGGCTTCGGCCTGTAAAGAAAAGGCTCCCAAAAGGAAGCCGATAACATAAGTTTGCAGTTTGCTATTCACGTATGATGAATTCTTGGTTTTTGCCCTTGCTAATTTTTATCGAAGTCCAATGACTTAACGAATCGGCGGGCATTTAATTTTAGTTGGTAACACATAGGTTACTGTGATGCTCGAAAGTATCATTGCATCCTTCCGAGCAGCGTTACCTCTATAATCTCCTTGTTGCCATCCATCAAGTGGCGTAGCAAATGGATCTCTGTTTGGCTCATTAGGATACACAATTCTCGATACCGTTGCCGTTCTATCGTTTTTTGTACGTGCAGAAATCTGCTCCAGCGTTCGATTTGACATCGCCCGTGCCATGTCATTTTTAAGAATATCTGGATTTGGGTAAAAAGTACTTATGTCATCCAAATAATCGGAACCTGTAAAACGAAACCCGCCTTCTACCCCAACGTTCCACTGGTCGTTAATTTTCCAAGTAAAACCTAGCCCAAAAGGTATCGAATACGTCACCAGTGAATAAGGTTTGGCATAACCTGGCTGACCTTGTCCCTCGGTTCCAAGTGGCTGAAGTGCTACCCAACGCTTGTTTTTGGGATACCGATCAAAAGACGTCGAATCAGGCACCATTGCTTTCGGATTATGCGCTAACAAAGCAATCCCTGCAAAAATATAGGGGGTAAACTTTGCACGGCGATTGGGACTACGCCCATCTCCCCAAAATTTGTAAATACCGACCAAGCTAAATTCTTTGAGATTGTTACGAAAGTGTAAGTTTCGGACATAACCACTTGACGAAGGCAAACCTCCGCGGTTATAATACTCATCATCACTAAAAATTTGTGCCCACGTAAACCCAAAACGCGCTGCCAAATGCGGTGTATAATGCTTGGTATAAGCAGCATTGATGTTCCAACGCATGGTTTTAAACAAGGTATTCACTGGGCTTCGATAGGGTGCCAAATCACCTGCATAGCTAGACGTCCCCGCCCCAAAACTCACGGTAGAGTACTGCTCAAATGGCGTTCGACGACGGCGTTGCGCCTCCGATTGGAGCGTCACAAACAGCGTAAACAACACGATTCCGACAATTATCTTATAATTCATTCGCTTTACTGGATTGATGCGTGACTTTGTGTTCAACGCAAAAATGAATCTTTTTATTGAATATCCCCGCAAAAATCGCGCCTAAGATTAATTGCGGGCATCTAACCCCCAATGTAGTTTTGTACGTAGGGTTTGGACAAAATTGTCTTGTTTAAACTTGACAAGTCGCGCTTTAAAAACGGCTTTTTTTACGGTCAAAGCAATGGTAGAATCTACAATCCGAAACCGCGAATCTAGTGAAACAAGGAAATTATTACTACGGCTTTCTACCCGAAAAGTCAATTGGCTCCCATCGGGAATAATCATGGGGCGAACGTTCAGGTTATGCGGGCTAATGGGAGTGATGACAAAAACATCATTGGTTGGTAAGACAACAGGCCCTCCGCAGCTCAATGAATAACCCGTCGAGCCCGTAGGAGTAGAAACAATAAGACCATCTGCCCAATATGAATTTAAAAACTCCCCGTCTAAGTACGCATGAATGGTAATCATCGACGAAGTATCGGTTTTTGTGATGGTAAAATCGTTTAGGGCAAAGTTATAATCTTCAAATAAATCATTGTCTGAATTTACACTAACCAATGCCCGCTCTTCGATCTGGTAATTTCCTTCAAAAAGCGCTGCTAATTGGGCAGGAATACACTCAGGGGAAACCGTTGCTAAAAAACCTAAACGCCCCGTATTTATCCCCAAAATGGGTATTTGGCGCGAACGAGACTGCATGACCGACTCCAGCAACGTACCATCACCACCTATGCTAAAAATAAAATCAGCATCGGGTGCCCCGTGCGGATGGGGGTACGTTTTGGGCGTATGTGGCTCTACTCCTGCTTGAAGAAGATGCGTATAAAAGGACGCAGAAATTGAGAAATCTACCCCTTTTTGTTGAAGTATATCAAATAAAGCCTGTACGTGAGGCTGAGTTTCTGTGGTAAAAATACGTCCGTGAATGGCGATTTTCATGGGTATCGCTTCTCAAATAAGTAAGGACGCAAAGGTAGAACTTTATACGATTAGGTTTCTAAATAACGTAACAATAAATCAAGGCGATGACGGTCAGGGTTTTCCACAGGTGCATTGCCAAAGACGTTTTCTACCGTGTAGCCGAAGCGCTCTAGGGTGGCTACTACGGCCGACACTTCCGTACGATTTAGCTTCAAGGTCAGCGTGGCTTCATCAAGCGCGCCGTATTCGGCTCCTGAAAAAAAGCTACTAATAATTTTTGTGCTATTGGACTCGACCAATCGGCTAATTTCGGTCAATGAATAATCTCGGTTGGCCATTTTAAGCACAACCACTGCCCCTTTTTCTTGGACCCCAAGCAAGTTGGCAAACTTAGAAATCATATCGCTTACCAAAATCGTACCTGCGTACAAATTGTCTTCGTCCAGTACGGGAACCGTATCTAGTTGGTAATGGGTAGCAATTCCCATTACTTCAAAAATGTGTTGAAATGATGTTGCATGAACTGGGTTTGGCGGAAGGTTTAAGTCCGAAAGCTGCTTTTCGTCGTCAGGTAAACTCAATAACGTGTCCTCACTGAGCAGGCCTTTATATACTTCCTCTTCCACCAAGGCCAACTGACGTAGGCCATACTCGTCCATTAAGTCAACCGCCTGCCCTACCGAATCATACGGTCGTAACACGGGGGTCGTAGCGTTAATAAGTTCTTCAGCGAGCATGTTGATGTGTATTTTTTGGAAAACTTAGAAAAGTTATTTAAAGTTTCCAAAAATATTGAGTGAATTTATTACAAACAGTACCAGTGAGCACCAATATTAGCTTAAAGTTTCTCTACAATAAACTCGACCCGACGGTTGCGGCGGCGTTCTGCTTCGGATGTTCCTTTGGAAACAGGGCGGGTAGAACCCAAGCCTTTTGCCCCCACCCGCGCGGAGTCAATTCCTTTGGCTACCAAATACTTTTTCACGGCATTGGCGCGGTTTTGCGACAATTCTACATTTTTATCAAAATCACCAAGATTGTCGGTATGACCTTCCACTCGAATTTCCATGTTGACATTTTCGCGCATGAGCTGAACAAGTCGGTCAAGCTCAGAAGAAGAAGCAGGCAATAAATCATACTTACCCGTATCAAAATAAATATTATTGAGCGTGATACTTTCTCCTACCGCTACGGGATTGAGCACAATTTCGCTGGCAACTTCCTCTCCTACCTTAGCTTGGGTCAAATCAAATGCACCACTGGCAGGAAAATACCCTTTGGCAGCAGCCACATACGCGTACTTGTTGCCCGCATCCAAACTAATTTTAAATTTCCCAGACGACGCCGACAACTGCATCGAGTCCAGCCCATTGTCTTCACTCGGAACAACGTAACTTATTTTTGCCGCAATAGGTTTTTTCGTTTTAGCATCTATCACCGTTCCCCGCAATGTGACCACTTTGAGCACGGGAGCTTCTGGTTTGCTCTCAATTGGCGGCACGGGTGTGGGTGTATTGGCAATAACGGGCGGTTCTTCTTTTTTAGGTTCAGGCTTGGGTTTGGGCGGCACTCTCCTTGGGTTACGAATGTGTACGCCAAAGTAATTCCAATACCGCTTTGTTCCGTAATCTTTTCCCTCAAACATATCAAATACCTCAATGCCAGGGTCGAGCCTTTCGTAGTAAACAGAAAATTTTACCACATCGCCTGGGTAAACCGTGCGGGTTTCTGGGGCTACAGGAATCCCTACAGCCTTGATAAATTTGAACTTCTTCGTTGTATTTTTAGGTTCGTACAAGCGAGTTTTAGGATCCACCTCAATCGTATTTCTATCTAAATTTCCTTGACGCTCGCCAAAAAAATCGCGAAGGGTGGGATTGCGTTGTGCAAACTCAAACCTAAAATGCAATATCGTGTAGTCATCGGTCAGCTCCACTTTAGTGAGTATCACTTCGGGCTGCGATTGTTCTTCAACGTAGGGGCTTAACGTGGTAATTTTCTGAGCCATTGCCCCAAATGAAACCCATAAAAATAATAAAAAAGAGTAGCGTAGTCGTTTCATGGTCTTAGCAAAGATTCTTTTTACTCGCCCGAATAACGTCTCTGAAAAAAGATTAGTGCTATTTGTTTGTTAAAAATCGTTAATTCTCCGCCATTCAACTTCACTTTTTGACCATTTCTACCAATGTATATTTTTAAATGAAAAAGTATTTAGATAATTGTCTAATTATTTAACCAACTATGAATACCCTTTTCCGTGCCCTCAACGACCCCACTCGACGGCAAATTCTAGAAATCTTGCGGGAAGGCGACCTCACTGCGGGCGAAATTGCCGAGCGATTTGACATGACCAAACCGAGCATTTCGCACCACTTAGATTTGCTTAAACAAGCTGAACTTGTCAGCGCCGACAAGCGTGGCCAATTCATTTATTATACCCTCAATACTACCGTCCTAGACGAACTCTTGTCTTGGATTTTTACCCTTAAAAACCAATGAAAAAGACCTTAGAATACCTCGCCTGGGTCGCTATTGTGCTTCCCCTCGTTTATTTGTTTTTGGTGTGGAACCAACTTCCCGACATTGTCCCAACGCACTTTGGCCCTAGTGGTAAACCCGATGCCTACGGCCCCAAATGGACGCTTACGATATTAAGTGCGGTTTCGATTGGTGTATATTTTTTGTTTAGGTACGTTCCTCAGCTTGATCCTCGTCTCAACCAAGCTAGTTTATCAGAACATTATCCCAAGTTAGTGCTGCTCATTGTGACCTTTCTAGCGTTGGTACATTGCTTGGTGATTCGCGCCTCTCTTTCGGAAATGGCAGGTGAGAGCTTTACGACGATTTTGTTGGTCGGATTATTTTTACTGTTTGCGGGGATTGGAAATTACTTCAACAACATCAAGTCCAATTATTTTGTAGGCTTCCGAACTCCATGGACGCTCGAAAGCGAAACCGTGTGGCGTAAAACCCACCAATTGGCCGCCAAATTGTACTTTGGGATGGGGCTATTAGGGGCTTTCGTGGTAATCTGGCTGCCCGAATTGTGGAAACTTTTTTGGGCGCTAGGGTTAATTTTTGGCTCAACAATCTGGATTGTGGCGTATTCATACCGTGTATATCAACAAGAAAAAAAATGAAAAAGTGGATAAAAGTACTCTTGTGTTTAGGAATTGGACACACGAGTTTTTCGCAAACGTGGTACGAGGGGACAATCTCAACGCTCAAATTTGGGCTCAAAATAACTATGAATCCCCAAACCGTCCAGATTTTTATTCCTGAGCAAGGCATGTTTGAACAGCCCTTAAAAAACACTGTATTTCAGAGAGATAGTTTGCAAGGTGAGTTAAAAAGTGTCAATGTTTTGCTCAGTGGAAAAATGGATTCTTTGTCGTTTGAAGGTCAGTGGAAGCAAAATGGCTTTCCTACCCCGTTGCATCTAAAACGGGTAGCAGAGTTATCGTTTTTTAAACGCCCCCAAATGCCTCAAGCGCCTTTTCCGTACCGCGATGAAAAGGTCAAATTTACGAACAATGATGGTTCAATTACTTTTGGCGGAACACTCACTTTGCCCGAAGGAAAAGGTCCGTTCAAAACAGTGGTGCTTATTTCAGGTTCTGGCCAGCAAGACCGTGATGAAAGCCTGTTTGGACACAAAGCGTTCTGGGTCATCGCCGACCACTTAACCCGACAAGGCATTGCTGTGCTGCGCGTTGACGACCGAGGTGTAGGCGAAACGACGGGTTCGATAGGGACTTCGGCCGACTACGCCCAAGATGTTTTAAATGCCATTCGTTACCTCAAAACGCGGAAGGAAGTTCACCCAAAAAAAATAGGTTTAATCGGCCACAGTGAAGGCGGTGTCATTGCACCTCTTGCAGCAGTACAATCAAAAGACGTGGCGTTTATTGTCTCCTTGGCGGGTTTGGGAATGAGTGGGAAAGAACTACTTCTCCGCCAGAGCGACGATATTTTGAAACAAATGGGTAGTAATGAAACCTACCGAAATCAAGTGCGTAGCCTCAACGAAATCATCTACTCAACAGTAGCTCGGCTACCGCTGGAAGGCGACATCAAAGATAGCCTTCAAGCCACCTTTGACCAATGGGTGAAAACTCAACCCGAGAGTGTATTGGGGCAACTTGGCTACAGAACTGAACAAGGTCGCAAGGGTTTTCTGAAGCAAATCGAAGCCATGAACTCCTCTTGGTATCGGTATTTTATCAAATATGACCCGCAGCCTGTTTTGTCGAAAATCACGATTCCTGTCCTTGCCCTCAACGGCAGCAAGGACGTTCAGGTGGCTTCACAACCCAATTTGGAGGGGTTTAAACGCGGTTTGACGGCTGCTGGCAACAAACAGTTTGAGACGATTGAACTGCCTGGACTCAACCATTTGTTCCAAAAATGTACTAAGTGTACCTCCGCTGAATACGGTCTTTTGGAAGAAACATTTTCCGTAGAAGCGCTTGAATTGGTAACTAATTGGGTAAAAAAGAGATAGAATAACACCTTAAAAAAAGTAGCCTCAGCGAAGCTAAATCTTAGTAGAAAAAAAAGGGATAAAGGTCCCCCAAAAGCCCCATCGGGGTGACATCTTTCACCGAACGTCGGCCGCCCAGATGGGGCTTTATATTTTAATGCGTTCAACCTGATTCTATTTCAAAAACTGCTCCCAAAGTAGCTTGGCCGCTACGCCCAAAAATACCACGCCCGTAATGACGTTGACGTACTTCATGCGCTTAACCGTGATAAACTGGCGAAGGCGCTGGGCATAAACGGCCAAGGCAGTCTGGGTGCCAAACACCCCTATGAGGCTCATACTGAAGAAAATAATCATTTCGGTCAAATCATAACGACCTTTGGTGCGAAGGTACGTAGCAATGGCCGCCCACGACATAAAATTGACGGGGTTGAGGGCATTGAGAGCCACGCCTTTTAAAAACAATTTTACCATCGAACGCTTACTACGAGGTTCGTCTTCTTGATCTTCCGACGCAATGGTCGGGACTCGAAAGAAGTTTTTAACCCCCAAAACCACCAAAAAAATAATTCCAATGGCTCCTACCCATTTGTCAAAGTGCTCGATTTGGGGTAAAAATGACGTTCCAAAAATGGCTGTAAAGCAAAAAAAAGCGTCGCTTGCCACCACACCCAAAACGATTTGAATTCCGCTTCGGTAGCCGCGCTCAACGCTGGTTTGAATCAATGAAAAAAAGACAGTTCCAAAAGTAAGACAGAGTAAAACCCCCGTAATGAGGCCGTAAAGTGCAGCAATAAGCATTCGTTTTTAGTTGTTGTTGAATATCTACTTTCTAAATTCCTCGCAATCGGGCTATTTTTAATAAACCCATAACGCTGAGGGAATCCGTAATTTCGGAGCGCATCACCATTTCAATGGCGTCGGTCAGCAATATTTTCCGAACGTGCAATTGTTCGGTATCTTCGGGCTCGGCTTGGGCTTGGGTAAGCTCCTCGGCGATGTACAAAAAGCCCTCTTCGTCCCCGACCGAATTGGAAAGGTGAACGCGCGCAATTTTTGTCCATTTGGCCGCTATTAAGCCCGTTTCTTCCAGCAATTCTCGTTTAGCTCCTTCGATGGGATCTTCGTCCATCGGGCCACCACCTTCGGGGATTTCCCACGAGTACTCATCCAACGGATAGCGATACTGCCCTACCAAGTAAGTATAGCCTTCGCTATCGATGGGAATCACGCCAATGGCTTTATTTTTATAATGGACTACCCCATAAATTCCTTCACCACCGCTGGGATTTATGACATCTTCGTGCCGTACTTGAATCCATTTATTGTCATAAACTACTTGGCTTTTAAGGGTTTTCCAAGGGTTGATGCTTTCGTTCGGTAAAGACATACGATTGGTCAATTATCAAGTTTTAATGGTCGAATAAGTGTTGTGCAGGGCAATTGTTTCCCCCGAAAATCGTACCTTTGCGGCCAATTATTTTTAAAAAAGTCGTGCAAGTTAGCCAAAAATCTAAATTTCGCTGGATTATCGTCTCCCTTGTGTTGAGCATAATCTTGATGAGTATCAAGTTCGCAGCGTACTATTTGACCCATTCCAACGCCATTCTTAGCGACGCACTTGAATCCATCATTAACGTCATTGCGAGTGCCTTTGCGTTCTATAGCATTTACCTTTCTTCTCAGCCTAAAGACCATGACCATCCCTATGGGCACGGCAAAATTGAGTTTTTTTCGTCAGGTTTTGAAGGTGCACTTATCATAATAGCTGGGGTTTGGATTGCCGTTGAGGCCATCCAACATCTCCTTCATCCTCAGCCTGTTGAACACCTCGACTGGGGTGTTTTGCTTATTTTATTAACCGTTGTAATCAACGGGGCTTTGGGGTATTATTTACAAAAAGTTGGAAAAACAACCCGCTCGGAAGCCCTTATTGCCGACGGCAAACACCTTGTTACCGACAGCTTGAGCAGCGTTTTGATTTTGGTGGGATTGGGCTTGTTGATGCTTACCAAAATTCAGTGGATTGACAGTGCGGCCTCGTTGGTGTTGTCGTTAGTAATTTTTTACAACGGGTTTAAACTCATTCGTACCTCCGTTGGAGCTTTGATGGACGAAACCGACCCTGAGTTGTTTGAACATGCCATTGATATTTTGCGCAACCACAAACAAGACTATTGGGTGGACGTACACAACATGCGGATTCAAAAGTATGGCTCAGACCTCCACATCGACTGCCATTTAACGTTGCCTTATTACTGGGATTTACAGCAAGTACACCAAGCGGTTCACGAATTTGAAGACGCACTCGAAGCCAATTACGTTGGCAACGTCGAACTCTTCATTCACGCCGACCCTTGTCTCCCCGATTGCTGCAAATATTGTCGCCTCGAAGGCTGCCCCGTGCGGAGTAAAGCCTTTAAAAAAGACATTGACTGGAGCATTCATAATTTGTCAAAAAATCAAAAGCACTTCGTAGAAGCGGATTGACTGCAAGGCCAATTGGCAGAAATAGAGCAGCAAGAACTACAGGAAGTACTTTGACCTATTTCAAAATTTGCCAAACGCCGTACACACTCACCATCAAAATCGACAAAGCACTGAGCCAGAACAAAAAATTGTAGGTAGGTGTGGGTGAAAGGGACGCGGGTAATTCCCGAAAGCGAAAGATAAGTGCCACCCAAAGCACCAATAGCAGCAAAATAGAAGTCGCAATGCCGCCCAAAAGAATCATCGTCACGGGCATCTGAATCAGCAAAAAAAGCACGCACCAAATGATAGGGAAAGCCCACGAAAGCATTCCTATCACGCGTTTGCGCGAGGCTTCATCGTCGAATTTGACCCACCCTAGTTGCCCAAACGCATCACCAAAAATCCGTGACCAACTGGCCGTTGCCGTAAAAAGGGTGGAATACAAAACAAAAAATGCTCCTACTAAAAAAATTGCTTTCGCCCACGGACCCAGCGTTTGCGTAAAAAGTTTTGAAAGGGTTTCGACCATCGCATATCCCTCGGGGACTTCGCCATGTTCGTGCAGCAATGCCGCTCCTAGCAAATAAAAAGCCGCCGTTACGAGGGTATAAACAATCATCGAACACACGGCATCCAAGTACATTACTTTTATCCAACCTTTAGCTCGGTCGGCCCATTCGGGCGTTCCGTCGTTGGGGCCTGCATAGGCCGCGTAGCCTTTTTCAATGCACCAATAATTGTAAAACATGATTTCGTCGCCTCCTACGCCCGTGATTCCAAAAGCCCCAATCGCCACGCCTGTCACCGCAGGAGGAAGCGAGAAAGACAAGCCGCTGCTAAGTTGCTCCCAGCTAATGGCATAAGGGGTAAATTGCAGTAAAATGAGGGAAATGAGGACCGTAACGGTAAACAGAATAATCATAATCAACGACCCTTGCTCGACGGGTTTGTAAAAACCACGATAGACCAACACTGCCGTAATGAACGCCGCAATCGCCGCCCAAAGGTTTGTTCCCAAAAACGGAAAAGCCATGTTGAGTACAATCGCTACTCCACCGACGATACCCCCAACTTGCAACAATTTTAGCCCCTGCAACGACAGCCACAACCAAATACTCCAGTGGGCTTTTCCCCACTTTTTACCATCGAGGCGGTTGAGTGACTGCATGGTAGGCACACCCGTGTAAATCGCATTCTTTCCAAACTCCAATTGCAAGATTACTTTGACCAAGCAACTCACCAACACCACCCAAAAAGTAACAAATCCCGCTTTGGCTCCCAACGCCGTCGTCGCGATCAGCTCGCCCGACCCCACAATGGCCGCCGAAAGAATAAAACCAGGGCCTAAATAACGAAAACGCTGAAAAAGGGTTTGGGGAGGCGCAAGCATAGCAACGGGGATTTATGCCTTGGGATGGGCTTGTTTGTAGATTTTTTTGAGTTTTTCAATCGAATTGTGGGTATAAACCTGCGTCGCCGCCAAGCTACTGTGTCCCAGCAAATCTTTAATCGAGTTGAGGTCAGCACCGTTGTTGAGTAAGTGCGTCGCAAACGTGTGCCGCAGCACGTGTGGGCTACGTTTTTGGAGCGACGTCACCGCCGACAGGTATTTTTTCACAATGCGCTGAATCAGCACGGGATAGGCGGGTTCGCCTTTGTTGGTCAAAATCAGGCTTTGATCTGGAGGATTTGGAAACTGCTCGTTTCTAAATTGTTGGTATTGCTTAATCATCTCGACCAAGCCTTTATAAATCGGCACCACGCGCTCTTTGCTACGTTTTCCAAAAACCCGCAACGTTTGGTCATAGGCATTGACGTCGCCGTCGCGGAGGGTAATCAACTCGGCCAAACGCATTCCTGTGCCGTACAACAACTCCAACACCAAGCGGTCGCGCGTGCCTTCAAAATCGAGCGGAAACGTAATTTCGTCAAAAAGCAATTGTAGGCTTTTTTCTTCCACAAACTGCGGCAATGGTTTGTCGGTTTTGAGCGACGACACCCGCAGCATGGGATTAATCGTAATGGCTTTGCATCGCAACAAATACCCGTAAAACGACCGCAGCGTGGCCAATTTACGGTTCACGCTGCGGTGGTGCAATTCGGCTTCCACCATGCTTACTGCCCACCCTCTAATCATTCGGAAATCGGCCTTGGCCAAGTCTTGCAGTTGGTAGGTTTTCTCCAAAAACTCCTTAAACTGCTCCAAGTCTTTGGCATACGCGGTTAGGGTATGCTGGCTCAAGCGTTTTTCGAACGTCAGGTGTTGTAAGAAGGTTTCTATCATTTTTTAAAGTTTTCTAATGCGCATATTTTTGTACCAAACCTCATCTCCGTGGTCTTGGAGCGCGATTTTACCTTTGGCGTGCGGAGTCGCGTAGGCCCATTTTGTAAATTTACTTTTGGCCAATTGCGCCTTCCACGCATCGCTACCATACTCATATTCAACCACTTTTACACCATTTACCCAGTGTTCGATGTGATTTCCGTTAATTACAATTTTAGCTTTATTCCACTGACCCGCAGGTTTTGCCACCCACTTACTCGGCGCTTGCATGTCGTAGTTAGCCCCCGTTTTTTGCTTGTCGTTAATTTTCACCATTTTACCATTATCGTTAAATGGCGGATACCCTTCATCGTCAATCACTTGAAACTCTGGGCCTGAGTAATACGGCGGATGTTTAGGATCTTCAATTACTTTGTACATCACCCCGCTGTTCATCTTCGCTGGAATTTTAAATTCAAACTCTAGCTCAAAACTTTCAAACTCTTCATCGGTCACCAAATCGCCCGATTTTCCGTGGGTCATCAGCGAACCGTCCATGACCATCCAGCCCGTAACTCCTTGTTTCCCGTAGGTATGCCAACCTTTGGTAGTTTTTCCATCAAACAAATTTTTCCAAGGGCCTGGCTTCGTCGCCTGCGCAGTAGCCCCAACAATCATCAATGAGAGGAATAATACAATACGACTCTTTTTCATCTTTCGTATGAATTGGGTTTTAGTTTTCTGCTAAAGTTACTATTATAAGTTCTTTTACTCGCTTTTTATCAAAACCGATTGCCTAAATTACATCCGAATGGCGAAACCACGGAATCCAGCGACTTACCCGCTCGCTAGGAACGCCCTCAAAAAACTTTTCGGTTGCCATTCCCATCCAAAAGCGAGGGTCGAACAAAAGCGTTTCGCCGTTCTTTAATTTCATTTCCAAGTACCTAATATCAAGGCGAGAATCGGTTGCATGAATGATTATTTTTTCGATTTCGTTCACCGAAAAGACACGCTCACCATCCGCTTCCCCCACTCCCATCATTTTGTGAATGGGGTCAAAAGTTACGGGGCGTTTTTTGGTCAATACCCGATAATGGTAGTTGGGATAAATAAGCAAAGCAGCAATACCAAACAGCATTGAAGCTATAAAGCCTACCGCTAACATTGTTTCAGCATTGTTGGTACGTGGAAAATTGCTCAACCACATCCAAACCACCCAAAGCCCCATAAAAATAAAAAGTCCCCCAGCGATGGTATCAAAACATATCCAATACTGTTTGTCCGAGATGTCGTACGTTTTTACCTCTTTCAGTAGCTCATAGTCTTTTTCTACGTCTGCAATCAGCTTTTTGCTACCATACACCAGCCAGCCGAACAGCCCAAAAATGAAGACAAAAATCCAGAAAACGAACATAACTTATTTCTGTTTGCTCACAGCCACTCCGATTTTTGAGTCGGCCGTGCCGTAGTATAAAAACCATTTTCCTTTAAACGACGCCAAACCTTCCACAAAACATACTTGGTTGATTTGCCCCGTAATTTCGTACGGTTTGTCGGGTTTTAAAAAATAGTTTTCCGAACGGTCTTTCAACTGAGTTGGATTTTCGGGGTCAAATAAGAATTGTCCTGCGGCGTAGGTACCTTCAGGCAAGCTTCCGTCTCCCGTTTGGTTATAATTCATCCCGTTGTAAATCAACACAATCCCGTCTTTGGTTAAAAATGCAGGCGGCCCTGACTCCAACAAACGCGAATCGTGTTTACCATTACGAGTAGTTGCCACGGCCACGCAATTGACATCCGAGACGTCCAATGGTTTATAATCGGCTTGGTTAGGGCGAGTCGCGGGATACCAATTCAACAAGTCGTCGGAAGTAGCCACGTACAACCGCGCTTGGTCGCCCCAATACATCCAATACCTACCATTGATTTTAGTCGCAATGAATTTATCCCCTACTTTTCGGCAAACGATCGCCCCTGATTTCGACCAAAAATCACGGCTTGATTTGATAAAGTTTCCAAAAGCTAATCCGTGTTTTTGCCAATGAATTAAATCAGCAGATGACGCCACGCACAAACGCGCTAAATTACCATCGTAAGAAGTGTAAGTCATTACATAGCGCCCGTCCTCGGTTTCAACGATACGCGGGTCTTCGCAACCACCTTCCCATTCGTACTTTTTCATAAAATCGTTGTCGGGATAAAAAACGGGTTCGGGCATTCGTTTGAAATGGATACCATCAGTACTAACGGCCAACCCCAAACGCGACGTGCCTGCATATTTTCCCACTTTATCTTCAGCCCGATACACCATATACACTTTGCCATTTCGCACCACCGTTGCGGGGTTGAAAACATCTTTTTCTTCCCAATTAACCACCTCGTTTCGCACAGGACATTTAAAAGTAGTACCTGCTTTAGCCTCCAAAATAGGATTGGCGGCATCCGCCTTTTGGAAAGGCCCAATCATCCATCGTTGATTGTTTTGGGCAAATGACAATGAGCTGGTTAGACTCAAAACAAATAATAGCTGTTTCATGGTTTTACGTATCGAATTTTCGTGCATCAGGTTGCTCACCGTTGTGTATCAGGTTGCTCACAACCTGATATTTCCACAAACATCTTTCTTTCGCATTTTTACCCTACTAAAACACAAAAATCCCGTAGAGCAAGCCAGCGCTTTGACTTTTCTACGGGATTTGAAGAAGTATAAAAACGTACTTAGTCGAAGCAAAGAGACGCCGCGCCCAAAAGGCCCGCATCGTTGCCCAATGTAGCACGTTTAATCGTCAGGTCTTTCAAATAATAAGGCGTCAGCCAGTAGTTGAGACGGCGCTCCACGGCTGGGAGGATGTACTCAAACGACGCGGACAAGCCACCACCTATCAGAATCAACTTAATATCCAAAATTCGAATCATCGCCACCAAGCCATCGCCCAGCATTTCGCCTACTTCGTTCCAGATATTCAGGGCCAATTCGTCGCCTTCTGCGGCAGCGGCTACCAAACCTGTTGTCGAAATAGACCCATCGCCTGGCAACTGAGTTTCGCCAGTGTAACGGCGGCGCATGTCATTGGCAAGGTCGAGTAGTTCTTTTTTACCAATGTTCCGCTCCAACACTTTCCCGTTTTTCGACGGAATGTGCCCAGGCTCCATAGCGTTGCCATCGCCACCCACAAATACCTTGCGGTTGATGATTGCTGCTCCGCCTACGCCTGTTCCCAGGGTGATGAAAATATAATTTTCGTCGATTTTTTCTTCGGCAAAATAAAACTCCCCAAGTGCCGCCGCATTGGCATCGTTTTCAAGGAAAAACTGTACTCCTTCAAAACGGCCAGAAAGGTAATCTACCAACGGAACATTATCAATTTCGGGGATAGCTGTAATTTCTAACGGTACGGTACGTTTGCGGTTAATCATCCCAGGGAGACCTATACCTACTTTTTTAATGTTGGGGTATTCGTGCAATTGAATCGCAATAGCGTCACCTAAATGTTTTTCGAAGTGTCCCATTTCTCTCCAACTTGCCGTATCGTGGCTGTAGAAATTAGAAATTCGACCCGTTTCGGTGTCAACAACGCCCATTTTAACGTTGGTGCCACCAACGTCTATACCCAAGTATTGTTCCATCAGTGCGTGTAAATCGTTATCGGTGAATGATAATAAAAAAGGAGACTAAGTGCGCAAGTTACCAATTTTCGACCCAAAATTCCTAAAATCATCCAATATCTCCTAATTGCGGGCGTATCAAAATCTCTTCTACTACCGCTCCAGGAGTTAGGTTATAGGCCGACCAAATGGATTCAGCCACGTCTCTTGCTTGAATAAAGCGTTCTTTGGGCAATTCTACTCCTTCCCAACTTGCCGTTAGGGTAGCTCCTGGCAAAATAGCCGTTACTTTGAGCCCGTGCGGCTTCAGTTCTTCCCGCAAAACTTTGGTCATGCCATAAAGCGCAAACTTTGAAATACAGTATGACCCGCCGTTGGTATATGCGGTGATACTTGCCGTAGAACAGAGATTAAAAATATGCCCTTTTTTGGCTGAAATCATCTTTTCAATCACCCCACGCGTCAGGTAATACGCACTGTATAAATTGGTATCAATCATGCTTTCGAGCGTACCTTCGGGTTCGTTGTGAATTTGTCCGGGTGCAAACAAGCCCGTGTTGTTAACCAAAACCGCAATAGGCCGTTCCAAACTATGAATATATGCCACAAATGCCTCTACTTCAGACTTTATGGCCATATCGGTCGTTTTATAAAATAGTTGTTGTTGGGGAAATTTAGTTTGAAGTTCGTGCTGGAGCTGAACCAAATCGGCTTCACGGCGCGCGCAAGTAGCGACGTCAAATCCAGCTTCCATAAAACGTTCGATGGTCGCTTTTCCGATTCCTTTTGTTCCTCCACTGACAATTACAATAGGGGTCATCTTAAAAAAATGTTATTTTCGTTAAACAAAGGTTAAGATAAAGTTTTACTTTTGTTGGCTTTTTTAGAATAAAAAGCAATATTTAGCTCATAAATACGATTTTGATTCAACTTAAAAAACTTACACTTCTTTCATGAATTTCTGGCACGTGTGTTCGGCCTTTGTGACCGCTTACCTGTTGGGATCTATTCCCTCTGCCATTTGGTACGGTGAAGCGTATTTTGGGATTGATGTTCGGAAATTTGGTAGTGGAAATGCAGGTGCCACCAATACATTTCGAGTTTTGGGGAAACGCGCAGGAACCATTGTTCTTTTGATTGACGTCTTAAAGGGTTGGACAGCGACGATGCTCGCCAACATTCTTTTTTTCTTAGAGGTAATCGACGGCCCCCAAATTCTGACATTCAAGCTTTTACTCGGTGTAATGGCGGTTTTAGGCCATTTATATCCCGTTTTCACGCGCTTTAAAGGCGGAAAAGGGGTTGCGACTTCGTTGGGAATGGTGCTTGCGATTGATCCGCAAGTTGCTTCCGTCTGTATTGCCATATTTGTATTGGTCTTATTGGCCTCCAACTACGTTTCTTTGAGCAGCATTGTCGCCGCTTTTGCCTTCCCAATGATGTTGGTCTTGGGGGTCTTTGGACAAGCCAGTACTCTTTTAATCGTTTTTGGGTTTCTTTTGTTTGCGATTGTGGTCTTAACCCACCAAAAAAACATCGTTCGGCTCTTCAACGGCAGCGAAAGTAGGGTCTATCTCTGGCGACGACGCAATAAATAACGAAACATTGGCGGTTTACAGTAGTTCCATTATGTTTGTGTTGTAATGTTATCAATTTCAACACCTTTTTGAACTACCCTCGCTGTAATGTCGCTTACTATCGTCATCATTCTTGTTTCTATTGGTCTAAGCTGGTACGCTTGGCAAAACCCTTCGTTGCTCGACAAGTGGGTTTTTAACCCTGTTCGTGTATCCAAATACAACGAATACTACCGATTTATTACTTCGGGCTTTATTCACGCCGACGTCGGGCACCTCATTTTCAACATGTTCAGCCTTTACTTTTTTGGGGAAGCGATGGAGATGTTTTTGCAGGGGTATTTTGGCGGCAACGGCACTATTTATTACCTCCTTCTGTTTTTGGCAGGAATCGTGGTGTCTGACATTCCTACTTTTTTGAAGCACCGCAACAACAGTAATTACAATTCCCTTGGCGCTTCGGGCGGCGTATCGGCGCTTTTGTTTGCGTTTATTCTTTTGGCTCCGCTCCAAAAAGTGTGTCTCTATTTCGCGATTTGCGTACCAGGTTTCATTTTTGGCGGAATTTATATGGCTTATTCGTTTTATGAATCTCGCCAAAATCGTGGCCGCATCAACCACGACGCTCACTTATACGGGGCACTTTTTGGCATTGTATTTATGGCCTTCCTTCTGCCCGAATCTATTCCTAATTTTATCAACCAAATCGCCTCTTGGCGGTTGTTTTAGTTGCGATTTTCATTCATCCAAACCAAAACCATGAACAAACTTTTTTTGAAAGCAGTACCACTATTGGCGCTGTGTTTTACGCAGGCAATTGCCCAAGACGCCTCTACCCAATTTGCCCAAACCATCACGGCACAAGACCTCGAACGCCATTTGAGGGTCATTGCGCACGATAGTCTCGAAGGACGCGACACAGGCTCGCCTGGACAAAAAAAAGCGGCCAATTACGTCGCTAATTTCTTCAAATCCGTCGGTTTACAGCCGATTGTTACTGCCGTCGATGGCTCAAAGTCTTATTTTCAGCCTTACGCCCTTTATCAAAAAAGCTGGGGAGAGGTGTATTTGGCCACCGAAAAAGAACGCTATAACCTTCAACACGATTTTTATTTGAACGGCATCATTAATGTGCTTTCGGAAGAAAAAATTCCCGTTGTGTTTGCGGGTTATGGCATCGAATCGGACAAATACGATGATTATAAAAACCTAGACGTAACGGGCAAAGCTGTCGTTATTTTAGAAGGAGAACCCAAAGATAGCAAAGGGAATTTCTTGCTTTCGGGCGATGATAAAGCCACCAAATGGAGCAACGACAATATGGCTTGGCAGCGCAAGGCAAACCTAGCCAGCAGCAAAGGAGCCAAATATGTATTGATTGTTTCGGAACTCACTGGCGACGATTTTACCAAAGAACTCAACCGCCGTACTTTGATGAGTCAACGCTTTAATCGCCTTTCGATGAAGCCTTACACCGAGAAGCCAAGCAACTACGCCACGTTTACGATTTCAAAGAAAATGGCGCTTGATTTGTTGAATATCAAGGAGAAAAAATTTGCTAAAATCCAGCAAGGAATTACTAAAACGGGCAAACCACCTGTGAACGCTATTTCTGAAAAAACCATTCGTCTCAAAGCCGAACGCAAAGACAATATCATAATGACCGAAAACGTCCTTGGCTTCTTGGAAGGCACCGACAAAAAAGACGAAGTCATCGTCATCTCAGCGCACTTAGACCATATTGGTATTTCGTCGGATGGACAAATTAACAACGGCGCCGACGACGACGGCTCAGGGACAGTGTCTATTCTTGAATTGGCCGAGGCATTTTCTAAAGCCAAAGCCGCAGGAAATGGCCCCCGCCGTAGCATTCTGTTTATGACCGTAACGGGCGAAGAAAAAGGACTTTGGGGCTCCGAATACTACACTTCTAACCCTGTTATTCCGTTGGCAAATACCGTTTGTGACCTCAATATCGACATGATTGGTCGCGTGGATGCCGCTCACAAAAGTGACCCAAAATACGTCTATCTCATTGGTTCTGATAAACTTTCGTCGGAGCTTCACGCCATCAGCGAAGCCGCCAACGAAAAATATACCAACTACCAATTAGACTATACGTACAACAACCCCACCGACCCCAATCGTTTTTATTACCGCTCCGACCACTACAACTTTGCCAAAAACAAAGTACCCGTTATCTTTTATTTTACGGGGGTTCACGAAGACTACCACCGCCCAGGCGATGATGTCGAGAAGATTATGTTTGACAAGCAGTCAAAAATTGTTCAGCTTGTTTTTCATACTGCGTGGGAGCTTTCTAACCGCGATGAACGAATTAAAGTCGATAGCAATAAACCTTAAAGACACATGCTGACTTTTGAAAACCTCGCCGCATTTCGGGCCCACGTAGGCCAAGAAATTGGCACAAGTGAATGGGTGACAATTACCCAAGAAATGGTCAATGATTTTGCCAAAGCCACTGGCGACCACCAATGGATTCACGTAGATACCGACATGGCCGCTAAGTACTCCCCGTTCAAAACGACCATTGCCCACGGTTTTTTGACGCTATCGTTAGCCCCCAAGTTCATGTATGAATTGTACCAAGTCAAATCGGCAAAAATGGGGCTCAATTACGGCACCAACAAAGTTCGGTTTACTTCGCCCGTACCCACAGGCAGCCGCGTACGAATGCACGCCACCCTCAAAGAAGTCGAAGACCAAGAACCCAACGGCGTAAAATCTACCATGGCGCTTGTCTTTGAAATAGAAGGACATTCCAAACCAGCCTGTGTCGCCGAAATGATAAGTTTAGCCTTTGAGTAACCGTTAAAACGACTTTACCCCAAAAAGTCGGTGTAATATCAACCCAATAACTCCCCATTGGGGCGGGGGGCTTCCAATCGTCATGCGTTTACAAGATAAAGTTGCCATCATTACGGGAGGTGCCCGAGGAATCGGTAAAGCCACTGCCGAAATTTTTACGCGCGAAGGCGCCAAAGTAATTATCTGGGATATGCTCGACGCGGGCGAACAAACCGCCCAAGAGCTCCGCGACAAAGGCTTCTCTGCCGAATTTACCAAAATCAGCGTCACCGATGTACCTGCCATCGAAGCCGCCGCCCGCGATATTTACGAACGATACGGACAAATTGATATTTTGGTCAACAACGCAGGCATTACCCGCGACAAATCGTTGCTCAAAATGTCGTACCAAGAATGGGCACAAGTGATTGATATTAACCTCAATGGGGTCTTCAATTGTACCAAAACCATTGTTCCGTACATGGTTGAGAAAAAATATGGTCGCATTATTTGTACTTCGTCGGTGGTAGGTCAAACGGGAAATTTTGGCCAAACCAACTACGTGGCTACCAAATCAGCCATCATTGGGATGGTGAAAACGTGGGCCAAAGAACTCGGTAAATACAACATTACGGCCAACGCCGTAGCGCCTGGTTTTATCAAAACCGAAATGACCGACCTCATCCCCGAAGAAGTCCGCAACCAAACTGTGGCGGGCATTCCAGTAAAACGGATGGGACTTCCCGAAGACATCGCCAACGCCTACCTTTATTTGGCTTCCGAAGAAGCAGGTTACGTCAATGGCCATACCCTGAGTGTAAACGGTGGAGTAGCTTAAAAGTATGCTTGCATACCATTTTTGAGAATTGTATATTTGACCCAAAGTCAAAACAAACTCTTACACTTCACAAAAAGTAAAGCACGATGGTATTAGAAGGACTCAACTTCAACTTGACCGAAGAGCATTTGGCGGTTAAGGAGGCGGCACGCGATTTTGCCCAAAACGAACTTCTTCCTGGGATTATCGAACGCGACAACGAACAAAAGTTTGACCCAAAACTCCTCAAACGCATGGGTGAGCTGGGATTTTTGGGCATGATGGTTTCGCCCGAATACGGTGGAGGCGGCATGGATACCGTTTCGTATGTGCTGGCGATGGAGGAATTGTCGAAAGTGGACGCGTCTGCTTCGGTCATGGTATCGGTCAATAACTCATTGGTGTGCTATGGTTTAGAGGCATACGGTACAGAAGAGCAAAAGCGAAAATACCTCACTCCACTCGCTTCGGGCGAAATTATTGGGGCTTTTTGCTTATCTGAACCTGAAGCGGGTTCTGATGCTACGTCGCAACATACCACCGCTGAAGATAAAGGCGACCATTATTTGCTCAACGGCACCAAAAACTGGATTACCAACGGCAACATTTCGTCGGTATGCTTGGTGATGGCCCAAACTCACCCCGAACTCAAGCACAAAGGCATCAACTGCCTTATTGTGGAAAAAGGCTGGGACGGATTTGTAGTGGGCAAAAAAGAAGATAAAATGGGGATTCGGGCGTCGGATACGCATTCATTGATGTTTACCGACGTGAAAGTGCCGAAAGAAAACCGCATTGGAAACGATGGTTTTGGGTTCAAATTTGCTATGAGCACCCTCAACGGTGGCCGTATCGGGATTGCCGCCCAAGCCCTCGGCATTGCGGCGGGAGCGCTGGAGCTTTCACTCAAGTACGCCAACGAGCGCAAGTCCTTCGGAAAAGCTATTTTTGAGCACCAAGCCATTCAGTTTAAATTGGCCGAAATGGCCACAAAAATTGAAGCAGCCCGCTTATTGGTATATAAAGCCGCCCGTCTCAAAGACGAACACAAAGACTACGTCCAAGCCGCCGCCATGGCCAAGCTCTTTGCATCGGAAGTAGCGATGTGGGCCTCGACCGAAGCCGTGCAGATTCACGGAGGGTATGGATATGTAAAAGAATTCCACGTAGAGCGATTAATGCGGGATGCAAAAATAACTCAGATATACGAAGGTACCTCAGAAATACAAAAATTGGTGATAGCCCGAGAATTGCAAAAAGCCTGAATAATCCAATTTTAGGGGGTTTTTCAAAAAAAAAGTGCGCGTTTCCTTGCGGGATTCGCGCACTTTTTTTTATATTGAAAAAAATTCCACACTTGTATTAGATTTGTACAATTATTAGTTTTGTACAAATTTTCAGAAAAACGCTAATTTTGCATTTACTTAAACGGGAAGCACTTAACCCATTTTCAAATGGAAGATTATAATAAAATCATCGAATCGCTGGGAGTGAAGTTCATCAAGGCTCGTCACATCCGGATGTTGCAAACTATTACCATTAAAAACTTTTATGACGTAGAGAACTCCTTGATGATTCTTTACGACGGGGAAGTGTCTTTTGGCAACGAAAAAATAGACGTTGGGGACATGCTTTTTATACCAGGTGGAAAGCACGCCACTGTTACTTACAGCAGCGGTGACAATGTGCAACCAAAGGTAGTAAGCAACGAAGAGTTCTTGACTCGCCGCGAATTGTATTTTGATACACTGCGCGATTCGTCACAAGTGGGCAAAATACCTCACTCGTTTGGGCTTGTGGCCTTTGACGCCAAGGTATTTGACTCGGTCAACTTCTTTACCTCGTTGGACATTCCGCCATTTATCATCAAACACAACACCTACCTTGGTCGGTTGATTGGTGAAATCTTGCAGGAAGATTTCAACGACGTAGCTGGTCGCGGACGTATCATCAAAATCAAAACCGAAGAACTTGCGATTGAAGTTATTCGCTACATTTTGAAAAATCGTCTGTTTGTGGAGCAATTGGTCACCAACAGTACCTACTTCAAAGACCCTCGTTTGATTGATATTTTTGCTTACATCAAAGACAATTTGGGTGGCGATTTATCAAACAAGGTATTGGCCAATGTCGCCAACGTATCGGAAGATTACGTAGGTCAATATTTCAAAATGTTGACCCAAATCAACCCACAAGACTACATCGAATACCAGCGCATGGAAGAGGCCGTTAACCTGCTTCGTACGTCGAAGAAAAGTATTCGTGCCATTGGGGCTGAAGTTGGCTACAAAGACACGGCTTATTTCTGCCGCCGCTTCAAAATGATGTTTGGTATTCCAGCGGGCAAAATGCGCCGCCGCGAATCGCTCATGAACGTCTAATTTTCATAGCGTTTTCATCGCTGACAGTACAAGTGAAAAAATGAATTACCCCATAAAGCAACTTTCATTCGTGAGAGTTGCTTTATTGTTTCTGGGAGGTTTTGGATTAACTTTGCTCAAAATAAAAAACCCTCTCACTCGTATGAAAACACTATTTCGCTTCTCTTGCTGGATGTTAGGTTTGGGGCTTTTGCTCAGTTCTCCCACATTTGCCCAATTAAAAGGCACTTGGCAACAAAAAGGTGACGATGGAATCATCACTTCGCTCATCTGCTCGGACGACTACTTGATGATGACCCGCTACAAAGAGAAAGAGTTTATCTATACCGAAGGCGGAACGTATAAAATCACCAACGGCACCATTGCGTACAAAAGTGAATTCAATTCTGCGGATACCTCCAGAGTCGGCAAGACCTTAAATTTCAAAATAACGATTTCGGGGAAAAAATTATCCGTTGAAAACGTAGGAGAATGGCAACAAATGGACGATGGTAGCACCCCTGCTTCAGCTTTATATCGCATCACAGGACGCATGGGCAACGACGGGAACATTTCGCCTATGCAACGTGGCCCGCGTAAAACCCTCAAAATGCTCACAGGCACGCGTTTTCAATGGGCCGCCATTAATCCAGAAACCAAGCAGTTTTCAGGAACAGGCGGTGGTACATACGTTATCAAAGACGGGAAATACACCGAAACCATCGAATTTTTTAGCCGAGACAACAGCCGCGTAGGGGCTTCTCTTTCGTTTGACTACGAACTCAAAGACGGAAAAGATTGGCACCACAGTGGCCTAAGCAGTGCAGGAGCTAAAATTTATGAAGTCTGGAGCAAAGAGCAATAAGTAAAGGCAAGGGGAAAATGTGCCGTGCAGAGGGCTGCTCACAACCCGACACTTTGTGCAAGCGTGCAGAGGGTTTCTCAAAACCCGACCCTCTGTGCAGAGGGTTGCTCACAACCCGACCCTTTCGTACATAGCCCTTTTTAAAAACATAAAATGAAGTTAAACGCAAATGACGATTTCTCAATTATACGATTGCTTTTTGGCCTGTAATGGCGTTTCAACCGATACTCGACAAATTGTTGAAGGTTGTTTGTTTGTAGCCCTGCGGGGAGATAAGTTTGATGGAAATGTCTATGCCAAAGACGCGTTAGAAAAAGGAGCAAAATACGCCATTGTGGATAACTCTGAGTACGCCGTGGATAACCGTTTTCTATTGGTGGAAAATAGTTTAGAAGCGCTTCAGCAATTGGCCAACCACCACCGTCGTCAACTCAACATTCCCGTTGTGGGCTTGACAGGATCCAACGGAAAAACTACTACCAAAGAGCTGATTGCAGCTGTACTAAGCAAAAAATACCGTACCTACGCCACCAAGGGCAACCTTAATAACCATATCGGTGTACCGCTCACGTTGTTGGCCATCGACAAAAGTTATGAAATAGCTGTGGTGGAGATGGGTGCCAACCACCAACAAGAAATTGCGCTTCTTAGCAGCATCGCCGAGCCTACCCACGGAATGATTACCAACATTGGCAAAGCCCATTTGGAAGGTTTCGGCGGCATCGAAGGGGTACGTAAAGGCAAAGGAGAACTATTTGACTGGCTTTCAACTTCGGGCGGTACGGTGTTCGTCAACGGAGCAAACGCTACCCTCCAAGAAATGGCCAATGAACGTACTTTCAGCGAAAAGGTGCTTTACCTAGCCGACGCTACCGCTCCACAACTGTTGGAAGATGCCCCATTGGTAGTTTATAAAGACAGCAATCAACAAATCGTTCATACGCACCTGACGGGGCGGTATAATTTTGAAAATATAGCCGCCGCCTTGGCCATTGGCGCCTATTTTGGCGTATCGGACCAAGACGCCAACGACGCCGTAGCGGAGTATAACCCTACCAACAACCGCTCACAAATTATCCAAAAAGGGAGCAATACCGTGATTATGGACGCCTACAATGCCAATCCATCGTCGATGGCAGCCGCTATTGAGAATTTTGGTAAACTTAAAGCCGAGCGTAAAATGGTGATTTTGGGAGATATGCTCGAACTAGGCGACGAATCACCTGCGGAACACTTAGCACTGGGAAAATTGGTAGCAGCACAAAAATTTGACGTCGTTATTTTGGCAGGTAAACTGATGCAAGATGCGCTTCCTGCGCTTCCGAAAGCTTATTATTTCCCTGATAAATTTTCATTACACAACTGGGTTATTGATCATCCTCAACAAAATACGCACGTACTTATCAAAGGCTCAAGAGGTATGGGCTTGGAGACCGTTGTTCCGTATTTGTAGGCCGTTGTTTTTGCATTAATCAGTTACCTTTTTATATTTTTCAACTTTCTTGTAATTTAACACAAGGTTTTGGAATCTGATTTCTTAACTTTGTGTTAACAATCCGTCACACACTTCATACCCTCTGATGAGCGACGTAATCAAGCACGAATGTGGCATTGCCCTCATTCGCCTCCGGAAGCCGTTTCAATATTATATTGACAAATACGGCACACCCCTCTACGCAGTTTACAAATTACACACTTTGATGGAAAAACAGGTCAACCGCGGTCAAGATGGCGCGGGCGTGGCCAACATCAAAATCGAAGTTCCACCTGGGCACCGCTACATTAGCCGTTACCGTTCGGTCGATCAACAACCCGTAGCAGAGATTTTTTCGAAAGTCCAGAAGAAATTCAAAAAGGCTTTCAAAGAACTCAAAGGCGACGATAAAGACCTTCGCTACGACGCTAAATGGCTGCAAGAAAACGTGGCATTTACGGGTGAGGTTTGGCTCGGACACCTTCGCTACGGTACCCACGGGGCTAACGAAATCGAGAACTGCCACCCCATGCTCCGTCAAAATAGCTGGCGTAGCCGCAACTTGGTGGTAGCAGGAAACTTCAACATGACCAACGTTGATACGCTCTTTAACAAGCTTGTTTCGCTAGGGCAGCACCCCAAAGACCGCGTGGACACCGTAACGGTAATGGAGAAAATTGGGCACTTCTTGGACGAAGAAAACCAACGTGTTTTTGACCGCTTCAAAGGAATCTACGAAAACCCAGACCTCTCGGACGTCATCGAAGACAACATGGACATGGTACGCGTATTGCACCGCTCATGTCGCGATTTCGACGGTGGCTTTGCCATGTGCGGCATGACAGGCTCAGGACAAGCGTTTGTCGTTCGTGACCCATCGGGTATTCGCCCTGCGTATTATTATGCCGACGACGAGGTCGTGGTAGTTGCTTCCGAAAAACCTGCCATCAAGGCCGCTTTCAACGCCAACTACGCCGATATTCAAGAAATAAAACCTGGTCATGCGCTCATCATCGACAAATATGGCGAGTACGATCAGCACCAAATTTTAAAGCCGCTCGAAAAACGTTCTTGTAGTTTTGAGCGGATTTATTTTTCTAGGGCTTCTGACCCAGATATTTACCACGAGCGTAAACAACTTGGTCAGCTTCTGATTCCGCAGATTTTGCAAGAAGTCGATTACGACCTCGAAAATACCGTCTTCTCTTACATTCCAAACACGGCCGAAACCGCTTTCTTTGGGCTTATTGAAGGTTTGGAAGATTACTTAGCCAAACAACGCAAAAAAGCCGTTGCCGATGGCAATCTCTCTCCAGAAGAATTAGACAAAATTCTTTCGTTCCGCCCGCGTATCGAAAAATTAGTCTCAAAAGACGTAAAACAACGCACCTTTATTACGAGTGACGAAGCGCGCGACGAAATGGTGTCGCACGTGTATGACATGACCTACGAGGTGGTGAAAAAAGGCGTGGATACGATTGTCGTTGTCGATGATTCTATTGTTCGTGGAACTACGCTTGAGAAGAGTATTTTGCGTTTGCTCGACCGCCTTGGGCCTAAAAAAATCGTCATCGTATCGTCGGCTCCGCAAATCCGCTACCCCGACTGCTACGGTATCGACATGTCGAAGGTGAAAGATTTTGTGGCTTTCCGTGCGGCGTTGCAATTGCTCAAAGAACGCGGCATTGATAACCTTCGTGAAGAAGTATATGCTCAATGCGTTGCGGCCCTTGAAACAGGTAATGCTTCACAGCAAAACTACGTCAAAGCACTTTTCGACCAGTTTACGGACGAAGAGGTTTCGCGCAAAGTAGCCGAAATTGTCCGCCCCAAAGACCTCAAAGCCGAATTGTCGATAATTTTCCAAACGGTTGATAATTTGCACAAAGCGTGTCCTAACCACAGCGGGGACTGGTATTTCACAGGAAATTACCCAACCCCAGGTGGTAACCGCGTTGTGAACAAAGCCTACGTTAACTTCTATGAAGGACGGGGGGTAGTAAGAGCATACTAACCTACTTTAGAAATAACCATACCCTCCCCTATTTGCCTCGGCGAATGGGGGATTTTTTTTTGCAGTAGTTCAAAGTCCGAAAAGTCTTCTTTTGTTGTAAAAATTGCCCGTTTTCCAATTTTTCATTTACTCCTATGCTTTCACGCCGTCGTTTTTTGCAATCTGCGGGTGGTTTCGCGCTCATGAAACCTCTTTTTTCGTTTCCAAAAAGCACACAACCACTGTACCTTGGCGGCCCTATCTTTCTAAAAAGCGAAGACCCCCTCGAGTTAGCGAAAGAACATCGACGCTTAGGCTACAGTGCGGCTTACGTACCCAAGGTAGAACTGAAAGATACTGTTAGAATCACAGCACTGCGAAAAGCGTTTGCTGAACAAAATGTCTTGATTGCCGAAGTTGGGGCATGGGTAAATATGCTCGACGCCGATAGCGAAAAACGTAAGAAAAACATGGATTACGTCATTGAGCGTCTTGCGTTGGCCGAAGAAATTGGGGCGTTGACCTGCATCAACATCGCGGGTTCGTACAATCCCAAACAGTGGGATGGCCCCGACGCCCGCAACCTTACCAAAGAATACGTTGACGCAACCATCGAAAATTGTCGTAAGGTAATCGACGCAGTCAAGCCTAAAAAAGCCAAATTTGCCTTAGAAATGATGGGTTGGAGCTTACCCAACGACGCTGATTCGTGCTTAAAATTCATTAAAGCCATCGACCGCCCCGCGTTTGCTGCCCACATCGACATTGCCAATATCATCAATTCTCCCGAGCGTTTTTACCAAAATACCCAACTCATCAACGATACATTCCGCAAACTCGGGCGATGGATTGTGTCTTGCCACGCAAAAGATGTGGTGGGAAAAGATGTACATTTGGCAGAAACCTTGCCAGGGCGGGGTGGAATGGATTACGTAACTTACCTGCGCAACGTAACCGCGCTTCCGCAGCGCGTTCCGCTCCTATTGGAACATTTACGTACTCCTGAGGAATACGACGAAGCGCGGTTGTTTATCATGAAAGTAGCCAAAGAAACAGGTATTCCATTGGCCTAGACTAATTCTCTCGCACGTACCTACTTCGGCTGGAATTAATACACAGACTTAAAACAAACGTATCTGCCGTCCATTCAATATCCCACGTAGCACAACCAATACAATCTACCAGCGCACACATGGGGTTGTCGGGAATCGCACTTTTGGGGATAATTTCAAAACGTTTGCTATTGATTGTCAACGACGAAGGAGCACAGCAGAGCTCCTGACCATTGCCTGTCAGTAGCACACCATCTTCTCGAATCTGAATATAGTTCGCCGTCGAGGCGTTGATACTGGTCAACGCCCATTCTTTTTTCCCGTTTACGGTCGTTTCATACGCATCCAAACGCCACTTTCCTACCAATGGTGCGATGGTTTCGGGAACAACAGCTTTCGGCTTACAGCTTCCTAAAACCACAATCAACAGCAAAAAAATAAATGATTTCATCGGGTTTCCTCTCTTTTTTTAGAGGACGTTTTAGAAGGCTCTTTCGTTGGAAGTTTACGTCATAAAGTAAATATGGCTTTGGTTTTCCCCCTTTCTGCCCCAAATTTGACAGGATTCGTCACAGATTTTGCACCGACGTGCTTAGTGGTTCTACTTTTGAGCTGTCTAACCAATAATTGCCATGAAATCAAGGCTCAATTCTACAATTAGCTTTTTTATGGCGTATCAAGCAAAGTAAACCAATACCCGTCAAATGAACCGCCAAATCTTGACTTTATTAATTCTACCGATGCTTGGAAAAAGCTTATTTGCCCAAGAAAAAGGGACGCAACTCGACAGCTTAGTCCTTCTGAAATCCCTTCAAAGTATCAGTACGGCTATCCAAGATAAGTACGTTTACCCTGACAAGGCGTTACTGATTACCAATTTTCTAACCAGCCAACATAAATTAGGGAAATATAGTCAACTCACTTCTCTTAAAGATTTGGCGGATAACCTTACCGAAGACATCTATTCTATCCAAAATGACAAGCATTTACGCATTGAGTACAACATAAAATTGGAGCAGGATATTGTCCGTTTTAACAATTCACAAAAGGGCAAAAAAGAAATAACCGAACTAGACATTTCTAAAGAAAAATCACACAATTTTTTCTTTAGAAAACTTGAAATTTTACCTTCAAACATTGGCTATATCGAATTTACAAACTTTGCTTTACCAAGCGAAGAAGCCCAAAAGACCATTAGAAGTGCAATCCAGTTTCTTTCTCATACCGATGCTTTAATTATTGATTTGCGTAATAATCGTGGAGGAAGTGGAAAATCGAACAATTTGTTGGGGTATTTTTTTAAGGAAAAAACAAAAACAGGCAGAAATTTCAATCGCCTAACAAACACTTGGACAGAAAACATTATTGAGCCTGCGGATTTTTTTCTTGATATACCTGTTTACGTCCTAACAAGTAAAAATACGTTTTCTGCCGCAGAAGGCTTCGCTTACGTCTTACAAAACCAACACAATGCCGTTGTGGTAGGAGAGCCTACAAATGGTGGCGCTCATCTAACCCGAAGTTTTAGTTTAGGAAATGGTTTGGTAGGATTTATCCCTTATTTGCGAAGTGAGAATGAAAAAACGCATACTGATTGGGAAGGCACAGGGGTCATTCCTGAGGTACGTACAGAGGCTAAGAATGCGTTACTTTTTGCCCAGAACAAATTGTTAGAGAACAAATTAAAAAATGCCAACGAAAATGAGAAAAGCAAGATACAATGGCTTATCAACTACAATCAATCCAAGATTGCGACTATTGTTCTTGATAGTGCCAAACTTGTAAGGTTTACGGGGCGTTTTGCCGAATTTGAAATCACAAAACAAGGTAGCAATCTCTACTTTAGAGACGTAAATCAAAGGGATAAAACACCTTTTCAAATGACTCCCATTTCACTAACATTATTTCAAATAGGTGAAGATTATCAAGTAGAATTTATGAATGAGTCGGGAGGGCAATTCCAATCCATCAATCTAAGCTGGAGTGATGGGTGGGCCGAAAAAATAGACAAAAAACCGTAACCAATTAACAGCCATTTTTTTCTTAACCAATCACCGCTATGACCATCGAACGTTTTCGCACTTTAGAACTTTGGGGACTCAGCCTTTTAACGGCTATTTATTTACTCATTGCTGTTTCTACCGATTATAGCCAGTATATCAACGTATTGCGCGTTATCAATGCTGACGAAGAACGCCGCATTTTTCTGAATTATAACTGGTGGCTCAACGGCTTTTTGCCTTTTTTAAACCTTGGCATAGGGGTTTGGAGTTGTTGGTTTATCCAATCTCAATACGTCGTCAGACTATGGCAACGGGATGAGCAACTTAAAGCGCTCTTGGCATTTACTGCCGCAGGCATTGTACTGTTGGCAGGGGTTTGGAGTTACTTATTTCTGCACGATGAATTGGAGTTTCGTCACGACAAAAACTACAATATCATCGGAGCTAAACTCTACAACCTGTTTCGCCTGCGCAACGTGGCCATGATTTCGAGCGGGCTTTTTATTTCTACATCCATTTACGTCACTCTTTCACAGCTGTACCAGTGGGTGTTACAACACCAGCCTGATGAAGAAAACGCACTCACCCATCGAATTATTCGCGATGGAAGCGTCCTCGCCTTGGCTGGTTTTGTTGCTTTTTCAAGTTTTCAGATTCTGACCAAAGATTTGTTTCTTATCCCAGGCTTTATTTGGGTCATTGGCTCCTACCTACACGCTTATTTGTACCACCATCATTTTCTGCGCTGGAGAGGTTTTCGCTTTTACCGCTACCCCGAAAGTCGGGCAGCTTTGCAAAAAGCCATTATCTTGTACGGAGCTAGTTTGGTGGCGAGTTTTGTGGGAAACCTCGTTTATACTTTGTTCAAAATCCACAATCCTTACATGGTCTATCCCGTGCAGGCGGATGAGGTTTTCTTGTTGAGTCTTATTGCTTGGATAGGGGCGATTGTGGTCACCATTATGCGGCAGGTGATGGTGAAACCATTGGAAACCAGCCTCAATCGTAACCAAGCGGAGTTGTCGGCGTTACGGGCGCAAATCAACCCACACTTTTTATTTAACGCCATGAATACCCTTTACGCCACGTCTATTGAAGAAAATGCCGAACGCACGTCGCAGGGAATACAGCAACTGTCGGACATGATGCGGTTTATGATGCACGAAAACAACCAAGACCAAATCGACATTCGTCAAGAGGTGCAATATTTGCGCAACTACGTTGATTTACAACGCCTTCGCATCAGCGAATCTGACAAATTTGAGCTAAAAATTGAGCTCGACGACTCGCTATGTTTGCGCTCGGTGGCTCCGATGATGCTCATTCCTTTCGTGGAAAATGCCTTCAAACACGGCGTAAGTTTGCGAAACCATTCTTGGATTTTTGTCAAACTGTACTGCGATACCGAAAAGCTCCACTTTACGGTCAATAACAGCCTACACCCCCGCAACGACCAAGACCCTGAAAAATATTCCTCTGGCATCGGATTGGTCAACGTTCGCAAACGCTTGGAGCTTCTTTACCCCAATCGCCATCATTTACTGATTCATCAAACGGAAAAGGAATTTTCAGTCAGCTTAGAGATTGCCATTAATTCCAAAAAAATACGTACCAAAAAGGCATCACGCGTCGCAGGTCTTTTTTCTTTTTTGGCGTAATTTTTAGGCAGAAACAAATTGACGATACTCACGGGCATAAGGAGGAAGAAAACCTAGAACTATATCTTCTTTTTGTACCCCTTTTCTGATTAGTTCTTCATCTATCAAAAGATCTGTCCAATTTTGTTGAATCCAAATTTTATCGTCTTTGATATCAAAATGCAATACGGTATCAAAGACGAATTTTTCATTTTCCCAGCCAAGTGTCACGACTTGAAAATGGTTATGAATCGTATCGGTAATTGCCTGATTTTCAAGAAAAGGCTGTACAGAAAAGCGAACATTGGCAAGCTCTTCTACCAATGCTGAAAGTATCTTTTGGTATTTTTTCAACTTTTCCATAAAACAATTTTATCGTTTAAAGGATCATAAATAAGTAGTTTTATATGCTTACGTTCAATCACTTTTTGTATAAAACGCTCTTGGAAGTAGGAAGCCCAAATTTCAAACGGAATAGCCAAATATAATTGCCTTTCGGGAGCGATATCTTCCAGTGCTAAAAGATAATTGTCGTATTGGCCCGTTGCCTCATGGAAAGCATGAATAAAGGAAGCTTGGGTAAATGTTTTTATTTCTATCACAATTTTTTCGCTTCCTTTTTCTGCCGAAATCACTTTTTCTGCGCCCAAATCCATTCGAAATGAAATTCGGCCTAAACGAAATAAGAAAGAGTCATCTGTTATTTTCCAACCTTCCTTTTCAAGCGCAATCCGCACGGAGTCATGGTACAAATCTTTAGCCATACTTTTTATGCGAATATAGTCTTTTTTAGGGCAGTACCCAACGATTTTACCCTTCCTCGCCGCTAATCAAGCTTTTTTGTTTTTTAGCACCTGCGGCTTGGTTGAGGCGGTACATGACGGTCAGGTTGATTTGGCGAGCGCGCATCCCAAACGTTCCCTCCGAATAGAAGTTAAGCCCTTCGGTAATCGTACGCATGTAGCGCGAGTTAAACACGTCAATGACGTTGAAAGTAAGCGTACCTTTACCTTTCAAAATCTCCTTGCTAAAGGCCAAGTCCACAAACGTGCGCGACTTGCGGCTGCCCTGCGGAAGTTGCTGAGGCGCTTCGTAATTAGCACGGATTTGTAAGTCAGTTCCTTTGCTTAAATTGAAACGAGAGGTTTGGCGGGCAAACCAGCTGTAAGTATCCGCTTTGAAGGTTGCATCTAGGTTTTGACCGTTGGTAATGGCGCGGAAAAAGTTAAAGTTCAGGTCTAATTTCCACCACTTAAACGGCGTATAGTTGCTCGTAAACTCTGCTCCGTAGGCATCTTCCGTGGCCAAGTTTTCGGGACGAGTGTTTGAAATACCTTGCGCATCCACCCGACGAATCCGAAGTACTTTCCCGTTGGTATGACGGTAATAGACCGACGACGTAAATGAGCCTTTTTCAAAGTAATAAATATGTCCTAAATCAAACGAATTAGTAAACTCTGGGTTCAAATCGGGATTTCCTGAGAAAAAGTTACGTTGGTCCGATAGCGTCACGTACGGACTCAAATCGTTGTAGGTTGGGCGGCGCACGCGGCGGCTATAACTCACCTGAAACGCATTGTCTTGGTTGAGGTTATAGGTAAAATGCGCACTTGGGAACAAATTGCTGTATTTACGAGGATTGGTTTGATTCGTCTCGCGCAGAATCGTGGTGACGTCCGTAATCTCGGCCCGCAAACCTGCTTGGTAGCTAAACTTCTTGGTTTTATTTCCCAAAATCCCGTAAATCCCGTGGATGTTTTCTTTGTAAATAAAGTAGTTGTCCAAGCCTGGCAAGGCATCAAATCCGCCTTGGGCGTTTTGTTGGGTCACGATGTAGTCGTTGACCATATCGCGAAAACTAGAACGAATCCCTGTTTCAAATTTGCCATCTTTCCCGATGGGCTGCACGTAGTCCAAGGTCGCAATGAGTTGATTTTCGTACTCATCGTTCAGCGATTTTTGAAGCAACGAGCCTTTGGTATTCGGCGTTCCGTCGGCAAATCTGCTGTTTTGGGTATAAGTTTGGTCGGAGCGCTCCCAATACGTCAAATAACGCACATCCGCGATAAGCTCCTGATTTTTACGATTATACGTTTTTTTGTACGTCACCGAATACTCCGAATACGGCTCGGCTTCGGTTTCACGTTGTTGGCGGTCGGTGATGGTGCGCAAGTTCGACAACGAATTGATGTAATCTTTGTAGGTATTATCCGTAATCCGCAACACGTCCGTACGACGAAACTGATACGACGCCGTCAGAATATTCTTTTCGTTGAAAAAGTAATCTAATCCCCCACGGATGGTATTGGCGATTGTTTTTACCTGTCCACTGGTATTTTGTTGCAAAATAGCAGTCGTGTCTTTGCCATAGACTTCTTGGTACAACCGCCCCGCCGAAATGGGCACACGGTAGGCGATACCATAATTGAGGAAAAAATTGAGCTTGTTTTTACGGTAATTGATGTTGGCCGCGACTCCGTAGTTAGGGCGAAAACCCGTTACTACCTCAAACGAACCATTAATACCCTGTTTACGCTCTTTTTTTAGCACAATATTGATAATCCCCGACAAGCCTTCTGCCTCATACCGCGCCGAGGGGTTCGTAATAATTTCAATCCGTTCAATCTGATTTCCTTGCAATTGCTGCAAACCCGCTCCCCCCTTAAAACTCACCAAGCCCGACGGTTTTCCATCAATCAAAATCCGTACGCCATCGCTTCCGCGTAGTTTCACATTTCCTTCCGTATCGACCGACACAGAAGGAACATTGCTTAAAATATCAATGGCTGTTCCGCCCGCGTTGGCTAGGTCTTTACCAACGTTGAATATTTTTTTATCCAATGCCAATTCCATCGAACTCTTTTCGGCTTGTACCACCACTTCATCCAACGTTCGGGCCGAAGCGGCTATTTTCAGCGTTCCTAAGTCGTGTGAAGACTGTTCTTTGGAAAGCGCAAATACACTGGTTTTAAACGGTTTATAGCCAATAAACTCGACTACAGCATAGAATTGTCCATAGGGTACATCCACTGTCAGTTGGCCTTTATCGTCGGTGATAGCGCCCGAAATGAGCGTACTGTCCGTACTTTTTAGGATTCTAATGGTTGCATAAGACAACGGCGCGTTGGTTTGTGCGTCAGTCACGGTGCCCTTGACTTTCGCCAATTTCTGGGCATTCTGGGCTTGAACAGAAGTGAGGCTTAGCCATGATAGGCTAATTAAAACAACAATTTTTACAAAAAAGGGGGTGGAGATAATCGTTTTCATCATACTGTGTTAAAGAAGGGAATGACGGTTTTGTACTCATTAAAAAGCCCCGAAAATGTAACTTTTCGAGGCTTTTAGGGTGAAAACAGGGGTTTTGATTCTATTTTTTTGCGTAATAGTCGGGTTGTGAGCAACCCTCGGCACGACAATCGGGTTATGGGCAGCCTTTCACACGTTATCATCGGGTTGTGAGCAACCCTCCGCACGGTAAGCCGCACGGCGCTCACTATTTTCCTTGCGGGCGGCGCAACACGAGGCTATCGGCAGGATACTGTACTTTGAGCGAGTCCATGTTGGTTTGTGCCCAGTTGATAAGCGTTTGTTTTTGCTCTTCGGTCAATTTAGCTCCCGAATGGAGTCCAAAATAAGTGTAAGACTCCAACGGCATTTCTCCTTCTTTAATCATCTCGATGGTTTCCTCAAACTTGTGATTTTGGTACGCCACCGAGCGCGACGTAAAGTTTGAAAAGTTGAGGTGGCGTTTTCCGTCGGTGACGTGGTGATCCAAAAACCAAGCCACAGGCTGAATATTGGAATACCACGGATATTCGGTTTTATTGCTGTGACAATCGTCGCACGCTACTTTCAAAAGGCTTTTTACGTCCGCAGGAACGGCGTATTTGGTCGAAACGTCGTAGGTACGGTCATCGGAAATATTTTTCTCAGGTCGGATAAATTGGATGAGAACCAAAACAGCGCCCAATCCAATCAAGATTTTATTTTTCATAGTGATAAGTAGCTGAATTTTAAACTGTTTTTACCATCGGCTTGCTTTGCTTCGTAAGCCACAACCAACTGATTTCCAAGAATAATCCCAGTTGAATTGGTCGCATTGGTAGCATCGGCTATCCACGTAGTTTCCGACACTTGCCCCTCCGCAATTTTACGATAGGCAAGCTGAGTTGGCGTACCTTCGCCTTTACTTTGCTCCCAAAGCATTACTGCCGAATTGGCACCGCTAGTTAAAGCAGGGTTTTTAGCTGACGCATCCGTCAAGACAAAGAGTTTTTTACCTTCTCTGGTCGTCAGGCGAATGCCTTTTTCTTGGTCTGAACCCGAAAACCACGCCAAAAGCTCACTTTTGCCGTATTGGGCAGAAATCGCACCGCTGTGAGGGCAGCCCATGATTTTCCAATTGTCGTTATAGACAATCGCTGACTTTGAAAACGTGGTCGCATTATCTGTCGAAATCAAACGAGCCATGTCGCGAATATCATCGTTGTTGTCGCGGTACACTACCGTAAAAGCTCCGCTTGCATCCACCGACAAATTGATAGGGCAGCAATCGCACACGACGGCATCCAATAAACGTTCGGGCTGCATAACGCCACCTTTTGAAACCACTAAGCGCAAATCACGTTCTTCGTGTTTGGTGCTATTGGCCACATCCTTCAAATAAGCCACCGCGATTTCATCATTAGGAAGAATCACTGCGTCAAAAAAGCCACGAACAATTCCTTGTTTTGGGTCAGAATCCACCGATTGGGGGGCAGTCCAAGTGTTGCCACCATCTTTTGAAACACAATACACAATGTTAGAAGAACGTCCTCCGCCGCGCCCCGAAGCAGGTGCAGCCCCAGCTTCTCCACGATTTGAAAACACAGCAATGAAGCTACCATCCTTTTTAGAAAGGACTTTCGCCCGCATCATTCGACTATTACCGACACCCGTACCACTAAAGATGGTCTTCTTTTCGGAGAAGGTTTTGCCCTTATCTTTTGAGAAAGCTACGCAAAAAGAAGTCATTCCTGCAGCATCTTTTTCAGTCCACGATAGCATCAGCTCCCCTTTGGTTGTTTCGGCCAGCAAGGGCATAGAATACGCTTTTGTTGGATCCAAGTCAATGGGCGAGGCTCCTACAGTTGAAGTGATTGGGGCCCAAGAAGTAAGTTCAGGAGCACTTTCACCGTGACAAATGACAATATCAGAAGAAACAGGAGTAGCTGTTGGGATGAAATTTCCCAATATACCTACCAAAACAAGAGGAAGAAAGGCACTAAAATTCATCGTCTTAATTGTTTAGGGGATAAAAAAGAGTACATAAGTAAACTAGACGAAACGAAAGTACGGTTTTTCTGTCTTGCCCTGTAAAGAATTATACTGTTTGACGATTTTGCTAGATGGCTTCCTTCTTTTGCTAGATGGGTTCCTCTCCGCTATATCCAATGTTTACGTTTGAAGAAGAACCACATCGCCGCCATCGAAAACACCATTAGCAACAGCGAAAACCAAAAACCATAGGGATGGCCACTGCTCGGTAAAATGGTGTAGTTCATGCCAAAAATCCCCGCAATGAGCGTAGGAGGCATAAAGATGATGGTAAAGACGGTAAAAATCTTGATAATCTGGTTTTGTTCGAGGTTAATAAGACCCATGAAGGTATTTTGCAAGTACTCCAATCGCTCAAAGTTGAAGGTACTGTATTCCAAAAGTGAGCTAATGTCTTTCAATACAATCCGTAAGCGTTCTTTTCTATCATCGGGAAAAAACTGGCTTCGTAAAATTCCTGATAATACTCGCTGTTTATCAATGATAGTTTCGCGCAAAAGCATGGTATTCTCCTGCATCATGTTGATTTTCAAGAGAATTTCTTGTTTTGCTTTTTGCTCTCGGTTCAGGTCTTTACTTATTGTACTAATATCTCGCGAAAGTCCTTCTAGCACGTCGGCATCGCTTTCGATGCGCGTTTCGAGCAAAAGGAGGAGAATATCGACGCCGTTTTGAAAAGTCTCTTGGCTCACTTTCATTTTCCGAACTGTATCGGCAAACGTCTTTGAGTCACCATTGCGATAGGTAAACAGCACTCCTTCCCGAATCAGGAGCGAAACGGGGTAAATCGCGTAGCCATCTGCATTGATTTTCAGGAAATTAGAGTTCGCGTTGATGGTATCGTTTTGCTCAAAATAGCGCGAACTACTTTCGATTTCCACAATTTCTTGGGGCGTCTGAAAACTAATATCGCACTTCGTCTCGACCCATTCTTCTTCTTCTTGCGTAGGCGACTGCAGGTCTATCCACAAAATTTGCTTCAAATGTCCAATCTCGCGAACGTCGTTTTCGCGTTTGATGTGCTTTCCTTCACGATAAAAAATACGTACCATACCTCACTGCATTTGCGCCAAAGTTAGTGATTTGGTTGATGAAACCTATCCAAACCTTATCACAAACCTTATAGGTTTTACAAACTCTCAAACAGCAAACCTATAAGGTTATTAGAGAAAATCACGCTTGCAAAGCTCATAGGTTTTTATAAAATTGCTCAAATACAAGATTTTTTTTTCAGCGAGATGCAACATCTTTTAAATCAGATTTGTCATTACCATGAAATTACAGCCAATTGGAATCTAAACTATACATAGACAAACACGTCGAACTCGTAGAAAGATGCAGACAGGGCGAGCGCAAGGCGCAGTACGAACTCTATAAGTTGTATTCAAAGTCCATGTTTAACGTCTGTATGCGGGTGGTCAATCACATAGGAGAGGCCGAAGACGTACTGCAAGAGGCATTTTTGGATGCTTTTTGCCACTTACATACGTTCAAGGGGCAGTCCACGTTTGGGGCGTGGCTGAAGCAGATTGTGGTCAACAAAGCCATCAATCACCTCCGCCAACGTAAAATGCAATTGGTTGATATTGAGGGCTACGGCAGCGACGACCAAGACATAGCCGACGATGTTCCCTTCGACGAAGAAGGACTTCAGATGGATGTAGAACGGGTTCGTAAGTGCATTGAGCAGCTCCCCGAAGGTTACCGTGTTGTTTTATCACTCTATCTGTTTGAGGGATACGACCACGAAGAAATCGGCGAAATCCTCGGTATCAGCGAAAGCACCTCGCGTACTCAGTACATGCGGGGAAAGAAAAAATTATTAGAAATGTTACGCCCTCTTTGAGTTTCTTAAAAAAGACACACCGTTTTAGAGAAAAAGAGCCGCGTTAAATACCAAAGAAGATGAAAGACAAATTGCAACGATTCGTAAGAGACAACCGAGAGGCGTTTGATGTATATGAACCTTCCGACGACCTTTGGAATCGGTTGAACCAACAACTACCCGCCGAAGAAGCACCCAAAGTTGTCGCAGAAGTTACCCCGCCAATCAGTGCGCCTAATCCTTTTAAACAGGCTTGGCGAAACCTCAACTGGCGCATTGCGGCCTCCATTGCCTTGGTGATTGGCCTTGGGTGGGTTGGATACCGGGTCAATCAAAATTACGGTATTACAGAAGCTCCCGAAGTAGCCCTTAGCAATCCAACGTTTGCCAAACAAGTCAGTCAATACACCCAATTGATTGATACCAAACGAGATGAGCTTCGCCAAATGACCGAAAGTAACCCTAATTTGTATAAAGAATTTGCCGTAGAACTGGATCAGCTTGAGCGCTCATACCAAAACCTGAAATCCGACCTTCCGAAGAACCCCAACCAAGAAGTGGTGATTCAGGCCATGATTCAGAACCTACAGTGGCAAATTGATTTATTAAACCAACAGTTGGACATCATCCAGCGCATCAAAAACAAGAACAACCATGCAAACGATAAAATCATGTAATTGGCAGTTAGTAAATACCTTTTTGGTAGCTTTCTGTCTGTTTTCGGTCTTTGGAGCAACGGCTCACGAATGGGGCACCATCGAAAAGAAAAAATCGGTGATTAAGATTTACGATACTTCGTCCAAAGACAATTTATCGCTCGACAATCAGTTTGGGCAAGTAAAAGTGAACCTTTGGGATAAAAACGAAATACGGATTGATATTCACATTGTGGCTAACTCAAGCAGCGACGACCGCGCCCAAGAATACCTCGACGGCGTAGTGATTGAAGACAAACGGGAAGGCAACCAAATCAATGTCCGCACGATTATCAACAAATCGAACAACTCAAACGGCTGGAGCTGGAAAAACAACAACAACGAAAAGAATTTTGTGCAAATCGACTATAACGTGTCGATGCCAAAAAACATGCCTTTGACGGTTAAAAATCGTTTTGGAAATACCAACATCCCTACGTTCAAAGCGCCGTTGGTAGTCGTTTCTAAGTACGGCACTTTTATAGCCAACGATTTGGCAGGTAGCAAAAACGACATTAACGTTTCGTACGGAAAAGCAGAAATTCAGCAAATTTCTAACGGTAACCTCGACATTGCTTATTCAACGCTTGAACTTGAAAAGGCTGATAATATTATGCTCAACAACAAGTTTGGCAAAATGAAAATCGGCGAAGTAGAAACCCTCGATGGCCAAATCAGCTATTCGGGTGGACGTATCGGTACACTCAAAGGTTCGAGCAAAATTAAGCTTAGTTTCTCGGGCGGCTTCCGTATCGACCAACTGACACAATCGGCTGACAACGTGGACATTTTGGCCAACTATTCGTCGGTAGTGATTCCAATGGAAAACAACGAATGTAACTTTGACGTGACCGTAAGCTACGGCGGCTTCAAATACCCCAACGACCGCAAAGTATCATTCACTCAAAACGACGACGAACGCAAAGACAACGAGCGCCATAGCCCAAAAATGACCAAGCAATACGTCGGCAAAATTGGAACAGGCAAAGGCACTAGAGTGAAAATTGTCTCAAAATACGGCGAAGTAAGTCTTCGATAAGAGTTGAATCTCTTAAAATAATAAAGCCCATGTTTGACGACATGGGCTTTATTATTTTTCAGTCTAACTTCAAGGCTTTTCTTATAATCTTGGTTAGCCATCCTACTTAAAGCGGAAATAGCGGCATATCTTATATCCACATTCTGATGATTGATTAAGTTTATTAAACTTTTTTGTAAAGAATCATTGGGAAACAAAATAGCTATTTGAGCGTTCCAATAAATAACTGTTTCAAATTTGCTATTTAGTGCCTGTTTAATAAAGGGAACTACTAATTCATCAGGATACTGTTTTATAACATCTTCAATAAGTTGATAGCTCCCAAGTCCATCTCTTCCTCCAAATGAATTTAGGAATAAAGGTACACAAGCAGGCTCGTAGTGAATAAGAAAATATTTTCTTACTTCATCATAAAAGTTTAAAATATCTATATTATTAGATAATTCTTCATCACTAGGGAGAGGTTGATAAGTCTTCAAAAATTTCAAAGCTTCTTCTCTATTAATCATTTTTGAAATCCTCCAAGATTTTTGTTTTATTAGCTCTAACAATTACGTATTTACTGTCTGACGTTCATACCAATTATTTAGTAAAAGTGGATGTAGCTCTCTTACATCAGCATTGAGATGGGCGCATTGCGGATTAATAATACTGCTATTTGTTATGTCTCGTATTTAATGCTTCCCCTTTAGTCTAACTTGGAATCCGAATTTTATAACTCCCAAGAATAGACCCAGCATCTCTAATGCCTTACTCTATGGTTATTTTTTAGGCGCTCACCGTGTCACAGACACTTTGTTTATTTTTGGTACGCAGTCTTCCAAAGTAAGACCAACGCACAACATTTTTAACTTTTATTCATGAGAACACATAAAACGATTATTTTGAAAAGGTTACCTCAAAGGGTTCTGGGACACAGCCCACGGGTTTAGAGTTTTCAATTCTGACATATGCATATCCTCCTCTTTTTTAGTAGAAGGCTTTTTCATTTCGTCTTATAATATTGCTTAATTGGGCTGTAAAACTCATCACTCTCAAGTATATTCTTTACTTCCTGAGGTAGTAAATTTTCATAGTCTTGATAATTGATTTTACACAAGATAGCTAGCATACCCATTTTTTTATCACCGATATATTCTCGAACATCTTCTATATTTTTATAATGTCCTTCTTGGTGAAAGAAACTAATTAATTCACCTATCGTTTTATAATCAGTAATAAACTTTTTAGATTTACTTCCACCGTTCGAGTTTCATCTATTGAGTCAAGACCATAATTCAAATAGTCTTCTATAGAATTCTTTTTCATGTTAATTTCGTTTAATAAACTTGGTTGTTTCCTTATCTAACGTCATATTACCTTTAATCACATACTCAGTGTTACCTGTGTTGTAAGCTTGTTTTTATACTGCCCATCAGTGCGATAGAGCGGTTAAGGCTATTCTTGAGTTTTCTAAATGATAGGTGATAGGATACTTTTACCTCACTTTGAGGCACTCACCGTGTCACAGACACTTTGTTTATTTCTGATGCTCAGTCTTGAAGACAACGCACAACGGTTGCACTTCTTGGAAAAGTTTGTCAAAGTTCATCCAGCAAAACTCTTATTTTTGCCGTCAATTCCATAATTTATATACCTTCAACCTGTATATAAGCTTTAAAGTTTTATTATTTTAAAATTTACACTTTTGTCATTTTCAAAAATTCTTATTAAAAACATCTCTAACTCACCTAATTTTGCTTGTTCCAGAAAAAATTTTATATTAATAACATCAGTATTAAACTTCATTACTCCATTTTTATTAAGTTTTATTCGTAATGTATCTGAATATAATTCAACTGTACCTATGCAACTATAGCTACCACCAAATGAGTTTATTTCTAAATAATACTTAGACCAATCAAAGTCTAAATCTTGTTCATAAAGGTCTGGACTATACTGAAGTATTATAGAATTTTTACCATTACTAAAACCAACAATAATAATATTATTTTCATCTTCTACACAGCTCACAATTAACGCATTTAATTCCATAGTTAAATATTTAAATTTAATATGTTTTTAGACTTGGTTCTCCAAATTTTTGTCTCGCCATTGGTAAATGATAGTATTCCCTGATTGCTGTGATGATTTATTCATTTTTCCATTACAGCTTGGACAAGGAGCTTGTTGTCCAGTAATAATCATTTGATTTCCAAAATCTTGCATTAGTGCCTGATTTTCAGGGTTTCGAACAGCCCTAGCTTCAATATGATTGGCCAAAGTATTTGATGGAAAACCTAAAAGTTTTTTTTCTTATCTCATGTTTTTACTCACTATTCTTTCTGCTTTTATTGCTTTTCCTTCATCATTTAAAAATTCTTATGTTTGCATTATGATGTTCTGCATCAACTCCTAATAGCCCGTTTTGGCGAATCAGCCCCAAAAACTTTATATTATTTTTAATATTAGCTGTACTATTCCCTATTGGAATCGGAATTTTATAACTCCCTGGAACAGACCCAGCAAATCTTTGACTGCCATATCCTATTGCCGCTAATATAAATCCACCTCGCGTAGTCGGAATTATTTCTCGGCCTGTCATGGATTGCATGTAGGCTTTACCCGTTTCCTGAACCAAAGGCGAAATAGGTTGATTCCACCAGTTTTTTTATACTTGCTACGAGTTTTTTCGTATCATCACAAAGTGAGCAATCTCCATTCGGGTCGCTTAAGTAAAATTGGATTATTTAAACCATACTGATAAGTTCTTAAACTTTCCTGGTCTTCTTTATCAGGTTTTGGGATCGGAGGTGGAGTAGGCAATTTATATTTAAGTAAATTTTCTGGAAAAGGGTGATAGTTTGCCTTGTGTAATTTAACTTTTGAAAGACTTTTTACTTTTCCTATCAATTCGGCTTGACTATTTGTTAGATAAGCAAAATAAAACGAAATAGTATCACATTTATTCTCGAAATTATATATTAATTGTAAAGGAGTTCCATCTAAAACTTCATCATTAATATGTTTATAATTATGAAACTCTTTCAAAATGTCCTCCTTTATTTCTGAATAAATTATCTTATTAAGATTATTTGAAAAGTAATTATATCCCCCCTCTTTGTTTCTTTTTTCCTCACAGTAATAAATAGAATCTGGCTGAATTTTCACCCCAATTCTTGGAGTTGAGGGATCGGAAGAGAAGCCTGTTGTTAAAACTATAAACTCCTTTTCTTTATTAGTCGTACAACTAATAAGAAAAAAAACAATAAATATACAAACGAATACTCTCATTTGGCTTGCTAGATGAACCCTCCTTAAACGTCAATTATTTCAATAAGCCCCCGTGCTTGCCAAGCGCGGGGGTTTATTATATGTATGATTATATTAAATAGCCAAACAACCATTTTAGGGCATTTACTTTAACATAATTCATTGACTTTGAACGAATAACGGCTAACGCTTTTCGCTCTACTCCTCCACAAAATCCAGATTCCGACCAAAGGTTTCATCGGTTTTGTAAATCGCTATTAGCGCTAATCCGTAGCAAAGGACTCCCAGCAAAGCGGCTCCACCCAGCGCTCCAAACGAAGGTTTTAACCCTTGAAAAGCCAGCGTCATCGGGATAGCCATTCCTCGCACCACGCTCGGCACCGAAGTTGTCGCTGTGGCGCGAAGGTTGGTACCGTACAGCTCGGCAACCATCATCAAGTACAAACCAATGTAGCCCGTGCAGATGCCCGCCAAGAAGCAAATCACGTAGAGCATATTGGCCGACTTAGCCCCTCCGTACAGGTAAACTCCGACAAAAATTGCCCCAATGAAGAGCAAAAATAAAATGGCTTTGCGCCGCGATTGTAGCCAGTGACTCAGCGGCCCGCTGAAGAAGTCGCCCGCCGTAAGACCGAAGTAGATAAACATCACACACTTACCAGGCGAAATTCCTTCTTCGATGCCTAAAGCTTTCCCAAATTCGTTGCCAAATGTCCCCAATATTCCCACCACAAACCAAGTCGGGACGCCGATGAGCACGCAACGGAAATACTTGACCAGCCTAGGCCAACTCCTAAAAAAGTACAAATAGTTGCCTCGGGAGACTTTCGTTTCTTTCAGTTGCAAAAACAGTCCCGACTCAAACACGCTAATTCGCAACAGCAGCAGCAACAAGCCCATGCCCCCGCCCACCATGTAGGCCGTTCGCCACGTAAACCATTCTTGGGTCAGGTAGGCAGCACCCGCCCCCAAATATCCAATCCCCGCCACCAACGTAGGCCCAAGGCTGCGAATTTCTTTAGGGACAATTTCGGTCACAAGCGTCATGGCCGCTCCAATTTCTCCCGACAACCCTACCCCCGCCACAAAGCGCAGCAAAGCGTACAGGTTAGGATCTTCGACAAACCCACAGGCAATGTTGGCCAACGAATACGTGATGATGGACCCAAACAAAACCGACAAGCGGCCGCGTTTATCGCCCCAAATTCCCCACAATATCCCGCCTACCAACAAACCCGCTTGCTGACAGTTAAAGATAAACGTTCCAATTTTAGAAACTTCGGCTTCCGAATAGCCCAGTGATTGAAGACTTGGAACGCGTACGATGCTGAAAATCAGCAAGTCGTACACGTCCACAAAAAAACCAAGCGCCGACACAATGACGGGCAAGGTAAAAAGAGCACGGTATTTCATCCTCTTTAGATTTCTACAAAGTCAAGGTCTTTGCCGTGGGTTTCGGGAACGGTGAGGGTAGAGTAAAACCCTAACGCATAGCTCAAAATTCCTACCAACGTACCCGCTCCGATAACGCCCAATTGAGGAACGGTGAGCGTAAACCAACCAAAAACATCTAATGAGCCCGTTTTGAAACCCGCAAACAGCGTAGTCATCAAAATCACCATTCCGCGTACCATGTTGGGAACAGTCGTAGCAGCCGTTGCCCGAAGGTTTGTACCAAATTGCTCGGCTCCGATGGTCACAAACATGGCCCAATAGCCAATGCCAAAGCCCATCAACAAACAAAGCGTATAAAGCATGGTCGAAGATTGAACGCCCGCAAACAAATAAACAATGCTAAAAACGCCCGAAAACGCCATCAACACCGCCACGGCTTTTTTGCGCGAATGGAAATAGTGGCTAATAAATCCACTGGCCAAGTCGCCTCCTGCCAAACCTACGTAGCACCACATAATGGCCAACCCTGGTTTGATGGGTTCGGTGATGCCCAAGGCTTTGCCAAATTCGTTGCTGAAAGTTGCCAAAATTCCAATCACAAACCACGTTGGGAGGCCAATTCCGATACATTTCATGTAGCGTACAAAGCGGTCCCAATTGGTAAAAAACGAAAGAAAATCGCCCTTAGCGACGTGTTTTTGGCTGGAAACTTCCGTAAACATTCCTGATTCAATGACGCCCACGCGAAGCAAAAGAAGGCCAAATCCTAGCCCACCGCCTACAAAATAAGCAATGCGCCAGTCGCCAAATATCTCGACCGTAAAATAGGCCACTACTGCGCCTAAAAGGCCAATGCCCGCCACCAACGACGTTCCAATGGCACGAAGTTCTTTGGGTAAAATTTCGGAAACAAGGGTGATTCCCGCGCCTAATTCTCCCGCTAATCCAATTCCCGCAATAAAGCGTAAATATTTATACAACTCAGTGGCTGGCAAAAACGAGGTATCTTGGATAAATCCACAAAGTACGTTGGCGATGGAGTAAGTAATAATGGAACCAAACAGCACCGAAAGGCGGCCGCGTTTGTCGCCCAATACTCCCCAAATGATTCCGCCAAGCAACAAACCGCCCATTTGCCAGTTGATGATGGAAGCCCCCACGGCCGAAACGTCTTGATCACTTAAACCCAAATCTTTGAGACTAGGTACTCGTACAATTCCAAATAGTAGTAAATCGTAAATATCAACGAAGTAGCCTAGTGCGGCCACAATAACAGGAAGCCCAAAAAGGGTATTTTGGTTAGAAGATTTAGGCATTGAGTGGATGTAGGTTATGGTTTTTCTGCAATAATAGCAAAAATATGCTCCTAAAACTTCTTATGCCAATTTTGCGGTGTTATAATTAGCCCCAATGGGTAATAATTGTCCTGCCACACTCACTTCATAACGGTCGAACCGCTCAACTTTGCTTTTTGCTACAATGTACGACCGATGAATCCGCACAAACTGCTCGACAGGAAGCAAACCTTCTGCCTCACTCATCGTCATGCGAGAAGCAATTTTTTGAGTTTTAGTAACAAAAACAACGTAGTTGCCGCCCGCTTCCAAATACAAAATATCGTCGAGCATTACCCGCACTTGTTCGTAGCCATTTTTCACAAAAATACTTTCGGTGGGCGCGACAATCACTGGGCGGGCTTTGGCTTCTTCCGAGGCCAATTCGCGCATTTTTAGCGTTTCGTGGGCTCGGTTACACGCCTTTAAAAATCGGCTCAACGCAAAGGGTTTCAACAGATAATCAACTGCATCAAAATCGTAGCTCTGCACGGCATGTTCGGCGTAGGCAGTGGTGAAAATCACTAGCGGTGGATTGGGCAAGGCCCGCAAAAACTCCAGTCCCGAAATGTCAGGCATTTTTATGTCCAAAAAAATCAAGTCCACCGATTGCTTTTGCAAAAAATCCAGCGCCTCAAACGCATCCTGAAAAGTAGCTTTTAGCTCCAAAAAAGGCACTTTTTGGGCAAATACCCGCACTATGTCTAGCGCTTTGGGTTCGTCGTCGATGGCAATGGCAATCATGGGTTTTGAATTAAAGTGTTGTTGGTTGCTCACAACCCCAACATTCCACGCAAAAATCAGCTTTTTACGCGGATGTTCTAAAAATATGGGACGAACCACCTTACAAATGGGATAAACTCAGCTTTGCCCGATGAGCGAAAAAAACGCTTGTCGGTAGCTATCCGAAATCGGAATAATCGTTTCTCCCAACCGAATACGGTCTTTTTCGATTGAGTCAATCTTCGCAATCGCCACCATGTACGACTTATGCACCCGACACAAAAGGCTCGGCGGCAGCTCTTGTTCAAACTCAGCGAAGGTCTGCAACGTCATGATTTTTTGCGTAGCCGTATGAATCCTTCGGTAGTTGCCCATGCCTTCGATAAACAGTATTTCGTCCAGCATGAGCTTTTCGAGACGGTATTCGGTTTTGACAAAAATAAACGGCCTTGAATTTTGAGGCTCCGACTTAGGCAATAAACTTTGCGCTCGGTCAACGGCCTGAACAAAACGCTCAAAGGTGTAAGGTTTCAGTAAATAATCGGCGATTTTGAGGTCAAAACCTTTGAGGGCGTACTCATGATAGGCTGTCGTCAGAATAACTTGCCCTTTCAACGAAACACTTTCTAACAACTGAATGCCTGAAAAATCGCCCAAATGAATATCCAGAAAGACAATATCAACTGGGTTGTTTTTCAAGTAACTCAATGCCTCCAACGCGCTCTCGAACGTTGCTTTTAGACTCAGGAAAGGCAATTTTTGTACGTAACCTTGGGCGCGTTCGAGCGCCAAAGGCTCGTCTTCGACAATGATACAGCTATGCTTCATGGCGACTGATTTGTAACCTTACCCGATAGTCTTCTTCAGAACTGACAATAGCTAGTTGGTGGCGGTTGGGGTACAGCAAAGATAATCGTCTTTTGATAAGTTCGTTGCCCAAACCGCCGTATTCGGTGGTACTGGGTTGTAATCGACGTTTGTTAACACACTCAAACACAATGGCTTCTGGCAATACCTGCACCAAAACGTCGATTACATTGCCTTGCTTTCGTGCATCGGCGTGTTTAAAGGCATTTTCCACAAAAGGAATCAACACCATCGGGGCAATGGTGGCCTCGCCTAGTGCTCCTTCTACTCGAAAACGGGCAAAATCAGAATTGGATGTCCTGATTTTTTGCAGCGCAACGTATTTTTCCAAATAACTCAGTTCTCGGCTCAACGGTATCTCTTCCGCTTTGGTTTCGTAGAGCATAAACCGCATGATGTCAGACAGTTGATTGAGATAAGCCGATGCCTGCGGAGCATTCTTGACGATGAGGACGTCGATGTTGTTTAGGGTATTAAACAAAAAATGTGGGCTTAATTGCGACTTTACCAAAGCCAGTTCCATGTCAAAATTTTTCTGCATCAATTCTTCTTTCAGTTTGAGTTCGGCGTACCAGCGCATAAACCCCCGCATAATCAGCGCCACCGCTCCGTTGAGCACGGCAATAATGGTAATGACCACCAACAATGCCAACGTAGTTTTCGCCCCTTCATGAAATACCCCTGGCCCCACTTTAAACGTGTACAACACCGACATCACTACCTCACTGATAAGCCCACAGCCCGTAGCCGTGAGTAAGCCGACGACAAACAACAATACGATTTTTCGACGCATTAAAAAGAGGTCGAACAGCAGAAAATAAAAACTATAAAACCCCAATAACGCGGGCAAAATGGCAAAGGTGCTGAAGAAAACGTGAAACCGCCACTGGTAAAAAAAAGGCTGCCCTTTGATGGGCGAGCCAAGTTGAAGGCATACCAATATCAACGAGAGCAACAGCAAGTACAGCACCCAGTACCCAAAATGCAATGAAATCACTACGCCTCGCTTCATGTGGTTTTGCGTCTTATTTTGAAAGAATACTCGTCTTAAATGTCTAAGTAAGTTTGTTTAACTATTACCCGCTGATCTACGCCGATTGAAAGTCGCAGATGACGCTGATTAATAACCATATAAAACCCTTTTTCAGCGAAAATCAGCGTTTGTAATTCAGCGCTTTTCTGCGGGTAAAAAATAAAACCACTTAGCTTTTGTCTTTTTTAAGGATATAAAAGAAGTAACTCAAAAGCGTAAATCCAACGAAATACCCCAACGCCCATTTCGAAAAGGCATCGACGGACAATGTACCCATTTTTGCCCCACGTAGGCTGAAAAAATAATAGGAACAATAACTGTACGGCAGCCAGTGTCCATGCTCCCATTCGATGCCAATCAAAGAGGCCAATAACAACCCGATTCCTGCTCCTAATGGTACCAAGAAATTTTTGAATTGAAGGCTAACTAAGTACTGAAAGCCCACAATAGGCAAACAATTTATCCAAAAATGACCGCTTGTTTTTAGATACATTTCCCACGGGAACGCTTGTTTGGGCAGCGAAATCCCCAACACCAAGGGCGGAAGTATCCCCGACAAATACATCCCGAGGTTGAACAATATAAAAAATTGAACAAGCATGGTTAGCAAAACGCCCAACTTGGCCACAAAAATCGTCGTGTAGCTTTGCGGAGTCGTGTGGAGTTGCTTCCACGTATTGTTGCGAAACTCCATTTGGGTCAGCAAGCTCGTGGCCAGTACAAGTCCCATTGGTAGCATCAAAATAGCCATAAACTGCCAACTTTGGCTCAATACTTCCTCCCAATACGTGGGGGCAAGTACCGCTTTTTTTAATTTTTCGGGATATAGCACCCGCGCCCAGAAAAGAATAAACGGAATAAAAAAACCGCCAAGCACGACCAACCATGCGGCCAAACTTCGCTTGGTTTTGAGCCATTCGCTCTGATAACTTGCGACAAACGTTGTCATGTTTTGGGGAAGATTAGGGGTGAGTTAACGTCATAAAAATGCTTTCTAAATCGCTTTCGACGGTGCTGATTTCGTACACATCGAGCTGATGCTGTACCAATGCTCGGTTTAGTTGAGCAATTTCCGAACGAGCCAACAACGGCAGTACGATTTTGTCCTGCTCCTGCCTTGCGTCCAGCCCTTGGGCTATCAGACGCCCAACGGCTTCGGCATTATTGCTCGTATCCAGCCGTATTCCTCCCGCAGTCTGCTGCCGTTGCATCAATTCGCCCAACGACCCCTCAAACAGCATTTTCCCGTGGTTGATGATGCCTACCTCCGTTACCAATTTTTCAATTTCTGACAGCAAGTGGCTCGAAATCAAAATCGTAATTCCGTGTTCTTTGTTGAGGCGTTTGAGCAATTCCCGCATTTCCACCATTCCGCTCGGGTCCAAACCATTGGTAGGTTCGTCGAGCACCAACACCGACGGGCTGTGCAGCAAGGCCGTGGCAATGCCAAGGCGCTGTTTCATCCCGAGCGAAAATTGTCCTGCTTTTTTGGTGCCCGTTTGCCCCAATCCTACCAGTTCCAATACTTCCTGAATACGCGCTTTGGGACAAGCGTAGAGTTTTTGCCAAACGCTGAGGTTTTCCGTAGCCGTGAGTTGGCTATAAAGGGAAGGCGACTCAATCAACGAGCCGATTTTGGACAAAACAGGCAGTCGGTGGGGGGCAAACTCCTCCCCAAAGACCTTAATCTGCCCTTGTTGTTTTTTTAATAAGCCCAAAATGAGCTTGAGTGTGGTGGTTTTTCCCGCACCGTTGGGGCCTAAAAAACCGTAAATACTCCCTTCTTTCACCCGAAGGTTGACACGATGAAGCTCGTTGCCCTGTCGGGAGTACTGGTACGACAAGTCGCTGGTTTCGATACAATACATGGCTGTTGATAGATAAACGTTTTGAATTTCGATGTCAAAAATCGAAGTTCAAGTGCTTCCTATCAATTCTATTACGTGAATCAGCCCAATTTGTACGTGAATTTGGGAAATAACGGGGTCAGTGCCGTAGCTTAGTTTTTACCTAAGTTCAACGCTGCCTTGGCGCGGTCGTAGAAACCTGTACTGCGAAAAGTAAAGGTTTTGTGCAAAATGAAGTTGCTCACAAAGCTAAGTCCCATTCCTACCAACGTTGAGGTAGCTTCGGTGACGTTGATTTCTCTTGATTTGACAGGAATAAACTCAAACGGCATTTGGTAAAGGACATCTTTGGGATTAGAAGCATGAAAAATTTGGAGAGTTAATGCCGCAAATCCAACGGTTATCCCGAAAGAAACACATGCTACAATTCCAAATTTGACCATCTCACGACGGGTTTGATTAGTATTGCGCGCGTCAAAAGCGAAAAGCTTTGTTAAAATAAAGCCAACAAAAAATGACACGATATACCCCAACGAAACTGAAGTATAAAAATCGACATAATTACGGAAAAAACTCCCAGAAATAAACTGAACAGCAGCCCCAGTACCTGCAATCAAAAAATATACGACGAGGTCTTTTATGTTAAATAGAGTAGTTTTCTTCTTCACAAGTGTGCGTAGTAAGTGAGCAAAATAAACGCATTTTTGACAGCCTCCCAAAAATAAACTAGGGTTTTTATCAAATAGCCTCTTACACAGAAAGCGCTCGGTCGCAAACCGAGCGCTTTCAAGGGCTTTTTTTAAGGGTAATTATTACTTCTTTTTGGCAGGCGGTGGTGGTGGTGGTGGCGTTCCTGCTGCTTTAGGAGCAATGGGAGCCACAGCCTTCACCGCAGATGCGGGCGTGCGAACGGCACGTGGTGCGCGAGGAGTACGGACCGCTTTTGCACGAAACTCGACTGGGGGCGGCGGAGGCGGGAACAAATTATTCAACTCATTCGAGTAGCGTTCCATTTCCTGTGAAAACTTCTCGTTCACCGCTTCCAGCTTACGTTGTTGTTCTTCCAACTCCTCGATGGGCTTTCGGGCGGCCTTTTCTTGCTCCGACAATTCGGCCATCTGCTTGTTCAACTGCTGCATCTGGCTTTCAAACTGTTTCACCTGCTCTTCGTACTGCACCAATGCCTTTTCAATCTGTTCGTCCGATAGCTTTTTGGCCGCATTTTCTTGGTGAAGCAACTGGCTACGTTTGTCCAAGAGTTGACTACGTTCGTTGGAGGCTTTGTTCTTTTTCCATTCGAGCACTTCTCGCTTGCGCTCCACTTCATTTACCTGAAACTCGTACTGCTCCATCTTTAGGCGCAGCTCGTTCATTTTCTGCATCTGTGGCTCCATCAATCGGTGAAGGCTGTCTATTTGGCGGTGGTAATACGCCATTTTTGCTTCGTCTATTTTGGCGTCAAATGCTGTACCTACCTCTACCCATTTTCCATTGACCAGAATGGAGTCGGCTAGTTCAACTGCTGACAATGCCTCAACAGGCTCAATCACATCTTCTACTGCTTCCATGATCTCTATGTTATCCAGCGAAATGTTGCCCAAAGCAGACAAGCCCGTTGACAAATGACTGGTATTTCTAAGTTTGGCGTCTTTTTTGGGCTTATCCTGCGGCTGAAAAGCATACACAGAAACGCCTACCACCAAAAGTAACACCAACAACAAACCACTCGCGTTTAACCGTTGCTGCGGCTTTTCAGTCACGCCCAATACTCTTTTAACACGGTGCAGCATGGCTCCTTTTTTGTTGGCAAAAGCCATCGCTAACGCGGGAGTGGAACGGTAAGCGGCTACTTCGGCTAGGGCTTTGGCCATCGCCATTTTGTCACCACAAACAGCAACGGCAATGTCGTCGCAGCAGTGTTCCCGTTCTTGACGAACGCGCCCCGACAACCACCATAACGCAGGGTGGAAAAAGTAAATCACTTCGACCAACGATTGGAGTAAGTTGACCAAATAGTCGTACCGCTTCACGTGGGCTAGTTCGTGGGCCAAAACTGCCTCAATTTGCTTGGGGCTCAAGCCCGTGACCAAGCCTACAGGAAGCAGCACCACGGGTTTTACAAATCCAATGACCATGGGCGTATTGACACGCACCGACTCAAATAAATGTACGTTTTGACGAATACGCAACGTACCTAGCACCCGACGAAACAATGATTGTACACTAGGCTCAGTCAGTTGAATACCTTCGGCTTTGAGTTGTTGCACATACACCCAGCTCCCCACCAAACGTACCAATAATACCGAAGCACCGATGCCCCAAAATAACACAATGGTATCCAAATGGAGTTGGAGAAACAGTAGTACTTCTTTGTACCAAGGCAAGGCCACTTTGGCGTAGGTCATGCCCGAGGCCCAATAACGTTGCGTATGAAGCGTTGTCAATGAGGACGTAGCAACGGCGTTTACTGGCTGGTAATAAAGCACAAAAGTCGCCACCGAAGCAAGGACTTGGGCGGCTAATCCGCTGATGCCTACCCAATACTTCGCCACGCTGGAGCGCTTACGCAGCGCAAACAATGCAACTGCGGCAAGGAGGACTACCACTCCCCCTTGCCAAAGAGAGTGAAGCAATGTCCATCCCAAAGCCGAGGTGATGGGTTCGGAGAAAAAAGTGGTCGTTTTCATGGCTGTTGTTCGATTTGGTCTAAGAGTTTACGAATTTCATCCAGTTCGGCAGGGGTGGTTTTATGCGAACCAAGCGCTTGCATGACCAGCTTGCTTGCCGACCCCCGAAAGGCCGTACCCACAAATCGCTCAAGCAGCGTAGCTTGGGTTTCTTCTTCGCTCACGTTGGCTTCATATACGTGTGAGCGGGCGTCTTCTACCCGCGTCAGTAGCCCCTTTTCGTACATGATTTGCATTAATTTAAGGGTAGTGGTGTAACCCACGTCGCGGTTTTCGGTCAAACGCTCGTTGACCTGCCGCACCGTACAAGGGCCTTCTTGCCAAAGCACTTGTAAGATTTCAAGTTCGGAGTCTGTTGGTTTCATGGTTTAAGTACGAATAATTTCGTAGCAAACATATACGAAGCATTTCGTATTACCAAATTTTTTATACGAAATATTTCGTAGGGCACGATTAAAATCTATTTCCCCTTGTAACGTTTAGTAGAAAATTCTCTTTTGGCCATGATAAAACAGCTTTTACTTTTTCTCTTTGTATGCCAAATTGTAATTGCTCAAGAAATCCGAATCAAAGGCATCGTCATTGACGCCAAAGACAACGTGCCCTTACCTCAGGCCAGCGTGCGCCTCAAAGGCCAAACTTCAGGAACCATCACCGATATGGAAGGTAGGTTTTCGCTGCGACTCAAATCGTCGTCCGATACCCTAATGGTGAGCATGATTGGCTACGAGACGGTCATAGTTCCCCCAAAAAACACGACGATTACCATCAAACTCCGTCAAAAAGTCAACGAGTTGGCCGAAGTGCGCGTGCGTCCTGGCGAAAATCCCGCCTGGGCGATTATTAGAAAAGTGTTGGCCAACCGCCCCCAAAACGACCCTAACCAACTCGATACCTACAAAGCAAGTGCGTACACCAAAATCTTGCTGGTCGTTGATAGTGTCAATCGGGTGCTAAGAGATTCGACCAAAAAGGTCATTGGTTCTAAAAAGATAACGGCACCTATTTACATTGTCGAAAACATCAGCGAGCTGATTCACAAAAAACCCAATAAAAACAAGGAGACGGTCGTAGCGTCGGTCAATAACCTCGCGCAAATCTACAGCCAGATGCTCAACTACTTGCCGCTCGATTTGCACAAAATTGATTTTTATTCCGAACTCTACAACTTCACCCTCCTCAAGCGGTTTTATGTCAATCCGCTCAATTCCAAAACATTCTCCCAATACGACTTTACACTCGAAGACACGCTCTTTCACGAGCGTGACTCTACGTTTATCATTAGTTTTCGCCCCTACCCCAAAACCAATTTTGATGCCTTACAGGGCGTTATGCACATCAATACCGACGGCTACGCCCTCGAATACATCAACGTAGCGCCCGTTGATACGTTACAAAATTTTGGTTTTCGGATTCAACAACGCTACCAGCGGATTGCGGGGCGATGGTTTCCCCAAACCGCTACCACGCGGCTTTTGGCGGGGTATTCGTCCAGCGGTTACACGGGCGCTTTTCAGGTAAAGTTTACCACACAGCTCCACAACGTAGAATTGAACACCCCGCTCGACGACCAACTGTTTGACGAAGTGCAGCGCGCCATGCGTCCTTCCGCCACGCGCCATACGTACGAAACGTTTAAAGCCCTGCGCCCCGATACACTGGCCGATTGGGAGCGTAAAATGTACTTTAGTTTCAAAAAACCCAATGGGCTGGCAAGCCGCCTCGACTCTATGTATGGGCATATCTTGGGCAGTTTTTTTGCCAATGTCTTCGAAATAGGCCCCATTGAGCTCCAACCCAGTGATTTTATGGTGGGCAACTCCATTGAATATGTGCGACTTGGGGTGGGTTTTCAAAACATTCAAAGCAATCGTCCGCGATTTCGACTCTACGGCTATGCTGGCTACGGCCTAAAAGATCAGCGCTGGAAATACAAACTACTAGCGAGTTGGCACATCACCCGCGACCGCTACAATCGACTTAGTATTTATCACCAACGCGACCTTGCCCAACCAGGTACAACCGAATTTTTAGGCCCCAATTACCTCATCGACCCTAAACCGTCGCTTCCTTTTTTCTCCCAAAGAGACTCTATTCCTTTTCAGGCTGACTACTACCAACGGTACGGTGTATCGTTACATTTTAAGCCTTTTCCGTGGAATTGGTTTCGATTGGCGCTCCACCACGAACAGCGTACACCCAGTTATCGCTACTTTTATCAGGACAACAATACCTTTGAAATCACCGAACTTACCCTCGACTGGCGTTTTGCTTTTCGGGAAGCCGTCTATCGCACGGGGCGCATGGAATCGGTAGTGAATCGCTATTTTCCGATTATCAACGTTCAGGTTTCACGAGGACTGCCCTCTTTGGGAAGCCAGTTTGAGTATTGGCGGTTGGTGATGCAGCTTTATTTTCAATTTAGAACCCGACGCCTTGGGTTTAGCAACGTAAAACTGGCGGGCGGCTACACGAGTGGCGACTTACCCTACTCCTACTTGTTTGGGTCGCTGGGGAGTACGGGACTCATCAACATTTCGGGGCTCAATGCGTCGAGTTTTCCGCTGGCCACTTTCCGCACTTTACCTTCTTATGCGTTTATCGCCGACCGATACGCAGCCTTGTATTACAGCCACGATTTTAGTCGTACGTTACTTCGCCTCAAAAGTAAATACAGCCAACCTCGATTACTGGTGTATAACAATGTACTGGTCGGGGGACTGCGCACGCCAGAAAAACATTCGTTTTCATGGAACTACCAGTCCAACCCTTTCCACGCCGAAGCAGGCTTAGAAGTGCGTGACCTCCTACGAATTCCGATTCGAAGCATTTTTCTAGGTACGGGCATGGGAGTTGCTTATCAATACGCCCCTGCGCCCGCAGGTCTTTGGCAAAACAACGCAAAAGCGTACTGGTTGGGCATAAATTTGAGCCGATAACCCCTCAAAGTTGCTATCTTTGCGGCTCAATTTATTTATTATGACAACTACCATCGTACCCCAACTTCAAGCCACGCAACAAGCCGCTGCGCAAGTGCGTCGCTTGACTAGCGAGCAAAAAACGGCCTTGCTCAATCGCCTCGCCGATTTGCTGCTAGAACACCAAGCGCTTATTATGGCCGAAAACCAGAAAGACATGGAGCAAATGCCCGATGGCGACCCGAAAAAAGACCGTTTGTTTTTGAACGAAAAACGGATTCAGGGACTAGCCGACAGCCTCCGCGACGTAGCGCTGTTGCCCGACCCGTCGGGGCAGGTGTTGTTGGAACGAGAAATTGAACAAGGGCTTAAATTGAAAAAAATTGCGGTGCCCCTTGGCGTCGTCGGCGCCATCTACGAGTCGCGGCCCAACGTGACGGTGGACGTGGCTTCGTTGTGTTTACGTTCGGGAAATGCTTGCGTGTTGAAAGGCGGTAAAGAGGCCGATTTTTCCAATCGTTGTTTGGTGGGTTTGATTCACCAAGCGCTGCAAGAAGCGGGAGTGGACACCAGCGCCGTGATGTTGCTTCCTACCGACCGTCAGTTTGTGACCGAATTGCTTACGGCCACGCGCTATGTCGATATTATCATTCCGCGCGGTTCGGAGTCGTTGATTCAGTTTGTACGGAAAAACTCCCTGATTCCTACCATCGAAACAGGGGCAGGCGTATGTCACGGCTACATTGAGGCTACCGCCGATTTGACCAAAGCACGTGACATCGTAGTAAATGCGCGGGTTTCACGCCCTTCGGTCTGCAACTCCATGGATTGTGTGATTGTTGACCGCGCCATCGCCGCTGAGTTTTTGCCTATGCTCAACGACGATTTTATCAAGTGGAACGTAGAAGTCTATGCCGACGAGGCGTCGTATCCGATTTTTGAAGGCATCTCTTACCCAAAACTTCAACACGCTCAACCCCAAGATTTTGGACGCGAGTTTTTGGATTATAAACTAGCCGTAAAAGTAGTTGACGGCCTCGACGAAGCGCTTTCACACATTCAGAATTATTCGTCGCGCCACTCCGAAGCCATTGTTTCCCAAAACCAAGCAGCGGTTGACCGCTTCCTAGCCGAGGTCGATGCGGCAGCGGTCTATGCCAATGCATCCACGCGTTTTACCGACGGAGGGGTGTTTGGGCTTGGCGCAGAAATTGGTATTTCTACCCAAAAACTCCACGCCCGCGGTCCCTTTGCCCTCGAAAAACTCGTGACAGAGAAATGGGTAGTGATGGGTGATGGGCAGGTGAGATGGTGATAAATTTTATACCTTCCCGAAAGTTCCAAACTTTTGGGAAGGTATAAAATTTACAAAAACTGGGTGTTTTTCCCATTCCCTTCAAGGTTCTTACTAAATGAAATTCGTACTTTTAAGTACCCTTTTTTCGCCGTACAAGGTAAGTAATAGAGATAGGGCTTTTCACCAGGTTTATATGAACCACTACGATTGAAAACAACATTTACTTTACCCTTTTTCATTTTTAAATTATCAAAAGGTGTGCAACTTCTTAGTTTGTGAATATCGGCGTTGGGCGACAACACATAAATTTCGGCATCACCGTCTAAAGTACCCTCAACATGAATGGAGTAACTGTCAGTTCTGCTAGTTAAAAATAGCTTCCTGACCTCTACCTCTGGTCTAAAAATCTGTTTCTTTGATACATCGTGTATTTCGTAGGTGTCAATTCCCATGTCACAGCTAACCAATAATAAGCAGCCAATAAAAGCCAATAGTTGTTTTTTCATTTTAGGCTTCCCTTGGAAATTACTTTTTCAAAAAATATTTTCAAAAAATCCACTCAACTTGGAGTGGATTTTTTACTTAAAAACTGTCGAATTATAAAAATAATACTATTTTATACAACTAGTGTGAGTCT
>Ga0209794_1000149_pt1 | contig 166840 bp, 154 predicted proteins | sample EBPBio232013_DNA_FD_185869 | JGI IMG/M metagenome (GOLD analysis project Ga0209794, IMG submission 185869) | Wastewater treatment Type I Accumulibacter community from EBPR Bioreactor in Madison, WI, USA - Reactor 1_5/23/2013_ DNA (SPAdes)... | ecosystem: Engineered > Bioreactor > EBPR >...
CGCCCCCCCCCCCCGCCGATGGAGGTCTCTCCCGCGCTGCTGGCGCTGCTCAATGGCGGCGCCGCCCACGATGCCGAGTACGGCGACGGCCTGTCCAACCACGCGCCGATGGCGCTGGTGGCGCTCGAACGCCTGGGCGCCGACGGCGAGCGGCTGAACGCCTGGCTAACGCGTTATGCCAACGCCAAGCGCCTGCGCCCGGCGCGCCCGGTGCAAGCCTGGCCGCGCGGCGACGCCTGGCCCGACCGCCTGGGCGACCGCGCCGCCTGGCCCGCGTACCGCGGCCTGTTCCGCGAGTGGATCGACGAAGAAGGCGCGCGCTCGCTGCTGGCGCAGGCACTGCCGCAGCTGCTGCCCGGCTGCGCCGCCGCGGCCTTCCACGGGCTCATCCGCACGGCCTACGCCGTGCAGGTGGGCCACCTCGCCGAACTGGCCGACGGCCTGGCGCATTGGGCGTCGTTCCATCTGCCGCTGGGGCCGCTGCCGGACGCGGCCAGCGATCAGCCCGATCCGCTGCCGCTGCTGCGCCGGCTGCGCGCCGGGGATTCCGAAGCGCCGCTGATCGCCGGCCGCATCGCCGACGCGGCGCGCGGCGGCGACGTCAATCGCGCGATCGCGCCGCTGGCCATCGACGCCGCCACGCCCGAACGCCTGGCGCGCGCCGCCGCCTTCGCCTATGCCGAAAGCGGCAACTTCACCGCGCTGCACCTGGTGACGGCCAGCCACGCCATGCGCGTGCTGGCGCGCTTCAGCGACGAGCCCGAGGCGGCCTGGCGCTGGTTCTGGCAGGCCTGGGCCCACGGCGTGGTGGCCGCCCGCCTGCGCCCGGCCGCGCCGGTGCCGCTGCGGCCCTGGGACGCCCTCGTCGCCACCGCGCGGGCCAGCGACGACGAGCACGTGATCAAGCTGGTCGACAGCGCCCGCGAGGAAGAACGCTGCTACGGCGGCGACGACTGGCGCCGCGCGGCGTCGCGCGCGGTGGCGGGGGCCGCATCGGCGGCAGGCTGAGGCATCTCGGCCCACAAGGCGGCGGCCGGCATCGTCAGCTTCACGCTGGCCAGATGCAACTCGTGCCCCGGCTCCACCGGGTGCAGCACCCACAGGCCGTCTCCGCCGCGGCGGTAGAGGTCGCAACGGCGCGATTCGGGATCGACCAGCAGGTACTCCTGCAGCGTGGGCAGCAAGCGATAGGCGGCGAACTTGTCGCCGCGGTCATAGCCGGCGGTGCTGGGCGACAGCACTTCCACCACCAGCGTGGGTTCGCGCTTGATCCTGGGGTCGGCGGCGTCGGCGGCGCTGCAGGTCACCATCACGTCGGGGTAGAAGAAGCAGTCGGCGGCTTCGACGCGCAGCTTCATGTCGGCCATGAAGGTGCGGCAACCCGTGCCGGCCAGATGCGTGCGCAGCGCCATCGCAACGTTCAGGCTGGCCGTGACATGCCCTTCGTCGGCCCCCGCCATCGCGAACACTTCGCCCTGCACGAACTCGTGCTTGATCGTCTCGTGCGCGTCCCAGGCCACAAAGTCCTCGGCGGTCATGTGTGCACCCTTCGGCCTGCGGCCGGCCCCGCCGAGCGGGAGCGAGCTTGCTTGGGGCGGCCCGGCGCGGCGCTCATGCGATGCAGCGGTGCGGCTTGTCCCATCGGCGTCTCCCGGCAAGGCCTGCAGTGTAGGCGCGGCGACAATCCGCCGATGGCCCTGCTGACCCTTGCCGACGCCCATCTCGCCTACGGCCACGTGCCGCTGCTGGACGGCGCCGACTTCGCGCTCGAGCCCGGCGAGCGCGTCGCGCTGATCGGCCGCAACGGCGCCGGCAAGTCGTCGCTGCTGAAGATCCTGGCGGGGCTCGACCGGCCAGACGACGGCGGGCTGCAGGTGCAGACCGCGCTGCGCCGCGTCTACGTGGCGCAGGAGCCGGCGTTCGCGCCGGGCGCGACGGTGTTCGATGCGGTTGCCGAAGGCGTGGCCGAGGCGCGCGCGCTGCGGGCCCGCTACGAGGCGCACCACGGTGGCGACGACCTCGATGCGTTGCAGACCCGCATCGAAGCCTTGGGCGGCTGGACCTGGGAGCAGCGCGTCGAGCAGGCCTTGCAGCGCCTGCGCCTGGACGCCGCCGCCGCGGTGGATGCGCTGTCCGGCGGCACCCGCAAGCGCGTGGCGCTGGCGCAGGCGCTGGTGGCCGCGCCCGAGGTGCTGCTGCTCGACGAGCCGACCAACCACCTCGACATCGACGCCATCGAGTGGCTGCAGGAGCTGCTCAACGACTGGCGCGGCGCCCTGGTCCTGGTCTCGCACGACCGCGCGTTCATCGATGCCGTGGCCACGCGCATCATCGAGCTCGACCGCGGCCGGCTGCTCAGCTACCCCGGTAACTTTGCGGCCTTCCAGGCGACCAAGGAACGCGAGCTGGAAGCCGAAGGCCTGGCCAAAGCCCGCGCCGACAAGCTGCTGGCGCAGGAGGAGGTGTGGATCCGCAAAGGCGTCGAGGCGCGGCGCACGCGCAGCGTCGGCCGCGTCGCGCGGTTGCAGACGCTGCGCCAGCAGCGCGCGCAGCGGCGCGAGCAGTTGGGCCAGGTGCGGCTGGAGCTGGACGCCGGGCTGCCGCCGGGCAAGATCGTCGCGGAGTTGAAGGACGTCTCCATGCGCTTCGGTGAGCAATTGCTGATCGACCGCTTCAGCGCGACGATCCTGCGTGGCGACAAGATCGGCCTGATCGGCCCCAACGGCAGCGGCAAGACCACGTTGCTCAAGCTGATCCTCGGCGAGCTGCAGCCCAGCGGCGGCAGCGTGCGCCAGGGCGCGCGGCTGCAGGTGGCCTATTTCGACCAGATGCGCGCCGGGCTGAAGCTCGACGCGACGCTGGCCGACACCATCAGCCCCGGCAGCGAATGGGTGGAGGTGGGCGGCGGTCGAAAGCATGTGATGAGTTACTTGAGCGATTTCCTGTTCGCCCCTGAGCGCGCCAGCGCGCCGGTGCGCACGCTGTCGGGCGGCGAGCGCAACCGGCTGCTGCTGGCGCGGCTGTTCGCGCTGCCGGCCAACGTGCTGGTGCTGGACGAGCCGACCAACGACCTCGACATCGACACGCTGGACCTGCTGGAAGAGCTGCTGCAGGCCTATGCCGGCACGGTGTTCCTGGTCAGCCACGACCGCCGCTTTCTCGACGACGTGGTGACCTCGACCATCGCCTGGGAAGGCGACCCCGCCTTCGGCGGCCGCCCCGGGCTGTGGCGCGAATACGAAGGCGGCTACGAAGACTGGAAGCTGCAGCGCGAACGCGCCCGCGTCGCGGCCGAGCCGGCGCCCGCGGCCAAGGCCGCGCCGAAGCCGGCGGCCGCGACGGCGGCGCCTGCGGCGGCAGCTGCGGCCAGGCCGCGCACCAAGCTCAGCTACAAGGAGCAGCGCGAGCTGGACGAGCTGCCGGCGCGCATCGAGGCGCTGGAGGCCGAGCAGAAGACGCTGGCCGAGCGCCTGGCCGGTGCCGAGGTCTACGTCAACGAGCCGCAGCGCGTGCCCGAGCTGCAGGCCCGGCACGAAGCGATCGAGGCCGAGCTGATGACGGCGCTGGAGCGCTGGGAGCTGCTGGCCAGCCGCTGACACGCTTGTGTCGCGGCCGACACCAGCCGGCGACAGCATCGACATCGAACCGATGCAGACTGCGCACTTTCGTTGCCAGCACCGCAGCCCGCCGAGCCCGCCCATGTCAGACCGCCCGACACACCGCCCGCCCCCCCGACTGTCGCCCGTTCCGAGCCCCGGATCCGTCCGCGAATCCGTGCGCGAGTCCGTCCGCGAGCCCGTGCCCGCGCGCCGCCAGGCGCTGGGCGCGATGACGGCATTGACGGCGATCGGCGCGCTGACGGCCGCCGCTTGCGGCGGTGGCGGCAGCAGCAGCGGCAGCACCACCACCGGCGGCGGCACGACGACGACGCTGAGCAGCGACGCCTCGCTGTCCGGCCTGACGCTGTCGGCCGGCAGCCTGTCGCCGGCGTTCGCCGCGGCGACCACCAGCTACACCGTCAGCCTGGCCAACACGGTGACGGCGCTGACGCTGACGCCGGTGGCCGCCGACGCCGGCGCCACCATCCGCGTCGGCGGCACGGTGGTTGCCAGCGGCAGCGCGGCGGCGGCCGTCACGCTGGCGGTCGGCACGACGGTGATCACCGTCGCCGTCACCGCGGCCGACGGCGTCACGACGCGCAGCTACACGCTCAGCGCCACGCGCGCGGCGGTGGGCAGCTGCACGCTGACGCCCACCGAGACCGAAGGCCCCTACCCGCTGCTGGCCATCCTGTCCAACAGCTCGGTGGTGCGCAGCGACATCCGCGACGGCAAGACCGGCGTGCCGCTGACGCTGACGCTGACCATCCAGGACCAGAGCAACGGCTGCACGCCGGTGGCCGGCGCCGCCGTCTACATCTGGCATTGCGACAAGGACGGCCTGTACTCCGGCTACAACGTCAGCAACAACGCCGGCCAGACGGGGCTGACCTACCTGCGCGGCGTGCAGGTGACCGACGCCAACGGCCAGGTGCACTTCACCACCATCTATCCCGGCTGGTACGCCGGCCGCATCACGCACATCCACTTCCAGGTCTACCTGAACGACAACCTGGCGGTCACGGCCACGGCCACCTCGCAGCTGGCCTTCCCGCAGGAGGTGACGGCCGCCGTCTACGCCAGCGCGCTGTACACCAAGGGGCAGAACACCTCGGTCGGCAGCTTCGCGGCCGACAACGTGTTCAGCGACGGCACCGCGTACCAGATGGCCGCGGTCAGCGGCGACGTCAGCGCCGGCTACGCGGCCAGCCTGACGGTGACCATCGCCTGACGGCGGCGCGCTTCAGCGGCCGCCGCCGCCGCTGCCGAACCAGCCTTCGTTGGTGGCCGCCGGGTGCGTGCGCGTCACCATCAGCCCGGCCTGCAGGTACAGGCCGTTGAGCATGCGCATGGCGCGCGGCTTGTCGAAGCCGGGCCATTCGGCGATTTCGCGCAGGCTGGTAGTCTGGCGCCGCAGCTTCTCGCAGGCCGAGGCCAGCGTGCCGCCCAGATCCAGCGTCGCCAGGTCCAGCGTCGGCGTGATGCGGTAGGCCGCCTGGCCGGCGATCTCGGGCAGCAGCTCGTCGCGCGCGCCGCGCAGCGCCAGCTCCCACAGCAGCTTGCCCAGCGGCGCGAAGTGCGCCTGCACCGCCGTCTGCGCCAGCGTCGGCAGCTCGGGCACCTGCATCTGCGCCTTCTCGACGCGCATCACCTCCAGGTCGGTGAGCTGCAGCTCGAAGAACTGCCCCATCGGCAGCTGGCAATGCACCAGGCGGTGCACCGGAAACACGGTCAGCGGCAGCACGTGGGCCAGCAGTTGCAGCTGGATGGTCACCGCGCTGGAATGGCGCACCGCGCCGGCCAGCACTTCGAGCAGCTCGCTTTGCCGGCCCTTGCTTTCAAAGCGCATCAGGTCCTGGTGCAGCGAGGGGTCCAGCGACGACAGCCGCGAGGTGATGCGGTCGTCGCTGCCGCCGCGGAACTCCGACTCGATGGTGCGGCGGAAGGCGCTGGCCCGCATCAGCTCGGCGGCGCCGATCGGCAAGGTGGATTCGAAGGGCGGCACCGACATTCGGCGGACGGCAAGCGGGGTGGGAGGGGCTGCTGGAAGGGGCCGGCCGGGATGCTACGCCGCGGCCCGCATCGGCGCGAGAGGCTGTTTCATTTGTCAACAGACGCAGCGCGCAGCCGGCGCCAGAAGCGCGCGTCCTGCGCGGTGGCGAAGTTGATGCGCATCAGCGTGGTCGGCCGGGCGCGGGCGTGGAACAGCGAGCCGGGCGCGACCAGGCAGCCTTCGTCCAGCAGCGCCTGCGCCAGGCGGTCGGTGTCGCGGCCCACGTCCACCCAGCCGAACAGCCCCTGCGGCGGCGACGCGAAAGTGAATCCCGCCTCGCGCACCAGCCGCGCCGTGCGGGCGCGGGCGGCGTCCAGCCGCGCGGTCACGCGCTCGGCGTGGCGGCGCAACGCGCCCTGGTCCAGGCACAGCGCCACCGCGTCTTCCAGCAGCGAAGGCGTGGTCAGCGTACCCAGCAGCTTGGTGTCGATGCAGCGCTGGGCCAGCGCCGGCGCGGCGGCCAGGAAGCCCACGCGCCACTGCGGCGCCAGGATCTTGGAAAAGCCCGAGACGTAGACCGTGCGCCGCAGCCCGTCGAGCTGGGCCAGCCGCGTGGCATGCGGCGGCACCAGCCAGGCGTAGGTGTCGTCCTCGACGATGGTGAGGTCGTGCGCCTCGGCCAGGCGCAGCACCTGGTGCGCGCTGGCCGCCGACAGCGAGGCGCCGGTCGGGTTGTGCAGCACCGAGACGGTGACGTACAGCCGCGGCCGGTGCTCGCGCAGCAAGGCTTCCATCACCGCCAGGTCGGGGCCCTCGGCCGTGCGCGGCACCGGCAGCAGCCGAAAGCCGGCGCGCGACAGCCGCGCGAACTCCACCGCCCAGCCGGGTTCGTCGACCAGCACCGCGTCGCCCGGCTGCAGCAGCGTGCGCGCCACGATGTCCAGCGCATGGGTGGCGCCCAGCGTCGTCACGATCTGCTCGCTGCCGCAGGGCACGCCGATGTCGGCCAGCCGCCGCGCCAGCGCCTGGCGCAGCGCCGGGCTGCCGGCGGGGTCGCCATAGCGCAGCCAGGCCGGGTTGGCGGCCGTGCCGATGGCGCGGCGCAGCGCGCGCTGCAGCAGCGGGGCGTCGAGCCAGTCTTCGGGCAGCGTGCCGAGGCCGGGCGACGCCGGCGCGCCGTCGCGCGGCTGGAACATGCTGCGGATCAGCGCCGTGGCGTCCACCGGCGGCGTGCTGGCGGCCGGCCGCGGCGCCGCGGCGGCGGCGGCCGGCGACGCCCGCCGCTCGCGCACGAAAAAGCCGCGCTGCGGCCGCGCCTGCACCAGGCCGCGGGCCTGCAGCAGGTCGTAGGCGCCGACCACGGTGGACGGGCTGACGCGGTGGCGCGCCGCGCAGTCGCGCACCGACGGCAGCCGCGTGCCGGGCGCCAGCAAGCGCTGCTCGATGCGCTCGGCGAAGCGCTGCGCCAGCTGTTCGGTCAGCGTGGCGCCGGCGGCGCGCGGCAGCAGGGCCGGCGCGGGGGCGTCGTTCGGGTTCATGCGGATCCATCCGATCTGTATGGCTGCATCGGCCAGCACAGCGGCTGGCACTGTTCGGCAAAGTGTACTGATTCTGTGTTGCTGTGCGACGCTAGACTGAAGCCATGACTGCTGCCTCCGCCGCGTCTCCCGCTCCCCAGGTCTCCGAGGCCGACGCCGCGCGCGGCCTGGCGCTGGGCGCCCTGGGCGTGCTGATCTTCGCCGCCACGCTGCCGATGACGCGGCTGGCCGTCGGCGATGCGGCCGATCCGCAGTTGCCGCCGGCCTTCGTGACCGCCGGCCGCGCCGCCGCCGCCGGAGTGCTGAGCCTCGTCTGGCTGCTGCTGCAGCGCGCGCCGCTGCCGCCGCGGCGGCACTGGGGCGCGCTGGCCTTGAGCGCCGCCGGCACCGTGCTGGGCTTTCCGCTGTGCCTGTCGCTGGCGCTGCGCCGGGTCGACGCGATGCACGCCGCGGTCGTCACCGGCGTGCTGCCGCTAGCCACGGCGGCCGCCGCCGCGCTGCTGCTGCGCCAGCGCGCGTCGCTCGGCTTCTGGGCCTGCGCCGTGTTCGGCTGCGCGCTGGTGGTGGCCTACGCCGCGTGGCAGGGCGCCGGCGCGCTGACGGCGGCCGACGGCCTACTCCTGCTGGCCGTGTGCAGCGCCGCCGTCGGCTACGTGGGCGGCGCGCAGGTCTCGGCGGCGCTGCCGGCGCCGCAGGTCATCTGCTGGGTGCTGGTGATGTCGCTGCCGCTGACGCTGCCCGCCGCCTGGTGGCTGCGCCCGCGGGCGCCGGCCAGCGCCGCGGCCTGGGGCGGCTTCGCCTACGTGTCGCTGTTTTCGATGTGGCTGGGCTTCTTCGCCTGGTACCGCGGCCTGGCGCTGGGCGGCGTGATGCGCGTCAGCCAGGTGCAGTTGCTGCAGCCCTTCCTGGCGCTGCTGCTGGCGGTGCCGCTGCTCGGCGAGAAGCTCGATGCCGCCACCGTGGGCTTCGCGCTCGCCGTGATGGCGGTGGTGTTCGTGGGCCGGCGGCTGCCGGCGGGAGGGCGGCGATGAAGTGCCTGGGCGTGATCGGCGGCATGAGCTGGGAATCGACGCTGCTGTACTACCGCCACCTCAACCAGGGCGTGGCGGCGCGGCTCGGTGGCCTGCACAGCGCGCGGCTGCTGCTGCACAACGTCGACTTCGCCGCGGTGGCGGCGCTGCAGGCGGCGCACGACTGGGACGCTGCCGCCGCGCTGCTGGCCGAGGCCGCGCAAGGCCTGCGCGCCGCCGGCGCGCAAGGGCTGCTGATCGCCGCCAACACCATGCACAAGGTGGCCGACGCCGTGCAGCGCGCGGCCGGGCTGCCGCTGCTGCACATCGCCGACGCCACCGCGGCGGCGGTGCGCGCCGCCGGTGGCGTCAGTCGGGTGGGCCTGCTCGGCACGCGCTACACGATGGAGGATCCGGCCATCGTGCAGCAGCGGCTGCAGCAGCTGGGGCTGCAGGTCATCGTGCCCGACGAAGCCGACCGCGGCCCGGTGCACCGCATCATCTACGACGAACTGTGCCGCGGCGTCGTCACCGAGGCGTCGCGCCGCGCCTATGTCGACGTCATCGGCCGGCTGCAGCAGCGCGGCGCGCAAGGCGTGGTGCTGGGCTGCACCGAGATCGCGCTGCTGATCGACGCCGCCAGCAGCCCGCTGCCGGTGTTCGACAGCGCCGCGCTGCATGCCGCGGCCGCGGTGGACTGGATGCTCGACGAGGAGACGACTGCATGAACTGGACCCTGGCCCGCCGCGCCGCGCGGCTCGAACCGTCGACGATCCGCGAGATCCTCAAGGTCACCGAACGCCCCGGCATCATCTCGCTGGCCGGCGGGCTGCCGGCGGCCGAGGGCTTCCCCGTCGAGGCCATGGCCGCGGCCTGCGCCAAGGTGCTGCGCGACCACCCGCGCGAAGCGCTGCAGTACGCCGCAAGCGAAGGTTATGCGCCGCTGCGCGAATGGGTGGCCGCCGAGATGGCCGGGCAAGGCCTGCGCGCCGGGTCGTCGCAGGTGCTCATCACCACCGGCTCGCAGCAGGGGCTGGACCTGGTGGGCAAGGTGCTGGTCGACCCCGGCTGCCGCGTCGCGGTGGAGTCGCCCACCTACCTGGGCGCGCTGCAGGCCTTCAACCCGTACGAGCCCGAATTCGTCGCCGTCGACGGCGACGACGAAGGCCCGCTGCCGCAAGGCCTGCAGGCGGCGCGCGGCGCGCGCTTCCTGTACCTGCTGCCCAACTTCCAGAACCCCAGCGGCCGCTGCCTGCCGGCGGCGCGCCGGCTGGCGCTGGCCGACACGGCGCGCGCCATCGGCTTGCCGGTGGTCGAAGACAACCCCTACGGCGACCTCTGGTTCGACCAGCCGCCGCCGCCGCCGCTGGCCGCCGCGCTGGGCGACGACGCGGTCTACCTGGGCAGCTTCAGCAAGGTGCTGGCGCCGGGGCTGCGGCTGGGCTACCTGATCGCGCCGCCGGCGCTCTACCCCAAGCTGCTGCAGGCCAAGCAGGCGGCCGACCTGCACACGCCCGGCTTCAACCAGCGCGTGGTGCACGAAGTCATCAAGGACGGCTTCCTCAGCCAACACGTGCCGACCATCCGCGCGCGCTACAAGGCCCAGCGCGATGCCATGCGCGCCGCGCTGGAACGGCAGCTGCCGCCCGGCTGCCGTTTCAACGTGCCGGCCGGCGGCATGTTCTTCTGGGTGGAGCTGCCGCCGGCGCTGGACGCCGCCGCGCTGCTGCCGAAAGCCGTGGCGGCCGGCGTGGCCTACGTGCCCGGCGCCGCCTTCTTTGCCGACCACGGCCGCGCCAACACCATGCGGCTGAGCTTCGTCACCGTGTCGCCCGAGCGCATCACGCAAGGCGTCGCGGCGCTCGGCCGCGTGCTGCAGGAGGCTGTGAAGTGAAGCGCCGCTTTCACCAAGTCGACGTCTTCAGCGCGACGCCGCTGAAAGGCAACCCGCTGGCCGTGGTGCACGCGGCCGAGGGCATCGACGACGCGACGATGGCTGCCTTCGCGCGCTGGACCAATCTGTCGGAGACCACCTTCCTGCTGCCGCCCACCGAGCCCGGCGCCGACTACCGCGTGCGCATCTTCACGCCGATCGGCGAGCTGCCGTTCGCCGGCCACCCGACGCTGGGCAGCTGCTGGGCCTGGCTGGCCGCCGGCGGCCAGCCGCGCGAGGCGGGACAGGTGGTGCAGCAATGCGGCGTCGGCCTCGTGCGCATCCGGCGCGATGGCGCGCGGCTGGCCTTCGCCGCGCCGCCGCTGCGGCGCAGCGGGCCGCTGGAGGCCGACCGGCTGGTCACCATCGTGCGCGCGCTCGGCCTGCAGGCGGCCGACGTGCTGCAGCACCAGTGGGTCGACAACGGCCCCGGCTGGGGCGCGGTGATGCTGCGCTCGGGCCAGGCCGTGCGCGAGTTGAAGGTCGACTGGCGCGAGCTGGGCGACATCAAGCTCGGCGTGGTCGGCGCGCAGGCGGCGGGCGACGACACCGCGTTCGAGGTGCGCGCCTTCTTCAGCGGCATCGAAGACCCGGTGACCGGCAGCCTCAACGCCAGCCTGGCGCAATGGCTGATCGGCGCCGGCCTGGCGCCGCGCCGCTACGTGGCCGCGCAAGGCCAGGCGCTGGGCCGCGCCGGCCGCGTGCACGTGCAGGCCGAGGGCGAGCAGGTCTGGGTCGGCGGCGAGGTGGCGGCCTGCATCGACGGCACGGTCGAGCTGTAGCCGCGCCGCGCCGCGCCGCGGCTACAGGATCGAGTCGGTCAGCCGCGCCAGGTTCTCCAGCACGCGCTGGCCGCGCGGCAGCGCGCGGCGCGCCGCCGCCGTGACCAGCGTGCTGTTGCGCCGGTAGCCTTCCTGCACCACGGCCAGCGCGCCGATGACGGCGCGGTCGTACACCAGCACGCTGACCTCGGCATTCAGCGCGAACGAGCGGATGTCGAGGTTGGACGAGCCGATCAGCGCCACCGCGTCGTCCACGCTCATGTGCTTGGCGTGCAGGAAGCTGCCGCGGTGCAGCCGGATGGCGACGCCGGCCTGGATCATGGCGTCGTAGAACGACTGCTGCGCCAGTTGCACCAGCGGCTTGTTCGACTCGGCGTCGACGATCAGCTCCACCTGCACGCCGCGCCGCGCCGCCGCCAGCATGGCCGCCAGGAACGGCTCGCTCGGGATCACGTAGGGCGAGGTCAGCACCACGTGCGAACGCGCGCCGTACATCAGCGCGATCATCACCGCCTCGGCCGTGCCTTCGTTGTAGCCGGGGCCGCTGGGCAACACCTGCGCGTAGCCGCCGTCGGCCGCCGCGGCGGGGGCCGACGCGGCCAGCGTGCGCGCTTCCAGCGCCTCCGGCGGCAGCGTGCCCAGTTCGAGGTAGCGGTCGCCCAGCAGCACGGCGTCGAGGTGGGCCACCACCGGGCCGGTGGCGCGCACCAGCAGCTCTTCGTTGACGAGGCCGCGGTTGGCGTGCGCGCTGACGATGTTCTGCGAACCGAAGAAGCCCACGCGGCCGTCGACGACGACGATCTTGCGGTGGTTGCGCAAGTCCAGCCGCGCCGCGTTGGGGCCCCACAGGCGCAGCGGCATCGCCGCCAGCACCTCGATGCCGGCTGCGCGCATGCGCGGCGCCAGGTGCGCCAGGCCGGCGCGCGAGCCGATCGCATCCATCAGCACGCGCACCGTCACGCCGCGGCCGGCGGCGGCCACCAGCGCGTCGGCCATCTGCGCGCCGACGGCGTCGTTCTCGAAGATGTAGAACAGCATGTGCACGTGGTGGCGCGCCGCGTCCACCTCGGCGGCGATGCGCGCGATGGCCGCGTCGTAGTGCGGCAGCAGCTCGAAGGCGTTGCCGCCGACCGGCGGAAACTCCGACAGCCGCCCCGCTAGCTGCACCGCCGGCGCCAGCTCGGGCGGGATCGTCGGCGTCAGCGCCCGCGCCACCTCGGGCGCCGGCGGCGCCAGGCGGCGCACCACTTCGATGATCTGCTTTTGCAGCTCGAAGCGGCGCCGCGGCAGGTAGGCGCGGCCGATCAGCAGGTACAGCGGCAGGCCGACCCAGGGCAGGAAGAAGATCAGCAGCAGCCAGGCGCGCGCCGCGTTCGGCGGCCGCCGCTGCGGCACGTACAGGAAGGCGCCGATGCGCACCGCCCATTCGCTGGCCACGTAAAGCGCCCCCCAGTCGAGGTGGCGCAGCACGTCAGGGAGCTGCATGCCGGGGCCCATCCGCTTCGCGTCGACGCGCTGCCGGCGCGGGTCTTCAGTGCGGCGCCTGTTCCAGGCGGATCAGCGTGCTGCCCATCATCGTGCTGTTGGGCACGATCAGCTCGTCGTGCTGGTCGTCGCGCAGCACCGTGAAGCCCAGCGAGATGGTCTGCACGGTGCCGGTGGAGGTGCCCACCGGCGAGCTGAGCTGGATGCGGTCGCCGACGCGCACCTGCCGGTACAGCACCAGCGAGAAGCCGGCGATCAGGTTGCCCAGCGTGCTCTGCGCGGCCATGCCGACGACCACCGACACCACGCTGACCCCGGCCAGCAGCGCGGTGCCCAGCGCGCGCAGCTCGGGGATCAGGTGCGCGTACAGCACGAAGGCGATCAGATAGGTGCCGGTCTGCGCCAGCGCGCTGACGAACTGCAGCGCCGTCACGTCCGACAGGTGCTTGCCCACGCGCCGGCTGGCGCTGCGGATCAGCACCACCACCAGCGAGGCCAGGGCCAGGAACAACACGGCCAGCAGCGTGGCGCCGAGCCAGTTGCGCGGGTCGAACAGCGTCGTGCTACCGGGGATTTCGGGCAGGTTCATGGCGCGCATTTTGTCCTGCCGCGGGGCGATTGCCGAGGCGCCGACCCCCTGGCGGCCGACCTTGTCCTTTGGTAGGGTCGCGCCCATGTTTTTGCTGCCCGCGTCCGGCCCGGCAGCCCGTTGGCGGGCGCATCGCGCCCGCGCCGGGCGGCAAAGGGCGGCTTCTTGAGCGGCGCGGAACCGCCGGTGATGCCGCCCATCCCCGGGCCGCCAGCAGCGGTCGACAGCGCCGATGCCGCGGGCCTGCTGGACGCCGCGCGCGCTGAGATGTTCAGCTCCGAAGCCGGCGCCGACACGGCCATGTGCCGCTATGGCCGCGCCGCCGTGCAGGCCGCGCGCGTCGCCGGCCGGCCCGACATCGAGGCGGCGGCGCAGTTCTACGCCATCCATCGAACGGTGGTGGCGTCGTCGGCCGACGTCGCCGAGACGCTGCTCGACGCCGCCGCGGCGCGCTGCCGGCAACTGCGCCAGCCGCTCGGACTCAAGCTGCTGCAGTTGACGCGGGCCGGCCGCCTGTACATGGAAAGCCGCTTCATCGAGGCCTTGCAGATCGCCGACCGCGTGCTCGGCGATGCCGACGACCTGCACCCGGTGGAGCTGTTCGCCGCGCTCGAACGCCGCGCCTATTCGTGCAAGTGGTCGGGCCGCAACGACGAGATGTTCGAGGCCAACCACCGCGCGATGGCGGTGGCCGACGCCGCCGCGCACCGCTACGCGATGAGCACGGTGCGCATCAACCTCGGCGGCAGCCTGACGACGGTGGCGCTCGACCCCGAAGGCGCGCTGCCCTTGCTGCAACGCGCCCGCGAGCTGCTGCTGCCGGTGCCGGTGACGCATGCCTGGCTGGCGACGATGAACAACCGCATCGTCGCGCTCGACATGCTGGGCCGCCACCAGGAAGCGTACGCGGTGTTCACCGAAGACCTGGCGCGCCCGGGCGCGATGGCGCTGGCGCCGGCCAGCACCTCGTCGTCGGTGCTGGCGCTGATCGGCGTCGGGCGCCTGGCCGAGGCCGAGCACTGGCTGGGCCCGCAGCCGCAGCTGCGCAAGACGCAGTGGCAGCTCAACGCGCTGCAGAGCTACCGCATCGCGCAGTTGCGGCTGCTGTGCGCGCAGGGCCGCTGGGCGCCGGCGCGCGAGTACGCGCTGGCCTGCGCCGACCACGTCGATTCGCTGTACCGCGAGCCCACCTTCGACATCACCGTCAACGACCGCCTGCGCGAAGCCTGCATGGCGCTGGGCGACCAGGAAGGCGCGATGCAGGCGGCGCTGGCCGCCCGCCGCGCCTGCTTGCCGGTGGTGCGGATTTCGGCGCGCGCGCGCTACCTCGTCGCGCAGCTGCAGGCCGGCCTGACCGGGGCGCACGCGTTGCGCGCCATCGACATGCAGCGGCTGCAGACGGTGGAGAAAGCCGTGCAGGCGCACCAGGACGAAGAGGCGCGCCAGCGGCAGGCCTTGATCGCCGACGCCGACGCCGACGCCGAGGCCGGTGCCGAGGCGGGTGCCGGTGCCGGTGCCGAGGCGGCCGCGGCCGCGGCGGCGCCCGCACCGGTGCCGCCACCGGCGCCGCAGGTGCCGTCGTTCGTGGCTCAGGTCGTGCACGAGCTGCGCAACCCGATCGGCGGCGTGATGGGCATGGCCGAGTTGCTGATGCGTTCGGAGCTCGACCCCAAGCAGCGGCAGTTCGTGCAGTTGATGCGCAGCTCGGCCGACACGCTGCTGCTGCTGGTCAACGACGTGCTCGACCTCGCCAAGCTGGAAAGCGGCCGCTTCGAGTTCAATCCCACCGCCGTCGAGCTGGCGCCCTGGCTCGACGAAGTGGTCGGCCCCTTCGTCGAGCAGGCGCGCCTGAAGAAGGTGGCGCTGGGCCACGCGCTGGCCGCCGAGCTGCCGCCGCGGCTGGTGTTCGACCGCCTGCGCTTGCGCCAGGTGCTGGGCAATTTGCTGTCCAACGCCGTGAAGTTCACGCGCATCGGCCGCATCGACGTCGCGGTGCTGCCGCTGGGCGACACCGGCGGCCCGCGCGCCGGCGTGCGCTTCGAGGTGCGCGACAGCGGCTGCGGCATTTCGCAAGCCGCGCAGCAGCGGCTGTTCCAGGAATTCGTGCAGGCCGATGCCACGGTGGCCGGCGAATACGGCGGCACCGGCCTCGGGCTGGCGCTGTGCCGCCAGATGATCCAGCGCATGGGCGGCCGCATCGGCGTCGACAGCGCCGAAGGCAAGGGCAGTTGCTTCTGGTTCGAGGTGACGCTGGAGGCGCCGCCGGCGCCGGCGGCGTCGGCAGCCGACGACGCCGGCAGCGTTGGAGGCGGGGCCGCGTGATCGACCGCGCCGTGCAGAACCAGTTGCGCGCCGCCGGCGGCGGCGGCATCCATTGCACGACGCAGCAGCAGGCGGCGTAGCGCGGCGGCCGCCGCACGCGGTGCAGGCCCCAGAATCGCCCTCCCGACCCAGCCGCAAAGCACCCCCGTTTGACCTTCGTCGCCGTCGACCACCTGATCGTCGCCGCCGCCTCGCTCGCCGAAGGCGAGGCCTGGTGCCGTGCCACGCTGGGCGTGGCGCCGGCCGGCGGCGGCCGCCATCCGCTGTTCGGCACGCACAACCGCGTGCTGGCCATCGCCGGCGCCGCCTACCCGCAGGCTTACCTGGAAGTCATCGCCATCGACCCCGAGGCGGCGCCGCCGGGCCGCGCGCGCTGGTTCGGGCTCGACCAGCTGGACTTGTCGAGCGGGCCGCGGCTGATCCACTGGGTCGGCCGTTCGCCGATGCTCGACATGCACCGCTGGGGGCTGATCACCGTCGGTCAGCCGCCGGGCGACCCGGTGGCCGCCAGCCGCGAGACGCCGCAAGGCCTGCTGCGCTGGCAGATCCTGGTGCCGGCCGATGGCGGCCTGCGCTGCGGCGGCGCGCTGCCCACGCTGATCCAGTGGCAGGGCGCGCATCCCACCGAGCAGCTGCCCGACAGCGGCGTCGCGCTGCGGTCGATCACCATCAACCACGTGCCGGCGCGCGCCCGCGAGGTGCTGCGCCTGCGCGGCGTGACGGCCGTCGACGACGACGGCCCGGCGCTGCGCGCCACGCTGGCCACCCCGCGCGGCGACGTGCACCTGACGAGCCAACCATGACCACCGACGAACTGTTCCGCGAAGACGCCGGCCTGCTGAGCTGCGAAGCCACCGTGCTGGCCGTCGACGAGGCCGGCATCGTGCTCGACCGCACGGTGTTCTATCCGCTGGGCGGCGGCCAGGCCGGCGACAGCGGCGAGCTGCTGGCGGCCGACGGCCGCCGCGTGGCCATCGTCGACACGCGCAAGCACAAGGCGCTGGCCGGCGCCGTCGCGCACATCCCGGCGCCCGATGCGCCGGCGCTGCAGCCCGGCGACCGCGTGACGGCGCGCATCGACGCCGAGCGCCGGCGCGCCCACATGCGCTTTCACACGGCGACGCACCTGCTGTGCGCGCTGGTGCCGCACCCGGTGGACGGCTGCAGCATCACCGCCGGCTATGCGCGGCTGGACTTCCACATGAGCGAGCCGCTCGACAAGGACGCGCTGTCCGCCGGCATCGCGCGCCTGGTGGCCGAGGCGCACCCGGTGCGCCACCGCTGGATCGACGAGGCCGAGCTCGACGCCAACCCGCAGCTGGTGCGCAGCATGAGCGTGCAGCCGCCGCGCGGCCTGGGCCGCGTGCGCGTGCTGGAGATCGAGGGCGTCGACCGCCAGCCCTGCGGCGGCACCCACGTCGCCAACACGGCCGAGGTGGGCGCCGTGGTCGTTACCAAGATCGAGAAGAAGTCAGCCATGACCCGCAGGGTCGTGCTCGGCTTCGCCGGCTAACGCGCATTCTCAACGGCCGTAGACCTTGCCCTGCAGCACCCAGGTCTTGCCGTCGAAGCGCGCCAGCATCTCGCGCTCCAGCGGGTAGAAGTCGTCGGCCGAGGTCTTCACGACGACGCCGGGCAGCAGCATCGGCAGCGTCAGGTCCAGGCTGGCGGCCTGCTTCATCACGTTCTCGCGCGTGAGGTTGTCGCCGCACTGCTTGAGCACCTGCACCAGGCCCTGCGCCGCGGTGTAGCCGTAGACGTTGTTGACGTCCTTGATGTCGCCGGCGGCGTTGTACTTCTTCATCCAGCCCAGCCAGTCGTCCCACTCCTTGCCCTTCTGGAACTGCGGGTCGGTCGGGTCCTTCAGGTAGCTGGCGGTGTAGATGCCCACCGCGTTGTCGACGCCGGCCGGCGTCAGCACCGAGCCGACCGAGGCCGACACGCTGTTGAGGTAGTGCGTGGGCTTCCAGCCGATCTCGGCGGCCTTCTTGATCGCCAGCGCGGCGAACTTGGGCGTCGTGATGTTGAAGAAGGTGTCGGCGCCCGAGGCCTTGAGCGACAGCATCTGGCTGTCCACCGTGGGGTCGGTCACCTCGTAGGAGATCTTGGCGACGATCATGCCCTTGGCCTTGTCGCCCAGGCCGTCCTCGAAGCCCTTGAGGTAGTCCTTGCCGTAGTCGTCGTTCTGGAAGAGCACCGCGATCTTGGCGTTGGGCTTGGTCTCCAGGATGTGCGCCGCGAAGATCTTGGCCTCCGACTGGTAGGCCGGCTGCCAGCCCATGGTCCACGGGAAGTTCTTCGGGTCGCCCCACTTGGTGGCGCCGGTGGCCACGAAGAGCTGCGGCACCTTCTTCTGGTTCAGGTACTTCTGGATCGCCGTGTTCGACGCCGTGCCCAGCGGGTTGAAGACCAGCAGCGCCTCGTCTTCCTCGACCAGCTTGCGCGCCATCTCCACCGTCTTGGCCGGGTTGTAGCCGTCGTCGAGCGGGATGTACTTGATCTTGCGGCCGTTGACGCCGCCTTCGTCGTTGACCTTGGCGAAGTAGGCGCCGATGGCCTTGCCGATGGTGCCGTAGGCCGAGGCCGGGCCCGAGTACGGGTGGATGGCGCCGATCTTGATTTCCTTGTCGTCGGCGCCCGGGTCGTACTTCTTCTGCGCCCCGGCCGGCGCGGCGAAGGCCAGCGCGACCGCGGCCGCGGCGAAGGTGAATTGCTTGCGATTCATGGTCGGTGCTCTCCTTGGGGCGCTGCGGGGGACGGCGGCGCGGCGGCGGCGCCCACCCGCCAACGCGCCCAGGCCTTGCGCAAGATGCCCATCACGCCGCCGGGCATCAGGTACATGAAGACGATGAGGAAGATGCCGTAGATCGCCCACGGCGCCGACTTGGAGATCTCGTCGGCGAGGTTGGGCACGTACTGGATGAAGATGGCGCCGAAGATCGCCCCCGGGATCGACGCCAGCCCGCCGATCACCACGCCCACCAGGATGGTGATCGACAGGAACGAGCCGTAGCTGTCGGGCGAGACGAAGGCCACCACCACGGCGCCCAAGGCGCCGGCCACGCCGGTGAAGGCCGCCGAGACACCGAAGGTCAGGCTCTTGTACAGCGGCAGGTTGATGCCCATCGCGGCGGCGGCGATCGGGTGGTCGCGGATGGCGATCAGCGCGCGGCCGACGCGGCCGCGCAGCAGGTTCCAGGCCAGCAGGAACATCAGCGCGCCGACCGCCAGCGTCACGAAGTACAGCCAGCGGTCGGCGTTGAGGCTTTGGCCGAACAGGCGCAGCGTGAACGGCGGCTCGGGCTTGGTCAGCACGATGCCTTGCACGCCGCCGGTCCAGCCTTCGATGGCCTTGTGCTTGAGCAGTTGCGGCACCGCCAGCGCCAGCGCCAGCGTGGCCAGCGCCAGGTAGTGGCCGCCCAGGCGCAGCGCCGGAAAGCCCATCAAAAAGCCGAGCACGAAGCACAGCAGCGCGGCCACCGGCAGCGTGGCGCCGTAGGGCAGGCCGGCGCGCTCCATCAGCACCGCCGCGGCATAACCGCCGATCGCATAGAACGCGCCGTGGCCCAGCGAGATCTGGCCGTTGTAGCCGGTCAGCATGTTGAGCCCGAGCACCGCGATGGCGTAGACCAGCACCAGGTTGAACTGGAACACGCGGTAGTTCTTGACCAGGAAGGGCAGCAGCACCAGGGCCACGGCCACCGCGGCGATGGCCAGCCACCAGCCGAGGCCGTGGCGGCGCCGCGGGGGCGTGAGGGCCGAGCGGGCAGCGAGGTCGTTCATACGCGCGTCACCACCTGCTTGCCGAACAGGCCGTTGGGCCGCAGCGTGAGCGTGCCGACGATCAGCACCAGCGCCACGGTCAGCTTCAGCTCGGTGCCGATCACGTAGGCGCCGAGCAGGTTCTCCAGCACGCCGACGATCAGCCCGCCGGCCACCGCGGCCAGCGGGTTGTCGATGCCGCCCAGCAGCGCCGCGGCAAAGCCGTACAGCAGGATGCCGGCCATCATGTTGGGATCGAGGAAGACGCTGGGCGCCACCATCATCCCGGCGATGGCGCCGATGGCGGCGGCCAGGCCCCAGCCCATGGCCAGCATCCAGCTCACGCGGATGCCCACCAGCCGCGCCGATTCGGGGTTGAGCGCCGCCGCGCGCATGGCCAGCCCCACCGGCGTGAAGCGGAAGAAGGCGTACAGCAGCGCCAGCACCGCCATCATCACCAGGAAGCTGCCCATCTCGTGCGCCGAGAACCAGCGCGTGGCGAGGATGGAGTTCTGCGGGAACGGCGAGGGGAAGGCCTTCACCGTATGGTCGAACAGCCAGCCGGCCAGCGAGTTGAAGATCACCAACAAGCCGATGAAGACGATCACGTTGGTCAGCACCGGCGCGCGCTCGATCGGCCGCAGGATGATGCGCTGGATCAGCAGCCCGGCGGCGAACGACAGGCCCACCGTCAGCGCGAAGGCCGCCCAGTAAGGCCAGCCGCGCTGGATCAGCGCCCAGGCGATGAAGGTGCTGAAGGTGGCCATCTCGCCCTGGGCGAAGTTGAGGTGGTGCGTGGCCTGGTAGATCATCACCAGCGCCAGCGCCACGCTGCCGTAGATGCAGCCGTTGGCCAGGCCGCTGAACACCTGGTGCAGGAAAGCTTCCATCTAGATTCCCAGGTAGGCTTTGCGGACCGCCTCGTCGGCCTGCAGCGCGGCGCTGCTGCCGGCCAGCTGCACGCGGCCGGTCTCCAGCAGGTAGGCGTCGTGCGCGAGGTCGAGCGCGAGGCGCGCGTTCTGCTCCACCAGCAGCATGCTGACCTGCTCGGCTTCGTTGATGGTGCGCAGGATGCGGAAGATCTCGGCCACGATCTTGGGCGCCAGCCCGAACGAAGGCTCGTCCAGCAGCAGCAGCTTCGGCCGCAGCATCAGCGCGCGGCTGATCGCCAGCATCTGCTGCTCGCCGCCCGACAGCGTGCCGGCCTGCTGGCGGCGGCGCTCGGCCAGGCGCGGAAAGCGCTCGTAGGCGCGCTGCAGGTCGGCGGCCACCGCGGCCTTGTCGTGCCGCACGTGGGCGCCCAGGCGCAGGTTCTCTTCGACGCTCAAGGCGCCGAAGGTGCCGCGGCCGTCGGGCACGTGGGCCACGCCCAGGCGCACCACGTCTTCGGTGCTGCGGCCCAGCACGTCCTGGCCGTCGACGCGGATGCTGCCGCTGGCGCGCACCATGCGGCAGATGGCGCGCAGCGTGGTCGTCTTGCCGGCGCCGTTGGCGCCCAGGATCGCGGTGATGCGGCCGCGCTCCAGCCGGAAGCCCACGCCGTGCAGCACCTGCGTGGGGCCGTAGAAGGCGTCGAGGTCGCGCACCTCCAAAAGCGCTGCTTCAGCCATGACCTGCTGTCTTGTCCAAGCAAGCGCCGCGGATCCGGCTCTGCCGGTCCGCTGGCGCCGCCCCCCCGGGGGGGAGGCGGCCGCAGGCCGCTTCGGGGGGGATCCAATCACCCATGGGCGCCCGCTCCGAGGTAGGCCTCGATCACGTCGGGGTGCTGCTGGATGTGCGCCGGCGTGCCCTCGGCGATCTTCTTGCCGAAGTTCAGCGCCACGATGTGGTCCGACAAGCCCATCACCATGCTCATGTGGTGCTCGACCAGCAGCACCGTCAGGCCGCGACGCTCGCGCAGGCGGCGCACCAGCTCGGTCAGCGCGTGCAGTTCCTCGTGGTTGAGGCCGGCGGCCGGCTCGTCGAGCATCAGCAGCTTGGGCTCGGCGGCCAGCGCGCGGCCCAGCTCGACGCGCTTCTGGATGGCGAACGGCAGCTCGCCGGCCGGGCGCTCGGCGTGCGCGGTGAGCTGCAGCTCGTCCATGATCAGCTCGGCCTGCTCGCGCAGCCGGCGCTCCTCGGCGCCCACCGCGGGCCAGCGCAGCGCGCTGGCCACGAAGCCGGCGCCCGAGCGCGCGTGCGCGCCGACCATCACGTTGTCGACCACGCTCAGGCTGCGGAACATCGCCAGGTTCTGGAAGGTGCGGCCGAGGCCGAGGCCGGCAATGCGGTGCTGCGGCTCGCGCGTGAGCGAGCGGCCTTCGAAGCGGATGTCGCCGCTGTCGTAGCGGTAGAGCCGGCTGATGCAGTTGAACAGGGTGGTCTTGCCGGCCCCGTTGGGGCCGATCAGCGCGCAGATGTCGCCGCGCGCGACGTCGAAGCTCACGCCATCGAGCGCGACGATGCCGCCGAAGCGCACCGACACGCCTTGCACGCGCAGCAAGGCCGCGCCGTCGTCTGCCATCGAAGAGGCCCCAAGCAGCAAAAATGGGGCGGGTTATAGGAGCCGCCCGGCCGCTTGGCAATTCACGCTTGCACTGTCATCGCGGCGACCGGGCGCGCGCGGTGCCGCCCCGCGGCGCCCGGTGCCGCAGGCGATCAGGGGTTGCGGAACTCGTCGTGGCAGCCCTTGCAGGCCTTGCCGACGTCGCCGAACGCGCCCTTCAGGTTGTCCAGGCTGTTGGTCTTGGAGGCGGCAACCAGCTTGGCCACGGCGTCCTGCATGGTCTTGGCGTCGGCGTCGAAGCCCGAGCGGTTGGTCCAGATCTTGGCCGCGGCGCTGCCCTTTTGCGTGCCGGCCGTGCCTTCGACGAAGCCGATGAAGGGCAGCTTGGACATCGTCGCCACGATCTCGGCATTGGCCGCCGCGGCCGCCGCGTCGTAGGGCGCGCGGCCGTTGACCATGGCGCCGATGCGGCCGAAGTGGTTGGCCATCACGTACATCGCGCTCTGCCGGTACTTCACCGCGTCTTCGGGTTTCTGGAACTGGGCGGCGGCCGGCAGGCTGGCGGCCAGGCCGGCCACGGCGGCGGTGACGAGGAGCAGTCGTTTCATTCGGTTCTCCGGGTGCTCGGGTGGTGGGGAAGCGGTCACGATCGAGTGTACGCAGCCCGCGCGTCAGGCCTTCCGCGCATCGGGGTAAGCCCGTAGCGCGGGGCCCGGCGGCCGCGGCGCGGCAAATCGCGGTATGGTTTGCGCTCATCACGAGCACCCTCCAATGGCCGCGCCGATGCCGTCTTCAGCCGATCGCTCCCTGCAGACCGTGCGGGTCTGGGACCTGCCGACCCGCGTGTTCCACTGGCTGCTGGCGCTGGCGGTGATCGGCATGGTCGTCACCGGCAAGATCGGCGGCAACGCGCTGGCCTGGCACTTCAGGATCGGCTACCTGGTCATGGGGCTGCTGCTGTTCCGGCTGCTGTGGGGCTTCGTCGGCGGCCACTGGTCGCGCTTCGCGCGCTTCGTCTACAGCCCAGGCACGGTGCTGCGCTACCTGCGCGGCCAGGGCCGGCCCGACGAGCACCTGGACGTCGGCCACAACCCGCTGGGCGCTTTCTCGGTCTTCGCGCTGCTGTTCTTCCTGGCGCTGCAGGTCAGCACCGGGCTGGTGGCCGACGACGAGATCGCGACCCAGGGCCCGCTCAACCGCTTCGTCAGCGCCGCCACCGCGAGCAGCGCGACGCATTGGCACAAGGGCGCCGGCCAGGCCATCCTGATCGTGCTGGTGTTGCTGCACGTCGGCGCGATCGTCTACTACCGCGTGCGGCAGAACAAGAACCTGGTGCAGCCCATGCTCACCGGCGACAAGCAGTTGCCGGCCCAGCCGCCCACGCCGGCGGCGCGCGACAGCGTGGCCACGCGCGGCCTGGCGGCGGTGCTGGCCGTCGTCTGCGCCGGCGTCGTGACCTGGGTGGTCAGGCTGGGCGGCTGACGCGCTTTCGTCATGAGCGATGCGCCGCGCATCGAACTGGTCGAGCCCGACGGCGAGGCCGCGCTGGCGGTCGTGCGCGAGCTGTTCCGCGAGTACGCCGATGCGCTGGGCGTCGACCTGGCGTTCCAGCGCTTCGACGAGGAACTGGCCGCGCTGCCCGGCGACTACGCGCCGCCCGGCGGCGTGCTGCTGCTGGCGCTGGTCGACGGCCAGTTCGCCGGCTGCGGCGCCTTGCGGCCGCGGCCCGATGTCGACTACCCCAACGCCTGCGAGATGAAGCGCCTGTACGTGCGCCGCGCCTTCCGCCGCTTCGGCCTGGGGCGCGTGCTGGCGCAGGCGCTGGTCGATGCCGGCACGCGCGCCGGCTATTCGACGATGCTGCTCGACACGATGGACGACATGGAAGCCGCGCGCGGGCTCTACGCCTCGCTGGGCTTCGAGGAGATCCCGCCGTACTACTTCAACCCGATCGCCGGCGCGCACTACCTGAAGGCCGAACTCGACGCTCCGGGCACGCGGTGGTGATGAGCCCCCAAGGTCCGGGCTGCGCCCGGCCCTGTCTGCCGCATCGGGCATCATCGGGGCCGATGACCACCTCCGCACTCGAACTCCGTGCCGGCCCCTTGCGCCTGGCCCTGCGGCCCGACCTCGGCGGCTGCATCGCCGGCCTGTGGCGCGACGGCCTGCCCGTGCTGCGCAGCGTGGAGCCCGGCGACCTGCAGGCCGCGCGCCCTTCCGGCTGCTACCCGCTGGTGCCGTACTCCAACCGCCTGGGCTACCGGCGCTTTCGCTGGCTGGGCAAGGACTACACGACGGCCGCCAACTTCGACGAAGGCAACCCGCACTCGGTGCACGGCGTGGCCTGGCAGCGGCCGTGGCAGGTGCTGGCGTCGAGCGAGACCGCGGCCGAGCTGCAGTACGCGCACGAGCCCGATGCGCACTGGCCTTTCGCCTTCACCGTGCGCCAGCGCTTCGCGCTCGACGCCGGGGCGCTGACGGTTCATCTGCAGTTCGACAACCGCGCACCGCACCCGGCGCCGGTGGGCCTGGGCTGGCACCCGTACTTCCCCAAGCGCCAGCGCAGCCGGCTGCACGTGGAGTTGAGCGAGCGCTGGGAGTCCGACGCCAGCGGCCTGCCGACGCGCCGCGTGCCGCAGCCCGGCGGCATCGACGGCGACGTGGCGCACCTCGCCTTCGACCACTGCTTCGAAGGCTGGCGCGGCGCCGCGCGCATCCGCGACGAGAAGCTGTCGCTGCGGCTGACCTCGTCGCTCGGCTTCCTGGTGGTCTACACGCCGGCCACCAAGGACATCTTCTGCGTCGAGCCGGTCAGCCACGTCAGCAACGCCATCCACATGGCCGACCCGCTGGCTCATGGCCTGCGCAGCGTGGCCGCCGGCGACAGCACCGAGGCCTGGATGAAGCTGGAGGTCGGGCCGGTCTGAGCGGAGCGGGCCCGCGCGCTGCCGCTCAGGCGCCCGACGGGTACTTGACCGAGCAGCCGTAGGGCCGCGTGCTGCTCACGCTGACCGGCTTGCCGGCCAGCGATTCGGCGAGCGCCGCCTTCACGTGATTGGTGGCCGTGGCGATATCGGCCGGGTTGGCGGTGGGCTTGCTGTCGATGGCGCCCACGTACACCAGCGTGCCGGCCGGGTTGATGAGGTACATGTGCGGCGTCGTGCGCGCGCCGTAGGCGCGGCCGATGGTGCCTTCGCTGTCCATCAGCGTCGCGCTGGCGGCCGCCTTCTGGCCCTTCATCCACGCCGCCAGGTCGGCCGGCGCCTTGTAGTCGACGTGCTCGCGCGCCACGGTGTTGATCGACAGCCAGACCACGCCCTGGTCGACCGCGGCCTTCTGCGTGCCTTGCATGTTGGCGGCGCCGTAGTGCTTCTGCACGTAAGGGCAGCCGGGGTTGACCCATTCCAGCACCACGTGCTTGCCCTTGAAGTCGGCCAGCGAGACGGTCTTGCCGTTGACGTCGGTGGCCGTGAAGGCCGGCGCCGGCTGACCGACGACGGCGGCGGCCAGCGCCAGCGGCGCGGCGGCCGAGAGCAGCAGGGAAGCGATCAGGCTCTTCATGGGGTGTTCTCCAGTGAGGGCGGTGAGGTGCGCTTCAGCGCAAATCGGCCAGGGCGGTCTCCACCTCGGCCACGGTGGGCAGTTCGCTCAACAGCCGCGGCGCCGCGGCGCCGGGCGCGTACAGCGCATAGACCGGCACGCCGCTGCGGCCCAGGCGCGCCAGCTCGGCGGTGATGCGCGCGTCGCGGCGCGTCCAGTCGGCGCGCAGCAGGCTGACGCCGCGCGCGTTGAAGGCGTCCAGCACCTCGGCGCTGGCCAGCGTGGTGCGCTTGTTGTACTGGCAGGTCACGCACCAGGCGGCGGTGAAGTCCACGAACACCGGCTTGCCGTCGCGCTGCAGCTGGGCGACGGCTTCGGGGCTCCAGGGCTGCCAGACATCGGCCTTGGCGCTCTTGTCGGCCGAGGCGGCCGTGGCCGCCGTGGCCGCCGTGGCGGCTTCCACCGTGCGCAGCGCCGGCAGCGCCCAGGCCAGCGCCACCGCCAGCAGCAGCAGCGACAGCGTGCCCAGCGCCGCGCGCGCGCGGCCGCCGAGCGCCGGCGAGCCCAGCGCCCAGGCGACGAAGGCCAGCGCCAGCAATGCGCCCAGCAGCGCAGCGGCACCGTCGATGCCGGTCTGCTGCCCGAGCACCCAGACCAGCCAGACCACCGTCGCGAACATCGGGAACGCCATCAGCCCGCGGAAGGTGGCCATCCACGGCCCCGGCCGCGGCAGCGCGCGCGCCAGTGCCGGCCACGCGCTGGCCAGCAGGTAGGGCAAGGCCATGCCCAGGCCCAGCGCGCCGAACACGGCCAGCGCCTGCGCGGCCGGCAACGTCAGCGCCAGGCCGAGCGAGGCGCCCATGAAAGGCGCGGTGCAGGGCGAGGCGACGGCCACCGCGAGCACGCCGCTCAAGGCCGCGTCGATCATCGGATGGCGCGAGCGCGCCGCCGACCACGCCGCCGGCAGCACCGAGCCGAACTCGAACAGCCCCGCGAGGTTGAGCCCGATCAGCGTGAACAGCGCCGCCAGCGCGGCCACGAACAGCGGGCTTTGCAGCTGGAAGCCCCAGCCGAGCTGCTCGCCGCCGGCGCGCAAAGCCAGCAGCAGCGCGGCCAAGGCCAGGAACGACAGCACCACGCCGGCCGTGTAGGCCAGGCCGCCGGCCAGCAGGCGGCGGCGATCGTGCGCCTGCTGCGCGAAGCCGAAGACCTTGAGCGACAGCACCGGAAACACGCAAGGCATGAGGTTGAGCAGCACACCGCCGGCCAGCGCGAACAGCAGCGCCAGCGGCAGGCTGCCCAGGCTGGCGGTGGGCGCCGGCGCCGCGAGCGCCGGCAGCGTCTGCGGCACCGGCGTGGCGGCGGCCGCCGACGCGGCGCCCGGCGCCGGCCACGGCGTGGTGACGGCCACCTGTACCTGCAGGCCGGCGACCTGGCCTTGGCCGTCGTCGCTGACCAGCACCGCGGGCATCGCCGACGGGCTGTCGCTGCGCTGCGGGTCGAGTGCGATGCGCGCGGTCCAGCGCTCGGCCGTCCAGGCGTCGCGCGGCTGCGCGGCGTTGTTGATGACGCCCGGCGTCTCCGGCAGCAGCGCCAGCTTGCGGCCCTGCCAGGCCGCGGGCAGGCCGCTGATGTCGACCACCAGCTCATCGCCTTCCACCCGCGCGCGGCCTTGTGCGCCGGCCGCCGCCTGCGGCAGCGCGGCGCGGGCGGCGTCGAAGTGCGCGGCCTGGCCGGCGATGGCGGCCTGCGTCGGCAGTTCGAGGTCGAACTCGCCCGACTCGGGGATGCAGACCTCCTTGCACACCAGCCACTCGGCCTTCAACTTGACCGGCAGCGTGGCGCCGGCGGGCAGCGCGCTCACCTGCACCGGCACCGGCAGCAGCAGCCGGCCTTCGTAGCCGTAGTTCATCAGCGGCCCGATCGGCAGCTTGCGCGGCGTCGGCCACTGGATGTCGCCGGCCTGCAGCCCCGGCGGCAGCGTCCACTGCAGCGTGGTCGGCAGGCCCGAATCGCCGGGGTTCTTCCAGTAGGTGTGCCAATGCGGCTGGTGCTCGATCAGCAGGCCCAGCCACAGCGGCTTGCCGACGCCCACGCCCTCGGGCGCATGGGCCAGCAGTTCGGCGCGCACCTGCGGCGTGGTGACGCTGGCGGCCGCGCGCCCCGGCAGGGGCAGGGTGGCAGCGGCAAGCCCGAGAACGAAGGCCAGTGACGGCAGGGCGCGACGGAACATCCCGCGATCAGACCACATCGGCGCAAGCCCCGCGTGACGGTGGACAAGCGCGGCCGCACGACTCCGCGCCAGTCCGCGCGACTCCGCGGCGGGCGCGCCGAACGCCGCCCCGGCGGGCCTTTGAAGCCGCGTGCGGGTTTCTACATATAATCCCGCGGCTTTGCTGATCGCATCTCGCGAGTCGTCCATGGATTCACATCGAAGCGCCTGGGACGACCGGGAAGATGAGGCGCAAGCACCGACGTTCAAGGCGCTGACCAGGGAGGAAGCGCAAGCCCTGCGCGAGAAGGACCCGCCGCTGTCGCCGTGGCGGGTGGTTGCCGTGCAGGGCGCACTCGGTGTGGTGGTGGCGCTGCTTGCGGCGCTGCTCACCGGCAGGCAGGAGGTGGGGTGGTCGCTGCTGTACGGGGCGGCCGCCGTGGTGGTGCCGGGGGCCTTGATGGCGCGCGGCATGACCAGTCGTCTGTCCAGCGTGTCGCCCGGCGCCAGCGCCGTCAGCTTCATGTTGTGGGAGATGGTCAAGATAGCGGTCTCGGTCGCGATGCTGATGCTCGCGGCCCGAATCGTGCAGCCCCTGAGCTGGCCAGCGCTGCTGGTGGGCCTGGTGCTGTGCATGAAGGTGTACTGGGTGGCGCTGCTGTGGCGCGGCCCGAAGAAAAACTGACGAGCGCTTAAGTTTCAAGAGATCACATGGCAGCCACCGGTCACGAAAGCAGCGCGCCCACCGCCGGCGAGTACATCGTCCACCACCTGCAGCACCTGCAGAACAAGAAGCAGTCGGCCGTCGTCGACTTCTCGGTGTTCAACTTCGACTCGATCTTCTGGTCGGTGCTGCTCGGCGTGATCGGCTGCTGGCTGCTGTACAAGGCGGCCGCCAAGGCCACCTCGGGCGTGCCGGGGCGCTTCCAGGCCGCGGTGGAGATCCTCATCGAGATGGTCGACAACCAGGCCAAGGGGATCATCCACAACGCCACCAGCCGCAAGCTGGTCGCGCCGCTGGCGCTGACGGTGTTCATCTGGATCTTCCTGCTCAATGCGATGGACCTGCTGCCGGTGGACCTGCTGCCCTGGGTGGCGGGCCTCTTCGGCATCCACTACCAGCGCGTGGTGCCCACGGCCGACCTGTCGGTGACGATGGGCCTGTCGATCAGCGTGCTGCTGGTCTGCCTGGTCTACAACGTCAAGATCAAGGGCGTGGGCGGCTGGGTGCACGAGCTGTTCACCGCGCCCTTCGGCGACAAGTGGTTCCTCTACCCGGTGAACTTCGCGATGCAGATCATCGAGTTCATCGCCAAGACCGTCTCGCACGGCATGCGACTGTTCGGCAACATGTACGCCGGCGAGCTGATCTTCATGCTGATCGCGCTGATGGGCGGCGCCTGGAGCCTGTCGGCCACCGGCATCGGCCTGGCGGTCGGCCACGTCGTCGCCGGCACCGTGTGGGCCATCTTCCACATCCTGATCATCACGCTGCAGGCCTTCATCTTCATGATGCTGGCGCTGATCTACGTCGGCCAGGCGCACGACTCGCACTGAAGCCGCTCTTTCGCTTTCCCCTTCGTTCCCTTTTTCACCCAACCTTCCAATACACAGGAGCCATCATGGAAGTCATCAGCTTTGTCGCCCTCGCCGCCGGCCTGATCATCGGTCTGGGCGCCATCGGTGCCTGCATCGGCATCGGCATCATGGGCAGCAAATACCTCGAATCCGCCGCCCGCCAGCCCGAGCTGATGGGCGAGTTGCAGACCAAGATGTTCCTGCTGGCCGGCCTGATCGACGCGGCCTTCATCATCGGCACCGGTATCGCGCTGTGGTTCGCCACCGCCAACCCGTTCCTGGGCCAGATCGCCAACCTGCCGAAGTAAGCCTTCGGTGACGGTTCGCCGGGCGGCGGTGTCAGCACCGCGGTCCGTGGTCAGCCCATGACGAGGTTCTAGCCGTGAGCATCAATGCCACCCTGATCGTCCAGATGATCGTGTTCGCGATCCTGGTCTGGTTCACGATGCGTTTTGTCTGGCCGCCGATCACCGCGGCGCTGGACGAGCGCGCGAAGAAGATCGCCGACGGCCTGTCGGCCGCCGACAAGGCCAAGTCCGAACTGGCCGCCGCCAACCAGCGCGTGGAGCAGCAGCTTGCCGCCGCGCGCGACGACGCCGCCAAGCGCCTGGCCGACGCCGAGCGCCTGGCGCAGCAGATCGTCGAGGACGCCAAGACCAAGGCCAACGACGAAGGCGCCAAGATCATCGCCGCCGCCCGCGCCGAGGCCGAGCAGGAGTCGGTGAAGGCCCGCGAGGCGCTGCGCGAGCAGGTGGCGGGCCTCGCCGTCAAGGGCGCCGAGGCCATCCTGCGCAAGGAAGTGAACCCCTCGGTGCACGCCGAGCTGCTGGGTCGCCTGAAGGCGGAGCTTTGAGATGGCAGAGCTTGCCACCATCGCGCGGCCCTATGCCGAAGCCTTGTTCAAGGCCATCGGCGGCTCCGACGCGCAGGCGCTGAAGTCGCAGATGGCGGCGCTGGCCCAGGTGGCCGGCAACGCCGACCTGCGCCAGGTGGCCGACAACCCCAAGGTCGGCGCGATGCAGGTCTTCGACCTGATCGCCGGCGTCGCGCTGCAGCAGGGGCTGGCGCTGGACAGCAAGATCGGCAACCTGCTGCGCACCGTGGTCGAGAACGGCCGCCTCGCGGCGCTGCCCGAGATCGCCGCGCAGTTCCAGGCGCTGGTCAACGCGAGCTCGGGCGTGTCGGACGCCACCGTGCACAGCGCCTACCCGATCGACGATGCGCAGCTCGGCGCGGTGATGGCCACGCTGGAGAAGCGCTTCGGCCGCAAGCTCAAGGGCGCCGTGCAGGTCGACCCCGAGCTGATCGGCGGCATCCGCGTGGTGGTCGGCGACGAAGTGCTCGACACCTCGGTCAAGGCCCGTTTGGAACAAATGAAGGCCGCGTTGACCGCCTGATGGCGGGCGCGCTGCTCCGGAGAGACACATGAACCTCAATCCCGCTGAAATTTCCGAACTGATCAAGAGCCGCATCGAGGGCCTTGGCGCGTCGGCCGACATCAAGAACCAGGGCACGGTGGTCTCCGTGACCGACGGCATCGTGCGCGTGCACGGCCTGTCGGACGTGATGGCCGGCGAAATGCTCGAGTTCCCGCCGACGCCCAGCGGCCAGCCGACCTTCGGCCTGGCGCTGAACCTCGAGCGCGACTCGGTCGGCGCGGTGATCCTGGGCGAGTACGAGCACGTCTCCGAAGGCGACACCGTCAAGTGCACGGGCCGCATCCTGGAAGTGCCGGTCGGCCCCGAGCTGATCGGCCGCGTCGTCAACGCGCTGGGCCAGCCGATCGACGGCAAGGGCCCGATCAACGCCAAGATGACCGACGTGATCGAGAAGGTCGCGCCGGGCGTGATCGCGCGTAAGAGCGTCGACCAGCCGGTGCAGACCGGCCTCAAGTCGATCGACACCATGGTGCCCATCGGCCGCGGCCAGCGCGAGCTGATCATCGGCGACCGCCAGACCGGCAAGACCGCGGTGGCCGTCGACACCATCATCAACCAGAAGGGTCAGAACATGACCTGCGTCTACGTCGCGATCGGGCAGAAGGCCAGCTCGATCAAGAACGTGGTGCGCGCGCTGGAGCAGGCCGGCGCGATGGACTACACCATCGTCGTCGCCGCCTCGGCCTCCGAATCGGCGGCCATGCAATACGTGTCGGCCTACTCGGGCTGCACGATGGGCGAGTACTTCCGCGACCGCGGGCAAGACGCGCTGATCATCTACGACGACCTGTCCAAGCAGGCCGTGGCCTACCGCCAGGTCTCGCTGCTGCTGCGCCGCCCGCCGGGCCGCGAAGCCTTCCCCGGCGACGTGTTCTACCTGCACAGCCGCCTGCTCGAGCGCGCCGCGCGCGTGAATGCCGAGTACGTCGAGGCCTTCACCAAGGGTGAAGTGAAGGGCAAGACCGGCTCGCTGACGGCGCTGCCCATCATCGAGACGCAGGCCGGCGACGTGTCGGCCTTCGTGCCGACCAACGTGATCTCGATCACCGACGGCCAGATCTTCCTGGAGACGGCGCTCTTCAACGCCGGCATCCGCCCCGCCATCAACGCCGGCATCTCGGTGTCGCGCGTCGGCTCGGCGGCGCAGACCAAGCTGATCAAGAACCTCTCGGGCGGCATCCGGACCGACCTGGCGCAGTACCGCGAGCTGGCCGCGTTCGCGCAGTTCGCCTCCGACCTCGACGCCGCCACGCGCAAGCAGCTCGACCGCGGCGCCCGCGTGACCGAGCTGCTCAAGCAGCCGCAGTACAGCCCGCTGCCGATCAGCCTGATGGCGGCCTCGGTGTTCGCGGTGAACAAGGGCTTCCTCGACGACATCGACGTGAAGAAGGTGCTGCCCTTCGAGCACGGCCTGCACCAGTTCCTGAAGAGCAGCCACGCCGCGCTGCTGGCCAAGCTGGAAAGCGACAAGGCCATGGACAAGGCTGCGGAAGAAGAGCTGAGCAACGCGATCGCCGCGTTCAAGAAGTCCTTCGCTTGAGCACATATGTCGTGTAACGCGCAAGGAGCGTTCCGGATCCGGGTCTCCCGGTCCGGAACACGGCCCCCTCGGGGGGTAGCGAGCGCAGCGAGCTTTGGGGGTCAGTGATGGCAGTCGGTAAAGAGATCCGCGGCAAGATCAAGAGCTTCGAGAACACGAAGAAGATCACCAAGGCCATGGAGATGGTCTCGGCCTCGAAGATGCGCAAGGCGCAGGACCGCATGCGCGCGGCCCGGCCTTACGCCGACAAGATCCGCAACATCACGGCCAACCTGGCGCAGGCCAACCCCGAGTACCACTCGCCGTACATGCGCAAGGGCGGCAACGCCCGCGTCACCGGCTTCATCGTGGTCAGCACCGACAAGGGGTTGTGCGGCGGCCTGAACACCAACGTGCTGCGCGCCGTCACCAACAAGATGAAGGACGTGCAGACCGCGGGCGGCCAGTCGCACGCGGTGGCCATCGGCAACAAGGGCTTCAACTTCCTCAACCGCGTGGGCGTGCCGGTGGTCAGCCACGTGGTGCAGCTGGGCGACGCGCCGATGCTGGAAAAGCTGATCGGCCCGGTCAAGGTGATGCTCGACGCCTTCGTCGAAGGCAAGCTCGACGCCGTGTACCTGTGCTACACGAAGTTCATCAACACGATGAAGCAGGAGCCGATGGTCGAGCAGCTGCTGCCGCTGTCGGCCGAACGCCTGCAGCAGACCGCCGCCGAGGCCGCGCAGTACGGCTGGGACTACCTCTACGAGCCCGACGCGCCGACCGTCATCGACGAGCTGCTCAAGCGCTACATCGAGGCGCTGGTCTACCAGGCCGTGGCCGAGAACATGGCCAGCGAACAGAGCGCACGCATGGTGGCGATGAAGGCGGCCACCGAGAACGCGGGCAACCTGATCGCCGAGCTGAAGCTGGTCTACAACAAGACCCGCCAGGCCGCCATCACGACCGAGCTGAGTGAAATCGTCGGCGGCGCGGCCGCCATCAGCGGCTGATCGACGCCGCGCACCCGAATACTGTTTGAAGGATTGAAGACATGGCTAACGTACAAGCCCAGGGCAAGATCGTCCAGTGCATCGGCGCCGTGGTGGACGTGGAGTTCCCGCGCAACGAGATGCCCCGCGTGTATGACGCGCTCAAGCTCGAAGGCTCGCCGCTGACGCTGGAAGTGCAGCAGCAGCTCGGCGACGGCATCGTGCGCACCATCGCGCTGGGCTCGTCGGAAGGCCTGCGCCGCGGGCTGATGGTCACCAACACCGGCGCCGCCATCACCGTGCCGGTGGGCAAGGCGACGCTCGGCCGCATCATGGACGTGCTGGGCAACCCGATCGACGAGCGCGGCCCGGTCGACCACTCGCAGACGATGCCCATCCACCGCAAGGCCCCGGCCTACGACGAGCTGAGCCCGTCGCAAGAGCTGCTGGAAACCGGCATCAAGGTGATCGACCTGATCTGCCCGTTCGCCAAGGGCGGCAAGGTGGGCCTGTTCGGCGGCGCCGGCGTCGGCAAGACCGTCAACATGATGGAGTTGATCAACAACATCGCCAAGGCGCACTCGGGCCTGTCGGTGTTCGCCGGCGTGGGCGAACGCACCCGCGAGGGCAACGACTTCTATCACGAGATGTCCGACTCCAAGGTCGTCGTGCAGGAGAACCTGGGCGAGTCGAAGGTGGCGATGGTCTACGGCCAGATGAACGAGCCGCCGGGCAACCGCCTGCGCGTGGCGCTGACGGGGCTGACCATGGCCGAAGCCTTCCGCGACGAAGGCCGCGACGTGCTGTTCTTCGTCGACAACATCTACCGCTACACGCTGGCCGGCACCGAAGTGTCGGCGCTGCTGGGCCGCATGCCGTCGGCGGTGGGCTACCAGCCGACGCTGGCCGAAGAAATGGGCCGCCTGCAGGAGCGCATCACCTCGACCAAGGTCGGCTCGATCACCTCGATCCAGGCCGTCTACGTGCCTGCGGACGACCTGACCGACCCCTCGCCCGCGACCACCTTCGCCCACCTGGACGCCACCGTCGTGCTGTCGCGCGACATTGCCGCTTTGGGCATCTACCCGGCGGTGGACCCGCTGGACAGCACCTCGCGCCAAGTGGACCCCAACGTCGTCGGCGAAGAGCACTACAGCACCACGCGCGCCGTGCAGGGCACGCTGCAGCGCTACAAGGAGCTGCGCGACATCATCGCCATCCTGGGCATGGACGAGCTGAGCCCCGAGGACAAGCTGGCCGTGGCGCGCGCGCGCAAGATCCAGCGCTTCCTGAGCCAGCCTTTCCACGTGGCCGAGGTCTTCACCGGCAGCCCGGGCAAGTACGTGCCGCTGAAGGAGACGATCCGCGGCTTCAAGATGATCGTCAACGGCGAGTGCGACCACCTGCCCGAGCAGGCGTTCTACATGGTCGGCACGATCGACGACGCCTTCGAGAAGGCCAAGAAGATCAACTGATGGCCCCCCCCCGAAGCGCCTTCGGCGCCTCCCCCCCAGGGGGGCGCCGCCGCTGGACCGGCAAAGCCGGATCCATGGCGGCCGCTTGGTTAGGTACGGTGCGTGCCGGCAACGGCGTGCTGGAGTTCTGACATGGCAACCATTCACGTCGACGTCGTCAGCGCTGAAGAAAGCATCTTCAGCGGCGAGGCCAAGTTCGTTGCGCTTCCCGGCGAGAACGGCGAACTGGGCATCCTGCCGCGGCACACGCCGCTGATCACGCGCATCAAGCCCGGCGCGGTGCGCATCCAGCGCGCCGACAACAACGAGGAAGAGTTCGTCTTCGTCGCCGGCGGCATCCTGGAAGTGCAGCCGGGCACGGTCACCGTGCTGGCCGACACCGCGATCCGCGGTCACGACCTCGACGAGGCCAAGGCCAACGAGGCCAAGAAGCTGGCCGAGGAAGCGATGCGCAACGCCAAGAGCGAGGTCGACCTGGCCCGCGCGCAGAGCGAATTCGCGATGATGGCCGCGCAGATCGCGGCCATCTCCAAGCTGCGCAAGAAGTAGGCGCCGGCGGCGGCGGTCGGCGCCATGGGCAAGCAGCGTGCGGAAGCGAAAGCGGCGCGGCCGCTCTTGTCCAAGCACGAGTACCTCGAACGCCTGCAGCCGCTGCAGCTCGAACTCAACGAGCTGGCGCGCTGGCTGCAGCACACCGGCCAGCGCCTGCTGGTCATCGTCGAAGGGCGCGACACGGCCGGCAAGGGCGGCGTGATCGGCGCCATCAGCGCCGACCTCAACCCGCGCCAGTGCCGCATCGTCGCGCTGCCCGCGCCCACCGAGCGCGAGCGCACGCAGTGGGTGTTCCAGCGCTGGGTGCCGCACCTGCCGGCGGCCGGCGAGCTGGTGCTGTTCGACCGCAGCTGGTACAACCGCGCCGGCGTCGAACCGGTGATGGGCTTCTGCACCCCCGCGCAGACCGAAGCCTTCCTGCAGCAGGCGCCGCGCTTCGAGCGGCTGCTGGTCGACGACGGCATCCTGCTCGCCAAGTACTGGCTCACGGTCGACCAGGCGCAGCAGGAAGAGCGCTTCGCCGAGCGCCTGGCCGATCCCCTCAAACGTTGGAAGCTGTCGCCCGTCGATGTGGCAGCGCGCGCGAAGTACGCCGCCTACTCGAAGGCGCGCGACCGCATGCTCGAAGCCACGCACACCAAGCACGCGCCGTGGACGCTGGTCGACTTCAACGACCAGCGGCGCGGCCGGCTGCACCTGATCCGCAACCTGCTCGACCGCATCCCCGACCGCCAGGTGCCGGAAGCGTTGATCGAGTTCCCGCCGCTGGCGACCGCGCCGCTGCGCGACAAGCCCGCCAAGCCGTTCAAGGCGATCTGAAGCGGCCTGATGCCGAAACGGGGCCGAACTGGGCCGATCAGCCGCGCAGCGGCTCGTCGGGCAACTCGTTCGGGTTGACCTGGCCCGGGGCCAGCGCGAAATGCTGGCGCAGCAAGGCGTCGACGGCGTCCACCGCCTCGGCCAGGCCCGCTTCGAAGCGGCGCTGGCGGAAGGCTTCGCGCATGCACGCGATCAGCGCGTCCCACTGGCCCGGCGCCACGTAGCGCGCCACCGCGCGGTCGGCGACGATCTCGATCGCATGCTCGGCCAGCAGCAGGTAGATCAGCACGCCGTTGTTGTGCTCGGTGTCCCACACGCGCAGCTTGCCGAACAGCGTGATCGCGCGCTCGCGCGCCGACAGCCCGCGCCGCAGGTACGACAGCGGCAGCCCGGCCTCGACGACGACGCGGATCTCGCCGCCGTGCCCCGACTCGCTGGCGCGCACGCGCGCGGCCAGGCGCGCCAGCGCGGCGTCGTCCAGCGCGCGGCGGGCATCGGTCTCGTCGTGCCAGCGGTGCTTGAGCAGGCGCAGCCATCGTTTCATCGCCAGCGCCTCCCGCTACCAGTCGCCGGAGGCGCCGCCGCCCCCGAAATCGCCGCCGCCGCCCGACGAGAAGCCGCCGCCACCACCGCCACCGAAACCACCACCGCCGAAACCGCCGCCCCCGAAACCGCCGCCGCCGATCCACGGCCCGCCGCGGCCGCGGCCGCCCAGTGTCGGCCGCAGCGCCGAGCCGATGCCCAGCAGCCCGACGATCACCAGCGCCGCGACGCCGGCGCCCAGCGCCAGCGCGATGCTGGCGGTGAACCACCAGGCCAGGCCGCCGGCCGCGCCCGAGGTCAGCAGCGAGCCGAAGCGGCGGCCGAACACCCGCGTCAGCAGCGTGCCGACGATGGGCACGACGATGAAGAAGAACAGCCCCAGCTGGTCGATGCCCACCCCGCCGCCGCCCGTGTCGCCGCGGCGCTGCGGCGGCGGCGGCGCCGGCAGCCCTTCGCCGTTGATGCGGGCGATCAGCGCGTCCACCGCGCGGTTCAGGCCGCCGGCATAGTCGTCGGCGCGGAACGCGGGCTTGATCTGCTGGTCGATGATCTGCCGCGCCGCGAGGTCGGGGATCGCGCCTTCCAGCGCCTTGGCCACCTCGATGCGCACCTTGCGCTCGTCCTTGGCGACCAGCAGCACCACGCCGTCGCCTACCGCGCGGCGGCCGATCTTCCACTGGTCGGCCACGCGCTGCGCGTAGGAGGCGATGTCCTCGGGCGCCGTCGTCGCCACCAGCAGCACGACGATCTGCGGACCCGACTTCGCCTCGAAGTCGGCCAGCTTGGTCTCCAGCGCCGCGCGCTGCGCGGTCGAGAGCGTGCCGGTCTGGTCGATCACGCGCGCGCTCAGCGCCGGCACCGGCTGCTCGGGCTGCGCCCAGGCCCCCAGGGCCAGCGCAGCCAGCAGCAGCGCGGCGACCAGCGCGCGCCAGGGCTTCATCGGCGGCTTACCGCGAAGCCGCCGCCGCCGGTGCGGCCGGCTTGTCGAAGTTGACCGACGGCGGCGCCGAGATCTGCGCTTCGTTGGCCACCGTGAAGCTGGCCTTCACCGGGTACTTGAAGATCATCGCCGTCAGGTTGGTCGGGAAGCTGCGCGTCAGCACGTTGTAGTCGGCCACCGCCTTGATGTAGCGGTTGCGCGCCACGGTGATGCGGTTCTCGGTGCCTTCGAGCTGCACGCGCAGGTCCTGGAAAGCCTGGTTGGCCTTCAGGTTGGGGTAGTTCTCGGTCACCACCAGCAGGCGGCTCAGCGCGCTGGACAGCTCGCCCTGCGCCTGCTGGAACTTGTTGAAGGCCTCGGGGTTGTTGACGAGTTCGGGCGTCGCCTGGATCGAGGTCGCCTTGGCGCGCGCCTCGATCACCTTGGTCAGCGTCTCCTGCTCGAAGTTGGCCTCGCCCTTGACGGTGGCCACCAGGTTGGGCACCAGGTCGGCGCGGCGCTGGTACTGGTTGAGCACTTCGCTCCACGCCGCCTTCACCTGCTCATCCAGGCGCTGGAAGTCGTTGTAGCCGCAGCCGCTGAGCAACAGGGCCGGCAACAGGGCCAGGGCGGCCAGCCAGGAACGGGACAAGCGCATTTCGGAACCTCCTTGGAAACGGCGCATGCTAGCCGTTGCGGCTGACATGGGGCGCGACGCGGTGCGTTCAAGGGCGGTGGCCCGATGGGCGTCGCCGATAATCCCGCCCATGCCTGCAGCCCTTCGCAACGACACGTTCCTGCGCGCCTGCCTGCGCCAGCCCACGTCGTACACCCCGCTGTGGCTGATGCGCCAGGCCGGCCGCTACCTGCCCGAGTACCGCGCCACGCGCGCGCGTGCCGGCAGCTTCATGGGGCTGGCCACCGACCCCGGCTATGCCACCGAGGTCACGCTGCAGCCGCTGGAGCGCTATGCGCTCGACGCCGCCATCCTGTTCAGCGACATCCTCACCGTGCCCGACGCGATGGGCCTGGGCCTGAGCTTCGCCGAAGGCGAGGGCCCGCGCTTCGCGCATCCGCTGCGCGACGAGGCCGCGGTGGCCGCGCTGCAGGTGCCTGACATGCAACGGCTGCGTTATGTCTTCGACGCCGTGACCTCGATCCGCCGCGCGCTCGACGGCCGCGTGCCGCTGATCGGCTTCTCCGGCAGCCCGTGGACGCTGGCCTGCTACATGGTGGAAGGCGCCGGTTCCGACGACTACCGCCTCGTCAAGAGCATGCTCTACGCGCGGCCCGACCTGCTGCACCGCATCCTCGACATCAACGCCCAGGCCGTGGCGGCCTACCTCAATGCGCAGATCGACGCCGGCGCGCAGGCGGTGATGGTGTTCGACAGCTGGGGCGGCGTGCTGGCCGACGGCGCCTTCCAGCGCTTCAGCCTGGCCTACACGCGCCGCGTGGTGGCCGCGCTGCAGCGCGAGAAGGAGGGCCAGCGCATCCCGGTGATCGTCTTCACCAAGGGCGGCGGGCCGTGGCTGGACGAGATCGCCGGCGGCGGCGCCGATGTCGTCGGCCTCGACTGGACCATGGGCCTCGGCCGCGCGCGCGCCGCGGTCGGCAGCCGCGTGGCGCTGCAGGGCAACCTCGACCCCAACGTGCTGTTCGCGCCGCCCGAGGCGGTGGCGCGCGAGGCGGTGGCCGTGCTGGACGCCTTCGGACCGCCGCAGCGCGCCGACGGCACCTGGGACGGCCACGTCTTCAACCTCGGCCACGGCATCAGCCAGCACACGCCGCCCGAACACGTGGCGGCGCTGGTCGAGGCGGTGCACGCGCATTCGCGACGGCAGCGGGCGGGCGTTCAAGTCGATCCGGCTTTGCCGGGCAACTTGATCCCCTCGCGGGACGGGCCGGGCGCCGCCCGGTCCTAGGGGCCTGCGTAAGTGAGCGCTTCGCCCGCCGGAGGCTGCCGGCGGCCGTGATTTCCGGCCCGCCGGGCTCGACTTATCCCCAGTTGGCGGGCCTGCCGGCAAGCGTCCCGTCAGCGCCATCCGGGTAAGTCCTTATTTCGAGCTAAGTCCTTGATTTTTCATCGAAGCAAGGTCTGCCACCAAATCGGGCAATCCAGCGCCGGCGCCGCAGAATCAAGAACTTGGCGCGCCTGGACGCACCTTGCCCACAAAGTTATCCACATTGTCCGTGGACAGTTGCAAAAGGTCAGCCGAATCATGAGCTTAGGGCCGAACGCTCATGCGGTTCCGAAGTTTCGCGCGCAACTGCGACATCGGGCGGCGGCTTCGCGATGCTGAGCCTGCCGGTCGCCGTGGACACGCCGCAACACGCGGCGATCGGCGCTTTGCTGGACTACACATGTGAGCACCCGCTGCCGCCGGGAACCTTGGTGCGCGTGCCACTTGGCAAGCGCGAGGTGCCCGGCATCGTGTGGAACCGGGCCGGCGGCCAGCGCGCCGAAGCGGCCCAGTTGCGGCCGCTGGCCGAGGTGCTGGAAGGCCTGCCGCCGCTGGCGCCGGCTTGGCTGGCGCTGCTGGACTTCGCCGCCGGCTACTACCAGCGCCAGGTGGGCGAGCTGGCGCTGTCGGTGCTGCCGCCCGAGCTGCGCAGGACCGACGACAGCCAGCTCGGCCGCCGGCTGACGCGGCTGCTGCGCGAAGCGCCGGCGGCCGCGGTTGCAGCACCGCCTGCCGCCGCCATGCCCGAGCTCAGCGCCGGCCAGGCCGCCGCGCTGGCGGCGCTGGCGGGGCTGCCCGCCGGCACCGCGCTGCTGCACGGCGTCACCGGCAGCGGCAAGACAGAGGTCTATCTGCGCGCGGCCGAACAGGCGCTGGCCGCCGGGCGCCAGGTGCTGGTGTTGGTGCCCGAGATCAACCTCACGCCGCAGCTCGAAGCGCGCTTCGCGGCGCGCTTCCCGGGCCGCACGCTGGTCAGCCTGCACAGCGCGCTGACGCCGGCGCAGCGCATCAACCACTGGCTGCTGGCCCACCTGGGCCGCGCCGACCTCGTGCTGGGCACGCGGCTGGCGGTGTTCGCGTCGCTGCCGCGGCTGGGGCTGATCGTCGTCGACGAAGAGCACGACCCCAGCTTCAAGCAGCAGGAAGGCGCGCGCTACTCGGCGCGCGACCTCGCCGTCTACCGCGGCCACCTGGAGAAGCTGCCGGTGCTGCTGGGCTCGGCCACGCCGTCGCTGGAAAGCTGGCAGCGCGCGCTGGACGGCCGCTACCGGCGCCTGGGCCTGGCGCAGCGCATCGGCGACGGCGCCATGCCGCGCGTGCGGCTGCTCGACACCGCTCGACTCGTGCGCCAGCGCGGCGTGCTGCCGGCGCTGGCACCGCCGCTGCTGGACGCGGTGCAGCAGCGCATCGCGCGCGGCGAGCAAAGCCTGCTGCTGCTCAACCGCCGCGGCTACGCGCCGGTGCTGTTCTGCCACGACTGCCAGTGGAAAAGCGGCTGCCCGCACTGCAGCGCCTGGCGCGTGTTCCACAAGGCCGACCGCTCGCTGCGCTGCCACCACTGCGGCCTGTCGGAGCCGGTGCCGCGCGCCTGCCCCGACTGCGGCAACCTCGACATCGCGCCGCTGGGCCGCGGCACCGAAAAGCTCGAAGAGCAGCTCGGCGCGCTGCTGCCCGGCGCGCGCATCGCGCGCATCGACGCCGACAGCACCCGCCACAAGGGCGCGCTGGAAAGCAGCCTGCACGCGGTGCACGAAGGCGAGGTCGACGTGCTGGTGGGCACGCAGATGGTGGCCAAGGGCCACGACTTCCGCCGCATGACGCTGGTGGCGGCGATCAACCCCGACGGCGCGCTGTTCAGCAGCGACTTCCGCGCCGCCGAGCGGCTGTTCGCGCTGCTGATGCAGGCGGCCGGCCGCGCCGGCCGCGACGCCGCGCAGGCCGCGCGCAGCGAGATGTGGATCCAGACCGCCAGCCCCGCGCACCCGCTGTACCAGGCGCTGGTCCAGCACGACTTCGAGGCCTTCGCCAACAGCCAGCTCGACGAACGCCGGCGCGCCGGGCTGCCGCCGTTCTCCAGCCTGGCGCTGCTGCGCGCCGAGGCGCGCGAAGGCGCCGTGGCCACCGCCTTCCTGCAAGCCGCCGCCGAGGCCGGCGCCGGCCTGGCCGAGGCGCCGGCCGTCACCCTGTACCCGCCGGTGCCGCCGGCCGTGCCGCGCGTGGCCGGCATCGAGCGCATGCAGATGCTGGTGGAATCCGCCTCGCGCCCGGCGCTGCAGCGCTTTCTGACGGCCTGGCTGCCGGCGCTGCACGGTCTCAGGCCACGCCATAAAGGCCTGGCGCGCTGGGCCGTCGACGTCGATCCCTTGGTGATCTGACGCAGCTCAGTGCGGCCGCACGCCGGCCAGCCAGGCAATCGCCGTGAAGCTGAGGAACGCCGCCACCGTCGAGCTCATGATGATGCGCGCCACGCGGCCGGTGTCGGCGCCATAGCGTTCGGCCAGGATCGCCACGTTGCTGGCGCTGGGCAGCGCGGCCACCAGCACGATGACCAGCAGCGCGAAGTCCGACAGCGGCAAGCCCAGCGCCTGCGCCGCCAGCCCCAGCAGCCACAGCAGCAGCGGGTGCAGCAGCAGCTTGATCGCCGCCACCGGCAGGTAGCGCCCCGGCGGCGTGCGGCCGTGCGCGTGCTGGCCGGCGCGCCACAGCACGGCGCCGATCGTGAACAGCGCCACCGGGCTGGCGGCGTCGGCCAGCATGCGCACCACGCCATCGACCGGGCCGACCAGCCGCCAGCCGAGCGCCGAGAACGCGGCGCCGAGCACGATCGCCCACGGCATGGGGTTGCGCGCCACGCCGCCCAGGATGCGCCGCGCCGAGCGCCACCAGCCGTGGCCCTGGCCGGCCACCCCTTGCGCTTCGGCCAGCGCCAGGCAGGCGGTGCTGGTGACGACCAGATCGGCCGTCAACACGCAGATCGTCGGCCCTGCGGCCGCCGGCCCCAGCAACGCCACCAGCAGCGGCACGCCCATGAACCCGGTGTTGGGGAAGGCGGCCACCAGCGCGCCGAACGCCGCGTCGCGCAGCGGCAGCGTGGCCGATCGCGTGAGCACCACCGTCAACGCCACCACCAGCGCCGCGCACACCAGGTACACCGCCAGCAGCGTCGGGTTGAGCGTCTGGAGCACCGGCGTGGTGGCGCCGAAGCGGAACAGCATGCACGGCAGCGCGAAGTAGAGGACGAAGCCGTTCAACCCCGGAATCGCCGACTCCGGCAGCACCCGTTGGCGCGCCGCCAGCCAGCCGCACAGCACCAGCGCGAAGAAGGGGGCGGTGACGGCGAAGATCGAGGTCATGGCGTCAAGGCCGTGCCAGCCGCGCGCGGCAGGCCTCGACGGCTGCCGCCATCCGCCGCACCGTGGCGCGCCGGATCGGCACCGCCGCGGCGCGGCCGGCGAAGTCCGCGGCCTGCGCCAGCAGGCGGTCGATCGTGGCCGCGGCCGCTTTCGCCGGCACGCCGCCTTCCGCGGCCAGGCGCAGCAGATGGTCGCGTTCCACCGCGCCGGCCTCGCCGCAAACGTCCATGTGGTGCTGGCCGCCCGGGCCTTCGCTGAAGCCCAGGTCGAAGGCCGGCGCCAGCCGCCAGCGGCGGTCTTGCCCCAGGCGCCAGGCGATGTTCTTCGGGTGGTCGTCGCGGTTGTGGAACAGCACGTTGAAGACCACTCGCGCATAGGCCTTGGCCACTTCGCGCTCGTCTCGCGTCAGCAGCCGGGTGGCGCGCAACAAGGCGGTGTAGTCGGTGCTGCCGGGCAGGCGGAAGTCCACCTGCAGCAAGCCGGCCAGGCTGAGCACCGGCACGCGCAGGCCGCGTTCGCGGTCGAAGCGCGGCACGCCGAAGGCGGCCAGCCGGGGCGACAGCTCGAAGCGCCGGCTGGCCGGCATCTCCAGCGCGCAGTCGCGGGCCAGTTCAGCGTAGAGCTGCTCGATCGCGCAGACCTCTGGGTGCTCGCCCTGCGCCGGGAACTTGACCAACCAGGGCTCGCCCGTGGCATCGCTGCGCGTGCTGACCTGGGCCGTCGCGGCGTCGTACTGCACCAGCGCCTTGGGCCGCGCGCCCTGCGGCGAGCCGCCGGTCATGGCCAGCTCGCGCAGCGCGGCGCCGGCCTCGCCGGCCAAGAAGCGCTCGCTCTCGCGGGCCAGGGCCGGCAGGTTCCAGTCGGGCTCCGCGCCGTCGGGTTCCTCGGCCGGTACGAAGCGCAGGGCACCGATCGCACGGTCGCCGATGAAGGCCAGGCGGTCCAGTGGCCCGGGGTGGCGCAGGCCGCGCCGGCGGAACAGCCGGTCCATCAGCAACAGGCCCCAGCCGTCGGGCAGGCTGTCGGCGACGAGCCCCGGCAGGCGCTGCAAGTGCGCCGGAAAGCCGCCGTAGGCCGGGGCGCGCAGCTTCAGGTGCAGCGGCGACAGTTCCAGCCCTTGCGCCAGCGCTTCGGGCGCGTACTCGAACAGCAGCGTGCTGCCGTCGTCGGCCAGCCGGCCGAGCGGCCAGTCCTCGCCCCAGCCGCAATAGTGGACGGCCAGCGTTTTCAGGCGCGGCTCCGGCGCGGCGCGCGCTGCCGCCGGCCGGCGGCCTCGGCTTGCGCCATCTGCGCGATGGACTGGCGGCGCAGTACGAACAGCGGCTCCAGCTCGCCCACCAGCCCGAGGGCCTGCACCGCGCGCACCAGCGTTTCCAGCGACGACTGGCCGCTGCGCTCCAGCTGCCGCAAAGCACCCAGCGACAGGCCGGCCATCTGCGCCAGCTCGCGCTGCGGCAGCCCTTGCGCCAGTCGCTGGGCGCGCAGGCGCTCGCCCAGGGCGCTGAGGACTTGGTCGGCCGGTGCCAGTAGAAGTGACATGAAAATGATCTTTATCGTTCGAAACATAGATCAAGTGTCACTTTGATGGTTGTTGTGACCGCGCCGTTGGCGGCGACGGCTGCCGCGTCAGGCCCGCTGCGGCCCCGGCCGCGCGGCGTCGACGACGAAGCGCGCCGCCACTTGCACCGCGCTGGCCGGGTCCAGCGGCTGCTCCACCGCCAGCACGCTGGCCTTCAGCTCGCGCGGGCCGATCTCGAAGGCCATGTAGCCGCGCTGGTCGGCGTGGGCGTAGTGCAGGTGCGGGTTGAGCGCCAGCGCGGCTTCCACGCGGCGCTGGTCGCCGCCGCGGCTGGAGATCGAGGTGCCGCAGAACTCGCTGGCGACGATGGGCGACTTGGCGTCGTCGAAGTCGGCCTTCAGGTCGGCGACGAAGTGCGCGTGCACGTCGCCGCCCAGCGCCACCACGCCGGGCACGCGGCGCGCCGCCACCGGGGCCAGCAGGCGCTGGCGGGCGGCGGCGTAGCCGTCCCAGCCGTCGGTCCAGTAGCGGCCTTCGGGTCGACTCGTGTAACGAGCCATCAGCGTCTGCTGGGCCAGCAGGTTCCAGGGCCTCTCCAGGCTCCAGCCGTCGGCCAGCCACTGTTCCTGCTCGCGGCCCAGCAGCGTGCGCGCGGGGTCGGCGAGCGCCGGGCAGTCGCGCAGCAGCACGGCGTTGGAGCCGCTGGTGTGCGGCGGCGCCGGGCAGGCCTGCGGGTCGCGGTACTGGCGGTCATCCAGCAGGTGGATGCGCGCCAGGCGGCCCCAGTCCAGGCGGCCGTAGATGCGCATGTCCATGCCGCGCGGGCGCTGCGCCTTGGCGAAGGGCTGGTGCTCCCAGTAGGCCTGGTAGGCGGCGGCGCGCAAGGCGGCCATGTCCAGGCCGCGCGGCGTGGTGGCCATGCTGCCGGCGTAGTCGTTCTCGACCTCGTGGTCGTCCCACACCAGCAGCCAGGGGCAGGCGGCGTGGGCGTCCTGCAACGCGGGGTCGCTCTTGTACTGCGCGTAGCGGGCGCGGTAGTCGTCCAGGCTGCGCAGGCGGCCGCCGTCGTGGCGGCGCGGGGCGTCGGCCGGCGAGGCCGATTCGTAGATGTAGTCGCCGAGGAAGGCCATGCAGTCCAGCGACGCGGCCGCCGCGTGGCGCCAGGCGGCGTAGTGGCCCTGGTCCCAGCGCTGGCAGCTCGCGATGGCCAGGCGCAGCGTGGCCGCCGCGTCGGGCGCCGGCGCGGTGCGCGTGCGGCCGCTGCGGCTTTGCTGGCCGAGCGCGCGGAAGCGATAGAAGTACCAGCGGTCGGATGCCAGGCCCGCCGGCTCGGCATGCACGCTGTGCGCCCAGGCGGCTTCAGCCTCTTCGCGGCCGCGGGCGACGATGCGCGTGAACGCTTCGTCGTCGGCCAGTTCCCAGTCCACCGGCACGCGCGGCGGCAACTCGGCGCCGGTCAGGCGCGTCCACAGCACCATGCCGTCGGCGCGCGGCTGGCCGCTGGCGACGCCGAGCGCAAAACGCGGTATCTCGGCGGCACGGGCGTGGCGGACGAAGGCGGGGGCGGCCAGCAGCAGCGAGGCGCGCTGCAGCAGTTGGCGGCGGGTGGTGTGCGGCATGCGCAAGTCCATGCGGAGGAGGGGGCGGCCGCTTGCGGGCTCAGGCGACCCAGTAGCGGGCCAGCAGCAGCTCGGCCGTGCTGTAGGCGCTGAAGGCGATGAAGACGACTTGCGCGACGACGAGCGCGCCGCGGTGCAGCCGGCCGCTGGCCTCGGCCGACGGCGCCAGCGCCAGGCAGGCCATCAGCACCGGCGCCCAGAAGTAGCGGCCCTGCACGCCGTCGATGAAGCGCGCCGGATGCGGATTCCACGCCACCAGCAGCGCCACGAAGATCAGCAGCACGCTGGCGGCGCTGCAGGCCAGCAGCAGCAGCCGCCAGCCGATCTCCGGGCGGCGCCAGCGCCAGAAGGGCCCGATGGAGGCGGCCGCCAGCAGCAGGAGCCCACCGCCGAGCCAGGCGCGCTGCTCCAGGTCGAAGGCGGCGTCGAGCCAGCCGAGCCGGCCGATGAAGGTTTCGACGTAGGCGTGCCAGTAGGCCGCCACGGTGTCGGAAATGACCGCCGGCAACGCCGCCGGGTTCGTCAGGTAGTAAAGCAGCACGGTGCGCGGCGGCGCGCCGACCACCACGCGGGTGTCCACGGTGGAATGCAGGGCCCAGGCGGTCCAGGCCAGCCCCGCCGCGCCGACCGCCAGGCCTGCCCACAACACCGCGCGGCGCCCCGTCATCCGCCACAGCGCCGCGAACAGCAGCAGCAGCGGAAACAGGTGGACGCGGCAGGTGATGACGATGAACACCGCCACGCTGAACGCGACCAGCACGCCCGGCCTCGTCGCGGCGCGGGCGCGGGCGGCGTGCAGGTAGCAGGCCAGCGCCAGCAGCGTCAGCGCATAGGTCACCGCGTCGAGCGTGGCCGACGACAGCTGGAACAGCGTCATCGGCAGCGCGAGCAGGCCGATGACGACCGGCGGCATCGGAAACAGCCGCATCGCCAGGCCGGCGAGTGCCAGCACCGTCAACAGCGACAGCAGCCGCGCGGCGCGGTACGAGACGTCGATCGACAGCCCGGCGTGGCGGCCGACGGCCAGCGCCACCGCCTGCGGCAGATAGGCCAGCGGCAGGTAGTAGCCGGTGCCGGGCGCCGTGTCGAAGCGCTTTTCACCGCTCCATTGCATCGCGCGCGTGCGTTCCAGCAGCGCCGGCGTGACCTTCTGCTGCGGCTTGAAGGGCAGCGCCCAGTAGGCGTCCAGGTACGCCAGCAGCCCGGTATCGACCGCGCCGCCCGAGGCGCTGCCGCCGGGCGGCGTCTGCAGCAGCAGGTGCCCGCGCGACAGCACGTAGGCGCGCTTGAGGTGGTCGAGTTCGTCGGGCGACTGCAGCGGCGGCACCAGCGCCGACAGCAGCAGGCTGGCCAGCACGATCAGCAGCAGCAGCCACCGCGATGCCGCCGCCGCGCCCGCAGAGGCTTGCGACACCCGGCGCTACCCCCGCGTGGCCAGCACGACGCCGACCAGGATGAAGGCGACCCCCAGCAGGTACTGCGGGCCGAAGCGCTCACCGAACACGAAGTGGCTGGCCAGCGGCACCAGCGCGAAGCCCAGCGCCATCAATGGGTACAGGCGCCCGAGCGGCGCATGCTGCAGCACCCAGACCCAGGCGACGGTCGACACGCCGTAGACGGCGATGGCCGCGACCATCGGCAGCAGCGTTGCCGACGACCACACGGTGCCGGCCGCCGCCAGGCCGATGGCCGCCTGCTTGAACAGCACCTGGCCGGCCGCCAGCCCGAGCACGCAGCCCAGTGCCAGGAGGTAGACGCTCAGCACGGCCGCTCGGCGCCCAGCACCACGTTGTAGGCGAAGAACAGGTTCAGGTCGACCGACGGAATCGGCGTCGGCCACCAGGCCTGCGTGGCGCCCGGGAAGTAGTGGCGCAGCAGCGCGATCAGGTTGACGCACGAGTTCACGTGCTCGCGCGCCATCACGTAGTCGTAGGCGATGCCCTGGGCCAGCGCGTTCTTGCGCGGCCCCAGGTGGCGGCCGAGCCGCCAGGCCATGCCCGGGTCGGTGGGGATGACGACCGAGAGCACGCCGCCGTCGCGCACGACGCGGGCCCATTCCTTCAGCGCCAGGTGCGGCTGGTAGATGTGCTCCAGCACGTGCGAGGCGATCAGCCGGTCCACCGAGCGGTCTTCGAAGGCCAGCTCGGCGCCGGACTGGCGCTCGTACGAGACCGCCGGCCGCTGCTGGAACTTGCGCTGCGCCACCGCCAGCGTGGCGGCGTCGTGGTCGGTCAGCACATAACGGTCGAACGAGTGCCTCACGAACGGCAGGTGCTCGCCGGTGCCGGCGCCGACCTCGACCACGGTGCCGAAGTGCCGCTGCGGCCCGAACGGCCGCTCGACGAGCTGGTGGCTCGCCCGCATCACCCGGCCCTGCAGCGACTGCGTGTAGTTCGCCTCGTCGTAGACCTCGGCAAAGCGCCGCCGGTAGTCGACCCAGGCCGCGTCTTCCTCGAAGCGCTTCATCCTGCTTCCTTCGCGGCGGTGGGGCGGTGCCGGCGCTGGAACGGCCGGCTGGGGGTCGAGGCGATGTCGTAGTTCAGAAAGGCCAGCAGCGATTGCACGCCGATCAGGATGGGCAGCGCCGACAGCATCACCGTGCCCGCCGAGGCCACGCCGATGGCGCTGTGGCGCAGCCACTGGTAGGCGCCGAAGCCGATGCCGAAGGCGAGCAGCACGATGCCCAGCGGCAGCTCGATCGAGGCGATCGACAGGTCGCGCAGGTAGTAGTTGTAGAAGATGCGCTTGACCGTGTTGCGCGCGTGCTTGGCCAGGAATTCGGGCAGCACGCGGCGGATCTTCAGGTTGCTGACCTCGTCGGCGTAGCGCGCTTCCATCGGCACGTCGACGACCACGGCGCGCAAGGTGTTCAGCCGGAACAGCATGTCGGTCTCGAAGAAGTACCGCTGGCTGATCTTGTCGAACGGCAGGTAGCCGGCCACGTCGCGATGAATGGCCGTGTAGCCGTTGGTCGGGTCGAACAACTGCCAGTAGCCCGAGGAAAACTTGGTCATGAACGACAGCGCGGCGTTGCCGATCAGGCGCGCCCGCGGCATGCGCTCGACCGCTTCCAGATTGAAAAAACGGTTGCCTTTGGTGTAGTCGGCATGGCCGTCCAGAATGGGCTGCACGAACGCCGGCAACAGCTGCGGGTTCATCTGGCCATCGCCGTCGAGCTTGACGATGATGTCGTAGCCCTCGTCGATGGCGGCGCGGTACCCGGTCATCACCGCGCCGCCGACGCCCTGGTTCTGCGCGTGGCGCAGCACGCGGACCCTGGCATCGCGGCATGACTGCTCGACGAAGTCGCCCGAGGCCTCCGGGCAGGCGTCGTCGACGACGAAGATGCGCTCGACTTCAGGGCCGATGTCGCCCAGCACCGACAGCACATGGGCCCTGACCCGGTAGCTGGGGATGACGACGGCGACACGCATGCATGGAATGGTACTTGCGCGGCACGGCGGTCAAGCCGTTGCCCAGCCCAGCGCCGCCAGCAAGGCCGTGCGGTGGGCGGGGCCATCGAAGCGGGCCAAGGCATCCTGGCGCGCCTGGGCGGCCCTCTCGGCGTAGTGCGGCAGGCTGTCGAGCACCTCCTCGATCCGTGCTTCCCACTGATGGCCGCGCGCCAGGTAGCCGGTGACGCCATGCTCGATGGCGGCCGCGTAGTTGTGCGACGGCGAGGCGACGCTCAGCGTGCCGACGATCGCCGCTTCGAAGTATTTCAGCGGCGACTTGCAGTCGGTGAAGACGCTGGGCGCCAGCGGCATCAGGTTCAGCTCGACGCTGCCCACCAGGCGCTGCAGGTTGATCCAGTCCTGGAAGGGCGCGTGCTGCAGCCGGTCCTTGAACGGTGCCAAATGAGGACCCGGCGCGATGTAGCCGACGGTCAGCAGCCGCAGCTCGGGCCGACGCGACATCAGCGCGGCGATCGCCGGCTCGACCATGCCGTAGTCGTGGTGGTGCGACGGCGAGCCGCTGAAGTAACCCAGCGTGAATTCGCCATTGCGCGCGAAGCCGCTGGCCTGCTTGTCGTGCCAGACGCGTTCGGAGATCGCCCGTTGTTCGCGGTTGAAGAAGTTCGGCACCACGGCCACCGGCCGCTCGGTGCACTCGGCCAGCCGGGCGGCCAGGAAATCGGTGGTGGCGATGGCGCCGTCGCACAGGTCCAGCGTCGCCCGCATGCGGCCCAGGTAGCCGAACCAGAAGTCCCACCAGTGCGCGGCATCGATGTCCTGGTCCAGCGTGTTCATGACCAGGTGCGCGTAGCGGGTGTCGAAGACGAGATCGTCGACGTCGAACAACACCTGCTTGCCGCGCCGGTGGAACGCCGTGATCAGCCGCAGCAGCCGGGATTCGTAGCCCGAGCGGCAGACCACCAGCCGATCGGCGCGCGCGGCGATCTCTTCGGCGGCTTGTTCGAGGTCGGCCCGATGGAACCAGCAGGCCGAGTGTTCCGGCACGCCGGCCTGATCGTCGGCCGCGTCCGCGTCGTCCGCCTCATCCGCGTCGCCGGCGTCGAGCAGCTGCGCCATGTTGTAGCAGCGGTAGCGGAAGGTGCTGGTGTTCGGCTCCTCGTAGTAGTAGGCCACGCGGCGCCGGCCCCGGCTCAGCCGTTCCAGGCGCTGCGCCAGCGGCAGCTGCCAGGGGTCGGCATAGGCTTGCTCGGGCGTCTCGGCCGTGAACATCAGACCCTCGCGACCAGTTGGTCGACGATCGGCTGCAGCGCCGCCGGCCCGTACTCGGCCGCGCCGGTCGGGGGCTCGAAGCCGCGCACCAGGCACAGCAGGTCACCGCGGCGCAGCACGTCGTCGCAGCGCCGGCGGGCCTCGTCGTCGGCCGCGGCCGGGCGGTCGTCCGACTGCAGCAGGCAAACCACGCGCGCAGGCTCGACCGCGGCCAGCGCGGCTGCGGCGTTCCACCAGGCATCGGTGATGAGCAGCTCGCCGTCGATCAGGTCCAGTTCGGCCTTGGCGTCCTGGATCGGCAGGAAGCGAAGTTGCAGTTCGCCCTCCCAGGCTTGGCCGCCGGCCTGCAGCAAGGCTTGCAGCGCGGCCGGTGGCGCCGGCTGGGTGCGCGTGACCAGGCGCAGATCGGCCGCGCAGCGGCGGGCCAGCAGCAGGCCCAGGACGAGCGCGGGGTTGCCGGCATCGGACGGGTTGCCGCTGGCGACGGCATCCAGCACCAGCGTGATGCGCTTGCGTCCGCGCGCCGGCGTGTGGAACACCTGCAGCGCGGTCCACGGTGGCAGGCTTGGGGACGAGGCACCGGCCGGCTCATGACAGACGGGCGCCGCCCCGACCGCGCCCTCGGCCGCGCCTTCAGCCGCGCTCGTAGCCGCACCCTCAGCCGCGCCCTCGGCCGCGTTCTCGTTCGACAGCGGCGGGAGGCCCACCACCGCGTCGCCGAACAAGGCGGTCAGCATGCGCGAGGCCGGCCGCTCCGGCACGTGGGTGGCCACGTCCAGCGCGCCTTGCTGCTGCAACGATTGGCGCAAGGCGTGGTCGGTCAGCAGGCGGCGCAAGCCGGCGTGGCAGGCATCGGCGCTGGTGGTGTCGACGAACAGCGCGTTGCGTTCGTGGACCGCAAAGCTGTCAGTGCCGCCGTTCTCGGGGACGATCACGGCGGCGCCGCAGGCCATGGCCTCCATGGCCGTCAGCCCCATCGCCTGGTACTGCGAGAAGTCGGCGAAGACATCGACTTCGTTGAGCAGCACCGCCATCTGCTGCGGGTTCAGCACGCCGACGTTGGTCCATTCGAAGTCGCCCGGCAAGGCCCTGAACTCCGGCGCCGACGAGGGCACCCCGAACAGGATGATCTCGACCTGCGACCCGAACTCGGCCGCGATGCGGGCCAGCACCTGCATCGTCAGCAGCGGCGCGCGCCGCGGCGTCGACGGCCTGATCATCGCGGTGATGCGCAACGGCGCTTGCGGCCAGGCGGCGCGGCGGCGCGGCCGCGGCACGAACAGGTCGACGTCGAACGAAGGCCCGATCAGGTGGCACTGCCGGCCGGTGCGCTGGCGCACGAGGTCGGCGTTCCAGCGCGTCTTCGTCACGCACACCATCTCCGGGATCGCGGTGTAGGACCGCAGCGCGCCTTCGTAGCCGGCCGAGCCGATGCGGTAGAAGCTGGGCTCGAAGTCCTGCACGTAGTAGCCGAGCACCGCAGCCGGGTCGGCCTGGCGCAGCGGCTCGATCCAGTACACCGAGACGTTGAGCGTGGCGATCACCGCGTCGAAGCCGCGGCACAGGCCGGCCACCGCGCGTTCGTCGGCCGCGTAGTGCAGCGGGAACGGCAGCTGCGCATGGCCGGCTTCGAACGCGGCGCGATTGGCTTCGAAGTTGAGCAGGTGCACATCGACACCCATGCGCTGCATCGCGCGCGCCTCGCACAGCACCACGTTGGTACCGCCGCCCGCGTCCTGCACCGGCAGCACGAAGATGACGCGGCGGCCGGCCCAGCGGCGGCGGCCTTGCACCGTCAACTCGTGCCGCGCGGCGAGCTGCGCCGCGTGGCTGCGGATGCCTTCCATCGTGCGGTCGAAGCGGCAGACGTGAACCCCGGCGTCGATCAGCGGCTGGCCATGCTTGCGCGACAGCGCCTCGTCGGAAGCCTTGACCAGCAGGCGCCGGCGTTCGTTCGAATAACTCTTCGATTGAGCGTGATGGACGTAGACGTCGTCGGCCACCGCCAGGCTGAAGCCGGCCTCGCCGGCGCGCAGGCAGTAGTCGTTCTCCTCGCCGAAGCCCTTGCCGAAGACCTCCTCGTCGAACAGGCCGATGCGTTCGATCAGCGTGCGCTTGATGAGCAGGCAAAAGCCGTTCAGGAAGTTCAGCCGCGGGTACGACTGGCTGGACGTCTGCGCCACCCATTGCGCCATGTCGGCGATGGCCATGCCCGGCGGCAGCGCGTTGTCCGACCAGTCGCCGTTGCGGGCGATCTCGGGGATCGATTGCCACGAGGCCGTGTTGCTCAGCGGGCCGACGATGCCGATCAGCGGGTCCGATCCGGCGCACATCACCAGGCGGTCGAGCCAGTCGCGGCTGACGATGGTGTCGCTGTTGAGCAGCACGAGGCAGGGCGCCGTCGAGCGGCGCATGCCCTGGTTGGCGGCCAGCGTGTAGCCCTGGGCGGCCTCGTTGCGCAGCAGCAGGGCGCCGTGCTGCTGCGCGTAGGCGGCCAGGTAGTCGCGCGTCGGCGCCGCGCTGCCGTCGTCGACGATCACCAGCCCGTAAGGCGCCGGCGTGTGCAGGCGCACCGATTCGAGGCAGCGCTTCACGTCGTCGAGCGCGTTGTGCACGCAGACGATGATGTCCACCGGCTGCTCGTGGACCACCAGCTCGTGGCCCAGCGTGGCCGGCAGCGGCCAGGCCGCCGACGGCGCCGACGGCACCGGCGCCGTCGCCGCTGCCGGCGCGTGGCCGCGCGCGGCCAGGCGGCGGGCCGCACCCAGCACGCCGCCGGGCCCCTGGGTCAGCAGCACGCGGGTGCTCACGCGCAGCAGCCGCAGGCCGCCGCGCAGCACGCCGCCATGCGTGCGCAGGTAGGCGCCGGCGACCTGGCGGGCGCGCCGCGTCCGCCGCAGCAGCGTGCCGGCGCTGCGGTAAGGCGCCATCAGCCGCCAGGAGCGCGACGCCAGCACGGCCTGCAGCTCGGCACGGCTGGCCTGCAGTTGCTCCTGCAGTTGCTCCTGCACCCGCGCCGCATCGCGCTGCGCCTGGCTCAGCTCGTCGTTCAACTGCTGGGCCTGCTGGGCGTGCTGCCGGGACTCTTGCTGCACCTGTTGCAACTGCCGTTGCTGCGCGGCCGTGGCCTGTTGCCAGGCCTCCCGTTCCGCGGCGTGATGCTGCTGCGCGAGATCGATCCTGGCGGCCAGCTCGCTTGCCTGCTGCGCCGCGGCCGAGCGCTCGTCGCCGAGCTGCCGCTGCAGTTGCAGCAGCGCCTGCTGGCCGGCCTCCATCGCCGCTTCCCGGCAGGCGACGACCTGGTGCAGCTCGGCGCCCGACCAGCGCTGGCGCCACTTGTCGAAGTAGCGCGCCATGCCCTGCCGGACCACTTCGGCGGCCGGCCGCGCGCCAAAGCCCGACTGGCCGGCATTGCGGTAACAGCAGGTCGTCCGGTCGACATGCAGGAAGTCGGTGTGGCGCGACAACTGGGTCCAGAAATCCCAGTCTTCGTAGACCGCCAGGCTCTCGTCGACCCGGACGCCCTGCGCCAGCAGGCTGCGCTCGAAAAGCACCGCGTGGATGGGCAGGAAGTTGCGCCCCCACAGCCGATGGCGGTCGAAGGCCTGGCGCTGTTCGTGGACGCTGGTGCAGCGGCCATCCTGATAGAACTCCACGCGCGTGTTGGCGTACGCGGCGCGCAGCGATGGCTGCGCGGCGAGTCCTTGAGTCAAGGCCTGCAGATGGTCGGGAAACAGGACGTCGTCGTCGTCGAGAAAGCCGACCCAGTGTCCCGTGGCGGCGTCCAGCCCGGCGTTGGCGGCTTGGGCGCGCGTCAAGGGCATGCCGAAGTCCACCCAGCGGATCGGCCGCCGGCCCCAGCGCTCGCCGAGCGGCCGGTGCCCCGGCCCCTTGGCGTTGACGACGACGATCTCGACCGCGGCATAGGTCTGGTCGGCCACCGACTGCAAGGCCTCGTCGAGGCTGGGCCGGTCCATGCTGCGCACGATGATGCTGACCAGCGGCGAGGCGGCGGTGTCGTTCATGTCGGGGGTCCTCATCGCCATCCGAGGGCCTGCAGGAGCAGCGGCAACTGCTCGGTCCAGGCGTGGTGCCGGATGGCGTCGGCGTGGGCGTTTTCGGCCATGGCCCGATAGGCGTCGGGCGACGCGAGCACCGCTTCGATCTGCTGCTCCCACTCGTGGCCGCGCGCAATGCGGCCGTTGACGCCGTCGTCGATGCACGCCAGATGGTTGACCGTCGGCGATGCGACGCTGACGGTGCCGACCGCGGCTGCCTCGAAGTACTTCAAGGGCGACTTGCAGTCGGTGAAGACGTTGGCCTGCAGCGGCATCAGGTTGACCTCCACCGATGCCACCAGCCGCTGCAGGTTGATCCAGTCGGTGAAGGGCTGGCGCCGGATGCGTCCGTCGAAGCGCGCCAGCGCCGGGCCCGGCGCGATGAAGCCGACCAGCATCAGGCCCAGCGTGGGCCGGCGCGCCATCAGCCGGGCGATGGCCGGCTCCACCGTGGCGTAGTCGAACTGGTGCGACGGCGTGCCGCTGAAATAACCCAGCATCGGCAGGCCATCGGCCGCGAACCCGGCGTCGTGCTTGGCCGACCACAGGCGCTGCGAGATGGCCAGCTGCTCGCGGTTCATGAAGTTGGGCACCACCACCGCCGGCTTGCCGGTGAACTCGCGGATGCGCTCGGCCAGGAAGGCGTTGGTGGTGATGACGCCGTCGCAGCGCTCCACCGTGGCGCGCCACCGGGCGACGGTGCCGAACCAATGGTCCCAGACGCGGGGATCGTCCTTGTCCAGGCCCAGCGTGCTGATCAGCAGGTGGACATGCCGCGTGTCGATGACCAGGTCGTCGACGTCGAACAGCACCGGCTTGCCCAGGCGCGTGAAGCGGTCGATCAGCCGCACCAGCCGGTGTTCGTAGCCCGAGCGGCACACCACCAGCACGTCGGCGCGCTCGGCGATCTCGTGCGTCGCCCCGAGGTCGCGGCGGAAGAACCAGCTCGCCGAGTAGTGGGCCCCCGGCTGGGCGTTGAGCAACTGCGCCATGTTGTAGGCGCGGTAGCGGAAGGTGCTGGTGTTGGGTTCCTCGTAGTAGTAGGCGACGCGGTGCTCGCCGCGGGCGAGCATGGCCAGGCGGTCGGGCGTCGGCGAGAGCCAGGGGTCCGCGTACGGCTGCTCGGGAATCGGCGTGGCGAACATCAGCGGCCCGCGGTCAGCAGTGCCGCGGTGGCCGCCAGGCCGGGCGCGTCGTCGCGGGCCGGCGCGGCGCCGGGCTGGCGGCGGCTGGGGTGCGCGTCGCCGCCCAGCCGTTCGACGGCCTGGCGCAAGGCTTGCACGACGGCGTCGCGCTGCAGAGCGCAGACCAGCGCGCCGGGGATCGCGCCGGGGATCGCGCCATGTATCGCGCCGGGTGCCGCGTCGGCCGGCACGGCCGTGGCAACCACGACGACGGCGTGCTCCGCCGCCACGCCCAGGGGCGGCGGCAATGCCGCGCCGGGCGGCGGCAGCCGCAGGGCCAGCAACGCCTGCTGCCGTGCCTGCCAGGCGGCGCCGGCATCGAGGTGATCGAGCGACGTCGGGCGTTGGCCTTGGCGCAGCGTGACCTGCGGCAGGCCTGGCGCCGCGAACAGGAAGTCCCAGCGCTGCGGATCCAGCACGCCGAGGGCCAGCGCCTGCTCGATGGCGTCCAGGCCGATCGCGAAGCGTTGCCGGTCGACCGGCGCCATCACCTCGAACAGGAAGACGTCGCGGCCGCTGGCGGGCGGCGGCGGCATGGCGGCCGCTGCTTGCCGGTCAGCCGGCTCGAAGCTGGTGGCCTGCTGCGCCAGATGCGGGAAGCCGCGGCCCACCAGGTGCTGCTGGAACCGCTGCGTGCCGACCGCGAAGCGCAGGTCGGTGCGCGCCAGCAGCGCGGCGCTGCCGCCGTCGCCCGGCGCGGCGTCGCGCAGGCCGGGGTCATCGGGGTGCAGCAGGCACACCAGGTCTTCGACGGGCAGTTCGGCAAGGGCGTCGGCGGCGCAGCGACTGCAGGCCGCCAGCATCAGTTCGCCGTCGAAGCGATCGAACTCCTGGCTGGAACCCGGCAGCGCCGGCCCGCCGAGGATGCACTCGCCCTGCACGGCCAGGCCCTGGCCGCGCAGCCACTCGTTCAGCGCGCAGGGGTCGATGGCCTGTTGCGTGGCGATCAGGCGCAGGTCGGCCTGCAGCCGGTTCGCGCTCAGCACCGCGAGCGCCAACGCGGCTTGCATGCCATCGCGCTGGCCGGGCGGGTCGATGCGCTGGCACAGCAGCGTGACGCGCCGGCGGCTGGCGCGCGGCGTGCGATAGAAGAGCGGTGCCGATGGCCTGCCCGACAGCGGCCCTGCGGCCGGTGCCCAGTCGGGCCCGAGGCGCGGCGCCGCGGCGGGCGGCGCTTCGGCATGCCCCGGTGCCGCGAGCCGGCGCCGGGCTTCCAGCGCCAGCCTCGACAAGGTCGCACGCCAACCCAGTCGCCGACGGTAGGACTGCAGCTTGGCCAGCTGCTGCAAGGCGTGAGAGGGCAAGGTGCGGAAGGCGGCCGGCGCGGCGTCGAGTGCAGAACCGAAAATTCTACTGTCGCGCTGCAGGGCGGCCGGTCACCGATCCAGCGCCCCCGTGTGCCCGCGCCAGCCGTCGGCCAGGCCGCGCCCCATCATCCGCAAGCGCGCCCAGCGCCCCGGCGCCAACAGCCCGAAGTACAGCAGCAGCGACCGCAATTGCCGCGCATCGGCACGCTTCCAGGCGGCGGTGGCATGGGCGCGCCGGCGCAGCAGCAGGCCGTTGCGCCACATGTAGTAGTAGCGAAACGGCGCGTGCAGCGCCAGCCGCCGCCAGCCGAAGAACCACAGCCGCAGTTGCCGCTGCCCCAGCCGGTGGTGCAGCCGCGCCGCCGGCACGCCGAGCAGTTGCCAGCCGGCGGCGGCGGCGCGCAGGCACCACTCGGTGTCGACCTTGTCGATGAACAAGCCCTCGTCCATCTCGCCGACGGCCCGCAGCGCGGCGGCCGGGATCAGCGTGCCCGAGGCGATCAGCAGGTCGCAGTCGATCCAGGCCTCGCCGGCCGCCGGCAGCAGCGCCTCGTAGCGCCCGCGGCGAAAGCGCACGAAGCCGTCGCTGTGGCCTTGCTCGTCGACGATCAGCGGCCCGGCGGCCGCCGGCCGCAGCCCCGCCGCGGCGGCGGCCTGCAGCGCGGCTTGCAGCGCCGCCACCATGCCCGGCTGCGGCAGGCTGTCCTGGTCGAGCAGCAGCACCTGGGCGGCGCCGCCCTGCAGCGCGGCGCGGATGCCGACGTTCTGCGCCGCGCCGACGCCGAGGTTGCGGTCGAGCCGGATCAGTTGCATGCCGCCGGCCACCACCGGCGGCTGCGGGCTGGCGTTGTCGACCACGATCACCGCGTGCAGTGGCGCGGCCTGCAACGCCGCCAGCAGCGCGGCCAGCGCGCCGGCGTCGGGGTGGTAGCTCACCACCACGGCGGCGACCGTGGGCGTGGTCACGCCGGCAGCACGATCTCGCCGTAGGCGGCCAGGGCGGCGTCGGCCGTCAGCAGCCGCAGCGGCTCGGCCAAGGCCTGGGCCACCAGCATCCGGTCGAACGGATCGCGATGATGCAAAGGCAGTTGCACGATCCCCGCGGCATGCGCCGCGCTGACCGGCAGCTCGATGAAGCCGCTGGCGTCGATGGCGGCTGCCAGTGCGGCAGGGTCGGCCTTCAGCTTGCCGAGGCGGGTCTTGAGGGCGATCTCCCACAGCGAAGCGGCCGAGACGTGGACTTCTTCGGCGCCCTCGATGACGCGGCGCGTCGCCGGCTTGAGCAGCGGCGACCCCGCCACGGCCCACAGGAAGACCTGCGTGTCCAGCAGCAGGCGCATCAGCGCCCTTCGAAGCCGGCCAGTACGTCGGCCGGCAGCGGCGCGTCGAAGTCTGGCGCGATGCTCAGCTTGCCCTTGAGCACGCCGAACCGGACCTGCCGCTTCGGCGGGGCCAGTTGCGTGATGCGCGCCACCGGCTTGCCGTTGCGGCTGACGACCACGTCATCGCCCGCGGCAGCCTCGTCCACGAGCTGCGACAAACGGGTCTTGGCGTCGTAGATGTTGACGGTTGCCATGAAGCGGGCCTCGCCGGAGTTGACCAAGTCTAGTCTGGCTGCGGACCGCGCGTCCAGCCGCCACCGCCGGCGCCGATATCATCGCAGCCCCCGCCCGCGCTGCCTGCGCGCCGCCGGTTCCACGGCGCTCTTCCCCGACCCTGCGACTTGCCCGCCGATCCCGTCTTCACCCGTTCCCGCGCCGCATGAATCCCTCGTCCTGGTGGCTGTTCCTGCGCTTTGCGCAGCGCGAAGTCACGAACCGCTTCGCCGGCTCGCTGCTCGGCGGGCTGTGGGCGCTGCTGCATCCGCTGGCGCTGCTGCTGATCTACAACTTCGTCTTCACCTCGGTGCTGAAGATCCGGCCGCCGCCGGAGACGGCGGTGCCCTTCCTCGTCTTCCTGGCGCTGGCGCTGTGGCCCTGGCTGGCGTTTTCCGAATCGGTGATGCGCGGCACCATGTCGGTGGTGGGCAATGCCGCGCTGGTCAAGAAGATCCCGTTCGCGCACGAGCTGGTGGTCTACGCGGCGGTGGCGGCGAGCTTCGTGCTGCAGCTCACCGGCTTCGCGGTGGTGCTGGCGTTCCTGGCCTTCACCGGCCATGCGCTGCACTGGAGCGGGCTGCCGCTGGTGCTGTACGGCCTGCTGGCGCTGGCCTGCCTGGGCACCGGCATGGCGCTGCTGCTGGGCGCGCTGCAGGTCTTCGTGCGCGACGTCGAGCAGGGCCTGGTGCCGCTGATGGGCATCCTCTTCTACCTCTGCCCCATCCTCTACACCGTGAGCATGGTGCCGCCGTGGATGCGCGAATGGATGTGGCTCAACCCGGTGGCGGTGCTGATCGAGGCGGTGCGCGAGGCGCTGCTGCAAGGCCGCCTGCTGCCCAGCGCCGCCGAGTGGCAAGCCGGCGGGCTGTGCCTGGCGCTGCTGTTGGCGGGGCGGCTGGTGTTCCGCCGCCTGTCGCCGCATTTCGAGGAAGCGCTGTGAGTGCCGTGCCCGATGAGCCGCCGCTGATCTCGCTGCGCAAGGTCGGCAAGGCCTACCCGGTGCACGCCTCGGCGGCCAGCCAGCTGGCGTCGCTGTGGGCCAAGCTGCGCGGCGTGCCGCATGCGGCGTCCAGCTTCCAGGCGCTGCAGGACATCTCCTTCGACGTGCGGCGCGGCGAATCGACGGCGCTGGTGGGCGTCAACGGCGCCGGCAAGTCCACGCTGCTGAAGGTGATCGCCGGCGTCGTCAAGCCCAGCAGCGGCGAGATGGTGACGCGCGGCCGCGTCGGCGCGCTGCTGGAGCTGGGCGCCGGCTTCCACCCCGAGTACACCGGGCGCGAGAACATCGGCCTGAGCTGCGCGCTGATGGGCTTGTCGCCGGCCGAGACGCGCCAGCACGTGGGCCGCATCGTCGAGTTCGCCGACATCGGCGCCCATATCGAGCAGCCGGTCAAGCACTACTCGTCGGGCATGGTGGTGCGGCTGGGCTTCGCGGTGGCCACCGCGCTGACGCCCGACGTGCTGATCACCGACGAGGTGCTGTCGGTCGGCGACGAATCGTTCCAGCGCAAGTGCATCGCCTGGATGGAGCGCTACCTGGAAGGCGGCGGCACGCTGCTGCTGTGCTCGCACAGCATGTACCACGTGCAGAAGCTGTGCTCGCGGGCGCTGTGGATCGACGGCGGCCGCGTGCGCATGGCCGACGATGCCGCCGAGGTCACGCGCCAATACCTCACCTGGCACGACGAGCGCAGCGCCGCGGCGCGCAAGCTGCAGCCCGTGGCGCAGGCCGCCGGCGGCAGCCTGTACCAGGTGCGCAGCATGCGGCTCAACGACCGCGCCGACGACGAGCCGCTGGTGCTGCCCGAGAAAGGCACGCTCACCGTCAGCGGCACCGTGTACTCGCCCGACGACCGCGTGCCGCAGGTGGCGGTGGGCATGGTGCGGCTCGACGGCACGCCGGTCGCCGGCTGCTATTCCGAGATGGACGGCTTCGCGCTGCGCAAGCTCGAACCGCATCTCTACGCCTACACGCTGGTGCTGCCCGAGCTGCCGCTGCTGCCCGGGCCCTACGTCGCGCGCAGCCATGCGATGGACCCCGAAGGCATGCGCATGTTCGACCACGTCGAGTTGCGCTTCGACATCGCCGGCCGCTCGCGCGAGACCGGCTTCGTCAAGCTCGACCACCGCTGGTCGTGAACGCATTGGCCGGCCCGCGGGTGCTGCACGTGATGCCGCCGGGCGGTGGCGGCGTCGAGCGCTGCGTGCGCGAGCTGCTGGCGGAACGCCCCGGAGATTGCGTGCTGCACGTCGCGCAGGCGCAGTGGGTGCTGGAGCGGCCCGGCGCCGTGCCGCGCTTCACGCCACTGGCGCCGGATGATCTCGTGCGTTGGGTCGCCGCTGGCTTGGCCGACGCGGCGCCCGGCGCGCCACTCGCGCAGCACTCGCTGCAAGCGCTGCACGCGCACGGCACCGTGCCGGCCGTACGCGCGGCCTGCGCGCGCATCGGCGCCGCCAGCGGCGCGCCCTATTTGCTGACGCTGCACGACATCTGGTTCGCCGACCCGGCGCTGCCCGCCGACGAACGCGCCGCGCGGCTGGCCTTCGTGCGCGGCGCGGCGCGCTGCACGGCGCCCAGCCGCTTCATCGTCGAGCACGCGCGCCAGGCACTCGGCGCCGGCTTCGACTGCCGGCTGGTGCCGATGGGGGCGCGGCCGTTCGTGCCGTTCTTGCCGTTCGTATCGTCGGCCGTGGCGCTGCCGCCGCCCGATGGCGAGTACGCCGTCGCGGTGATCGGCGCCATCGGCGCGCACAAGGGCCTGGTGGCGCTGGAGGCGTTGTCGGCGCTGCTGCCGCCGCCGCATCGCATCGTCGTGCTGGGCTACACCGAGCGCCAGCTGCGCCCGGGCTGGACCGCCGAGGGTCGCATCCGCGTGCACGGCATGTTCGGCCCCGACGAGTTGCCGGCGCTGGTCCGCCACTACGGCGCGCGGCTGGCGCTGTTCCCGCCCGGCATGCCCGAAAGCCATTGCTATGCCTTGAGCGACGCCTGGATGAGCGGCCTCACGGTGCTGGCGCCCGACCACGGCGCGCTGGCCGAGCGCGTGCGCCGCCACGGCGGCGGCGCCTTGTACGACCCCGGCATCGCGCCGGCCGAACTGGCGGCGCGCGTCGACCAGGCCTTGCGCGCGGCGCGGCGCCACGACGGCGGCGTGCCGCTGGCGCCGCCGCTGCCGGCGATGGAGACGATGATGGCGACGATGAATGAGATCTACGCGACGCTGCCGGTCCCGCAGGCATCGACAGGCGTAGCGCCGCCGGCCGCCGACGAAGGCCTGCAGGCACTGGCCCAGGGCCACCTCGACAGCGCCTTCATGCGCCGCGAGGTGACCGACCTGGCGCGCGCGCTGGACGACGCGGCGGCCCGCCAGGCCGCGCTGCAGCAGCGCCTGGATGCGGCCGAGCAGGCCCTCGACGCGCTGCAGCAGCGCCACGCGCGGCTGACGCAGCGCCTGCGCCGCCTGCTGGCCTGGCTGCCGGCCTCGTGGCAGGCGCGGTTGATCGAGCGCGAGCGCCGCGCCTTGAGCGATTGAGTCGATGGCCGAAGCGCCCGACACCCTGAACCCCGCGCAGATGGCCGCGGTGCAGCAGCTCGACGCACCGTGCCTGGTGCTGGCCGGCGCCGGCTCGGGCAAGACGCGGGTCATCGTGCACAAGATCGCGCGGCTGCTGCAGGCCGGGCTGGAGCCCAGGCAGATCGCCGCGATCACCTTCACCAACAAGGCGGCGCAGGAGATGCGCGAGCGCGCCAAGGCGCTGGTCGGCGCGCGCGCCGCCAAAGACCTGGCGATCAGCACGTTTCACTCGCTGGGCGTGCGCATGCTGCGCAGCGACGGCCAGCGCCTGGGGCTGAAGCCGCAGTTCAGCATCCTCGACAGCGACGACGTGCTGGGCGTGCTGCGCGACGCCGGCGGCTGCAGCGACAACGCGCAGGCGCGGCGCTGGCAATGGGCCATCAGCCTGTGGAAGAACCAGGGCCTGGACGCCGACGCCGCCGAAGGCGCCGCCGCCGACGAGCCGCAGCGCGCCGCGGCGCGCGTGATGCGGCTGTACCAGGAGCGGCTGGCGGCCTACCAGGCGGTGGACTTCGACGACCTGATCGGCCTGCCGCTCAAGCTGCTGCAACGCGACGCCGAGGCGCGCGCGCAATGGCAGGCGCGCTTTGGCCACGTGCTGGTCGACGAATACCAGGACACCAACGCCGTGCAGTACGAGCTGCTCAAGGTCCTGGTCGGCGCGCGCACGCCGTTCACCGCGGTGGGCGACGACGACCAGAGCATCTACGGCTGGCGCGGCGCGACCATCGACAACCTCAAGCGCCTGCCCGAAGACTTCGCGCGCTTGAAGATCATTGCGCTGGAGCAGAACTACCGCAGCACCGGCCACATCCTGCGCGCCGCCAATGCGGTGATCGCCAAGAACCCCAAGCTGTTCGAGAAGAAGCTGTGGAGCGCCTTCGGCGACGGCGAGCCGGTGCGCGTGATCGACTGCGACGGCGAGGAGCACGAAGCCGAGCGCGCGGTCGCCCGCATCCAGACGCTGCGCGCCGGCGGCGCGGTGCGCTGGCGCGACCTGGCGGTGCTGTACCGCGCCAACCACCAGGCGCGCGTGTTCGAGCAGAAGCTGCGCGCCGCGCAGATTCCGTACAAGGTGTCGGGCGGGCAGAGCTTCTTCGACCGCGCCGAGATCAAGGACCTGTGCGCCTGGCTGCGCCTGCTGGTCAACCCCGACGACGACCCCGCCTTCCTGCGCGCGGCGACCACGCCCAAGCGCGGCATCGGCCACCAGACGCTGGCTTCCCTTGGCGAGTTCGCCGCACGGTGGAAGCTGAGCCTGTTCGAGGCGCTGTTCGCGCCCAGCCTCGGCATGGCGCTGAAAGGCAAGGCCGTCGACGCGCTGCACGCCTTCGGCCGCGAGGTCAACGACCTCGAGCACCGCGCCCGCCACGCCCAGGGCGGCGAGGCGGCGCGCGCGCTGCTGCTCGGCTGGCTGAAAGCCATCGCCTACGAGCAGCATTTGCTCGACGGCGAAGACAGCGACAAGCTCGCCGCCGCGCGCTGGCGCAACGTGCTCGACTTCGTCGACTGGATCGCCAAACGTTGCGGCGGCGAAGGCGATGGCGCAAGCGAAGGCGGCGACGAGCCGCAGACCCTGCTGCAGGTGGCGCAGACCATCAGCCTGATCATCAGCCTGGCCGAGCGCGGCGACGAGCAGGACGTGGTCACGCTGTCGACGCTGCACGCCGCCAAGGGGCTGGAGTGGCCGCATGTCTGGCTGGCGGGCGTCAACGAAGGGCTGCTGCCGTTCCGCAGCGGCGACGAGGAGCTGAGCGCCGAGCGGCTGCAAGAAGAGCGCCGGCTGATGTACGTGGGCATCACCCGCGCGCGCCAGACGCTGGTGGTCAGCAGCCTGCGCCGGCGCAAGCGCGGGCGCGACTACGTGGCCGGCGTGCCCAGCCGCTTCATCGCCGAGATGAAGCTCGACGAAGTGGCCGGCGCCAAGGAAGACCCGCGCGAACGCCTGAAGCGCCTGCGCGCCGAGCTGGCCGCCAAGGCCACCGCCGCGCCGCCGCTGGGCTGACGACGATGCGGCACGCCCTGCACCCGCTGCATCCCCTGCACGCGCTGGCGCTGCTGGCCAGCGCGGCGCTGGCCATCGCCTCGGCGCCGTGGGCGCTGGACCGGCCGTGGCTGAACGTCGCGTTCAAGCCGCTGGCCACCGTGCTGATCATCGCCTACGCCTGGCGGCGCGGCCGCGCCACGCCGGCCGCGCGGCGCTGGGTGCTGGCCGGGCTGCTGCTGTCGCTGGCCGGCGACGTGGCCTTGCTGTGGCCGCAGCGCGGCTTCCTGCCCGGGCTGGTGAGCTTTCTGCTGGCGCACCTGGCCTACCTGATGGCCTTCACCCGCGTGCAGCCGCTGGCGGCGCGGCGCTGGCCGTTCGCCGCCTACGCCACGCTGGCGGCCGTGGTGCTGGCGGGGCTGTGGCCCGGCGTGCCGGCGGCGCTGCGCGCTCCGGTGCTGGCCTACGTGGCCTGCCTGGCGGCAATGGCGGCGCAGGCGGCCGTGGTCTGGCGGGCGGGTGCGGCGCCGGCGACGGACGCGGCGGCGGCCGCCGGCCGCCGGCTGGCGCTGGGCGGCGCGCTGTTCCTGCTGAGCGATGCGCTGCTCGCCACCAACCGCTTCGCGGCGCCGCTGCCGCTGGCTTCGCTGTGGATCCTGGCCAGCTACTGGGCGGCGCAGTGGTGCATCGCCTCGTGGCTGGCGCCGCCGGCCAGCGAAGAGGGCAATTGAGGGCTCAAGTCCGGCGCGCGACGGCCGATAACCGTCGAACGAAGAACGAGGAGTCCAGCCGATGGCGCCGGAACGCCGCAACCATTACCGCATCCTGCACGTGCAGCCCGAGGCGCCGCTGGAAGTCATCCGCGCCAGCTACCGCACGCTGATGAGCACGCTGCGCGCCCACCCCGACCTCGGCGGCGACCCCGAGGCCGCCGCGCGCATCAACGCCGCCTACGCGGTGCTGACCGACCCGGCGCGCCGCCGCGCCTACGACCAGCAGCTGCGCGCTGCCGGCCGCGCGGCGGCGCCGGGCGCGGCGAGGTCGGCGCCGCCCAAGCCGGCGGCGGCCGCCGCGCCGCCGCCTCGCCCGGCCCCGCCGCCGCCGTCCCCGCCGGTGGTGGTGCCGCACGATGCCGCCACCTGGCGCGCCGACCGCGCCTGCCCGTTCTGCCGCCACGCGTTGCCGGCGGCGCTGCAGGCCGACAGCCGCTGCGCCGGCTGCGACAGCCCGCTGTTCCCGCGCCCGCACTTCGACCGCGGCGAACTGCTGGGCCGCCGCCGCAGCCCGCGCAGTGCGCGGCCGCTGGCCGCCGCGCTGCGCCTGCCGGGCCGGCCGGGCGACCACCCGGCGCGGCTGCGCGACCTCTCGCTCAGCGGCCTGTGCCTGCTGTCGCCGGTGCCGGCGCCCGAGCGCAGCGCGATGCGCGTCATCACCGCCGACTTCGACGCCGTGGCCGTGGTGGTGGGCTGCCGCCGCCAGGGCGGCGACTGGCTGCTGCACGGCGAGCTGCTGACACTGCGGCTGCTGCGCAGCCAAGGCGTGTTCGTCTCGGCCAGCGCCTGAACGTTGCGACGCGCGTCGGCGCGCGCCGGCGGGCGCGCGCTCAGCCGGGCGGCAGCGCGTCGAACTCGGCGAACGGCACGTCGGCGCCGGGAAGCTGCGACAGCGGCACGTGTTCGCAGACGGCGGCGAACTCGGCCCACAGCGCCTGCACCGCGGCGCTGTTGTGGGCGCGCGCGATCGAGTGCGTCGACAGCCACTCGAACACCTCCACCACCGTGCCATCGCTGGCGCGCATCAGGTGGGCCGGGCGGTCGGTCACCAGCGCCTCGCGGTGCAGCACCTCCCAGTGGCGCAGGGCCAGCAGTTCCAGCGCGGCGGCCATGCCGGGCTTGGGTCGATAGCCGGCGATCACGAAGCGTCCCATCGCTGCCTCCTCGGTGGACTATCGTGCCGGAGCCGGCAGCGGCCGGGAAGGCGCTCGTTTCGGGGCCCCCGAGTGGGGGGTGGGCGCGTTACATGCCCTTGAACAGCCCGCTGTAGCTGCGGCTGACTTCCAACTTCTGCGGATGGCCGCGCACGCTGACGATCTGGCGGCCGCGGAAGTCGCGCGTGATGCCGGCGATGGCCTTCACGTTGACCAGCGTGCTGCGGTGGATCTGCCAGAAGGCCTGCGGGTCGAGTTCGTCGACCAGCTCCTTGATCGGCTTGCGGATCAGCGCCTCGACCTGCGCCGTCTGCACGCGCGTGTACTTCTCGTCGCTGACGAAGAACAGCACCTCGTCGACGGCGATCATCTGGATGGTGGCGCCGACGTTGGCCTGGATCCACTGCAGGTAGGGCGCCGGCGCGCTGCCGCCGCCGCCGGCCGCGCCGAGGTGCGCCGACAGCTGGTGCAGCAACTGCTGCAGCGGCTGCGCCGGGCGGTCTTCGTCGGCCGGCGCGGCGCCGCGGCGGCGGGCGTCCAGCCGGCGCTGCAGGCGCTCGGCGGTGAGCTGCAGCCGCTCGCGTTCGGCCGGCTTGAGCACGTAGTCGACCACGCCTTGCTCGAAGGCCTCCACCGCGTACTGGTCGTAGGCGGTGATGAAGACGATCTCGGGCAGCGGTTCGTCGTCGTCGTCATGGCCCTCGCGCGGCGGCAGCTGGGCGATGCGGCGCGCCGCGTCGACGCCGGTCAGCCCCGGCATGCGGATGTCGAGGAACACGATGTCGGGCCGGTGCTCGGCCACCAGGTCCACCGCCTCCTGGCCGTTGCGCGCCTCGGCGACGATCTGCAGCTCGGGCCAGGCCTCGGCCAGCCGCGCGCGCAGCTGTTCGCGCATCAGGCGCTCGTCGTCGGCCAGGATGGCGCGCGGCGCGGCGGCGGGGTCGGCGGTGGTGTCGGGGGCGGCGTCGTTCATCGGCAAATCCTAGGGCGGGGGCGGCGTGGAATACTGAAGCCTCTGACGAGGACCTCGCGAATGACCAAGACCCATCGCATCGCGGTGATCGCCGGCGACGGCATCGGCAAGGAAGTGATGCCCGAGGCGCTGCGCGTGCTGAAGAAGGCGCAGGCGCGCTTCGGCTTCGAGCTCGACGCCACGCCCATCGAATGGGCAAGCTGCGACTGGTACGCCGCGCACGGCGAGATGATGCCGCCCGACTGGAAGGCGCAGCTGCAGGGCCAGGACGCGCTGCTGTTCGGCGCCGTCGGCTGGCCGGCGACGGTGCCCGACAACGTCTCGCTGTGGGGCAGCCTGTTGAAGTTCCGCCGCGAGTTCGACCAGTACGTCAACCTGCGCCCGGTGCGCCTGTTCGAGGGCGTGCCCTGCCCGCTGGTGGATGCGCAAGGCCGGCCGCGCCGGCCCGGCGAGATCGACTTCCTGATCGTGCGCGAGAACACCGAGGGCGAGTACACCAACCTCGGCGGCGTGATGTACGCCGGCACCGAGCGCGAGATCGTCGTGCAGGAGACGGTGATGAGCCGCTTCGGTGCCGACCGGGTGCTGCGTTATGCCTTCGAGCGCGCGCGGGAGCGGCCGCGCCGCCACCTGACGGTGGCCACCAAGAGCAACGGCATCGCCATCAGCATGCCGTGGTGGGACGGCCGCGCCGACGCGGTGGCGCAGGGCTACCCGGGCATCACGGTGGACAAGCAGCACATCGACATCCTCAGCGCCCGCTTCGTGCTGCAGCCGCAGCGCTTCGACGTGGTGGTGGCCAGCAACCTGTTCGGCGACATCCTGTCCGACCTGGGGCCGGCCTGCACCGGCACCATCGGCCTGGCGCCGTCGGCCAACCTGAACCCCGAGCGGAAGTTCCCGTCGCTGTTCGAGCCGGTGCACGGCTCGGCGCCCGACATCTACGGCCAGAACATCGCCAACCCGGTGGCGATGATCTGGAGCGCGGCGCTGATGCTGCAGTTCCTGGGCGAGCACGCGGCGCACGACGCGATCCTGAAGGCCATCGAACAGGTGCTGGCCCAGGGCCCGCGCGGCCCGGTCACGCGCGACCTCGGCGGCAGCGCCAGCACCCCGCAGATGGGCGCGGCGATCGCGGCGCTGGTCTGACACGGCACGTCAGGCCGCGGCTTCGGCCGCCACGCTGCGGTAGGGCACGGTGATGCTCACGCGCGTGCCGCCGCCGGGGTTCTCGGCGATGGCCAGCGCGGCCTTGGGGCCGTAGAGAAGCTGCAGCCGCTCGCGGATGTTGGCCAGCCCCACGCCGGTGCCGGCGGTGGCCGCCTTGCTGAAGCCGAGGCCCGTGTCGGCCACCGTCACCTGCAGCTTGCCGTGCACGATCTCGGCCTTGACGGCCAGCGTGCCGCCCTCGGCCTTGGGCTCCAGGCCGTGCTTGATGGCGTTCTCGACCAGGGTCTGCAGCATCATCGGCGGGAACTCGGCCGACAGCAGGCCGTCGGGCACGTCGATCTGCGTGGCCAGCCGCTCTTCCATGCGCACCTTCAGGATCTCTAGGTAGGGGCGGATCACCTGCAGCTCGCGCGCCAGGTCGCGCAGGCCGTTGCCGGCGCCGTCGGCATTGGCCTCGCGCATCGTCGGCATGCTGGCGCGCAGCAGCGCGATCAGGTTCTTCTGCATCTGGCTGGCGCGCTGCGGGTCGGTCTCGATCAGGTGGTCGATCGAGGCCAGCGTGTTGAACAGGAAATGCGGCTCCACCTGCGCCTGCATCGCCGCCATGCGCGCCTCGACCACCTGGCGCTTGAGCGATTCGGCCTCGGCCGTCTCGGTGGCCTGCGCGGCCTTCACCTCGGCCTGGATGCGGCCCTTGTAGGTGGCCTTGACGATGGCCGAGGCGAGGATCCAGACCAGCGCCAGGTCGGTCAGGAAGTCGCCCCAGTGCACCTTGCGCGTGCGCTTGATGCGGCCGCTGGGGCTGACGACGATCGAGCCGGCCTCGGCGATGGCTTCGCGCGCGTCGCGCTCGGCCTCGCGGGCATCGCGCTCGGCTTCGCGCGCGGCCTGGGCGGCTTCTTCGGCGGCCTCGCGCTTGCTGCGCAGCGCATCCTCGATCGCCTCGCGGGCATCTTTCAGCGCTTCGCGCGCGGTCTCGCGGTCGACGCCGCGGGCCAGCGGGATGCGCACCTCGCCCTCGTCGGCGCTGGCCGCGGCCCGGCTGGCCGCCGCCGAAGCCGCCGACGCGGCCGAAGCGGCTGCGGCCGCCGCCGCCGAGGCCGCCGACGCCGCGTCGGCCGGCGCCGCGCTGCGCCGCTTGATGCGGATGCCGCGCTCGTCGATCGAGATGTCCACGCCCTTGCCGGCATCGGCGCCGCTGGCCGGGGCATCGATCTTGAACACCGGCTTGCCGCCGATGATGATCTGCGTGCCGTCGGAAGGCGGCGCCGGCGCGTCAGGCGCTGGCGGCGGTTGCGGGCCGGTCGACGCCTGCGGCGTCTTCGGCGCTTTCGGCGCCTTCGGCGCTTTCGAGGTGACTGCCGGCGTGGCGCCGCTGTCCTCGATGGTCTCGGTCACCCGCCAGCTGAAGGGCGGCAGCTCCGACAGGATGGCCGCGATGATCAGCAGCGCCAGCGACAGCACGATGAAGCGCTTCCAACTGATGCTCACCAGCCAGTTGGCGTAGCGGTGGAAGGCCCGCAGGAAGGCCGTCGACAGGCGCTGCCAGCGCTCGGCCCAGGGCGGCGGCAGGGTGGAGGCGGAAGGCATCGGTGGCTCGGCGGGGGATCGGTCTGGCCGGCACTGTACGCAGGCCGCCGGCCGCTGCGCGAGCGGCGGCCGACGCCCTGCAGCCTGGCGGCCACAGTCTGCCGGCGCTGCCGACGAACGGCGGCGGGCCGCAGTGGCCAGGCGCGGCGCGGCGCGCGGCGCCGGCGCTCAATGCCCGGTGGCGTGGCCGATCGGCTCGAACAGCTTGACGCGCGCTGCCGTCGTGATGGCCACCACGCAGGGGTGGCTGATGCGGCGTTCGACCGAGATCGCGTAGAACTCCTCCACCAGCTCGTCGGCGCGGCCGATGGTCTGCACGCCGTGCAAGGCCTCGGTCTCGATCTCCAGCGCGGTGGGCGAGACGAACACGCCGCGCCCTTCGCGGCCGAAGGTGGCCATCAGCGCCAGGTCGTCGAACTCGCCCACCACGCGCGGCAGCAGCCGCAGCCGCGACAGCCAGGCGTCGAACGGCGCGCGCACCGACGAGGCCGGCCCGGGGATCAGCATCGGCGCGCCGTCCAGGCACTGCGGAAAGCCGCCGCGCAGCCCGGCGCGCACCGCCGCGGTGGCGAAGAAGCTCATCGTCGAGCGCCCCAGCGGGTGGTTGAAGGCCTTGATGCTGACGCGGCGCGTCAGCGGCTCGTCGGCGATCACCAGGTCCACCCGGCGCAGCGCCAGCTGGCCCAGCAGTTCCGCGAAGCTCCCTTCGCTGCACACCAGGTGCACCGGGTCGTCGAGCTGCAGCGCCGGCTCGAGCAGCCGGTAGACCACCGTCTTGGCCACCGAATCGGCCACGCCGACGCGGAAGTCGATCGACCGGCGGGCCTTGCGCCGCTCGCGCAGCGTGGCTTCCAGCTCGCTGCCGAGCTGGAAGATGTCGTCGGCGTAGCCGAGCGCGACGCGGCCGTCCTCGGTCAACTCAAGTTTGCGCCCACTCTTGCGGAACAGCTTGCGCCCCAATCGATCTTCGAGCAGCTTGATCTGGCCGGACAGCGTTTGCGGCGAGGTGTGGAGCTGCTCGCCGGCCTTCACGATGCCGCCGGCGTGGGCGGTCGCCCAGAAGTAATGGAGGTGCTTGAAGTTCATTCTTTTCGCTTCGAGTTTCCCGAAGTGATAGCGCCAAACGTTCGAATTTACGCGAGGTCATGCGGTCCCTAAAGTCCCCACGGTCAGCACCGTTGCTGGCCGCTTCGCAGGAGAGTCACCATGCGCATGAGCACGAAGAGCCGTTTTGCCGTCCAGGCCCTGATCGACCTGGCCCTGCGCGAGCGTTCCGGACCGGTGGCGCTGGCGTTGATCGCCGGCCGCCAGGGCGTGTCGCTGTCGTACCTGGAACAGTTGTTCAGCCGGCTGCGCCGCGCCGGGCTGGTGGACAGCACGCGCGGCCCCGGCGGCGGCTACACGCTGGGCCGGCGCGCGCCGGAGATCTCGGTGGCCGACATCGTGGCCGCGGTGGAAGACGAGACCGGCGGCGACGAAGGCGAGCGCCTGCAACTCACCCGCGACCTGTGGGCCGAGCTGGACCAGGTGATGCTGCGCCACATGGCGGCGGTGCCGCTGCAGCAACTCGTCGACGACCACCGCAGCCGCGGCGGCACGGCCGCGGTCATCGCCGAGCCGGCGCTGCCGCGCCGCAGCGTAACGCCCGCCCCGGCGCCGGTGCCGCAGCCGACGCGCAGCCGCGCGCCCAACTCGGTGTTTGCTTTCGGCCAGTCCTTCGCGAAATGACCGCCCCCGGCCGCTGGGGCGGCCGCCCCCCGAGGGGGCTGCTGAGCCCGACCGGCAGAGCCGGATCGGGCTCAGGGCGCTGACGCCGCCTCTCCCCCTGGTCGCCTGCGGCGACCGGTCCCCGAGGGGATGCGCCGCTCGTCAGCGCCCGTACAGGTAGTTCGGCAGCCACACGGTCATCCCCGGCCAGAGGTACATGAACACCATGCACAGGATGACGATCAGCATGTACGGCATCATGCCGGCGAAGATCTGGTTCAGCGTGACGTGCGGCGGCGACACGCCCTTCAGGTAGAAGGCCGACATCGCCACCGGCGGCGACAGGAAGGCCGCCTGCAGGTTGACGAACACCAGCGTGCCCCACAGCAGCGGGTCGATCTGGAAGTGCTGCAGCAGCGGCAGGAAGATGGGCACGAAGATCACGATGATCTCGGTCCATTCCAGCGGCCAGCCCAGCACGAAGATGATGGCCTGCGACAGCAGCATGAACTGCAGCGGCGTCAGGTCGAGCTTCATCACCCACTGCTCGACCAGCGCCTGGCCGCCGAGGATGGCGAACACCGCCGAGAACAGCGCCGAGCCGACGAACAGCCAGCACACCATCGCGGTGGTCTTGGCGGTCAGGAACACGGCTTCCTTGATGCGCTGGAAGGTCAGCGTGCGCGCCTGGAAGGCCATGATGAAGGCGCCGGCGGCGCCGACCGCGGCGCTTTCGGTGGCCGTGGTGATGCCGAACAGGATGACGCCCAGCACCACCAGCGTCAGGATGCCCAGCGGCGCGACCGACGACACCAGCATCGAGAGGATCTCGTACTGCTCGGCGTCGAAGTGCCAGTAGTACCAGGCCAGCAGCGCCAGCACGAAGGCGCAGGTGATCCAGAAGCCGCTGTAGAAGGCCTGCGGCACGGCGTCCGGGTGGTGCACCTCGGCCGGGCCGTCGCCCATGCGCTGCAGCGTATCTTCGCGCGCCGGCGCAGCATCGGGCGCGGCGCCGGGCGGTTCTTTCAAGCCGCCGCTTGAACGGCTGGCGCCAGGCGGCTCCTGCAGGCCGCCGGCGCTGGGCGGCGCTTGCAGCCCACCGGCCCCCGGCGGCTCTTGCAGGCCGCCACTGGCGCGCCCGGCGCCAGGCGGTTCCTGCAGCCCGCCGGCGGCGGGCGGTGCGGCCGGGCCTGAGGGTGCGGACAGCGCGGCCGACACCGCGGCCGGTGGCGCCGAGGGCTCGTCGACCTTCTGCGAGTAGATCGTCACGTACCACCACGCCGAGCCCAGGCAGACCAGCGCCAGCCACACCGGCGCCAGCGCCGTCAGCAGCGAGCGCAGCAGCAGGCCGTAGCCGATGCTGCGGTCGCCGGGCGCGTTGCCGCGCCGGTGCGCCAGCGCGCGGCTGGGCGCCAGCAGCGCCAGCAGCAGGCCGCCCAGCAGGCGCGGCGAATACTGCGCCGCCAGGTGCGCCACCCAGGGCGAGACGGGGGCGCGCTGCTGGTCCAGCGGCAGCTTGGGCGCGACCTTGGGGTTGAGCAGCGCCCAACCGATCACGTACACCAGGTACAGAAAGGCCAGGAAGAAGCCGGGGAACATCGCCGCCGCGTACAGCTTGACCACGCTTTGCCCGGCCACCGCGGCGTAGACGATGATCATCACCGAAGGCGGGATCAGGATGCCCAGCGTGCCGCCGGCGGTGATGACGCCCGAGGCCAGCCGCACGTCGTAGCCGGCGTTGAGCATCGGCCGCATCGCGATCACGCCCATCAGCACCACCACCGCGCCGACCAGCCCGCTGGCGATGCCCCAGAAGGTGCAGATCACCAGCGTGGTGACGGCCAGCGAGCCCGGCAGCCGGCGGAACGCGAGCTGCACGCTGTGGAACATCTTGTCCACCAGCGCGCCGCGTTCCATCACGTAGCCCATCAGCACGAACAGCGGAATCGACAGCAGCGTGTCGTTGTTCATCGCACCGAAGGCGCGCTGCACCATCAGGTCGAAGACGCGGTTGTCCAGCCAGGGCTGCGCGGGATCGTAGAAGGCGACGAAGCCGAACAGCATGCCCAGCCCCATCAGCGTGAACGCCGTCGGAAAGCCGAGCATGATGACGACGACGATGAGACTCAGCATCGTCATGCCCAGCGCCGCATTAGACATGGAGCCCCTCGTCCGATGAGTCCATCGGCCGATCCCCCGAGGGGATGCGGGCCGGCTTGGGAGCGGCCCGGCGCTCGGCCCGGCGGCTCACGACGTTCCTCCCGCGCTGCGCTGGCGCGCGTCGTCGTCGATGGATTTGGCGCGCTCGATCGCCTGGCGGCGCGCCTCGTCGTCGACGTGCTCGCTGGAGGCAAGCTGCTGCTCGACGACGTCGATCTCCTCGGCGTCCTTCAGCCGCTCGGCCCAGACGCCGGTGCGCAGGCACAGCACGCAGCGCAGCATCTCCGACAGGCCTTGCATCAGCACCAGCGCGCCGGCCAGCGGGATCATGAACTTGAAGGGGTAGATCGGCAGCGGCGTGGCGTTGAAGGTGGTCTCGTGGATGGCCCACGATTCGCGGAAATAGGTCCAGCCGCTCCAGGTCAGCGCGGCGATGCCGGGCAGGAAGAACACCACGTACAGCACGAGGTCCAGCGCCGCCTGCGTGCGCGGCTTGAAGCGGCCGTAGAGGAAGTCGCCGCGCACGTGCGCGTCGTGCGCCAGCGCGTAGGCGCCGGCCATCATGAACAGCGTGCCGTAGAGCATGTTGCTGGCGTCGAACACCCAGGCGGTGGGCATGTTCAGCGCGTAGCGCTTGAAGACCTCGACCACCACCAGCAGCATCAGCGCGACGATCAGCCACGCGAAGGCCTTGCCGACCCAGGTGCTGATGCTCTCGGCGGTGTGCAGGATGCGTTGCATGGAACTTGAGCGTCAGGCCCGCGCCGCGGATCCGGCGCTGCCGGTCCGCTGGCGGTGCCCGCTTGAAGGTGAGCGGCGAAGCCGCGACGCCGCTGCGAGGCTTGAGCCTACTTCCGGCCGAAGTAGTGGTTGTAGGCCATGCGGAAGTCGACCAGGTAGTCGTTCTGCCAGGCGCCGGCGCGCTGGGCAAAGGCCTTCTGGCTGTCGAGCACCTTCTTGAACAGCGGGTTCTCGGCGCTCTTCTTCGTGCACACCTTGTCCCACACGTCGAGCTGGTTGCGCAGGATGGCGTCGGGCGTCTTGAAGAAGTTGATGCCGGCCTTCTTCAGCTCGATGTAGTCCTTGCTGTTGCGGTCGATCGCCTTCCAGCTCATGTCGGCGCTGGCGGCTTCCACCGCGTAGTCGATGATCTTCTTCAGGTCGGGCGCCAGCGCGTTGTACTTGGCCTTGTTGAACAGGATCTCGAACTGCTCGGTGCTCTGGTGGAAGCTTTGCAGCATGCAGTTCTTGGCCACGTCGGGGAAGCCCAGCACGCGGTCGGAGCTGGCGTTGTTGAACTCGGCCGCGTCGATCAGCCCGCGGTCGAGCGCGGCGACGATCTCGCCGCCGGGCAGCGGGTTCACCGCGGCGCCCTGCTCGGTGTAGATGTCCACCGCCAGGCCGACGGTGCGGAACTTGATGCCCTTCATCTGCTCCAGGTTGGCCACCGGCTTCTTGAACCAGCCGAAGGGCTGCGTCGGCATCGGGCCGTACAGGAACGAGACCACGTCCATGTTGGTGGCCTTGTAGATCTCCTGCAGCAGCTTCTCGCCGTCGCCGTAGTAGTGCCACGACAGCAGCATGTTGGGGTCCATGCCGTAGCCCGGGCCGCTGCCCCACAGCGCCAGCGCCGAGTTCTTGCCGTAGTGGTAGGCCACCACGCCGTGGCCGCCGTCGAGCGTGCCCTTGTTCACCGCGTCCAGCAGCTGGAAGGCCGGCACCACGGCGCCGGCGGGCAGCACCTCGATCTTCAGCCGGTTGCCGGCCATGTCGTTGACCTTCTTGGCGAAGTCTTGCGCGTACTCGTGGAAGATGTCCTTGGCCGGCCAGGTGCTCTGAAAGCGGAAGCTGACGGTCGACTGCGCGACGGCAATCATCGGCGCGGCCATCGCGCCCACGCCGGCGGCGGCGCCGCTGCGCAGGAATCGGCGGCGCTGCGGCGCCGGCTTCGAATCGGTGGTCATGGCTGGTGTCTCCGGAGGTGGTTTTGATCGGCCGCCGTCGTGCGCGCGGCGGCCGGAAAAGCCGCGCGACTATCGACGCGAAGGCCGCGTCGCCGCAATGGGGGCTTACCTGGGCTGCGGCCGCTGCAGCGCTTCCACCTGCACCCGCAGGCGCACGCGGTCGGCCACCAGCGGCACGCCGAAGCTGGCGCCGAAGGCGCTGCGCGACACCTCGCCTTCGAAGTCGCCGCCGCAGCGGCGCCGGCCTGCATCGCCCGTAGCACTCGCGTTGATCGCATCGATCGCGTCATTCAGGCAGGCGAAGCGCAGCGCGCGCAGCGTCAGCGCCACGCCGGTGCCGCGCAGCGTGAACTCGCCGGTCACTTCCACCGGCCGGCCCTGCTCGAAGCGGAAGCGCTCGGCGACGAAGTAGGCCGCGGGCTGGCCGGCCACGTCCAGCAGGTCGGCCTGGCGCAAGCGCGCGTCGAGCAGCTTGAGCCCGGTGTCGAGCGTGCGCAGGTCGATCACCAGCCCCAGGCGGCCGCGGCCGGCCTCGGCGTCGAGCATCACCTCGCCGCGGATCGGACCGATGCGCCCGCGCAGCGTGGAAGCGCCGAAGTGCCGCACCTCGAACTGCACGAAGGTCTGCTCGGGGTCGAGGTCGAAGAGCTGCGGCGCGGCCGCGGCGGCCAGCGGCAGCGCGGCGAGTGGCGTGAGTGCAGCCACTGCGGCGGCCAGCGTTCGCCTCACGAGCCAGCCTCCTGCGGCTCCTGCGGCTCGCCCGGCTCCTGCCGGATGGCCTCCACCTGCACGCGCAGGCGGATCGGCCCTTGCAGCCCGAAGCTTGCCGGCAGCGCCACGCCGATGGCGGCCGGGTCGACCGTCGCTTCGAAGTCGCCGCCGCAGACCTCGCGCCGCAGCAGCGGGTTGAGATAACAGTTGAAGTGAACGGCTTGCAACGTCAGGTCCAGCTCGCGGCCGCGCCACGACCAGTGGCCTTGCGCGGCCGCCGGCGCGTCGCCGGCGAAGCGCAAGCCGTCGATGCGGAAGGTCGACGGCGCCTCGCCGCCATCGGCGTCCAGCGCCTGGCGCAGCGCCGCGTCGAGCGCCGGGCGGCCGGTGTTCACGCGGTCGAGCCGGATCGTGACGAGCCCGCCGCCGCTGCGCGCCGCGCGGTCCATGCGCAGCTGGCCGCGCACCACGTCGAAGCGGCCGCTGAGCGTGCTCAAGCCGCGGTGCGACCACTCGAAGTGCACGAAGCTGTGCGTCGGCGTGAGCTGGTAGTCCTGCGGGGCGGCGATGGCCGGCGCGGCGGTGGCAAGCACCAGCAGCAGCGCGGCCACCGCCGGGCGCGCCATCACGGCAGCTTCACGCCCGCCAGCAGCAGCTTGAAGCGCACCTGCACCTCGTTGGCCACCACCGAGAGGTCGGCCCATTCGCCTTCGCCCAGCTTGAAGTCCATGCGCTTGAGCGTGAAGCTGCCGCTGGCCGTGGCCTGGCCCGGCGCCGGGCCGGCGGCCAGCGTCACCGGCAGCTGCAGCTCGCGCGTCTGGCCCTTCAGCGTCAGGCTGCCGGCCACCTCGTAGCGGCCGGCGCCCAGGGCCTTGACGCCGCTGGCGCGGAACTGCGCCTGCGCGAAGCGCGCGCTGTCGAACCACGCCGGCTTGGCCGCTTCGGCCTCGGTCTCGGCGGCGCCGAAGGCGATGCTGCGGGTGTCGATGGTGATCGCCACGCGCGCCGCCTGCGGCTGCGCCGGATCGAACTGCAGCTCGGCCTGCCAGCGCTCGAAGCGGCCTTCCACCGGCACGCCCATCTGCTTGGAGACGAAACGGATCTCGCTGCCGGCGGGCACCACCGTCTGCGCGGCGGCCGGCGCGCACGCCGCGGCCAGCAGCCAGGCGAGGAGCGCGGGCGCGGCTTTCATCGGCGCCATGGTGCCATGCGGCGCAGCAGGCCGTCGCGGTCCAGCCACTGGTGCTTGAGCGCGGCCGCCACGTGGCCGCCGGCCAGCAGCACCAGCAGCCAGGCGCCGGCCGCGTGCCAGGGCTTGATGGCCTGCGCCAGCGCGCGGTCTTGCGGCACCCAGTCGGGCAGCGGCAGCACGCCCAGCCACACCAGCGGGAAGCCGAGCGCCGAGCTGTAGGCCCAGCCGAGCAGCGGCACCGCCAGGCACAGCGCGTACAGCGCCGCCTGCAGCGTGGCCGCCGCGCGGCGCTGCCAGGCCGCCATCGGCGGCAGCGGCGGTGGCGCGTGGCCCAGGCGCCAGGCCAGGCGCAGCAGCGTCAGCGCCAGCACGCTGGCGCCCAGCCACTTGTGCCAGTTGTAGAGCTTGAGCTTGGTGATGCCGTTGGGCAGCCCGGTCATCACCAGGCCGATGCCGATGCCGGCCACCAGCAGCGCGGCCACCACCCAGTGCAAGGCGATCGCGGTGGCCGTGTAGCGCGCCGGCGGCGTGGCTTTCACGCGGTTGCTGGTGCCCATAGCGCAGCGCTGCGCGCGGCCAGCGCGGCGGCGGCGTCGTCGGCCAGCAGCCGGTGGCGCAGCGCGAAGTCCAGCGTCACCAGCGCGGCGTCGACCGTCATCGTCGCGCCGGCGGCCAGCGCCAAGGCCTCGGCGATGGGCAGGCAGCGGAAGGCGTGCACTTCGCCGTCCTGGTTGACGGGGGTTTCGGCGGCGTCGAGCCGCAGGTCGTAGACGTGCAGCCGTTCGTGCTGCAGGCCTTCGGGGATGTCGCGCAGCAGCCGCACCACGCGGCCGGCGCTGGCGCGGCGCATCACCGCGGCGGCCAGGCCGGCTTCCTCCCAGCCTTCGCGCAGCAGCGTCTCGAACGGGCTTTGATCGGCCGGCACGCCGCCGCCCACCAGGTTGTCGAAGGCGCCGGGGTCGGTGGCCTTGTCGAAGGCGCGCTGCGCGATCCACAGCCGCGCCGGGCGGCCATCGGCGCCGGCCACCCAGCCGTTGGCGTGGGCGCCGAAGGTCAGCGTGCCCCAGAAGCGCGAGGCCGCGCGTTCGATGTGCGCCAGCACGCGCCCGCTGGCCGGGTCGGGCAGCGGGTAGGTCTCGTCGCGCCAGGCCTTGATCAGGCCTTGCGCGCGCAGGCGCTGGTGAATGTCGGCGAGCGCCGCGTCGCGCGCCGCGGCCGGCACGTCCAGCCGCACGCGCGCCGGTTCGATGCGCAGCGGCCGCGGCGCGAAGGCCTGCAGCGCGCCCAGGTGCTCGACGGCGACCGAGCCGACCTCGATGCCGTCGATGACGAACGGCAGCCGCGGCACGCGCCGCTGCGCTGCGGCGGCCAGCGCGGGCCAGTCCGGCGGCGCGCCGCTCATAACCTCAATGGTCGGCGGCGAACACCGTCAGCACGCCGGTGTAGCCGTAGAGGTGGCGGTGGGCGATCTCGCCGCCGGCGAAGAAGCCGGCCAGCGGCACCTCGCCCAGCGCGTGCTGCACGATCTGCAACTCGGCCGACGGCGCGCCGAAGTGCGGCCCGCCGCGGACGGCGCAGCTGACGTAGACGGCGCCGCGCATCGGGCGGCCGTCGAGCTCGTCGCGGATCTCGCTGCAGATGCGCACCAGGTCGCGCCGTGCGGCCTGCACGTCGCGGCCGCAGAACGCCAGCTGCATGCCGGGCTGCACGCGCTCGGCCAGCGCCACCGCCCGGCGCCCTGGGTCCAGGCCGACGAGGTGGCGCACGCGCACGTCGGCGCCGAAGCGGCCGCCGCGGTCGAGCGCGGCGTCGTCGGCATCGACCAGGCCGGCCAGCGTGGCGCGCAGCCGTGGCAGCGCGCCGCGATGGTCGCGGCCCAGCTCGCCTTCGCGCAGGCCGAGGTCGCGCAGCAGCAGCGGCAGCGCCGGCTCGCCGTCGAGCGCCAGCACCACGTGGTCCTGGCAGGCGGTGATGGTGCGCGTGGGGCCGACCGGCTGGCAGCCCTGCGTCACGCGCGAAACGAGCGGCAGATCGGCCGCGAAAGCCACGCCCGAGAGCCCGCCCTGCCAGACGCCGTCGGCCACCGTCAGCACGCCGGCGCGCGACGCCGCCAGGCCGCCGAACAGGTAGCCGCTGTGCGTGCGCTCGCTCATCTCGACGATCAGCTCGCCGATGTCGGGCGTGCCGGAATCGGCGTGCACCAGCGCCGTGAAGGGCTTGATGCGCGACAGCGGCCGCGCGCCGGAGAACACCTCGAAGGCCTGCGGCGGCAGGCCGCACAGCAGCAGCACCAGCGCCGGCTCGTCGATGTATTCCACGCCGGTGGCGGCCACGCCCACGCCCACGCAGCCGGCCCAGGCGACGCCGGGCCAGCGCTGCTGCAGCTCGGCCAGCAGCGGCTTGGCGTGCGGCGCGTAGGCGTCGGTGAAGTACACCAGCCCCAGCCGCCACGGCGGCTGCGGCGGCCGCGGGCGCTGGGCGTCGACCTGCGCCGCGGCCAGGGCCAGCGCCATCCGCCAGTCGGGATGGGTGGCGTGGCCGGCGGCGAAGGCGCTCATCGCCGCGTCATCGGCGCGCGCGGGTCTTGGCCGCCGGCTTGGGTGCTACGGCGGCGCGGCGCGCCACCGGCGCCTTGACGGCCTTGACCACCGCGCCGGCGGCGCTGGCCATCGGCTGCACCGCCTGCTTGAAGGCGGCGCCGGCCATCTGCGTCACGGCCTCGGCCGGCGTGTCCTTCACCGCGTTGGCGGCCAGCTCGGTGAACTGGCGCGTCAGCGCGCCCCACCACTGCAGCGGGTCGACCATGCCGGCGGCGGCGGCCGGTGGCGCGGCTTCGGCCTCGTCGTCGTCTTCGGCCTTCTTGCGCGCGGCGCGCGGCGCCGGGGCGGGCGCCTCGGCTTTCGGGGGTGCCGGCGGCGGTGGCGGCGGCGCGGCGGGCTTGCGCGCGCCGAGCTTGAGCGAATCGCGCAGGTCGCTCATCGGCAGGTTCAGCGCCTGCAGCGTGGCCAGCGACATGCGCTGCACCTCCAGCGCCTGGATGGTGGCGCCCAGCATCTTGGCGTTCTGCTCCAGCCAGAACTGCACGGTGCGCAGCTCCTGGATGCGCTTGTCGACTTCCTCGGCGTCCAGCGTCGGCGCGATCCACTGGCTCATGCTGGGCATCGCCGAGCCGGCGCCTTTCATCAAGCCTTGCAGGAAGTCGAAGCCGGGGACCATCTTGGTGAAGTCGGGGGTTGCCATGGCGACACGAGAGGGTGAGTGGAGGGCGCCGGCATTGTGCGCCGGCCGCGCGGCTTTGCCGTCAGGCCGCGGCGGCCGATGGCGGCGCGCCATCGGCGGCTGCCATCGCGGCGGCCGGCCCGGTCACCGTCTGCTCGATCGCGCCGAACACGCTCTGGCCGTCGCGGCCCTTCATCTCGATTCGCACGCGGTCGCCGAAGCGCAGCCAGGCGCTGCGCGGCGCACCGCCGTCGCTGCCCGCTGCATGCGCCCGCTTGTCGGCGAGGCTGCCGAAGCCGCGCGTCGCGTCGGCCGCGCCAGCCTCGCCGACCGTGCCGGCGCCGACCACGCTGCCGGCGCGCAGGCCGCGCGTGCGCGCCAGGCGCGACAGCACGGCGCCGAAGCCGCCATCGGGGCCCTGGCCGGCATCGGGCGCGCCGAGCAGGCGCTCGTTCACGTGGCTGGCCAGCGGCAGCCGCAGCAGGCCGCCGGACCAGGCCGCGCCCAGCTCGTCGGGCGTGACGGCCACCGGGCCAGCGGCGCTGGCCGGCGGCGGCAGCGCCGGCGCCTCGCGCAGCGCCCAGGCGTTGACCAGCAGCAGCAGCCGCACGCCTTCCAGCGCCTGCTCGGGCGTGGCGCCCATCGGCACGTCGCCGGTGATCACGGCCAGCCCGGCGCCGAGGTCGATGCCGGCGTCGGCGTCGAAGAAGAAGGCGTCGTCGTGCGCGCCCAGCCAGGCGTCGCCGCTGCGCGCCTCGGCCGCCGGCGCCGCGGCGCCGGCCAGCGACCATTGGTAGCTGCGCGGCAGCGGCGCCATGCACTGCCGCGGGTCGAAGGCGAAGGCATGCCGCGCCTTGCCGCCGTTGAGCGTGGCCGACAGATCTTCGAGCTGCGGGGCGATGAAGTTCCAGTCGTCCAGCGCCTGCTGCAGCCGCGTGGCGATGCCGCTGGCGAGGTGGGCCAGCGCCAGGTCGCGCGAGACGACGATCAACTGCCCGTCGCGCGAGCCGTCCTTCAGGGTGGCGAGTTTCATGAATGCGGGGGTTCGAGTGCAAGGATGGGCGGCGCCGGCGCGCCGGTGGCACCATTGTCCGGTGAGCCCGCACCGCCGATCGCCGCCAACTCCGCCAACCCCGCCAATCGCGCTCAGCCCGCTGACCCCGCTGCCGCGCCGGCGGCGCGCGCTGCCCTGGGCGCTGCTGGTGGCGCTGGTGCTGCTGGCGCATGGCCTGCTGCTGGCGGGGCTGCCGGCGGGCTGGAGCGCGGCGCCGCGGTCCGCGGTGCCGGCCATGCAGGTGCGGCAGATCGCGCGGGTGGCGCCGCTGCCCGTCGATGCCCCCGCGCCCGATGAGGCTTCCGCCGCCACGCCCGATGCGGCTGCTGCGACGGCGGTGCCGCAGGCGGCGCCCGTACCGCCCCGAATCGCGCCCCGACTCGCGCTCCGGCCGACGCCACGACCCGCGCCGCGCCCCGCCGCGCGGCGCGCACCGACACCCGCGCCGTGGCCGGCGCTGGCCGCCGTAACGCCGCCGCCGGCGCTGGTCGAAGCGGAAGCCGACTTGCCACCGCCGCGCGCGCCCGAAGCCGCGGTGGCGCTGGTGCCCGTCGCGCTGGTCGCCCAGGCCGCGGCGACCGCAACCGCCGGCACCGCCGACGCGCCGCCGCCCACCTATCCGACCAAGGTGCCGCCGGCCGCCGCGCTGCGCTACGAGCTGCGCCGCGGCGCGCTGCGCGGCGAGGGTGAGGTGCACTGGCGCCCTGAGGGCCGGCACTACGAGCTGCAGATCGAGGGCGGCGTGCTCGGCTTGTCGCTGCTGTCGCAGACCAGCAGCGGCGGCTTCGACGCCGCCGGGCTGGCGCCGCAGCGCTTCGTCGAGCGCCGGCGTGCGCGCGAGCAGCGCGCCGCCAACTTCCAGCGCGACCGCGGCGTCATCAGCTTCTCGGCGACCAGCGACGAGTTTCCGCTGCTGCCCGGCGCGCAGGACCGGCTGTCGTGGATGCTGCAGCTCGCTGCCATCGTCGAGGCGGCGCCGGCCCGCCACGGCGCGGGCGACCGCATCGCGATGCAGGTCACCGGCGTGCGCGGCGACGTCGACGTGTGGAGCTTCGGCGTGGTCGGCCGCGAGACGGTGGAGGTGGCCGGCGGCACCCGCGTCGACGACGCGCTGGCGCTGCGCCGCGAGCCGCGCAAGCCCTACGACACGCGGGTGGAAGTCTGGCTCGACCCCAAGCGCCACCACCTGCCGGTGCGCATCAAGCTGGCCAGCGCCAACGGCAACGACGCGCTGGAACTGTTGCTGCAGCCCTGAGTCCATCGACGGGCCCCATCGACGGGCCCCATCGACAGGTCGTTCGGGCGCCCCCGGGCTTGAAATGCCGCCCGCCGGCACCCACCTGGGCGCGAAGGAGTCACCGCTCATGCAGATGCTCTACAACTCGGACAATTTCATCGTCGTGCAGTTCGACATCGCCCCCGAAGGCGCCGATGCGGCGGCCGATGGCGGCAGCGCCGCGCCGACGATCGGCCGCGGCGGCTTCGAGATCGTCGACAAGGCCGCGCGCAAGGAGATCTACATCGAAGGGCTGCTGGCCGAAAGCTTCAAGGCCGGCGTGCAGCAGATCGTCGATCACAACCCCAGCCCCGAAGCCTTCGAGGAGTTCATCGGCCGCTACACCGCGCTGGCGCAGCAGCCGCTGGTGGCGCACTGACGACCTCGCTTGCGATCAGCGCGCGTCATGACGGCGGCGGCGGCGCCGTCGACGCGCGCTCCACCAGCTCAAAGCCGAAGGTCTGCAAGGCCTCGTAGGGCCGCCCCTCCAGCCGCGCGATGAGCTGTTCGGCCGCCGCCGCGCCGATCTCGATGATCGGCGTGCGCAGGCTGGTCAGGCCCGGCGTCTGCGTCGCGCCGAGGTCGGTGTTGTCGACGCCGCTGATCGACAAGTCCTGCGGGATGCGCAGGCCCAGGCGCCGGCACGCCAGCATGCCGCCGACGGCGAACACGTCGTTGGTGGCCAGCACCGCGGTCGGCCGCTCGGGCTGCGCCAGCAGCCGCGTCATCGCCTCGTCGGCGGCCTGCAGCGAGATCGGCGCGTACTGCGCATGGCCGGGCGCGATCGTCAGCCCCGCCTCGGCCAGCGCCGCGCGCAGGCCTTCGCCGCGCGCGCGGGCGCGGTCGTTGCCTTCCACCGGCGCGCTCAACAGCCCGATGCGGCGATGCCCCAGCGCCAGCAGGTGGCGCGCCATCGCATGCGTGGCGGCGCGGTTGTCGAAGCCGATGCTCGGGTGGCGGCCCAGCGGGTCGACGCCCCAGGTCAGCACGTAGGGGCGGCCGTAGTCCTGCAGCAGCGAGAACAGCGCCTGCTCGTGGTCGAGCCCGACGAAGACGAAGGCATCCACGCCGTGCTGCACCAGCTGGCCGGCGATGCGCAACTCGGCCGCCAGGTCGTAGTGGTGCTCGGCCAGCACCAGCGAGTAGCCATGCTCGTCCAGCCGCCGCTGCAAGGCGCTGGTGGTGCGCGCGTAAAGCGCGTAGTCGAACGACGGCACGATGGCGCCGACCATGCGGCTGCGGTGGCTGCGCAGCGCGCGCGCCGCGCCGTGCGGCACGTAGCGCAGCTTGGCCGCGGCGTCCAGCACGCGCTGGCGCGTGGCCGGGTCCACCGGCCCGGTGTTGTTGAGCACGCGCGAGACGGTGGCCGTGGAGACGCCCGCCAGTTGCGCCACGTGCTTGGCGCCGCTGCGGCCGGCGCTCTCGCCGGCCGAACCGCGGGGTTCGGGTGCAACCGATTTCATATATGCATCTGCAGTTTGGCATGAGCGGGCCCGCGCGCAAGCCGCGATGATCTAGGGAAAGCACGGGCGATGTCGGGCGCCCGGCGAGCCCCGACGGGTGTTAGATTGCCCGACTGCAATCGATTACATCGAGGAGTTCGATCCATGACGCGAGACGACGCGACGACCCCGGGTTTCGATGGCCGCCGCCGCAGCCTGCTGCAGCAGGCCGCGGCCTTGGGCACGCTGGCCGCGGCGCCCGCCGCCTGGGCCCAGGCCGACGACCTGGCGCCGTACAAGGCGGCGCGCATCAACTGGCGCCAGGCCGAGGGGCAGGAGATCGCCATCGCGGTGATTCCGGCCAGCTACTTCGACAACCTGGTCGGCCTGCTGCCGCAGTTCGAGGCGCTCAGCGGCGTGAAGGTGCGCGTCGAGAAGGTGCCGCCGGGGCAGATCCGCCAGAAGGCCATGCTCGACCTGTCGTCGCGCACCGCCACCTTCGCCACCCACGCGGCCGACCCGATGTACTACCCGCTGTACGTGTCCAACAAGTGGGTGGAGCCGCTGGACAAGTACCTCAACGACCCGGCGCTGACCGACAAGGCCTGGTTCAACTACGACGACATCCTGAAGGCCTGGCGCGACGCCGATTCGGTGGACGGCAAGCCCTACGGCATTCCCTACGACGGCGAGGTGACGGTGCAGGTCTACCGCCGGGACTTGTACGACGCCAAGGGCCTGAAGCCGGCCGACACCTACGACCAGCTGCTGGCCAACGCCAAGGCGCTGACCGACCCGGCCGAGCGGCAGTGGGGCCTGGCGCTGCGCGGCTTTGCCGGCGCCGGGCAGAACATGTACATCTACCCGTCGATCCTGCGCGGCTTCGGCGGCCAGTGGTTCAACGGCAAGGAGCTGGTGGTCAACTCGCCCGAGGCCGTGAAGGCGCTGGAGTGGTACGTGAGCGCGCTCACGCAGTACGCGCCGCCGGCGGTGCGCAACTGGAACTGGCCCGACATCGCCGACGCCTTCTCGCAAGGCACCGTGGCCTGCTACCTGGATGCGCATTCGTCGGCCGCCGTCATCACCAACCCCGAGAAGTCCAAGGTCGTCGGCAAGGTGGCCTATGCGCGCTGGCCCAAGGGTCCCAACGGCAAGCGCGTGACCTCGATCTGGAACTGGGGCTTCCCGATCAACGCCGCGCTGTCGGACAAGGCGCGCCGCGCCACCTGGCTGTTCATCAGCTGGGCGGCGTCGGCCGAGACGCAGGCGCGCACCTCGTGGAAGTTCGCCGGGCCGGCCAAGCGTTCGGGGCTCAACCGCAGCTCGCTGTGGAAGTCGCCCGAGTTCGCCGCCGCGATGAAGGGCGCGGGCGACAACTTCATCCCCGCCGCGCTCGAATCGCTGGAGCAGGACACCGACGTCGACTGGCGCCCGCGCGTGCCGCAGTGGCCGGCCGTCGGCGAGGCCATGGCCACCGCCATCCAGGCCGCGCTGGTCGGCCAGAAGAAGCCCAAGGAAGCGCTGGACGAGGCGCAGGCGCGCATCCAGCAGATCCTCAAGTCCTGACGCCGGCGGCGGCGATGCGGCGAGCGCCGACCATCGAGCAGCGCGAGCGCCGCTTCGCGCTGCTGCTGTTGGGCCCGGCGCTGGCGCTGCTGCTGCTGACCACCACCGCGCCGCTGGTCTACCTGCTGTGGACCAGCCTGCAGCGGCTGGACATGAGCATGCCCTGGCTGCAGGGCTTTGCCGGCCTGGGCAACTTCGCCAAGATGGGCGACGACCCGCGCTTCTGGAATTCGCTGCTGCTCACCGCCATCTACACCGGCTGCACGGTGCTGCTGCAGGTGCTGGTGGGCCTCGGGCTGGCGCTGCTGGTGCTGCAGATCCCGCGCGGCCAGGGGCTGCTGCGCGTGGCCGCCATCCTGCCCATCGTGCTGGCGCCGGTGGTGGTGGGCCTGTTCTGGCGCACGCTGGTGCTGGCGCCCGACTTCGGCCTGGTCGACCTGGTGACGCGCGCGCTCGGCCTGGGCAGCCACAACTGGCTGGGCGACCCGCAGCTCGCGCTGATCTCGGTGATTGCCATCCACACCTGGCAGTGGACGCCGTTCGCCTTCCTGGTGCTGCTGGCGACGCTGGCCACCTTGCCGCCCGACGTCTACGAGGCGGCGCGCATCGACCGCGCCGGCGCCTGGCAGCGCTTTCGCCACCTGACGCTGCCGCTGATCCGGCCGGCCGTGGTGATGGTGATCATCCTGCGCACGATGACGGCGCTGTCGGCCTTTGCCGCCATCTTCGCGGCCACCGGCGGCGGGCCCGGCTCGGCCACCGAGATCCTCAACCTCTACGCCTACCGCACCTCGTTCACCGAGCTCAACCTCGGCTACGGCGCGGCGCTGGCCACCGCGCTGCTGGCCCTCACGCTGGCGGTGTCGTGGCTGCTGTTCCGGCGCCGGCAGGCGGCGGCATGACGGCGCGCCGCCGCCTGCCGCGCGAGCTGGCGCTGTACGCGCTGGCCGGGCTGATGCTTTCGGTGTGGGCCTTTCCGGTGCTGTGGGCGCTGCTGACCTCGTTCAAGAGCGAGCGCGACGTGCTGGCCTACCCGCCGGTGTGGTGGTTCACGCCGACGCTGGCGCATTACCGCGAGGTGCTGACGGGGCCTTCGTCGATCGTGCCCAACCTGCTGTCCAGCCTCATCGTCACGGTTGCCACCACGGCGCTGACGCTGCTGTTCGCGGTGCCGGCGGCCTACGCGCTGGCGCGGCTGCGCTACCCGGGGCGGCGCGCCAGCGGCTTTTACGTGCTGGCCACGCAGATGCTGCCGCCGGTGGGGCTGATCATTCCGTACTACCTGGCGCTGCAGCGCATCGGTGCGCTCGACAGCTACTTCGGGCTGGTGCTGATCTACCTGACCTTCTCGCTGCCGTTCGCCATCTGGCTGCTGGTGACCTACTTCGAGGACGTGCCGCTGGAGATGGAAGAGGCCGCGCTGCTCGACCGCGCCGGCCGCTGGGGCGCGCTGTGGCACGTGGTGCTGCCGCAGGTGCGCGGCGGCATCGCGGTGACGACGGTGTTCGTCTTCCTCAACGCCTGGAACGAGTTTCTCTTCGCCGTCGTGCTGGGCGGCAACCGCGTGCGGCCGGTGACGGTGGCGATGTTCAACTTCATCTCGGTCGAGCAGACGCAATGGGCGAAGCTGGCCGCGGGGGCGATGGTGGCGATGGCACCGGTGATCCTGATCGGCCTGCTGGCGCAGCGCCACATCGTGAAAGGCCTGACGGTCGGTGCCGTGAAGGGCGGGGGGCGGCGATGAATGCGGCATCGGGCGCCGTCTCGCTGCGGGGCGTCGTCAAGCGCCATGGCGCCACCACGGTGCTGCACGGCGTCGACCTCGACATCGCCGCCGGCGAGTTCTTCGTGCTGCTGGGCCCGTCAGGCTCGGGCAAGACCACCACGCTGCGCGTGCTGGCGGGGCTGGAGTCGGTGAGCGCCGGGCAGGTGCTGATGGACGGCGTCGACGTCACCCAGGCCGAGCCCGGCGAGCGCGACGTGGCCATGGTGTTCCAGAGTTATGCGCTGTACCCGCACATGACGGTGGCGCAGAACGTCGGCTTTCCGCTGCGCATGGTGGGCACGCCGGCGGCGCGCGTCGAAGCGGCGGTGGCCGACGCGGCGCGCAAGGTCGGCATCGACCACCTGCTGGCGCGGCGGCCGGGCCAGTTGTCCGGCGGCCAGCAGCAGCGCGTGGCGCTGGCGCGCGCCATCGTGCGCCAGCCGCGGCTGTTCCTGCTGGACGAACCGCTGTCCAACCTCGACGCCAAGCTGCGCCTGGACACCCGGCTCGAGCTGAAGAAGCTGCAGCGCGCGCTGGGCGTGACCACCGTCTACGTCACCCACGACCAGGAAGAGGCGATGACGCTGGCCGACCGCGTGGCGGTGTTCATGGACGGCCGCATCGTGCAGGTGGCCGCGCCGCGCGCGCTGTTCGGCCGCCCGGCCACGGCCAGCGTGGCCGGCTTCATCGGCACGCCGCCGATGAACCTGCTGCCCGCCGTGTGGCGCGGCGCCACGGTGGTGGTCGACGGCGCCGGCAGCGCGGCGGTGGCCGCGGCGGCGCCAGCCGAGCGCCCGGTCACGCTTGGGCTGCGGCCGGGCGACCTGCGGCTGCTGGCGGACGAGGCATCGGCCGACCGTGCACTGACGGCCCGTGTCGAGCTGGTCGAAGAGCTGGGCGACAGCCGCATCGTCGACCTGACGGTCGGCGGCCACAGCGTCAAGCTGCGCAGCGACACGGCCGGCGAGCTGCACGAAGGCGCCACCGTGCGGCTGGGCTTCGAGCCCGCGGCCGCGCACCTGTTCGACCGCGAGCGCGGCGGGCGATTGAACTGAACGAAGAAAGGCCAAGCGCGATGAGCAACGCACGCCCCGACATCGTCCTGATCCTCAACGACGACATGGGCTACTCCGACCTCGGCTGCTACGGCGGCGAGGTGCACACGCCCACGCTGGACCGCCTGGCCGCCGACGGCCTGCGCTTCAGCCAGTTCTACAACACGGCGCGCTGCAGCCCGTCGCGCGCCTCGCTGCTGACCGGGCTGCACCCGCACCAGACCGGCATCGGCATCCTCACCTACGACTCGGGCCCCGAGGGCTATGCCGGCAACCTGAACCAGCAGTGCGTGACCATCGCCGAGGTGCTGCGCAGCGGCGGCTACCGCACCTGCATGAGCGGCAAGTGGCACGTGTCGAGCAACCTGAAGACGCCCACCGACTCGTGGCCCATGCAGCGCGGCTTCGACCGCTTCTACGGCACCATCATCGGCGCCGGCAGCTTCTACGACCCCAACACGCTGACGCGCGGCAACGACAACGTCGAGCACGAGGCGCATGCCGACGGCTTCTTCTACACCGACGCCATCAGCGACCAGGCCGCCGCCTACATCCGCGAGCACCATGCCGAGCATCCCGAGCGGCCGCTGTTCCAGTACGTCGCCTACACCGCGCCGCACTGGCCGCTGCACGCGCACGACGAAGACATCGCCAAGTACAAGGGCCGCTTCGACGCCGGCTGGGACCAATTGCGCGAAGAGCGGCTGGAGCGGCTGGTGGCCGACGGCCTGCTCGCCGCGCACTGGAAGCTCAGCGGCCGCGACCCCAGCCAGCCGCCCTGGACCGCGGCCGAGCACAAGGGCTGGCTGCTGCGCTGCATGGAGGTGTACGCGGCGCAGATCGACCGCATGGACCAGGGCATCGCGCGCATCGTGCAGGCGCTCAAGGACACCGGCCGCTTCGACAACACGCTGATCATCTTCCTGGCCGACAACGGCGCCTGCGCCGAAGACATCCCGCAAGGCGTCAGCATCGAGGAGCTGGTCGACAAGCTGATGATCGCGCGCGCCACCACGCGCCGCGGCGAGCCGGTGCACATCGGCAACGACGTCGATCGCATGCCCGGCCCCGAGAACACCTACCAGAGCTACGGCACGGCCTGGGCCAACCTGTCGAACACGCCGTTCCGGCTGTACAAGCACTGGATCCATGAAGGCGGCATCTCGACGCCGCTGATCTTCCACTGGCCGCTGGGCATCACGCAGCGCGGCCAGATCCGCCACACCCCCGGCTACCTGCCCGACGTGATGGCCACGCTGCTCGACGTCACCGGCGTGCCCTATCCGGCGCAGCACCAGGGGCGCGCCGTGCTGCCGCTGGAAGGGCATTCGCTGAAGACGGCGTTCGAGCGCGACGCCATCGAAGCGCGCCCGCCGATGTTCTGGGAGCACGAAGGCAACGCCGCCGTGCGCATCGGCCGCTGGAAGCTGGTGCGACGCCATCCGCACGACTGGGAGCTGTACGACCTGGACGCCGACCGCACCGAGTTGAACGACCTGGCGGCGCAGCAGCCCGAGCGCGTGCGCGAGATGGCGGCGCAGTACGCCGCCTGGGCGCGCCGCTGCGGCGTGCTCGACCGCGACCAAGTGGTCGCGCTGATGCGCAGCCAGGGCGTGACGCGCGCGTTCTGGGAAGAAGAGTGAGCCGTCGTGAGTGAGCCGTCGCGCCCTTGCTGCCTGCCGGCCAATGCTGGTTTCGGCGGCGGCAGCGGCGGCGACCGCGGTCGCGCGCCGGCCGCACGGGCGCCTGGTGAGGGTGGTGCGGATCGTGCGGGTGGTGCGGATGGCGGTGCCGCGGCCGCCGCCGCCGTGCGCTGGGTCGAGCTGGCCGGCGGCGAGCACGACATCGGCACCGACGATGTCGACGGTTATGTCGCCGACGGCGAAGGCCCGCGCCGCCGCGTGCGCTTGAGCGCCTACGCCATCGCCGCCACGGCGGTCAGCAACGCCGAGTTCGCCGCCTTCGTGCGCGCCACCCGCCACGTCACCGAGGCCGAGCGCATCGGCCATTCGCACGTCTTCTGGCTGCAGGTCGACGAGGCCGTGCGCCGCCGCGTGCGCCACGTGCCGCGCGGCCTGCCGTGGTGGCTGCCGATCGAGTTCGCCTGCTGGCAACGGCCCGAGGGCGCGGGCTCGACGATCATCGGCCGGCCCGGCCACCCGGTGGTGCACGTCTCCTGGCACGACGCGCAAGCCTATTGCGACTGGGCCGGCCTGCGCCTGCCGACCGAGGCCGAATGGGAAGTGGCCGCGCGCGGCGGCCTGCAGGGCCGGCGCTTCCCCTGGGGCGACGACGAGGCGCGGCTGGCCACGCACTGCAACGTCTGGCGCGGCGAGTTTCCGTCGCACCCGGCCCCCGGCTGGCGCCCCGGCCCGATGCCGGTGGACAGCCTGCCGCCCAACGGCCACGGCCTGCACCACGCCACCGGCAACGTCTGGCAGTGGTGCGCCGACTGGTTCAGCCCGCGCTACCACCTGGACACCGACGCGCAAGACCCGCTGCAGCAACAGCCGAGCGGCCGGCGTTCACTGCGCGGCGGCTCGTTCCTGTGCCACGCCTCGTACTGCCACCGCTACCGCGTCGCCGCGCGCAACGGCAACGCGCCCGACAGCACGTCCAGCAACTGCGGTTTTCGCGTGGCGCGCTAAGCGACCTGCGCGCCGGCGCCGGCCCTCAGGCCGCTGCCCGCCACTTCGCCATCAAGCCGTCCCACTTGGCGCGCGCCGCTTTCAGGTGCCGTTCCTTCACGTGGCCGTAGCCGCGGATCTCTTCGGGGACGCGCGCGATCTCGGCGGCCAGCGGCAGCTTCTCCGCGGTCAGGCCGCGCAGCAGCTCGTCGATGCAGGCCTCGTAGTCGACGATGAGCTGGCGTTCGCCGCGCCGCTCGTCGGTGCGGCCGAAGACGTCGAGGGCGCCGCCGCGCAGGCCCTTCATCCTGGCCAGCACGTCGAAGGCTTTGCGCACCCAGGGGCCGAACGGCTGCTTGACCAGCTCGCCCTTGGCGTTCTTCTTCGCGGTGAGCGGCGGCGCGAGGTGGTGGACGATCTTGTAGTCGCCCTCGAACATCGATTCGATGCGCGCCACGAAGGCCGGGTCGGTGTGCAAGCGCGCCACTTCGTACTCGTCCTTGTAGGCCATCAGCTTGAACAGGTACCTGGCCACCGCCTCGCTGAAGGCCGTGCCGCTGCCCAGCGCCGCCTCGGCCTGGCGCACGCGCTCGACGGCGGCGCGGTAGCGCGCGGCGTAGGCCGCGTCCTGGTAGCCGGTGAGGAAGTCGACGCGGCGCGCCACCAGCTCGTCGACCGAGGGCTTCTTGACGATGCGGATCACCTGCTGCGCGGCGTACAGCGCGCGCACCGCGGCGAGGTCGTGCGCGCAGCGCCGGCCCCATTCGAAGGCGGCCTGGTTGTTGGCCACCTGCACGCCGTTGAGTTCCATCGCGCGCATCAGCGCCGCGTGCGTCAGCGGGATGCGGCCCTGCTGCCAGGCGTAGCCCAGCAGCAGCGGGTTGGTGTAGATCGAGTCGCCCAGCAGCTGGGTGGCCGCTTCCTCGGCGTCGAAGGCGCCCAGCCGCTCGGCCCCGACGGCGGCGGCCAGCGCCGATTCGCAGCTGCCGGCCGGGAACTGCCAGTCGGGGTTGCGGATCATCGCCGCCGTCGGCGTGCCGTGGCTGTTCAGCGCGACGAAGGTGCGCCCGGGCATCATCACCTGCAGCGTCGGCTTGGCGGCGCCGACGATGGCGTCGCAGGCGATCACGAGGTCGGCCTTGGCGGTGTCGACCTTGGTGGTGTGGATGGCCTCGGGCCGGTTGGCGATCTGCACGTGGCTCCAGGCGGCGCCGCCTTTTTGCGCCAGGCCGCCGGCGTCCTGCGTGACGATGCCCTTGCCTTCGAGGTGCGCGGCCATGCCCAGCAGCTGGCCGATGGTGATGACGCCGGTGCCGCCGACGCCGGCCACCAGGATGCCCCAGGCCGTCTCGGCCGCGGGGATGGCCGGCTCGGGCACCGGCGGCAGCGCGAGCTCGCGCTTTTCCTTCTTGGCCTTCTTCAGCGTGCCGCCCTCGATCGTCACGAAGCTGGGGCAGAAGCCCTTCACGCAGCTGAAGTCCTTGTTGCAGGTGCTCTGGTTGATGCGGCGCTTGCGGCCGAACTCGGTCTCCACCGGCTCCACGCTGAGGCAGTTGCTCTGCACGCTGCAGTCGCCGCAGCCTTCGCAGACCAGCTCGTTGATGACGACGGTTTTCGACGGCGTGGCCATCGTGCCGCGCTTGCGGCGGCGGCGCTTCTCGGTGGCGCAGGTCTGGTCGTAGATCAGCACGGTGCAGCCTTCCACCTCGCGCAGCTCGCGCTGCACGGCGTCCAGCTCGTCGCGGTGGCGCACGGTCACGCCGGGGGCCAGGCGCGCCTTGACGGCGCCGTCGTCGTACTTCTCGGGCTCGTCGGTGACGACGACGATCTGCCGCGCGCCTTCGGCGTCCAGTTCGCGCGTCATCTCGGGCACCTTCAGCGTGCCGTCCACCGGCTGGCCGCCGGTCATCGCGACGGCGTCGTTGAACAGGATCTTGTAGGTGATGTTGACCTTGGCCGCGATGCTTTGGCGCACCGCGAGCACGCCGCTGTGGTAGTAGGTGCCATCGCCGAGGTTGGAGAAGATGTGGCGCTCGTTGGTGAACGGCGCCTGGCCGACCCAGCTGACGCCTTCGCCGCCCATCTGGCTGAAGGTGACGGTGCTGCGGTCCATCCAGGTGGCCATGAAGTGGCAGCCGATGCCGGCCGCCGCGCGCGAGCCTTCGGGCACGCGGGTGCTGGTGTTGTGCGGGCAGCCGCTGCAGAACCAGGGCTGGCGGTCGCCGCCGGAGGGAATCTGCGCCAGGCCTTGCGCGCGCGCGTCGATCAGCGCGACGCGCTCGTCCATGCGGCGCGCGGTGTCGGCGTCGACGCCGAGTTTCTTCAAACGTTTGGCGATGGCGCGCGCGATGATGGCCGGCGACAGGTCGGCGTTGGCGCGCAGCAGCCAGTTCTGGCTGGGGTTGGGGCGGCTCCATTCGCCGCCGCTGGCGTCGCCCTCGCCCTCGCCTTCGTCGAACTTGCCCAGCACGTTGGGCCGCACGTCGGCGCGCCAGTTGTACAGCTCCTCCTTGAGCTGGTACTCGATGACCTGGCGCTTCTCCTCGACGACCAGGATCTCCTGCAGCCCCTCGGCGAAGTGGCGCGTGATGGTGGCTTCCAGCGGCCACACCACGTTGACCTTGTGCAGCCGGATGCCCAGGCGGTGGCAGGCCTCGTCGTCGAGGCCGAGGTCGAACAACGCTTGACGCGTGTCGTTGAAGGCCTTGCCGCTGGCGATGATGCCGAAGCGGTCTTGCGCCGAGCGGATGACGTCGTGGTTGAGCTTGTTGGCGCGCACGTAGGCCAGCGCCGCGTACCACTTGTAGTCGAACAGCCGCGCCTCCTGCTCCAGCGCGTGGTCGGGCCAGCGCATGTGCACGCCGCCGGGCGGCATCTGGAAGTCCTCGGGCAGCACGATGTCGACGCGGCCGGGGTCGACCAGCACCGAGGCCGACGACTCCACCACTTCCTGGATGGTCTTCATCGCCGTCCACACGCCGGCGAAGCGGCTCATCGCGAAGGCGTGCAACCCCATGTCCAGGATGTCCTGCACGCTGCTCGGAAAGAACACCGGCAGCCCGCAGGCCTTGAAGATGTGGTCGCTCTGGTGCGCGGCGGTGCTGCTCTTGGCCACGTGGTCGTCGCCGGCCACGGCGATCACGCCGCCCAGCTTGGCGGTGCCGGCCATGTTGGCGTGCTTGAAGACGTCGCTGCAGCGGTCGACGCCGGGGCCCTTGCCGTACCAGATGCCGAACACGCCGTCGAACTTCTTCTGCTGCGGGAACAGGTCCAGCATCTGCGAGCCCCACACCGCGGTGGCCGCCAGCTCTTCGTTGACGCCAGGCTGGAACACGATGTTCTGCGCCGCCATGTGCTTCTTGGCCTGCCACATGGCCTGGTCGTAGCCGCCCAGCGGGCTGCCGCGGTAGCCGCTGATGAAGCCGGCCGTGCTGGCGCCGGCGCGCGCGTCGCGCTGGCGCTGCAGCATCGGCAAGCGCACCAGCGCCTGCGTGCCGCTCATGAAGGCGCGGCCGACTTCGAGCGCGTACTTGTCGTCGAGCGTGACCGATTCCAGGGCCTTGCGGATCGCGTCGGGCAACGGAGCATTCATGGCGGGCGTCGGATGGGAACCGTGGGCTGGCGATGGGCGGGCAGTTTAGGACGAAGGCCCGTTCAAGTCTTTTCTTTTGATGCCCGCGCAGGCATGCTTCGCGCAAGGAATGAAACGCCTGGCCCCCATCGGCGAAAGAATGACGCTCAAGAAGCCATCGACAGGGAAAACCCGCAAGCCCGAGCCCGACGCCGACGAACCGCATGGCGCGACGCTCGACCGCTACGACGTGGCCATCCTGCGCGAACTGCAGGCCGACGCGCGGCTGACCAACACCGAGCTGGCGCTGCGCATCGGCTTGTCGGCCGCGCCGACGTGGCGGCGCACCAAGTGGCTGGAGCAGCAGGGCTACATCACCGGCTACCGCGCCGAGATCGACCGCCGCCGCGTCGGCCTGGGCGTGCTGGCCTTCGTGCGCGTCGACGCCGAGCGCAATAACGCCGAAGCCACGCGGACGCTGGAAGACGCGGTGCGCGCGCTGCCCGAGGTCATCTCCTGCCACTACATCAGCGGCACCGGCACCTTCGAGCTGCAGGTGGTGGCCACCGATCTCGACGCCTATGCGCGCTGGGCGATGGAGCGGCTGTTCTCGCTGCCCAACGTGAAAGACCTGCACACCAGCTTCGCACTCGGCGACGTCAAGGAAGGCGCCGCGCTGCCCCTGCGCCACCTGGGGTTCTGACGTCCGGCGATGCGCTACCCTCGGCCCTTGCCCCCCGGGGCGATGGGGGCCGACCGAGCGATGCGCCACCTGCTGGACCTGCTGCTGACCACCGACGTCGCCCAGCGCGCGCGGCTGGTGCAGGCCGCCATGGTGACGGCGGCACTGGCCGCGCTAGCACTGGCGCTGGTGCTGCTGGCGCTGGCCGGGCACGCGCCGCGGCGGCCGGTGCTGTGGTGGGCGCTGCTGGCGCCCGGCGGCTCGCTGGCGCTGTTCGCGCTGGTGCGCAGCGGCTGGACGCGGCGCTTCGCCGACCCGGCGCTGACGCTGGTGCAGATGGTCGGCGGCGGTGCCGCCTGCGCGCTGGCCTACAGCCTGGCCGGCGCCGCGCGCGGCGGCGTGTTCCTGGTGCTGATGGCGCTGCTGCTGGCCACCATGCTGTCGGCCACGCCGCGGCAGATGCGCCAGGGCTGCATCGCCGCCGCCGTGCTGCTGGGGCTGGCGATGGTCGACGCCGCGCTGCGGCGCAACGGCGGCTGGCCCTGGGGGCCGTGGGTGGAGGCGGTGCACCTGGCGCTGCTGGCCGCGCTGCTGCCGGCGGCGCCGCTGCTGGCGTCGCGCTGGGCGCGCATGCGCGCGCGCAGCCAGCGCCAGCAGCAGGACCTGCAGGCGGCGCTGGTGCGCATCCGCGAGCTGGCCACGCGCGACGAGCTGACCGGCCTGGTCAACCGCCGCCAGATGCGCGAGCTGATGAGCCAGGAGCACCAGCGCTGCATCCGCTCGGGCCGCACCTTCTGCCTGGGCGTGCTCGACATCGACCGCTTCCGCGACATCAACGAGCAGCATGGCCGCAGCGCCGGCGACGCCGTGCTGCGCAGCGTGGCGCACGAGGCGCTGCGCCGCGTGCGCGTGTCCGACGCCTTCGGCCGCTGGAGCGGCGACCGCTTCGTGCTGCTGCTGGCCGACGCCCGCGCGCCGCTGGCCAAGGGCGGGCTGGAGCGCGTGCGCAGCGGCGTCGGCAGCATGCGCGTGGCGGTGGCCGCGGGCGACCTGCAGCTCACGCTGTCGGCCGGCCTTGCCGAGCACCACGCCGGCGAGACGGTGGAGCAGACGCTGGACCGCGCCGAGCGCGCGCTGGCCGAAGCCAAGCAGCAGGGGCGCGACCGGCTGGTGTGCCTGGGCTGATCAGACCTTATCCTGCCGGTCCCGCCGACGACGAGGACCTTCCGCGATGAGCGACGACGACGCGCTGAACCGCCACCAGCTGCGCCTGCACCAGTTCCACGGCCTGCGGCCGGGGCCGCGGCTGCTGGTGCTGGGCGCGGTGCACGGCAACGAGCTGGCCGGCACGCAAGGTATCGGCCGCGTGGTGGCCGCGCTCGACCGCGGCGAGCTGCGCATCAGCCACGGCAGCGTGAGCCTGCTGCCCATCACCAACCCGCTGGCGCACGAGCGCGGCCAGCGCATGGGCGATCGCAACCTCAACCGCAACCTGCGGCCGAGCGCGGTGCCGCAGGACTTCGAGGACCGCATCGCCAACGTGCTGTGCCCGCTGCTCGACGCGCACGATGCGCTGCTCGACCTGCATTCGTTCCAGGGCGGCGGCGAGGCCTTCGCGATGATCGGCCCCGCCGACAACCGCGGCGCGCTGGAGCCTTTCGCCCACGCGGCCAGCGAAGAGCGGCTGGCCCGCCACGTGGGCGTGCGCCGCATCGTCGACGGCTGGCTGCCGGTCTACGAGGCCGGCGTGGCGCGCCGCCGCGCGCGCGCCCAGCGCATCGGCACGCTGCTCGACGCCGACCCCAACTACGGCGTCGGCACGACGGAGTACATGCGCTCGCGCGGCGGCTGGGCGATGACGCTGGAATGCGGCCAGCACGCCGACCCCAAGGCGCCCGACGTGGCCGAGCGCGCCATCCGTCAGGCATTGGCGTTATTGGGCCTGGCGGCCGATCTGCCCCTGCTGCCACCGCGCACCGACCACGAAGTGCTGCGCCTGGCGGAGGTGACCGACCGGCTGCACGCCGACGACCGCTTCGTGCGCGAATGGGCCAGCTTCGACGCGGTGAAGGCCGGCGAGCCGATCGCGGTGCGGCACGACGGCCACATCGTCGCCGCGCCGGCCGACGGCCGCATCGTCTTCCCCAACGCGAAGGCCGAGCCGGGCCACGAATGGTTCTACTTCGCCAAGCCCAGCGGCCGCGCGCTGGCCTGAGCGCATCAATCCACCGCCGGCGCCAGCAGCGTCAGCGTCTCGGCCGTCGTGTCCAGCCGCGCGCGCACGCCCAGCGGCAGCGTCAGCTGGTCGCGCACGTGGCCGAAGCTGTAGCCGTAGACGGCGGGCACGCCGGCGCTGGCGAACTGGCGGTCCAGCACCTCGGCCAACGGCATCGGCGTTGAATCGGGGCCGGCCTCGCAGCGCTCGAACACGCCGCCCACCAGCCCCGCAGCGCGCTGCAGGCCCTGGCTTTGCTGCAACTGGGTGAGCAGGCGGTCGATGCGGTAAGGCTCTTCGTCTACCTCCTCCAGGCACAGCAGCGCGCCGCGCCAATCGGCGGCCCAGGGCGTGCCGACCAGCGCGGCCAGCACCGACAGGTTGCCGCCGATCAGCGGCCCTTCGGCCACGCCGGCGCGGATGGCGCGCTCGCGGAACTGCGGCTCGGCCTCGGCGCGCCGGCGGTGTTCGGGCGATCGCGTCAGCACCGTCTCGCGCTGCGCTTGCATCAACACGGCTTGCAGCGCCGCCGCGCTGAACGGCGTGAGGCGCGACACCGCCGACGGCCCATGGAAGCACACCAGCGCGGCGCCGGCGCGCAGGCCCAGCAGCAAGGCCGTGAGGTCGGAGTAGCCGATCACCGCCTTGGCGTCGGCGCGCAACGCGGCCCAGTCCAGCAGCGGCAGCAGGGCCGCCGCGCCGGCGCCACCGCGCAGCGCCCACAGCGCACGCACTTCGCCGTCGCGCCACAGCGCGTTGAAGTCTTCGGCGCGCTGCTCGGCGCTGCCGGCGTAGTGCCCTTGCGCCGCCAGCACGTGGCGGCCCAGCCGCGGCTCGAAGCCCAGCGAGCGCACGGCGTCGAGCGCGCGCGCCACGTGCTCGGGCTGCAGCCGCGAACTCGGCGCGAACAGGCCGATGGTGTCGCCCGGCCGCAGCCGCGGCGGGCGCCGCGGCGGCGGCGGCGGCATCGCCAAGGGCGGCGTCGCGCAGCCGGCCACGGCCGCGGCCAGCGCGGCGCTCAGGCAATGGCGGCGCTGCATGGCCTTGGTTCTCAGCCCTCACCCCAAGCCTCTCCCGCGGGCGGGAGAGGGAGCCGGGTCAGAAGAACTTGTAGTCGACGGTCAAGGTGTACGAACGGCCGCGCGGATCGGCCACGCGCGGTTCCCACGAGCTGCCGGCGCCGGTGTTGCTGTCGTAGGCGGCGGAGAACGGCGGGTCCTTGTCGAGCAGGTTCTTCACGCCGACGGTGAGCGTCAGGTTCTTGACGCCCGAGTAGGCGACGCTGGCGTTCCACAGCTGGTAGGCCTTGACCTTGGGGTTCCAGTCCGGCGGCACGATGCTGCCGTTGGCCACGCCGGGCAGCACGTAGTCGGTGTAGCCGCTCTTGTAGACGTTCTGCAGCATGCCGGTCCACACGCCGCGGGTGTAGGTGCCGGTCAGCGTGTGCTTCCAGCGCAGGCCCAGGTCGCCGGCGCGCGTGAAGCTGCCGATCTCGCTGGCGCCGAAAGGCGAACTGGCGAGCAGCCGCGACTTCTTCTCCAGCAGGTAGGTGCCGTCGAGGATGACCGACCAGCGCGCGTCGCTCAGGCGGCCGTTGACGCGGGCGTTGACGTCCACGCCCTTGGTGATGGTCTGGCCGGCGTTGACCCAGCGGTTGTCGATGGCCACCAGGTTGCCGTTGGCGTCGCGGATGAAGTTCTCGGGGAACAGCGTGTAGTTCTTGACCAGGTCGCTCAAGGCCAGTGTCTGCACCGTGCCGTCGCGACGGATGTCCCAGTAGTCGACGCTGACGTTGAAGTTGGCGTTGGGCTCCCACACGATGCCGGCGTTCCACTGCTTGCTTTCCTCGGGGCCGAGGTTGGGCTTGCCGCCGGTCAGGATGATGGGCGTGATCGACTCGCAGCCGGTGGTGGCGCTGACCACGCCGGACGCGCACTTGCCCGGGTCGGCCAGGTCCTTGCCGGCGTAGGTGGACTCGGTGACGCCGAAGAACAGCTGGTTGAACGTCGGCACGCGGAACCCCGTGCTGTACGAGGTGCGCAGCGCCAGCTGGTTGAGCGGCTTGAACAGCAGCGACACCTTGGGGTTGGTGGTGCTGCCGAAGCCGGTGTAGTCGTCGTAGCGCGCCGCGAGGTTCAGCTCCAGCTGCTTGGTGATGGGCACCTGCAGCTCGGCGAACACCGCCTTGATGTCGCGCTTGACGGTGTCCAGCGTGTTGATGCTGTCGAACGGCGCGTTGAAGATGCGGGTCTGCGTCGTCAGGTCGGTGGCGTTGCCGTTGAAGCGGTACTTCTCGGTGCGGATGTCGGTGCCGATGGCGGCCATCACGTCGCCGGCGGGCAGCTTGAAGACCGGGCCGCTGACGGTGGCGTCGATCTGCTCCACCGTGTACTTGCCGCCGTACAGCGTGACGCCGGAGGCCATCACGTTCTGCAGCGCGGCCATGGCCTCGGGCGTCTGCGTCAGCGAGAAGGGGTTGAGCACGCCGGTGTTGATCAGCGCCGCGAACTCACGGCCGTAGAAGTAGCCGCTGCCCAGCACCGAGGTGCTTTCGCTGGTGGCGCGCGAGGCGCCGGCGCGGTAGCTCCAGGTGCCGAACAGCGGGCCGTCGGCGGCCAGCAGGAAGCGGCTGGTCTCGCTCTCGGTCTCGATCTCGCGGTTGCCGCAAGGCATGCAGCGCCAGCGGAAGGCCAGCGGCTGGCCGCGGTTGGCTTCGAGCTGCGGGAAGGTGCCGACCAGCGCGTTGAAGACCTCGTTGTACGAGCTGCCGGTGCTGGGGTAGGCCAGGTTGTAGAACGGGCTGGTGGTGCTGGTGCTGCTGGAGATCTGGTTGGCCGAGAAGCTCTTCTTCGATTCCACCTTGGCGCCGGTGAACTCGGCGTAGAGCTGGTGCTCGCCCAGGCGCAGCGTGCCGCGCAGCACGGCGTTGGTGTTGGTCACCGGCTGCTGCAGCACCGCGGCGCGGCCGGTGTCCCAGGCGCAGCCGTACTTGGCCGCCGGCGTGGCCCACAGCACCTCGTCGTAGGCGGCCATGCCGTCCACGCTGCTGCAGCCGGCGCCGCCGGGCAGGTCGAGCACGTTGATGCCGTTGTAGGTCTGGGTGCCGCCGGCCACCGTGGGCCCGGTGCCGCGGCCGGTGCTGTTGAGGTTGTCGCGGCTGAGCGCGGTGTACAGCGAGCTCAGCGTGAACAGCGTGGCGATCGGCGTGCCGCGCGTGTCCACCGACAAGCCGCGGTTGGGCTGGAAGGTGTTGACGAAGTCGCGCTGGTCGCCGCGCAGCGCCTTGTTCTCGCTGCGGCTCAAGGCCAGCAGCACGTTGAAGTTGTCCTTGTCGAGGTCGCCGAAGCCGCCGGTCAGCTTGACGCGGTTGATGTTGCCGCCGCCGGCCTCGGTGATGTCGGTGAAGGCCTGCACCTCCAGGCCCTGGTAGTTCTTGCGCAGGATGAAGTTGATGACGCCGCCGATGGCGTCCGTCCCGTAGATGGCCGAGGCGCCGTCCTTCAGCACCTCGATGCGGTCCACCGCGGCCATCGGAATCTGCTGCACGTCGACCACGCCGCCATTCAGGCCGTGCGCCGCCACGCGGCGGCCGTTGAGCAGGATCAGCGTGGCCGCGCAGCCCTGCAGCCGCAGGTTGGCGCACGAGGCGCCGTTGTTGCCGCGCGCCGCGCCGGCTACCACGTCGGCGTTGGCCGCCAGGTTGTCGAGGCCGGTGCCGTTGGCGCTGAGCGAGTTGATCAACTGCTCGGCGGTGACGATGCCCTGGCGCTCCAGCTCCTGCCGCGTGATCACCTGGATCGGCACCGCGCCTTCGTCGGCGATGCGCTTGATGCTGCTGCCGGTGATCTCCACGCGCTGCGGCGCGGACTGCGCCAGCGCGACGGTGGACAGGCCGAGCAAGGCCAGCGAGGCGGCCAGGGGCGTGAGTTTCATGGCGTTGTTCTCCTGCGGTGGGAAGGGCCGGTGCGGCGTGCCGGTGACACAGCTTTCACCGCGCCGCAACATCGCTTAACCGGGGCAGGGTAGGCAGCGCTTGCGCGAGCGGCCAATGAAAAGGCTTGCCTGTCGCATAACCGCGCGGAATGCCCGCCGCCGGCGCCGCGCCCGTAGACTGCGCCGACCGCCCGCCATGCGCTGCCCACCGCTGCTCTCACCCCTGTTGTTCGCCGCCGCCGTCGCCCTGGTCGCGTGCGCCTTCGATGCCCGCGCCGAGCTGCCGCCGCCTCTGGCGCGGCTGCTCACCGAGGCCGGCGTGCCGGACGACGCGCTGGGCCTGGTCGTCGCTCCCGTGGGCGCCGGGCCGCGCCACGTGGCGCACCAGGCCGATCGGCCGCTGCAGCCCGGATCGGCCATGAAGTTGGTGACAACCCTTGTGGGATTGGAGCAACTGGGCCCGGCCTGGCGCGGCAGCACGCGGCTGCTGGCCACCGGCCCCATCGTCGACGGCGTGCTGAAGGGCGACCTCGTGCTGCAAGGCGGCGCCGACATGGACTTGTCGCAGCAGGCGCTGCAGGCCATGCTGCAGCGCGCCCGCCACCGCGGCCTGCAGGACTGGCGCGGCAACCTCGTGCTCGACCGCAGCGCCTTCCAGCCGCCGCGGCTGGACCTCGGCCAGCCGCCTTTCGACGACGCGCCCGAGGCCGGCTACAACGTCATCCCCGATGCGCTGCTGGTCAACGACAACCTGCTGCGCGTGGACGTCTTCGTCGACGAGCAGCGCGGCCTGCAGGTGCTGCCGTTGACGCCGCTGGCCGGCGTGCGCGTGACGCACGAGATGACGCTGGTGGAAGGCGACTGCAGCCGCTGGGACGAAGGCTGGAAGACGCCCGAGCTGCGCCCGCCGCGGCCCGGCCGCCAGATGGACGTGGTGCTGCGCGGCACCTGGCCGGCGCGCTGCGACCGCAGCGTGGCCTTCAACGTCATCGAGCGCAACGACTACATCGCCCGCCTCGTGCGCGGCCTGTGGGCGGGCCTGGGCGGCCGCTGGCGCGGCGGCGTGCGCGAAGGCAGCGCGCCGGCCGACGCCAGGCTGCTGGCCGAGCACGGCTCGCGCCCGCTGGCCGAGCTGGTGCGCGCGATCAACAAGCCGTCGGACAACACGCTGACGCGCACGCTGCTGCTGGCCATCGGCCGCGCCGCGCCCGGCGAGGCCGCCGAGCCCACGCTGCAGCGCGCCGAGCGCGCGCTGCGCGGCTGGCTGCGCGGCCACGGCATCGACGACACCGGCTTCGTGCTGGACAACGGCTCGGGCCTGTCGCGCAGCGAGCGCGTCACGCCGGCGCAGCTCGAAGGCGTGCTGCGCGCCGGCCTGGCCAGCCGCTGGGCGCCTGAGTTCGTCGCCAGCCTGCCGATCGCCGGCATCGACGGCACCTTGCGCAACCGCTTGAAGGATGGCCCTGCCGCCGGCGCGGCGCGCATGAAGACCGGCAGCCTGCGCAACGTGGTCGCCCTGGCCGGCACCGTGCCCGACGCCACCGGCCAGCCGCAGATCGTCGTCGCGATGTTCAACCAGGACCGCCTGCCCGCGCGCCAGATGCGGGCGCTGGTGGATGCGCTGGTCGATTGGGTGGGGCGGACGCGGTTCGAGGCCGCTGCTGCTGCGCCCAGGGCGGCGGGACCTTGAGGTTGCGGGGTGGGTAATGCGGCGCGGTTATGTCGGGCGATGGGGTGATTTGGGGGCCCAAGCAGGTCGAATTCGATGTCGCTGCCGACGATTCGGGAGCTTCTCTGCAACTGGCAAAGCTCGCGTCGTCTGGCCTCTCCTTGCTGGAATCTGTTCGATGCGGGGCGTGCGCTCGATTGGCGCTACCTCAGCATCCCTGATCACGATGCTCCTGCTGGCTGGGAGATCGAGTTCGAGAGGCTGCGCGGTATGTTGCTGGATGGGCTCGCGCACAAGGTCATTGATGACCTGAGCTATACCCGCTTCTTGCTGCAGACGTACAAGCCATGTGAGTGGTGGACATCCGACCCAGTATTGCGGGCTGGCCTTAACCGATGCCTTTTGCCTCAAGCCTGTCGACGACCTCCCGTGCGGAGACGATGGCGATGCCCTGATGGCTGCCGATGGGCAGCAGGTGCTTGCGATCCCCGGTGACGATCAGCTCGGCGCGCGCCGCGACGGCCGCAGCGATGACGTGATCGTCGTCGGAATCGTTGGCGACCAGGCGCGGCACGCTGGCCGGCGCGACCAGGCTGACGAGCGCCGTGTGCTGCGCCACCAGCGCCGCGATGCTGGTGCCGAAGCTCTCGATGCGCTTGGTGAACTTCGAATAGCCCAGCGTATGGGCCAGTTCATCGAGCAGCACCGCGCTGCTGAAGAGATCGACCTCGCCGTCGATGGCCGCCTGCAACAGCCGACGAGGTGGCCCATTCCACAGCAGCCCGGCCATCACGACATTCGTATCGAGTACCAGCCGCAGCGGCGGGTGCGTTAAACCCGGCATCAACTCGCCCCGCGCATGCGCCGCTCGGCGCGCACCTTGCGCACCTCCTCGACGATCTCCTGCTCGATCTCGGGCGTGAGTTCCTCTTGCGGCCCCCGCTGCCACATCGCTTGCAGCGCGTCGCCCGCGCGGCGGCGTAGCTGCTCGCGCAGCATCGCCTCCATCGCCTCGGCCGACAGCAGGCCCGCACTGGCCGCCTTCTGCGCCAGTTCGTCGGGCAAGTTGATTTGTACGGTCGTCATCGTGTGTTCCTTGGGTTCTGCGCTTAGCTGCTGAGGTTGCCGACCATCTGCTTGGTCTGATGCTTGACGATCATCCCGTCGAGCAGCGCCTTGATGATCCGCCGGTCGTCATCGGACATGTGGCTCACCGCCTCGAACTGCAAACGCAGATCGTCCGACGGCCCACGCTCGCCCTCGTCGAACACGAGTTGATCCAGGCTCACGTGCAGCGCCCGCGCCAGGCCGACCAGGGCCTCGAGCGTAGGTTGTGCGCTGCCGGCCTCGTAGCGGCGAATCTGGTTCACATGAACGCCGGCAATGTCTGCCAGCGCCTGCTGCGTCATGGACGCCTGCCGGCGAATCTGGCTCAGGCGCGCCGCAAAGCGTGCGACGGGTGCGGCGGGCTCGGGTGCGGCAGATGGGGTGGCTGCGGTAGGCATGACAAGGAGTCGAGCGAACTCTTGAAGGACGTCACGGCATCCTGAAACTGTTGGCTGATGCGATCTTATCGGGTAGCATGAAAAAACACTATAAGGGTGTTGACAGGTTTTAGCCCCAGGAGAGTCCCGGACATCGCACACAGAGCCGGCTCCGCTTCTTTGAACATGCAGCGGCCTGAGATCAGTGGATTGGCTGCGGTTTGAACTTCTTCACCACGTCTCCGAAGCTGAACCTCGAAGCATTGGCCATCGTGGTCACATCCGGTCGTAAGCGGCGTCCTCGTTGTTGTCCCACACCCGGGCCAAGCTGCCTTCGCTGGCTTTGGCCGCGGCTTGAGCCTGTGTTCCAGGGCGCGGCAGATCAAACGATCCGCGGCAGCCGCCGCCTTACTTCGTCGCGGTCGCCGAAGTCGAAGTGCCACCACTCGGTGCTGATGGCCTGCCAGCCGGCTTGCAGCAGTGCCGTGCGCAGCAGGCGGCGGTTGGCGAGTTGGGCCTCGCTCAGCAGCCCGGCCGCCGCATGCCGGTGCTCCAGCGCCGGGTGCGACCGCTCGGTGGTGTCGTCGAAGGGCGTGCCCATGTCCAGCTCTTGCCCTTGCGCGTCGGCCAGCGTGATGTCGACGGCCATGCCGTAGCTGTGGATCGAGCCGCGCTCGGGCGGCGCGAAATAGGGCTCCATCGGCGTGCCTTGCACGTGGGCCCAGAACCGTTCCTGCACGCGTTGCGGGCGCGCGGCGTCCAGCACGCACAGGCGCAAGTCGGGCCGTTCGCGCTGCAGCCAGTGCACGGCCTGCTGCAGTGCATCGGCCGCCTCGCGGTGCAGCCAGGCGCAGTCGTGCGGCGAATAAAGGTCGCGGCCCAGCAGGTTGCGCGGGCTGGCGTAGCGCAGGTCGACCTGCAGCCCGGCGATGGCGGCCAGCGCGCGGTAGTCGGCATGGGCCGGCAGCTCGTCGATGCCGATGGTGCGCACTTCGGTCGTCATGCCCAGCCGGCGTCCAGCGCCCGCCGCGCCACCTGGGTGACGTGCTTGACCAGTTCGCGCGCGCCGTGCGACAGCGGCGCCTGGCTGGCGCTCAGCACGTACAGGCGCACCGGCAGCGCCGGCTGCAGCGGCCGCCGCTGCAGCCGTTCGGCCGGCGGCAGCGCGGCGCTGAAGGGGTCGACCACGGCCACGCCGCCGCCGGCTTCCACCAGCGCGCGCGCCAGCTGGTAGGTCTGCACGACGGTGCCGTACACCGGCTGGCGGTCGGCGGCCTCGAAGGCGCCGGCGATCAGCTCGCCCAGCGGGTCGGCGTTGGGCAGTCCGATCAGGTCGTCGGGCAGCTCGGCCACGGCGATGGGCTGGCCGCGCGGCGCGTCCGGCCAGGTGCCGGCGCGCGCCAGCGCCACCAGCGGGCCTTCGGCCAGCGGCTCGGCGACGATGGTGGGGTGGCGCGGGTCGCACAGCGACAGGCCGAGGTCGGCCTCGCCGATGCGCAGGATGTTGACGATCTCCTCGGTGTGCTGGGTCGCCAGCTCGCATTGCGTCTGCGGAAAGTCGCGCCGCCAGGCGGCCATTGCCGCCGGCAGCAGGCTCAGGCCCAGCGAGGGCGTGGCCACGATGCGGATGGTCTCCACCGACTTGCTCTTCAGCGAGGCCGCCAGGCGGCGGATGCCGGCGAGGTCGCGCGCAAGCTTCTCGGTCTCGGCGAACAGGCGGTGCGCCTCGGGCCGCGGGTAGAGCTTGCCGCGGATGCGCTCGAACAGCGGCAGCCCGAGCTGCAGCTCGCAATGCTGCAGCACCTTGGTGACCGCCGGCTGCGAGATGTGCAGCACCTGCGCCGCGCCGCTGATGGTGCCGGCCTGCATCACGGCGTGGAAGACTTCGATGTGGCGCAGCCGCATGGGGCGCGATTCTAGGAACGTGGCAAGGCGCGGCGGCCCGTCACGGGGTGGTCAGCACCGCCAGGATGGCGGCGGTCTCGGCGTCGGGCACGCCGTCGTAGCGCGCGGGGCGAAAGCGCATCTGGAACGAGGTCAGCACGTCGAGCGTGGCGGTGTCGAGCACGCCGTCCTGCGGCACGCCGTAGCCCACGCGCGCCAGCCGCTGCTGGAACCACAAGGTGTCGGGCAGGCTGGCCGCGTAGCGCGGCTGCAGCGCGGCGGCGCGGCTTTCGTCGAACCACTGGGCCAGGCCTTCCTGGGCCAGGCGCTTCCACGGGAAGAGCGGCCCCGGGTCCTGCTTGCGGCCGGGCGCCACGTCGGCATGGCCGACCACGCGCTCGGGCGGGATGCCCCAACGTTTGACGATATCCCGCACCAGTGCGACGACGGCGTCGATCTGCTTGGCCGGATACGGCGCGTAGCGGCGGCCCTCGGGCGTGTCGACGTAGCCGGGGTTGACGATCTCGATGCCGATCGACGACATGTTGACCAGCACCCGCCGCGCCCAGTTGCTGACGCCGGCGTGGTTGGCGCGCTGGTCTTCGTCCACCAGGCGGTAGATGGTGGGCGGGTCGTCGTCGCCCACCAGGTAGTGGCTGGACACCTCCTGCTGCGTCAGCACGCGCAGCGAGGTGGGCTGGTCCAGCACCGTGTAGTGCAGCACCAGCAGGTCCACCCGCGGGCCCTGGCTGACGGCGCGGTGGCTGCCGTCGATCGTCAGCCGCGGGCCGCCGGCGCAGCCGGCCAGCAGCAGCGCCGCGGCCGCCAGCAGCCAGGCGAATCGTCGGCTCATCGTCATGACGCGCCGGGCTGCACGACGGCGCGCGCCGCGATGCGTGCCGCCGCGTGGTGGCCGTGGCTGACGCGCAGGTGCAGCGCGGCCGCCTCGGGCACCGCGGCACGGCAGGCCTGCTCGATCACCGGGTGCAGCTGGAACACGCGCCCGGCCAGCGCCACCGGGCGCGGGCCGAAGCGTTGCACGAGCAGGCGCGCCAGCCGGCCCAGTTCGCTGCCCGCGGCCTCCAGCAGGCGCAGCGCCACGGGGTCGCTGCCGGCCGCCGCGGCGACGGCCAGCGCCAGCTTGCCCATCTCGCCACGATCGACGGTGTAGATGAACTGCCGGCTGTGGCTCCAGTCGCTGCCGCCCACGTGCTCCAGCACCTCGCGCGCCATCGCCGAGCGCTGCCAGGCGCCGGGCTCTTCGTCTTCCTGCCGCCAGATGTGGCGCAGCGCCTCGCGCGCGATCCAGAAGCCGCTGCCGCCGTCGTCCAGCAAGCCGCCGCGGCCGCCCACGCGGTGGAAGCCGCCGTCGGCGTCGATGAAGGCGGCGATCGATCCGGTGCCGGCGTAGACCAGGTAGCCCTCGCCGCGGCGGAAGACGTCGAGGTAGGCCACCTCGATGTCGGTGACGATGGTCACCGCTTCGGCGCCCAGGCCCAGCGGCGCGCGGATCAGGCCCGACAGCGGCTCGCGCACGCCGCCGTAGCCGGTGAGGCCGGCGTGCACCTGGCTCGGCCGGCCGACGGCCAGCACGTCGCTGGCCAGCGCGGCCAGCGTGTCGCGCACCGCCTGCTGGCCGTTGCGGCTGGCCAGTTGCATGGCGCTCAAGCCGGCCACGCTGCCTTCGGCCAGCAACTCGCCGGCCGGCGTGGCCAGCGCCCAGCGGGTCTGCGTACCGCCGGCATCGATGCCCAGGCCGAGGGCGGCCCCGCCTTGCCGTGCTGCCACCGCGTTCAAGTCCGTCCCGTCTGCGTCTGCTGCCAGAACGCGCAGGTTAGGCCACCGGCCGCGGCCGCGGCCAATGAAAGCTCGTGCGGCGTACATAACCGGGGGGAATGCGCGGACGCTCCGCGCGGTGGGCCGGCTTGAAGATCCTGCATTCGATGGCGCCTTTTCATGGTCATGGAGCGGATAGGCCGACGGCCACCGCCGCGCTCTCCAGCCCGCTGCGGCCGATGCCCAGCACCCAGGCGGCTTGCGCGTCGGCGGCCAGTGTCAGCGGCGCGGTGGCCGGCAGCGGTTGCGCCTGCCAGTGCCAGGCGCCGCGGCGCCATTGCCACAGCACGGCCTGGCGCAGCGGCGCGCCGTCGCCCTGGCGCGGCCACAGCGCGCGCGAGCCGTCGGACTGCGGCAGCCGCTCGACGTGCGGCGGCTGCGGCGCCGGCTCGGCCAGCCAGGGGGTGGCCGGCGTCAGCGCGGCTTGCGCGTAAGGGCCTTCGCGCAGCCGCGTGGCGATGCCGTCGCGGTCCTGCAGCAGCGCGGCCATGCTGAAGTGCAGGTGGCCGTTGTCGGCGCGCGGCCCGCGGGTCAGCGCCACCTGGGCCAGCACCTCGGCGGCATCGTAGGCATCGCGCTCGGCCTGCAGCCGGCTGGTGAACAGCCCCGGCCACAGGTGCCGGCCTTGCGCATTGCCGGCGCGCCAGGCGGCCTGCAGCGGCGCGAAGGCCTGCTCGGTCTTGCCGATCGCCCAGTAGAGCTGCGGCGCGAGGTAGTCCATCCAGCCTTCGTCCCACCAGCGCTCGACGTTGGCGTAGAGCTTGTCGTACTGGCTGAAGCCGCGGATGCCCGGCGGCCGGCGGTCGGGCCGCGGCAGCCCGAAAGGGCTGATGCCGAAGCGCAGCCAGGGCTTGGCGGCGTGCACCTCGCGCTGCAGCGTCTCGATCAAACGGTCGACGTTGTCGCGCCGCCAATCGGCGCGCGCGAGCGTGCCGCCGCCGTCGGCATAACGCTGCCACGACGCGTCATCGGGGAAGTCGATCGCCGCGCCTTGCGCATCGTCGACGGGGTAGGGGTAGAAGTAGTCGTCGAGGTGAACGCCGTCGATGTCGTAGCGCTGCACCACGTCCAGCACGACGGCGCGCGTGCGCTCGGCGGCGAGAGGCTCGCCGGGGTCCAGCCACAGGTAGTCGCCGTAGGCCTTGACGATGGCCGGCTCGGCATTGGCCACGTGATTGGCGGCCAGCTCGCTGCGCGCCGAGGGGTGGCGCGCGCGGTAGGGGTTGAACCAGGCGTGCAGCTCCAGGCCGCGGCGGTGCGCGCCGTCCACCCATTCGGCCAGCGGGTCCCAGTCTTCGTCGGGCGCGCGGCCGCTGGCGCCGGTGAGGTACTCGCTCCAGGGCTCCAGCGCCGATCGGTACAGCGCATCGGCGGCCGGCCGCACCTGCAGCACCAGCGCGTTGAGGCCGATGGCCGCGGCGCGGTCGAGCAGCGTCAGCATCTCGGCGCGCTGCGCGGCGCTGGTGAGGCCGGCGCGGCTGGGCCAGTCGATGTGGGCGACGCTGGCCACCCAGGCGGCGCGGAACTCGCGCGGCAGCGGAGGCGGAGCCGGCGGCGGGCCGACCGGCGGCCACAGGCTGCACGAGCCCAGCGCCGGCAATAACGCCAATGCCCAACGGCGCTTCATGCGTCGATCAGGCCTTGAAGAACCAGCGGCGGCGCCACAGCCACCAGGCCAGCGCGAACATCGCGCCGTTGAACAGCAGCGCCCACAGCAGCGAAGCGTCGCGCGGCGCCAGCGGCAGCGCCTGGATCGGCGCGTAAGTCCAGGCCTTCAACGACTGCGGCGGGTCGCCCGCCTTGAAGAACAGCATCAGCTTGGCGACCAGGCCCGAGACGGCAAAGATCAAGAGCGCGTTCATGCCGTAGATGACCAGCGGCTCGAAGGCGCGCGCGCTGGCCGCGCGCAGCCGGGCTTGCGGCGCTGCGTCCAGCAGCCAGTAGAAGGCGCCGAACACCAGCAAGGCCCAGCCGTCCATGAAGACCATGTACGACGGCGTCCACAGGCTCTTGTTGATGGGCATGAAGAGCCGGTCCATCGCCTCGCCCAGCGCCAGCAGCGCCAGCCCGGCCAGCAGCAGCCACACCGTGCGCTCGGCCGCCGGTCGCGGCGCGGCCAGGAAGCGCCCGGCCAGCACGCCCGAGAGCAGCGTGCCCAGCGCCGGCAGCGTGCTGACCAGGCCTTCGGGGTCCCAGGTCTTGGACGCCGCCCACAGATGGGGGCCCAGCAGCAGGCGGTCCAGCCAGGCGCCGAAGTCGCGGCCGGGCTCCAGCGCGCCGGCGGCGACCACGCCTTGCGCGTCGGGCACCGGCACCGCCAGCATCAGCAGCGCGTACAGCGCGCACAGGCCGACGATCCAGGCCAGCACGCCGCGCCAGCGCCAGGCCAGCACGATGGGCGCGGCCAGCAGCACGCACAGGCCGATGCGTTGCAGCACGCCGGGGATGCGAACGGTGGCGAGGTCGAAGCGCGGCACCCAGTTGAGCAGCAGGCCGATGGCGATGATCAGCGCGGCGCGGCGCGCCATCGTCAGCGCCAACGTTCGACGCGAGGCGCCGGCGGCGGCGCGGGCGTCGAGCGAGATCGTCATCGAGACGCCGGCGATGAACAGGAAGAACGGGAAGATCCAGTCGGTGAAGGTCCAGCCGTTCCAGGCCGCGTGGGCCAGCGGCGCGTACAGCGCGTTCCAGTCGCCGGGGTTGTTGACCAGCACCATGCCGGCGATGGCGAAGCCGCGGAAGGCGTCCAGTGATGCCAGACGTTGGAGAGTCGGTCGGGCGCTCACGTCTGCGCTTCCTTGCGGCCGAAGTCCGCCGGGATGCGCAGCTTCGCCGCCACCCACACCGAGGGCAGCGTGCACAGGCACACCCAGCCGAAGAACGGCGCGTAGCCCATCTGCTGCTGCAGCCAGCCGCTCGACATGCCGGGCAGCATCATGCCCAGCGCCATGAAGCCGGTGCACAAGGCGTAGTGCGCGGTCTTGGCGGGGCCGTCGGCCACCCAGATCATGAACATCAGGTAGGCCGCGAAGCCGAAGCCGTAGCCGAACTGCTCGCAGGCCACCGCGGCGGTGATGAGGGCCAGGCTTTGCGGCTGCCAGGCCGCCAGCGCGACGAACAACAGGTTGGGCAGGTGGATCGCCGCCACCATCGGCCACAGCCAGCGCATCAGGCCGTGGCGCGAGATCACCCAGCCGCCCAGCAGCCCGCCGGCCGTGAGCGCGCCGACGCCCACGGTGCCGTAGACCAGGCCGACGTCGGCGGTGGACAGCGCCAGCCCGCCTTGCGCCCGCGGGTCCAGCAAAAAGGGCGTGACCAGCTTGACGAGCTGCGCCTCGCCCAGGCGGAACAGCAGCAGGAAGGCCAGCACGAGGCCGATGTCGGGCCGGCGGAAGAACGACGCGAAGGTCTCCCCGAAGCCGCGCCACAGGTCCTGCCCGCCGGCGGTGGTGGCGTGGTCGGCCGCCGGCCGCGGCAGCCGCCACTGGTGCCACAGGAACAGTCCGCCGAAGATCGCGGCCAGGCCGAAGAACACCGCCTGCCAGGCCGGCACCGGGCCGCCGAGCCGCTCGGTCAGCCGGCCGGCGGCGTAGACCAGGCCGCCCTGGCCGCTGATCATCGCCACCCGGTAGAACAGGCTGCGCACGCCGACGAAGGCCGCCTGCTGGTGCTGCGGCAGCGCCAGCATGTAGAAGCCGTCGGCCGCGATGTCGTGCGTGGCCGACGCGAAGGCCAGCAGCCAGAACACCGCCAGGCTGAGGCGGAAGAAGCCGCTCGTCGGCAGCGTCAGCGCCACCGCGGCCAGCGCCGCGCCGATGACGAGCTGCAGCGTGACGATCCACCAGCGCTTGCTGCGCAGCAGGTCGACGAGCGGCGACCACAGCGGCTTGATCACCCAGGGCAGGTAGAGCCAGCTCGTGTAGAGCGCGATCGCCGCGTTGTCGAGGCCGAGGTTCTTGTAGAGGACGACCGCCAGCGTCATCACCACGACATAGGGCAGGCCCTGGCCGTAATACAGGCTGGGCACCCACCACCATGGGGATGAGAGCCCCTCGGCCGACGGGTACGTCGGCCGATCCCCCGAGGGGATGCGGGCCGGCTTGGGAGCGGCCCGGCGCTCGGCCCGCGGAAGACGACCTGACACCGGCTCAACCGGCAGCGGCCAACGCGGCGCGCAAGTCGCCGTCGTGCGCTTGCAGCCGCGCCGCGGCTTCATGGACCGAGACGTTCTGGCGCAGCGCGACGATGGCCACCTTCACGCGAAAGCCGCTGTCGCGCAGCGCGCGCTCGGCGGCCAGCTCGTCGGCGCCGCTGGCGCGCATCGTCAGCGCCAGCGCGCGGCGGCGCAGCTTGGCGTTGGTGGCGCGCAGGTCGACCATCAGGTTGCCGTAGACCTTGTGCAGCCGCACCATCAGCGCGGTCGAGAAGCTGTTGAGCGCGATCTTCTGCGCCGTGCCGGCCTTCAGCCGCGTGCTGCCCGACACCAGCTCGGGCCCGGTGTCCAGCACGATGCCGATCTCGGCGGCCTGCACCAGCGGCGCGCCGGGGTTGTTGGAAAAGCCCAGCGTCAGCGCGCCGGCCGCGCGCGCCGCCTCGCAGGCGCCCAGCACGTAGGGCGTGCTGCCCGAGGCGGCGAGCAGCAGCGCCACGTCGTCGCTGCCCAGCTCGTGCAGGCGGATGTCGATCGCGCCTTGCTCGCGCTCGTCTTCGGCGCCTTCCACCGCTTCGAACAGCGCGCCGCGGCCGCCGGCGATCAACGCCAGCGCGCGCTCGGCCGGCCAGCTGAAGGTGGGGTTCAGCTCCACGCTGTCCAGCAGCCCCAGCCGCCCCGAGGTGCCGGCGCCCACGTAGACCAGCCGCCCGCCGGCGTTGATGCGCGGCAGCGCCGCGTCCACCGCGCGCGCCAGCTGCGGCGCCGCGGCCTGCACCGCGGCCAGCGCCTGCGCCTGGTCGTCGACCAGCGTGCGCAGCAATCGGTCGGTGGGATAACGGTCGAGTTCGGCGTGCTCGCCGTGCGGGGTCTCGGTGCCAGGCTTCAGGGGCGTCACGGGCGTCAGGGGCGTCGGGGGCGTCATGGCTGCAATGATGCGCCCTGCAGCGCATGCCGCCACACCGCGGTGGCGGCAATCTCCTGCCAGCGGTACAGCGCCGAGTAGTGCGGCGGAAACGCTTGCGGGTCGACGCCGGGACCGTTGACGATGACCACCATGCCGCGCCGCGTGGCCGGGTCCAGCGCGAACAGGCCCATCAGGCCGTAGGCGTCGCCGGTGTGGCCGAAGCCCTGGAAGCCGCCGCCGTCGACCAGGCGGTCGCCGCAGCCGGGCTCGGCGCGGTCGGTGAAGATCTGCACGCCCAGGCCCCAGGCGCAGGCGCCGACGTTCTCGCCGTCTTTCGGCGGCGGCCCCGTGCGCCGCCATTGCTCGCTGGCCAGCAGCGCCACCGACTCGGGCCGCAGAAAGGCCTGGCCCTGGTGCCGGCCCCGGTCCAGCAGCATCTGCATCACCACGCCCAGGCCTTGCACCGAGATGCGCAGCCGCCCCTGCGGGCCGAACAGCGTGCCGTTGCTGCCCACCACATAACCATCCAGTCCGGCGGGCGCTGGCGCCGGCCGGTCGCGGAAGTCGTCGGCCTGCAGCACCCAGAGGCCGGCGGGGTTCCAAACGCCGTCGTCGCTGCGCTTGCGCAGCATCGCGGCCACGTCGAGTTGTTCGGCGCGCGGCCATTGCGACGGGTCGAAGCCGCCTTGCAGGCCCAAGGGCTGCAGCACCAGGCGCTGCATCAGGCGGTCGAAGCGCTCGCCGCCGGCGCGCTCCATCACCTGGGCGATCACGCCGTAGTTCAGGTTGACGTACTCGAAGTCGCTGCCCGGCCGCGTGTCGCGGCGCCAGTTCAGGCCGTCGGCATAGAGCGCGCCTTGCGGCTGCAGCACGTCCTGCAGTTTGGTGCGGCCGTCGAACCCATATCGCTCGCCGCCGTCGGACAGGCCCGAGCGGTGGCTGAGCAGCAGGCGCAGCGTGATCGGCAGCTCGGGGAACTGCGGGTGGCGCAGCGTCCAGCCCAGCACGGCGCTGACGTCGGCGTCCAGGTCGAGCCGGCCGGCCTCGACCAGGCGCAGCACGCCGAGTGCCACCACCAGCTTGGAGATCGACGCGACGCGAAAGCGCGTGGCCGCGGTCACCGGCAACGCCGGCGCGGCCGGGTGGCGGATGCCGAACTGGTTGGCGTAGACGACGCGGCCGTCGCGGATGGCCAGCGCGGCGACCGCGGCCACCGGCGCCACCGTGGCCTGGGGGTCGCCGACCAGCGCGGCCAGTTCACGGTCAAGGGCGGGGAGGGGCTGCATCGTCGAGCATCCGGTGAGCAAGGCCAGCGCGAGGGCCAGCGTCGGGGCCAGTGTGGGGGCCAACAAGAGGGCCAGCGTCGGGGCGAGGAGAGCGGCACGCATGGGCTGCATGGTATGTTGCGCCGCCTCACAGGCCCCACCCAAGGACCTCCCCCATGTCGTTTCCACCGCTTCCACCGCTGAACCGCCGCGCGGCCGCCGCCGCCGCCCTGCTCACCCTGCTGGCCGCCGCCGGCGCGCCGCCGCTGCAGGCGGCCACGCCCAAGGACACGCTGGTCGTCGCCGCCGCCTTCGACGACATCATCACGCTGGACCCGGCCGAGGCCTTCGAGATCTCGGCCGGCGAGGTGATGGGCAACGCCTACGACCGGCTGCTGCGCTTCGACGTCTCCGACCCGTCCAAGCTGGTGGGCGACCTCGCCAAGAGCTGGAGCGTCAGCGCCGACGGCAAGACCTTCAGCTTCGAGCTGAAGCCGGGGCTGAAGTTCGCCAGCGGCAACGCGCTGACGGCCGAAGACGTGGTGTGGTCGCTGCAGCGCGCCGTGCTGCTGGACAAGACGCCGGCCTTCATCCTGACGCAGTTCGGCTTCGCCAAGGACAACGTGCGCGAGCGCATCAAGCAGACCGGCGCGCTGACGCTGACGCTCACCACCGACAAGGTGTTCGCGCCCAGCTTCGTGCTCAACTGCCTGACCGCCAACGTCGCCGCGGTGGTGGACAAGAAGCTGGTGCTGTCCAAGGAAGCCAACGGCGACATGGGCTACGGCTGGCTGAAGACGGCGTACGCCGGATCGGGGCCGCTGAAGATCCGCGAATGGCGCGCCAACGAGGTCGTCGCGATGGAGCGCAACGACAACTACTGGGGCCCGAAGCCGGCGCTGGCGCGCGTGCTCTACCGCCACCTGAAGGAGCCGGCCACGCAACGCCTGCTGCTGGAAAAGGGCGACGTCGACATCGCGCGCAACCTGGGCCCGCAGGACCTGCAGGCGCTGTCGGTCCACAAGGAGGTGAAGACCACCGCCACCGCCAAGGGCACGCTTTACTACTTCAGCCTGAACCAGAAGAACGCGACGCTGGCCAAGCCCGAGGTGCGCGAGGCCTTCAAGTGGCTGGTCGACTACCAGGCGATCGGCGACACCATCATGAAGAACATCGGCGTCGTGCACCAGAACTTCCTGCCCGCGGGGATGCTGGGCGCGTCCAGCGCCAAGCCCTACAAGCTGGACGTCGACAAGGCCAAAGCCTTGCTGGCGAAAGCGGGGTTCCCCAACGGCTTCAAGGTGACGATGGACACGCGCAGCGTGCAGCCGATCACCGCCATCGCCGAGGCGATGCAGCAAAGCCTCAAGCGCGGCGGCATCGAGCTGGAGCTGATCCCCGGCGACGGCAAGCAGACACTGACCAAGTACCGCGCCCGCCAGCACGACATCTACATCGGCACCTGGGGCGCCGACTACTGGGACCCGCATACCAACGCCGACACCTTCGCGCGCAACCCCGACAACGGCGACGACGCCAAAAGCAAGCCGCTGGCCTGGCGCAACGCCTGGGCGATTCCCGAGCTGACCCGGCAAAGCGACGCTGCGGTGCTGGAGCGCGACGCCAACAAGCGCAAAGCGATGTACGACGAGATCCAGGCCGAGTTCCGCCGCAGCAGCCCCTTCGTGATGCTGTTCCAGCAGATCGAGGTGGCGGCGTTCCGCAACAACGTCGAAGGGCTGCAGCTCGGCCCAACGTCCGATTCCACCTATCTCTTCAAGGTGACCAAACGCTGATGCGTCGGCTGCGCGCGGCGGCGAGCTTCGCCGCCGTGATCGCCGTCACCTACCTGGGGCTGCTGGCGGTCACCTTCTTCATCGGCCGCGTGGTGCCGATCGACCCGGTGATCGCCATCGCCGGCGACCGCGCGCCGGAGCACGTGGTGCAGCGCGTACGCGCCGAGCTGGGGTTGGACCTGCCGCGCTACCAGCAGTTCTGGCGTTATCTGCAGAAGGTGTCGGCCGGCGACTTCGGCACGTCGGTGCTGACCAGCCGCCCGGTGCTGCAAGACCTGCTGCGCGCCTTTCCGGCGACGCTGGAGCTGGCCACCGCCGGCATCCTGATCGGCGCCGGCCTCGGCGTGCCGCTGGGCGTGTGGGCGGCGGTGCGGCGCGGCGGCTGGGTCGACCAGGCGGTGCGCGTGCTGGGGCTGGCCGGCTACTCGGTGCCGGTGTTCTGGCTGGGCCTGATGGCGCTGGTGGTGTTCTACGCCAAGCTGGGCTGGGTGGCCGGGCCGGGGCGCATCGACGTGACGTACGAGTACACGCTGACGCCCGTCACCGGGCTGCTGCTGCTGGACACCGCGTGGGCCGGCGAGTGGGAGGCTTTTCGCAACGCGCTGTCGCACCTGGCGCTGCCGGCGGCGCTGCTGGGCGCGTTCTCGATGGCCTACATCAGCCGCATGACGCGCTCGTTCATGCTGGCCGAGCTGGCCCAGGAATACGTGGTCGCCGCGCGCGCCAAGGGCTTGTCGGAGGCGCGCATCGTCTGGCGCCATGCGCTGCGCAACGCGATGGTGCCGCTGGTCACGGTGATCGCGCTGTCCTACGCCGGGCTGCTGGAAGGCTCGGTGCTGACCGAGACCGTGTTCGCCTGGCCGGGCCTGGGCCAGTACATCACCAACTCGCTGCAGAACGCCGACATGAACGCGGTGCTGGGCGGCACGCTGGTGGTGGGCACGGTGTTCGTCGGCCTCAACCTGCTGAGCGACGGGCTGTACCGCTGGCTCGATCCGCGGACGCGCGCGCGATGAGCGATCGCGCGACTTCGCTGCGCGACTGGCTGCAAAGCGAGCGCCCCGCGTCGCGCCGCCAGGCCGCGCTGGGCCGCGCCTATGCCACGTGGCGGCGGCTGGCCGCCAACCGGCTGGCGCTGCTGGGGCTGGCCATCGTGCTGGGGCTGGTGCTGATGGCCTTGCTGGCGCCCTGGCTGGCGCCGTATTCGCCGACCGAAGGCGACCTGCGCACGCTGCGGCTGCTGCCGCCGTCGGCCGCGCACTGGATGGGCACCGACGACCAGGGCCGCGACATCCTCTCGCGCGTGATCCACGGCTCGCGCATCACCTTGTTCGTCGTCGGGCTGGTGGCGGTGCTGGCGGCGCCGGTGGGGCTGCTGGTCGGCACGGTGGCGGGTTATGCCGGCGGCTGGGTGGACGCGGTGCTGATGCGCATCACCGACATCTTCCTCGCCTTTCCCAAGCTGATCCTGGCGCTGGCCTTCGTCGCCGCCCTGGGCCCCGGCATCGAGAACGCGGTGATCGCGATCGCCATCACCTCGTGGCCGCCGTACGCGCGCATCGCCCGCGCCGAAACGCTGACCGTGCGCCGCAGCGACTACATCGCCGCCGTGCGGCTGGCCGGCGCCTCGCCGGCGCGCATCGTCGCGCGCCACGTGATGCCGCTGGCGCTGCCCAGCCTGATCGTGCGCGTCACGCTGGACATGGCCGGCATCATCCTCACCGCCGCCGGCCTGGGCTTCCTGGGCCTGGGCGCGCAGCCGCCGCTGCCCGAGTGGGGCGCGATGATCGCCGGCGGCCGCCAGTACGTGCTGGACCAGTGGTGGGTGGCTGCCGGCCCGGGGCTGGCGATCTTCGTCGTCAGCCTGGGCTTCAACCTGCTGGGCGACGGCTTGCGTGATGCGTTGGACCCGAAGGCCACGGGCTCATGAACGCCACGCTGCTGGAAGTGGACGACCTGCGCGTGGCGTATCCGGCGCGCGGCGGCGGCTGGACCGAGGTGGTGCGCGGCGTCGGCTTCACGCTCGGCCGCGAGCGGCTGGCCATCGTCGGCGAATCGGGCTCGGGCAAGAGCCAGACGGGGCGCGCCATCCTCGGTCTGACGGCGCCCGGCGGCCGCGTCACGGCGCGGCGGCTGCAGTTCGACGGCATCGACCTGCTGCACTGCCCGCCGCGCCAGCGCCGCGCCTTGCGCGGCGGCCGCATCGCGATGGTGCTGCAGGACCCCAAGTTCTCGTTGAACCCGGTGATGACGATCGGCGCGCAGATCGTCGAGACGCTGCGCGCGCACCGCGACGTGGGCGGCGCCGAGGCGCGGCGCCGCATGCTCGACGGCCTGGCGGCGGTGCGCATCGACGATCCCGAGCGCGTGGCGCGGCTGTACCCGCACGAGGTGTCGGGCGGCATGGGCCAGCGCGCGATGATCGCGATGATGCTGGTCGCCGAGCCGGCGCTGCTGATCGCCGACGAGCCGACCTCGGCGCTCGACGTCACGGTGCAGCTGGAGGTGCTGAAGATCCTCGACGAGCAGGTCGCACGCCGCGGCATGGGACTCGTCTTCATCTCCCACGACCTGCGCCTGGTGGCCAGCTTCTGCGACCGCGTGCTGGTGATGTACGCCGGCAAGGTGGTCGAGCAGCTCGACAGCGGCCGGCTGCACGAAGCGCAGCACCCCTACACGCAAGGCCTGCTGAACTGCCTGCCGCGCCTGGACCAGCCGCGCCACCCGCTGCCCACGCTGGACCGGCGCGCGGAGTGGGCGGCATGAGCCTGTCCGTCGAAGGCCTGCGCGTCGCCTACGGCGACTTCGTCGCGGTCGACGACGTGAGCTTCGCGCTGGCGCCGGGCGAGAGCTTCGGCCTGGTCGGCGAATCGGGCTCGGGCAAGTCCACCGTGCTGCGCGCCATCTGCGGCCTGGCGCCGCGCAGCGGCGGGCGCATCGCGCTCGATGGCGATGCGGCGCAGCCTGGAGGCAAGGCCTTTGCGCGGCGCGTGCAGATGGTGTTCCAGGACCCCTACGCCTCGCTGCACCCGCGGCAGACGGTGGACCGCATGCTGGCCGAGCCGCTGGCGATCCACGGCATCGGCCAGGGGGACGACCGCGAAGCGCGCATCGTGCAGGCGCTGGACGAGGTGGGCCTCGAAGCCGCCCATCGCTTCCGTTATGCGCACCAGCTCTCCGGCGGCCAGCGCCAGCGGGTGGCGATCGCCCGCGCGCTGATCCTGCAGCCGCCGCTGCTGCTGCTGGACGAGCCCACCTCGGCGCTGGACGCCTCGGTGCAGGCCGAGGTGCTGAACCTGCTGGAAGCGCTGCGCCGGCAGCGGCGCTTGAGCTTCGTGATGGTCAGCCACGACCTCGCGGTGGTGACGCATCTGTGCGAGCGCCTGGCCGTGATGCAGCGCGGCCGCATCGTCGAGACGCTGGCCAGCGCCGACCTCGCGCAGCGCCGCGTGCAGCACGACTACACGCGCACGCTGATGGCGGCGGCCGACGGCTTCCGGCGCGGCGCGTCAGGGCAATAGATCGGCCGGCGCCTGGCCGCGCGGCCACAGCGCCCACAGCCGCAGCGGCTGCTTCATGCGGCCGGCGCGCGCCTCGGCCTCGCGGCCCCAGCCGAAGAACAGGTCGACGCGCACCGCGCCGGTGATCGCCGCGCCGCTGTCCTGCGCCACCACCAGGCGGCGCAGCGGCGTGGCCGACAGCGGCTCGGTGGTGTCCAGCCACAGCAGCGTGCCGTGCGGCACGGCGCTCGGGTCCACCGCCACCGAGCGGCCCGGCGTCAGCGGCACGCCCTGGGCGCCGCGCGGGCCTTGGGTGGGGTCGGGCAGCGGCTCTTCGCGGAAGAACACCATGCGCGGGTTGGCCCACAGCAGCGCCTGCAGGCGCTGCGGGTTCTTCTGCGCCCAGGACTTGATGGCCGGCCAAGACGCGGTGTCGGCCGTCAGCTCGCCCTGCTCGATCAGCCAGCGGCCGAGCGAGCGGTAGGGCTGGTCGTTGTGCGCGGCGAAGGCCAGGCGCACGAGGCTCACGCGGCCCTCGCCATCGGCGATGCGCAGCCGGCCCGAGCCCTGCACCTGCAGCAGCAGCGCGTCCAGCGGGTCTTCGATCCAGGCGATCTCCAGGCCCTTCAGCAGCGCCTGCGCGGCCGGCAGGCTGTCGTACTGCTGGCGCGTGTAGCCGGGCCGGCCCGGCGGCGGCGCGTACAGCGGGATGCGAAAGCCGCCGCGCGGCCGCCGGCTGGCGTCGATCGTTGGCTCGAAATAGCCGGTGGCCAGGCCTTCGGCACTGCCGTCGGGCGCTTCCAGCCGCCAGGGCTGCAGGTGCGCCTGCAGCCAGCGGCGCAGCGCGTCTTCGCCTTGCGGCGGAAACAGCAGCGCGCGCGCACACAGCTCGCTCCAGCCGGCGGCCGGCCGCGTGCACGAGGCCTGCAGCGCCGGCCAGGCGTCGGCCACGCGGTCGGCCGCGAAGCCTGGCAGGTCGGCCCAGCCGGCGGCCACCCAGCGCACCTTGCCGCGGTCGAAAGCCGGGCCTTCGGGCCGGGGCGCGGCGGCCGCGGGCGGCGCGGCGGTGACTGCTGCGGAGGTCGGCGTCGGCGCCGATGTCGATGGGGATGCCGATGCGGTGGCCGCCGCCGCCCGCTGCTCCACCGGCGCCGGCGCGCGCGCCGCCGGCGGCGCGCCGCCGCAGGCCACCAGCGCTGCTAGCATCGCCGACCCTCCCAGCCCCCGGACGACGCGCCGCATGTGGCTCTTGATCCTCGAAGCCCTGGCCGCGCTGGCCGTGCTGCTGCTGCTGGTCTGGTGGACCATGTTCGCCGGCCGCAACAAGGGCGAGCCGCCACCGCCCGGCGACGACCGGTCGTAAGGCTCCATCAGCGCGGCGGCAGCAGGAAGTCGAGCGGCCGCTTGACGAGCCGCCGGCGGATGGCCGCGTGGATGCGCGAGCGCTCCTGCACCTGGATGGCGCGCGAGCGCAGCGCCACCTTGAAGGCCAGCCAGAAGCTGACGCCGACGTTGAGCACCCCGGTGACCGGGATCGCCGCCACGCACCACCAGAAGGCGCCCTGCTGCAGCGCGGCCGTGCCCAGGGCGCCCAGAGCGGCGGCCAGCTGGCCGGTGGACAGCGTGACGTGGCGCACCTCGATCGGCAGCCCGACGAATTCCAGCAGCGACGGCGTCAGCCCCAGCATCATGCCCAGCGAGACGTTGGCCGCCACGCCCGACACGTTGAGCCGCCACCACTGCGCCCAGCGCTGCGCGCGCGCCGCGCCCAGGCGCGCCACGATGCGCGGGTTCCAGGCGATGGCGCTGTCCAGCCGGTGGAAGACGAACCAGTTCTCGGCCCAGCCGGCGATCAGCGAGCTGGCGAACAGCAGCACGCCGGTGAAGGCGGCGAACAGCGCCGTGGGGCCCAGCAGGGTCAACGTTTCCAGCGTGTGCTCGGCCTCGTGCTGGCCGACCAGCGGCACGCCGAACAAGGCGCGCGCCAGCACTTGCACCAGCAGCACCAGCGGCGCCACGGCGGCCAGGTTGCCGACGATGCCGGCCACCTGCGAGCGGATGATCTGCGCCACGCGGTCGACGAAGACTTCCAGCGTGGCCTGGTCGTTGCCTTCGCCGCGCGGCAGGCTGGCGGCCAGCGCCGGCGCCGTCATCGCCGGCTGCTTGGTGGCCACCGTCCAGTGCAGCAGCATCACGATGAGGAAGCTCACCGCGTAGTTGACGCCGGCCCAGAAGCCCGACCAGAAGGCCGACAGCCCGATGGCCAGCACCGCGAACTTGACGAACACGGTGCCGGCGATCACCGCGCCGCCGCCGGCCGCGCGGCGCAGCATCTCGCGGTATTCGGCGCGGTCGCGCGTGATGTAGTGGGTGCCGGTCTCGGCGTTGCGCTCGGCCACCTGGCGCGCCAGCAGCGAGTAGTGGCGCGCCAGCACGTGGCGGATGCCGCGCTGGCGGCCGCTGACGCGCACCAGCTCCTGCAGCAGGCGCAGCAGCTCGGGCTGCGGCTCGGGGGCGAGCAGGCAGTCGAGCAGCAGCTCGATGCGGTCGGCGCGCGTGATGAGCTGGTCGACCTCGTAGACCACGTCGACCGAGACGCCGTAGGTCTCCAGGTGCCCCGAGACGCTGGCCGCCGCCTGCCGGCAGGCGGCCAGGTTGGCGCGCAGCAGCAGCGCCTGCTGCAGCACCTGCTCGCGCTGGCCGGCCGTCAGCGCGTGGCGCAGCGCGTTGCTGGTCTGCGTCAGCTCGCGGAAGGGCTCGGTCGCCAGCAGGCTGCGGTCCATGCGCTGGCGCAGCGCCGGCGTGTAGCCCGAGGCGTGCACCGCGCTCACCAGGATGGTCATCGCTTCCAGCAGATGGCCGCGCCAGGTGGCGTCGGGCGTGGCCAGCAGCTCGGCCACGCGCGCCAGCGTGGGCGCGTCCAGCAGTTGCAGCCACGACAGGTCGGCGGGGTCGAACAGCAGCTCGAACAGCGCGGCCAAATCGGCCGTCTGCGGCGTGCCCGGCAGCAGGCGCCGGCGCAGGCGCGCCACCAGGTCGCTGCGCAGCGACAGCCGGCTGCCGAAGCCATGGTCGGCAAACAGCGCGGCGGCGTCCACCTCGCGCCAGAAGGCGGCCACCATGCCTTGCACCTGTGCGCGCACCTCGGGGTGCTGGTCGATCACCTTCAGCAGCAGCCGCAGGCGCAGCAGCGGCAGCGGCGTGCGCGCCTCGGCGGGGGCGCCGTCGTCGCGGTCGGGCGCCGGCTCGCGCCGCGCCGGCGGGTGGCGCAGCCACTCCATCAAGCGCACCAGCCACAGGTGGCGGTCGGCCTGCGGCACGCGCGCATCGGCCGCATTGACCAGGGCGGTCAAGTCCCAGGGAGAACTCATGAAGTCAGTGCAGCAGGCCGGGGAAGACGAGCTGGAATTCGGGAATCGGCGCCTCGAAGGGGCGAGCGTCCTCGGTCATGCAGAAGTAACTGCCGCGCATGCTGCCGTGCGGGGTGTCGATGCGCGTCCAGCTGGTGTACTCGAAGCGCTCGCCGGGCTTGAGCAGCGGCTGGTGGCCCACCACCGCCAGCCCGCGCACCTCCTGCTGCTGGCCGCCGGCATCGGTGATCAGCCAGTGGCGGCCGATGAGCTGGGCGGTGACGTCGCCGCTGTTGTGGACGGTCACCGTGTAGGCGAAGGCGAACGGCCCGTCGGGCGGCTGCGACTGCTCCGGCAGGTATTGCACGCGCACGTCGCAGGTGAACTCGGGTCGACTCATCTGGCCATGTTAGTGCCGCTTCTAGAATCCCGTGCGTGATGCCCCGCTATCGAATCGCCCCCTCGATCCTGTCGGCCGACTTCACCCGCCTGGGCGACGAAGTGCGCGCCGTCGTCGCCGCCGGCGCCGACTGGATCCACTTCGACGTGATGGACAACCACTACGTGCCCAACTTGAGCTTCGGGCCGATGATCTGCCAGGCGCTGCGCCCGCACACCACGGCGCCGATCGACGTGCACCTGATGGTGCAGCCGGTGGACGCGCTGGCCCAGGCCTTCTGCAAGGCCGGCGCCGACTGGGTGAGCTTCCACCCCGACGCCAGCACGCACGTCGACCGCACGCTGCAGCTCATCAAGGCCGAAGGCAAGAAGGCCGGCCTGGTGTTCAACCCGGCAACGTCTCTGGACGTGCTGGACTGGGTGATCGACAAGATCGACCTGGTGCTGGTCATGAGCGTCAACCCCGGCTTCGGCGGCCAGAGCTTCATCGACAGCGCTTTACGCAAGATCGAGCGCGTGCGCAAGCTCATCGACGGCAGCGGCCGCGACATCCGGCTGGAAGTGGACGGCGGCATCAAGGTCGACAACATCCGCCGCGCCGCCGACGCCGGCGCCGACACCTTCGTGGCCGGCAGCGCGATCTTCGGGCAGCCGGATTACCGGGCGGTGATCGACGCGATGCGGGGGGAACTCGCCAGAACGACGTAATCGCCGTCGTTTTCGTCGGAACGCTTCTTCAATCCGGCAAGCATCTTGCGCAGACTTCGGGGCATTGCCTCCGGAGGTTCACGATGCGCATCACCTTGCTCGGCGCCGGCCACATCGGCCAGACCATTGCCCGCCTGCTGGCCACCAGCGGCGACTACGAGCTGACCGTGCTCGACCGTGACGCCGCCGCGCTGGCGCGGCTGCAGGCGCTGCCGCTGCGCACGCGCACGGCCGACACGGCCGACCCCGCGGTGCTGCTGCAGGCCTTGCGCGGCCAGCAGGCGGTGATCAACGCCTTGCCCTACCACCTGGCCACCACCGCCGCCACCGCGGCGCGCGAGGCGGCGTGCCACTACTTCGACCTCACCGAAGACGTGGCCGCGACGCAGGCCATCCAGCGCCTGGCCGACGGCGCGGCCACTGCCTTCATGCCGCAGTGCGGGCTGGCGCCGGGCTTCATCGGCATCGTGGCCAACCACCTGGCGCAGGGCTTCGAGGCGCTGCACGAGGTGAAGATGCGCGTCGGCGCGCTGCCGGCGTTTCCGACCAACGCGCTGAAATACAACCTCACCTGGAGCGTCGACGGCCTGATCAACGAGTACTGCCACCCCTGCGAGGCCATTCACGACGGCCAGCGCATCGAGCTGCTGCCGCTGGAAGGGCTGGAGCATTTCTCGCTGGACGGCGTGGAGTACGAGGCCTTCAACACCTCCGGCGGCCTGGGCACGCTGTGCGAGACGCTGGCCGGGCGCGTGCAGATGCTGGATTACAAGAGCGTACGCTACCCCGGCCACCGCGCGCTGATGCAGGTGCTGCTGGAAGAACTGCAGCTCAAGCACGACCCCGAGACGCTGAAGGCCATCATGCGCCGCGCCATCCCCAGCACCATGCAGGACGTGGTGCTGGTCTTCGTCACCGTGAGCGGGCTGCGCGACGGCGTACTGCTGCAGGAGGTGTTCGCGCGCAAGATCTTCGCCGAGCGCGGCGGCAGCGGCGCCGATGGCGCGCCGGCGCAATCGGCGATCCAGATCACCACCGCCGCCGGCATCTGCGCCGCGGTGGACCTGTTCCGCGAAGGCGCGCTGCCGCAGCGCGGTTTCATCCGCCAGGAGCAGGTGGCGCTGCCGGCCTTTTTGGCCAACCGCTTCGGGCGGGCGTATCAGCAGTCGCGGCAGGTGGAGAGCATCGGTTGAATTGACGGCCCCCGGCCGCCTGGCGGCCGCCCCCCCTGGGGGCACCGAACCGGACCGGGGAACCCGGATCCGGCTCGGCCCGCTTGGCCGACGCCGCTCCCCCTGGTCGCCTGCGGCGACCGGTCCCCTTGGGGGAATGCAGGGTGGTGTGCGGCTGGTGCGCGGCGTGCGGCGTCAGTGCCGGGCGCGGCGGGCGCGGGCGGCGGCCAGCAGGCCGGCGGCCAGCAGCATCCACGTGGCGGGCAGCGGCACGGCGTTGGGGTTCGGCGGTGCCAGGGGCGTAACGGTGACGGTGAAGTTGTCGTAGCGGATCGTGGCGGTGACGGTCTCAGCGGAATTGCTGTTATTGACAACGGTCAGACCAGTGCCGAAGCCGAAGACCATCGCGGCGGAAAAATCGGGATGCAGGGCCGCGTCGAGCTCACCGGTCAGCAGATCCACCAGCACGAAATCCGCAGCCTCGAGGTCGGCGCTTTCGGTGGTATGCCAAACGCCCTGCTGCAGCCCGGAGACCGGCGCTTGGTAGACGAAGAGCTGGGTAACCCCGCCGGTCTGCTGCCCGATCAGGAAGGATTGATGACCGGTCGACGTGGCCCCGGTCCAGAGCGCGTCTACCGACCACGAGAGCATCTGGACCGGCGCCGCTGCGCCATCGTGCGCCACGTTGGGGCTGAAGGCCACGCCGGTCGAGGCGTTGCTGCCGTTCGCGGCAACGGTCACGGAGGTGTTGAATTGCAGCGCCGCGCCCGGATGGCCGGCGTTGGACAGCGAGAAGCTGGACGTGGTGCCCGGAGTCGGCACGATCGCCGTTCCCGCATTGACCACGGAACTCCACTCGGTCTCCGTGTAGACGGCGGCCGCATTGGCGGCGCCGGCCGCCATCAGGGCCAGGGCCAACAGGCCCTTTCTTGCATGCCACTGGCTCATCATTTCCTCCTCGTTTGCAGTGATGACAACGAAACACATCAGTCGCTGGCGCCGAGTCTGGCGAGGCCTCGGTCGGCGGTCATTGCCTGATCGGGCAAGCCGGCCCCCCGGTTCGCGGGGGCCGGCGGCTCGCAGGCGGTGCAGCCGCGCAGCAAGGCCACCAGCGCGGCCTGGCGGCCGGCGCCGGTCTTGGCCAGCGTGCGCTTGATTTGGGCCGCCACCGTGTTCGGCTGCACGCCCAGTTCGGCGGCGATCTGCGGTGGGTGCCAGCCGGCGGCCAGGCGCGCGGCCACCGCGGCTTCGGCAGCCGTCAGGCCGAACAGCGACTGCAGCGCCACGCGGTCGGGCTCGATGCGGTGCGGGTCGCACAGCAGGATGCGCGCGCGCGGCGGCGCGCGATCGTCGGCAGCCGCGGTGACGGCGGTGAAGGCGGTGAAGGCGGCCGCGGTGACAGCGGCCGGCTCGGCGTCGATCGTCAACATCAGCGGCAGCCGGTGCGTGCGCGTCAGGCTCAGCCAGGCGGCGCGGCCGTGGTCCAGCGCCTCGCGCACGGCGCGGCGCAAGCGCGGCTGGTCGGTGGCGCGCTCGGTGCTCAGCCGGCCGGCCGCCAGCGCCAGCCCGGGCACCCGCGAGGACGCCGCCGGCGCCCCTGGCGGCCCCGGCGGCCCCGGCGGCGCCAGCGGACGCAGTTCGCGGTCCACCCACAGCCGCCAGCGGCCGGGGCCCTCGGTGCCGGCGGCCAGCGGCTGGCGCGGCGACGCGGCTTGTGCAAGGTTCATCGCTGAGCTTTCGTCGTCCGGCCGACCGGCCGGGCTGAAGCTCATTGGAAAGACGGCTGCGTGACTGCGGCGTGACCGCCGCGTCGCCCTGCCAGGCCAAGGGCCAGGCCACGGCCGGACGATCGCCGATACTGCGGGCGTGGCGACCCAGTTGCTGATCATCGACCCGCAGAACGACTTCTGCGACCTGCCGCCCGAGCGCTGCCCGCCGGGCGAGGCGCCGGCGCTGCCGGTGGCCGGCGCGCATGCCGATCTGCAGCGGTTGGCGCGCTTCATCGACGCTGCCGGCGATGCGCTGGACGCCATCACCGTCACGCTGGACAGCCATTTGCGGCTGGACATCGCGCACCCCGGCTTCTGGTACGCCGTGCAGGGGGCCGCTGGCGCCGCGGTGCCGCCGTTCACGCCCATCACCGCGGCGCAGGTGCGCGCCGGGCAGTTCCGCCCGCGCGACGCCGGCGCGCTGCCGCGCACGCTGGCCTACCTGGACGAGCTGGAGCGCCGCGGTCGCTACACGTTGATGGTGTGGCCGGTGCACGGCGAGATCGGCAGCTGGGGCCAGGCCGTGCACGCCGACGTGCGCGCCGCCTACAACCGCTGGGAAGAGCGGCGCCACCGCCACGTGCGGCGCGTCCACAAGGGCAGCAACCCTTGGACCGAGCACTACAGCGCGCTGATGGCCGAGGTGCCCGACGCGGCCGACGCCGGCACGCAGCTTAACCGCGCGCTGCTCGACGCGCTGGCGCCGGCCTCGCGGCTGCTGGTGGCCGGCGAGGCCAGCAGCCACTGCGTGCGCGCGACGGTCGAAGATCTAACGGAGCATCTCGGCGGCGACCTCGCGCGCATCGTGCTGCTGACCGACTGCATGAGCCCGGTGGCCGGCTTCGAGCCGCAGGCCGCGGCCTTTCTCGAAGCGATGCGCACGCTCGGCCTGCGCACGCTGACCAGCAGCGAAGCGCTGGCGCTGCTCTGAACGGAACGAAAGGCCAGCGATGCCGCCGGTCATCACCAGCCTGCTCGACACCGACTTGTACAAGTTCACGATGTGGCAGGCCATGCTGCATCGCTTCCCGCAGACGCAGGCCGAGTACCGCTTCCACAGCCGCCGCCCGGCCGCCTACCCGCTGGCCGAGCTGCTGCCCGACGTCGAGCGCGAGCTGGACCACCTGTGCGCGTTGAGCTTCCGCGCCGACGAGCTGGCCTACCTGCGCGGCTGGCGCTTCATCAAGAGCGACTTCGTCGACTTCCTGCGCATCTTCCGCTTCCAGCGCGACTTCATCGAGGTGCGCGCCGAGGGGCCCGAGCTGTCCATCGTCGCCCGCGGCCCGCAGGTCCACGTGATGGCCTTCGAGATCTTCGTGCTGGCCATCGTCAACGAGCTGTACTTCCGCCGCTTCCCGGTGGCTGCCGCGCTGGCCGAGGGCCGGCGCCGGCTGAGCCGGAAGATCGCGCGGCTGCGCGCCTTCGATCGCGACGAGCCGCCGCGCGCGCACCCCTTCGAGATGTTCGACTTCGGGCTGCGGCGCCGCTACAGCGGCGCCTGGCAGCGCGAGGTGGTCGACACCTTTCGCGCTGAACTGCCGCGTTACTTCAAGGGCACCTCCAACGTCTGGCTGGCCAAGGAGCTGGGGCTGGTGCCGATCGGCACGATGGCGCACGAGTACCTGCAAAGCTTCCAGGCGCTGGACGTGCGCTTGCGCGATTCGCAGCGCGCCGCGCTGGAAAGCTGGGTGCAGGAGTACCGCGGCGACCTTGGCATCGCGCTGACCGACGTGATCGGCATGGACGCCTTCCTGGCCGACTTCGACCTCTACTTCGCCAAGCTGTTCGACGGCCTGCGCCACGACAGCGGCGACCCCGTGTGGTGGGGCGAGAAGGCGCTGGCGCACTACGACCGGCTGCGCATCGACGCCCACACCAAGCGGCTGGTGTTCAGCGACGGGCTGGACATCGACACCGCGTTGGCGCTGTACCGCCACTTCGCCGACCGCACCCCGCTCGGCTTCGGCATCGGCACGCATCTGTCCAACGACATGGGGCTGCAGACGCTGCACATCGTGATGAAGCTCACCCGCGTCAACGGCCAGCCGGTGGCCAAGCTGTCCGACAGCCCGGGCAAGACGATGTGCGACGACGAAACCTTCCTGGCCTACCTGCGCCAGGTGTTCGGCGTCGGGGCGCCGGCACAATCGGCGCCATGAGCGACCTGTCCGAATTTCCCATCACGGCCAAGTGGCCGCCGCGGCACGCCGACCGCATCCAGCTCTACTCGCTGCCCACGCCCAACGGCGTGAAGGTGTCGATCGCGCTGGAAGAGACCGCGCTGCCGTACGAGCCGCACCTGGTGCGCTTCGACCGCAACGATCAGCTCTCGGCCGAGTTCCTGTCGCTCAACCCGAACAACAAGATCCCCGCCATCATCGACCCCGCCGGGCCCGGCGGCCGGCCGCTGGCGCTGTGGGAAAGCGGCGCCATCCTGCTGTACCTGGCCGACAAGGCGGGCCGCCTGATGCCGGCCGATGCCGCCCGGCGCTGGGAGACGGTGCAGTGGCTGATGTTCCAGATGGGCGGCGTCGGGCCGATGTTCGGCCAGCTCGGCTTCTTCCACAAGTTCGCCGGCAAGGACTACGACGACAAGCGACCGCGCGAGCGCTACGCCGCCGAATCGCGCCGGCTGCTGCAGGTGCTGGAGCAGCGCCTGGCCGGCGGCCGCCCGTGGATCATGGGCGACGACTACACGGTGGCCGACATCGCCGTGTGGCCCTGGGTCAACAACCTGGTCGGCTTCTACGGTGCAGCCGACTTGGTGGGTTATGCCGACTTCGCCAACGTGCAGCGCGTCGTGGCCGCCTTCCTGGCGCGGCCGGCCGTGCATCGCGGGCTGAACATCCCGGCGCGGCCGGCGGACTGAAGGCCGTGCGGCGCGCGCTGCGCGCGCGGCGCCGCCCCCGGCCTGTTCAGCACGTTCATCCCGTTCATCCCGCACCGCGCCGCGGCGTCGCGCGTTCGATGATCGCGGCCACGTCCACGCCGCGCGGCAGCGTGCCGTAGTGGCGGTGGCCGCCGCCTTGCAGCCGCGAGGCGCAGAACGCGTCGGCCACGGCGGCGCCGGCGTGCTGCACCAGCAGCGCCGCCTGGATCGCCAGCGCCATGCGGTCGACCACGTCGCGCGCGCGGTATTCGAGGTCGGCCCCATCGTTGAACTCGGCCTGCAACGCCGCCGTCCAGCGGTCCAGCGCGGCGTGGCCGCCGCGCGCCTTGGCCAGCTCGGCGAAGAAGCCGTCCACCACGGCCGGCGTCTTGCGCATGGCGCGCAGCACGTCCAGGCATTGCACGTTGCCGCTGCCTTCCCAGATGGCGTTGACCGGCGCCTCGCGGTACAGGCGCGGGAAGGGGCTGTCTTCCATCACGCCGCTGCCGCCGATGCACTCCATCGCCTCCACCGCGTGGCCGGGCGTGCGCTTGCAGATCCAGTACTTGCCGACCGCGGTGACCAGGCGCGCCAGCGCGTCCTCGTGGGCGCCGTGCAACGGGTCGCTGCGCTGGTCCATCGCGCGCGCCATGCGCATCGTCAACGCCAGCGAGCCTTCGTGTTCCAGCACCAGGTCGGCCAGCACGTTGCGCATCAGCGGCTGCTGGTTCAGCAGGCGGCCGAACGCCGAGCGCTCGCTGCAGTGGTGCAGCGCCAGCGAGACGGCCATGCGCTGCGCGGCGCTGGAGCCCACCATGCAGTCGAAGCGGGTGCTGGCCACCATGTCGATGATGGTGCGCACGCCGCGGCCTTCGGCGCCGACCATCCAGCCGAGCGCGCCGCGCAGCTCGGTCTCGCTGCTGGCGTTGGAGGTATTGCCCATCTTGCGCTTCAGGCGCAGCACCTGCAGCGGGTTCTTGCTGCCGTCGGGGCGCCAGCGCGGCACGAGGAAGCAGCTCAGGCCCCCCGGCGCCTGCGCCAGCACGAGGAAGGCGTCGCACATCGGCGCCGAGACGAAGAACTTGTGGCCCACCAGCTCGTAGGCCGCGCCGGGGCCGTCGGCGGCGCCGGCCGGCAGCGCGCGCGTGGTGTTGGCGCGCACGTCGGAGCCGCCCTGCTTCTCGGTCATCGCCATGCCGATGGTCAGGCCCTGCTTGTCGCCGTCGGGCACATTGCGCGGGTCGTAGACGGGGCTCAGGATCTTCGGCTCCCACAGCGCCGCCAGCGCCGGCGTGTGGCGCAGCGCCGGCACGGCGGCAAAGGTCATCGTGACCGGGCAGCCGTGGCCGGCCTCGACCTGGCTTTGCAGGTACATGCGCGCCGCGCGTGCCACGTGCGCGCCGGGCCGCGGATCGGTGAAGGGCGAGGCATGGATGCCTTGCTCGATGGCCGTGCGCATCAGCTGGTGGTACGCGGGATGAAAGCGCACCAGGTCGACGCGGCGGCCGAAGCGGTCATGCGTGTCCAGCTCGGGCGGGTGACGGTTGGCCAGCGCGCCCAGCTCCAGGTAGTCGGCCGAGCCGGTGAGCCGTCCGAAGCGGCCGAGCGACTCGTCGGCCCAGGCCGCGCCTTCGCGGTGCACGGCCTCGACCAGCGCGCGGTCCTGGCGGTACATGTCGTAGTCGACCAGCTCGGTGCCCAGGTTGAAGGGCTCGTGGGTATCGGCCATTGCGGCCGTTGCGGCCATCGCGGCGCCGGCAGTGGCACTGGTCGTGTTGGCGGTGGTCGGTTCTGACAGCAGCGGCTCGGGGGCGTTCATCGATCGATCTCCTCGGTGGCGGCGGACGGGTGCGGCGCCGCGGCCGGCGCCGCGGGCGCGGCCGTGCGCGCCCGGGTCAGGAAGCGCTGCCAGATGGCCTGGCCGGCGTCGTCGAAGCGCGCGACGGTCTTGATGAAGCGGCTGCGCGCCGCCGCGTCGACCAGCGGCGCCGGCAGCAGCGGATCGAACACCAGGCTGCGGATGGCGGCATGGCCCAGCTCGAACGACTCGCGCGCCGCGCGCGGCAGCGGCAGGCTGCGCGCGCCGTCCAGCCAGGCGCTCAGCCGCGCCGTGGTGTCGCGGTAGTGGGCGTCCAGCGCGGCGGCGTCCCACAGCGCGCCGGCGCGCGCGGCGTCGGCCGGCGCCAGCGCGCTCAGCACGAACGCGGTGCCGACCTCGGTGCCGGCCGGCACCAGGTGGGCCAGGCGCTGGCGCAGCGAGGCCACGCCGCCCACCAGGTTGTCGGGCCGCAGGTGCAGCCCGCGCTCGAACTCGGCCAGCCCCAGCATCGCGAAGGCGCGCTCGCGCGCGCGCAGCGCCGGGCGGTCGCTGCGGCCGGTGGCGCCGACGTGGACGGCCAGCCAGTCGCCGCGCCAGTCGACCACCTGCGCCTGCAGGCTGCGCCAGCGGCCGACCTCGTCGGCCAGCGCGCGGGTCTGCGCGCTCAGCGCATAGGCGCCGCGCCGCGGCGTCGACAACTGGCCCCCAGCCACGGCGCGCGCCAGCGCCACGCGCACGTTGTTCTCGGGCAGGTTGAACAGCGAGCAGGCCGCGAGCAGCTCGCGCACGCCCAGCGCCGCGTCGCCGCGCGCGGCGGAGCCGAGCATCAGGCTGAAGATCAGCGCACGGGGATCGGGCGACACCGTTCGATATTACGGCACTGCACAACCGATGTCCATGTGTGTAATATGCGCCGGCGCGGGACCTGCATCCTCATCCCCCGTTGCCCTTGCCCTTGCGGAGGCGCCATGCCCGACTTCAGCACCCTGTCCATCGCCGCCGACCCGCTGCAGCCGCGCGTCGCGCGCCTGCGGCTGAACCGCCCGGAGCGCTTCAACGCCATCAGCGACGAGATGCCCGGCGAGATCCGCGCCGCCGTCGAGTGGGCCAACGCCGACGACGGCATCCACGTCATCGTGGTCGACGGCGCGGGCAAGGGCTTCTGCGGCGGCTACGACCTGGCGGCCACCGCGCAAAGCCACATCGAGCATCCCTGCCAGCAGGAGCAGACGCCCTGGGACCCGATGGTCGACTACGCCACCATGAAGCGCTACACCGAGCACTTCATGAGCCTGTGGCGCAGTGCCAAGCCGACCATCGCCAAGGTGCACGGCGCCGCGGTGGCCGGCGGCAGCGACATCGCGTTGTGCTGCGACCTGCTGGTGATGGCCGACGACGCGCGCATCGGCTACATGCCCACCCGCGTGTGGGGCTGCCCGACGACGGCGATGTGGACCTACCGGCTGGGCGCCGCGCGCGCCAAGCAGCTGATGTTCACCGGCGACGTGATCGACGGCCGCACCGCGGCCGACTGGGGCCTGGCCAACCTGGCGGTGCCGGCCGCCGAGCTGGAGGCCGCCACGCTGAAGCTGGCCGAGCGCATTGCCGGCGTGCCGCGCGGCCACCTGGCGATGCACAAGATGGTGGTCAACCAGGTGCTGCTGACCATGGGGCTGGAGCAGACGCAGATGATGGCCACGGTGTTCGACGGCATCACGCGGCACAACCCCGAAGGCCTGTGGTTCCGGCGTTATGCGCAGGAGAACGGCTTCAAGGCCGCAGTGCAATGGCGCGACAGCGGCCGCCCGATCCCCGAGGGCGACGAGGCGCGCGAGTTGGTCCGCCAGATCGAGGCGCGCGCCGGCGGCGCGGCGCCCAAGCCCTGATCGACGGCATCGGAGCGAGGAGCGATCGACATGCATGCAAGCGAACAGGCCCAGGTCGGCGCGCGGCTGCTGGCGCTGCTGGCCAGCGGCCGCAACGACAACCGCGGCCAGTGGCTGGCCTTCGACGGCCAGACTTACCGCGACCCGCAGCGCGCGCGGCTGGAGCGCGAGCAACTGCCGCAGCGTTTTCCGGTGCTGGCGGCGCTGTCGGGCGACCTGCCGCAGCCGGGCAGCTGGCTGGCCTGCGACCACGGCCCGCGCCCGCTGCTGCTGACGCGCGCCGAAGACGGCGTGGTGCGCGCCTTCGCCAACCAGTGCCGCCACCGCGGCGCGCAGCTGGGCCGCGCCGGCGCCGCGCCCTGCACGGCGGCGCGGCGCATCAATTGCCCCTACCACGGCTGGAGCTACGGGCTCGACGGCGCGCTGCTGGGCGTGCCCGACGGTGCCAGCTTCGAAGGCCTGCCGCGCGAAACGCACGGCCTGCTGCCGCTGCCGGTGCTGGAGCGCGACGGCCTGGTCTGGGCCATGGCCGAGCCCGGCCGCGAAGCGGCGCTGGCGGCCTACGTCGATTCGCTGTGCCCCGACCTGCGGCATTACGACCTGCGCGCCGCGCGCCACTTCAGCACGGTGCCGATCGACGGCGCCTTCGACTGGAAGCTGGGCATGGACACCTTCCTGGAGGCCTACCACTTCGCCGTGCTGCATCGCGACAGCGTGGCCACCGTGTTCCGCCCCAACCTGTGCACGCTGGACACCTACGGCTGGGGCTCGCGCGGCGTGCTGGCGCGGCACAGCCTGAACGCCGAGTCGCTGCGCGCCGACGGCCTGCTGCCGCACTGCGCGGCGATCTACGTGCTGTTTCCATACACCGTGTTCTTCTGGCAGGGCGACCACTTCGAGATCTGGCGCGTCATGCCGGCGGCCGAGCCGGGCCGCGCGCGGCTGTCGTTCTCGCTCTACGCGCCGGGACCGATCGACACCGACTCGGCGCGCCGGCACTGGCAGGCCAACGTCGACCTCGCGCTGTCGGTGATCGAGGCCGAAGACTTCCCCATCGCCGCCGGCATCCAGCGCAACCTCGACGCCGGCGCCGCGCCGCCGGTGGTCGTCGGCGCCAACGAGGCCAGCCTGCTGTGGTTCCACGCCGGGCTGCTGCGCGCGCTGCGCGGCGAAGGCCCGCTGCAAGACCTCGACCAGGCGCGCGCCACGCTGCGCGGCGCCGCGCCGGCGTAGCACGCCTCAATGCGCCTCAGTGCGCCTCGGCGCGCCTGGGCTCGCGCGGGGCGTCGGCCACGGCTTCGACCTGCACGTGCAGGTGCTTGTGGTACGGCGTCTTCGACAGCGCGCGCGGCCGCCCTCGGCCAGGCCCAGGCGGCGCAGGTCGTCGGGGTGCATGCGCAGCGCGCCTTCGGCATCGGTCTTGCGCCAGTCGGGGCTGCGGAAGATCTGGTTGGCGTTGTAGGCGCGGCGCTCGCCGGCCATCAGCAGCAGCGACGCGCCGTCGGCCGGCGCCGCCGGCGCCGCCGGCGCCGCCGGCTCGCTGCGCAGCGCGCGCAGCTCCTGCAGCATCTCGGGCACCTGCAGGTGCACGCGCTGGTCGGGCGTGCGCATCAGCTGCCAGCTCTCGGCGTATTCGTGGCGGCTGAGGATCACGCCCGAGCGGCCGTGCACGATGGCCTCGAACAACGCCGTGCCGTCGCGGTGGCCGGCGCGCCGCACGGCCACCCGGTGGCGTCGCGCGTAGGCTTCCGACAAGGGCAGCAGAAAAGCCGTGGCGGCCAGCCCGCGCGGCAGCGTCGGGCCCAGCGTGCGGTAGAGGATGGAGGCAGCGAACGGCGCCCAGCGCCGGCGCCAAGCGAGCGTGCCGAGCAGCGCCGCCAGGTAGGGCCGGTAGCGCGCGCGCCGCGGCTGGCGGCGCGCGATGGCGGCCAGCAGCGGCCAGCGGCGCGGAATGGCGCCCATCGCTTCCAGCAGCCGGGTGTAGATCTCGGGCTCGGGCAAGGTATCGTCGGCCGATTCGAGGATGGGCGCGCGCAGGTGGAAGAAGTTCTCGGGGAACTCCAGGTTGAAGCCGGTGGCCTCGACCTTCTCGAACTGCGTGGCCGCCGGCAGCACGTAATGCGCCAGGCGCGCCGTCTCGGTCATCGCCACGTCGACCACCACCAGCAGCTCCAGCGAGCGCAGCGCCGCCTCTTGCGCGGCGCCGTCGGCATAGGTCAGCGCGGGGTTGGCGCTGTCGACGAACAGCGCGCGCAGGCGCTGCTCGCCGGCCTTGAGGATCTCGTCGGGCAGCAGGTTGGGCGGGTACATGCCGGCGATCGGGTGCATGCCGTGGCAGGCGGTGCGCGCCAGCGGGCGGCCGCGGCGCGTCTCGCGCTCGTCGGTGTGGCCCAGCATCGGCAGCATCAGCGTGTGCAGGTTGACGCCGCCTTCGCGCGCGAATTGGCCGGTCAGCAGGTACAACAGTTTTTCGAGGTAGCCGTTGAGCGTGCAATGCAGCGTGTGCTGCACGCCCAGGTCGACGCGCACGCAGGCGCGCTGGGCGCGCGCGAAGTCGCGCGCGACGCGCTGCACCTCGGCCAGCGGCACGTCGGCGCGGCGCACGTAGTCGTCCACCGGCACCTCGCGCAGCGCCGCCTCCACGGCGTCGAAGCCGCTGCAATGCGCGGCGATGAAGTCGCGGTCGTGCAGGCCTTCGCGCACGATGATCGCCAGCATCGCGGCCAGCAGGAAGGCGTCGGTCCCCGGCCGCAACTGCAGGTGGTGGTGCGCCATGCGCGCCGTCTCGGTGCGCCGCGGGTCGATGACCACCATCGTCCGCCCGGGCGTCTTCTGCAGCGCGCGCAGCGTGTCGCGCGCATTCGGGATGCCGTGCGACTGGTAGGGGTTGCAGCCGATGAAGATCACGTAGTCGGCGTGCTCGACGTCTTCGGTGGTGTGGCAGCTCTGGCTGCCGAACAGCCGGCCGTTGACCCAGAAGTCGCCGGTCTTCTCCTGCGCCAGCGAGTTGTAGGTGTAGCGGCTGCCCATCGCCGCCAGCAGCTGGCGGCTGTAGACGCCGCCCAGGTGGTTGCCCTGGCCGCCGCCGCCGACCAAGGCGAAGGCGCGGCCGCCGTGGCGTTGGCGCAAGGCCAGCAGCCGCTGCGCGATGTCGACCAGCGCCTCGTCCCAGCCGACGCGCACGAACTGGCCGTCGGCCGTGCGCTTGAGCGGGTGGCGCAGGCGGTCGGCATGGTGCTGGTAGTGGTCCAGCCGCGCCGCCTTCTGGCACAGGTAGCCGCGGCTGGTCACGTGGTCGGCGTCGCCGCGGATGCTGCGCAGGTGGCCGTCGGCCACCGTCACGTCCAGGCCGCAGTTGCGCGAACACAGGATGCACGCCGTCTTCACGGGGCGCTCGGCGGCGGGCGACGGCGACGGCGAACCCTCGGCCACGCGGCTGCGCGAACTGGCACGCGAGGCCTTCGCGCGCTGGCAGGCGCTGCTGGCCGACGCGTTGCGCCGCGAAGGCGTGCCGGCCGCGCGCGCGCGCCGGCTGGCGGCGCTGACGGTGGCGGCCATCGAAGGCACGGTGGCGCTGTGCCGCGCCGAGCGCAGCACGCGGCCGCTGGACGAGGTGCGCCAGGAACTCGAAGCCGCCATCGGCGGCGCGCTCGGCAAGCCCTGATTCAGGCGCCTCCGCTGCCGTCCTTCAACCGCCGTCCTTCAGCGCCGGCGTCGCCGGCGCCGGTGCGTCGCCACGGTCGAGTTCGGCGCGCTTGTCGCTCACCATGGCCCAGGCGTCGGCGTCGGGCAGCGCGAGCTTGGTGCGGGTGATCGGCTTCCAGCGCCGCGCCAGCGTGGCGTTGAGCGCCATGAAGTCCTGCTGGTCGGCCGGCACGTCTTCCTCGGCATAGATCGCGTTGACCGGGCACTCGGGCACGCAGACCGCGCAGTCGATGCACTCGTCGGGGTCGATGACGAGGAAGTTGGGCCCTTCGCGGAAAGCGTCGACCGGGCAGACGTCGACGCAGTCGGTGTACTTGCAGCGGATGCAGGCTTCGGTGACGACGAAGGTCATGGCGGTATCGCTTGAAGATGCGCGACGAATGCATCTTAAAGACAAGCCGCCGGCGAAGCAATGCAGGCCCTGCCGCCGCCATGGCATCGGCAGGGCCTGAAGGCGACTCAGGACGCCGGCAACTCCAGGCTGCGCTTCATCAGCTTGTCGAGGATGAGGTCGAGCGCGCGGTGCTCGTCGGCGTCCAGCGCGGCCAGGAACCAGGCCTCGCGCTGCGCCACCTCCGGCAGGATGTTCTCGCACAGCTTGGCGCCCACCGGCGTCAGCGAGAGGATCAGCTTGCGGCCGTCGGCCGGGTCGTCGCGCGTCTGGATCATCCCCAGGTCGGCCAGCCGGCGCTGCGCGCGCGAGACGCGCGCCTTGTCCATGCTGGTGCGCTCCACCACCTCGTTGAACACCAGGTCGCCGTAGGCGTAGAGCGCCATGCAGATGCGCCACTCGGGGATCTGGATGTTGTACTTGGTCTCGAACAGCCGGCCGATCGACTGCGAGACGCGGTTGGCCACCACCGACAGCTTGTAGGGGATGAAGTCGTCCAGCCGGCCCATCGGCCCCAGGTTGGCGCGCTTGACGGCCACGCGGCGCGGCGCCGCCTTGGCCGTGACCTTGGCGGTCTTCGGGGCTTTGGCGGGCGCTTTGGCGGGCGCCTTGCCGGGCAATTTGCCGGGCAATTTGGTGGGCGGTTTGGCGGGCACGGAATCAGTGTAGCCCAGCAGCCGCCGCAATCAAACTTGTTGACAACGAAACAAGTCGCCGCGATGATGCGCCGCCATGCCGGACCCCGAGATCAGCCTGTACATCGACGGCGCCTTCGTCGCCGGCCGCGGCACGCGCCGCCTGCGCGTGCTGAACCCGGCCGACGGCGCGCCGCTGGCCGACTACGCCGCCGCCGACGAGGCCGACCTGGCCGCCGCCGCCGGGGCGGCCGCGCGCGGCTTCGCGGTGTGGTCGCGCACGCTGCCGCTGGAACGCTTTCGCCTCATCACGCGCGCCACGGCGCTGATCCGCGAGCGTGCCCCGGCCATCGCCCGCACGCTGACGCTGGAGCAGGGCAAGCCGCTGGCCGAGGCGCTGCGCGAGGTGCAGCTCAGCGCCGACATCATCGATTTCCTCGCCGAGGAGGCCAAGCGCCTGGCCGCGCGCGGCGTGCCGCCGCGGCTGCCCAATGTGCTGAGCCAGACCGTGGCGCGCGTGCCGGTGGGGCCGGTGGCGGCCTTCACGCCGTGGAACTTTCCGGCCAACCTGCCGGCGCGCAAGATCGGCGGGGCGCTGGCCGCCGGCTGCAGCGTGGTGCTCAAGCCCGACGAGCAGGTGCCCGGCACGGCGCTGGCGCTGCTGCGCGCCTTCCGCGACGCCGGGCTGCCGCCGGGCGTGCTGAACCTCGTGCTGGGCGACCCGCCGCAGATCTCGTCCACGCTGATCGCCCACCCGGCCATCGCCAAGGTCTCGTTCACCGGCTCGGTGCCGGTGGGCCGGCAGCTCGGCGAGCTGGCGGCCAGGCACCTCAAGCGTTACACCGCCGAATTGGGCGGCCATGCGCCGGTGATCGTCTGCGCCGATGCCGACCCCGCGGCGGTGGCCAAGCTCGCCGTGCCGGCCAAGTTCCGCAACGCCGGCCAGGTGTGCGCCTCGCCGATCCGCTTCCTGGTGCACCGCTCGCGCATCGATGCCTTCCGCGACGCCTTCGTCGCCGGTGCGCGCGCGCTGAAAGTGGGCAACGGCCTCGACGACGGCACGCAATTCGGCCCGCTGATCCACGAACGCAGGCTGGCCGAGATGCAGCGCCTGGTGGACGACGCCGTCGCTTGCGGCGGCCGCGTCCTGTGCGGCGGCCACCGCATCGATCGGCCGGGCTGGTTCTATGCGCCGACCGTGATCGAAGGCGCGAGCGACGCCGCGCAGGTGCAGCGGCAGGAACCCTTCGGCCCAATCGCGCTGCTCGATGCTTTCGACGACCTCGACGACGCGGTTCGCCGCGCCAACGCGCTGCCCTACGGGCTGGCGGCCTACGGCTTCACGCACGACCTGGCGGCCGCGCACCGGCTCGGCCAGGGCCTGCAGGCCGGCATGGTGGGCATCAACCACTTCGGCGTCTCGCAGCCCGAGACGCCATTCGGCGGCGTCAAGGACAGCGGCCTGGGCCACGAGAGCGGGCTTGAAGGCCTGCTGTCCTACACCGAACTCAAGCTGATCAGCGTCGCCGCACCATGACCGCACTCATCCCCCAGGCCTTGCTGCTGGACTTCGGCAGCGTGATCAGCGTCTCGCTGTTCGAACGCCACCGCGACACCGAGGCCGAGCTGGGCCTGCAGCCCGGCTCGCTGCGCTGGCGCGGCCCGATCGCGCCGGAGACCGACGCGCTGTGGCAAGCCATGCAGCGCGACGAGATCAGCGAGCGCGACTACTGGGCGCAGCGCGCGCGCGAGCTGGGCCAAGCGGTGGGCCAGCCGCAGTGGGACATGCTGGCCATGCTGACCCGGCTGCGCCACACCGACCCCAACGCCGTGGTGCGGCCCGGCATCCGCCGCCTCGTGCAGGCCGCGCATGGCGCCGGGCTCAAGCTGGGCATCCTCAGCAACGAGCTGGAGCTGTTCTACGGCGCCGAGTTCCTGGCGCGCATGGACATCCTGCGCGACATGCAGGTGATCGTCGACGCCACGCATACCCAGGTACTCAAGCCCGACCCGCGCGCCTACGCCATGGCGGTGCAGCAGCTCGCGCTGCCGGCCGCGCGCGTGCTGTTCGTCGACGACCAGTTCCGCAACATCGCCGGCGCGCAGCGCGCCGGCTTGCAGTCGCAGTTCTTCGACCTGCGCGACGTCGACGGCAGCATCGCCGCCGTCGCCGCGCGCCTGCGGCTGCCCCTTGCCGACCTCGAGGAGATCGCATGCGCCGCATGAACCCCGCCGAACTGAAGGCCGCCAACGCGCAATACCTGTGGCACCCGATGGCGCATCCGCAAGGCATGCGCGACGCGCCGCCCGACATCATCGCGCGCGGCGAAGGCAGCTGGATCTGGGACATCGACGGCCACAAGATGATCGACGGCGTCGGCGGCCTGTGGAGCGCCAACCTCGGCTTCGGCCGCACCGAGATCCGCGACGCCATCGTCGCGCAGCTCGACGAGCTGGCCTTCTACAACACCTTCCGCGGCACCACGCACCCGCGGGCGATCGAGCTGTCGGCGCGGCTGGTGAAGATCATGCAGCCCGACGGCGTGGCCGCCGTGCTGTTCGGCAACGGCGGGTCGGACGCGGTGGAAGGCGCGCTGAAGATCGCGCGCCAGTTCTGGAAACTCAAGGGTCAATCCGACCGCACGAAGTTCATCAGCCTGCGCCAGGGCTACCACGGCGTGCACTTCGGCGGCATGAGCGTCAACGGCAACACCAACTTCCGCCGCGCCTACGAGCCACTGCTGCCCGGCTGCTTCCACGTCGACACGCCCTGGCTCTACCGCAACCCCTACAGCAGCGACCCGCAGCGCCTGGGCGAGATCTGCGCCGAGCTGCTCGACCGCGAGATCACGTTCCAGGGCCCCGACACCGTGGCCGCCTTCATCGCCGAGCCGGTGCAGGGCGCCGGCGGCGTGATCGTGCCGCCGCCCAACTACTGGCCGCTGGTGCGCAAGGTCTGCGACAAGCACGGCGTGCTGCTGATCGCCGACGAGGTGGTCACCGGCTTCGGCCGCACCGGCCACCTGTTCGGCACCCGGCTGTGGGGCGTGCAGGCCGACCTGTGGTGCCTGGCCAAGGGCATCTCGGCCGGCTACCTGCCGCTGGGCGCCACCGCGGTCAACGGCCGCGTGGCCGAGGCCTTCCTGCAAGGCGACCCCTCGCTCGGTTCGGTGTCGCACGGCTACACCTACAGCGGCCATCCGGTGGCGGCCGCCGCGGCGCTGGCGACGCTGGACATCCTGGAAAGCGAAGACGTGGTCGGCAACGCCGCACGCCAGGGCGCGCACCTGATGCAGCGGCTGCAAGACATCGCCTCGCGCTCGCGGCTGATCGGCGACGTGCGCGGCGTCGGCTTGATGGTCTGCCTGGAACTGGTGGCCGATCAAGCCAAGAAGACGCCGCTGCCGCGCGGCGCCAAAGAGATCAACGCCGTCGCGCGCAGCGCCTACCGTCGCGGCGCGATGGTGCGCACCTCGGGCGCCAACATCATCCTGTCGCCGGCGCTGACCATCAGCCGCGAAGAGGTCGACCACTTGTGCGACGTGCTCGACGCGGCGTTTGCCGAAGTGGAAGGCCGGTAAATGAACCGCGCCCAGCGCGCGGCGCGCGCCCCTCAACCGAAAAGAAGGCTCTCCGCACGGCGCGTCTCATCGGCTTGCGGCCCGCAGCAGACGTTCGTGCGGCCACGTTGTGCATGCGGCTGTTCAGCGCATCGCGCCAGGCGGCACCCGCCAGGGGCTCATGCTGTGGCGGTCGGCGCTGAGCGCCGACATCGCTGCGATGCTCGCGCCGGGGTCGCGCCGCATAACTCACTACGCTCGCTTCGCTCGCTGCGTTCGGACAGATGCGGCGAGTCAGTTCACGAAGCACGCGCTGCGCGCGCGCCGACCCCGGCGCTGCGCTTCTCGCCGCCCCAGAAATCGCCCCTGACGGGCGCCGCCTGGCGCGAGTTCGAGCGGCGGTGGCGTGCGTGCTTCGAAGTCCTGGGTGCATCTGCAAAGGCGCGGGCGGGCAGCCGGTGGGGCGCTTGTGCGCAGCCGAGAAGCGGAGCGCTCGTGACCCGCGCGCGCAGCGCGCTTCGTGCACTGACTTGCCGCATCTGTCCGAACGCAGCGAACGGAGTGAGCGCAGTGAGTTATGCGGCAGGGTCGCGAGACCGAGCATCGCAGGGCACCCGAGCGCAGCGAGGGCAAGCAGTGGCGCCCCGCCGGCTGTCCGCCCGCGCCTTTGCTCGCGCCAATGCTCGTACGCGAACGGCTGCGCCGAGCCGAGAGGAGCCGCTTGCGATCGCCGATCTCATGCGTCGCGAGTCGAGTGAAGCGCGGTGCAGACGATGAGCACCGCCACGCTGGACCCGCAAGCCGTGCAGCGGCTGCTGGCGCGCGAGCAGACACGCTTTGCGGCCGACCACCCGCGTTCGCGCGCCGCGTTCGAGGCCGGCCAGCAGCATTACCTGTACGGCGCGCCCTCGCACTGGATGCGGCGCTGGGCCGGCGGCTTTCCGCTGGCGGTGGCGTCGGCGGCGGGCGCGCGCGTGCAATGCGCCGACGGCCTGGACTACGTGGACTTCTGCCTCGGCGACACCGGCGGCATGTGCGGCCACGGCAACCCGGCCGTCACGCAGGCGGTGGCGGCGCAGCTCGGCCGCGGCGCCACGCTGATGCTGCCGACGCTGCAGGCGCAATGGGTCGGCGAGGAACTGGCGCGCCGCTTCGGGCTGCCGTACTGGGGCTTCACCACTTCGGCCAGCGACGCCAACCGCGCGCTGATCCGCATCGCCCGCATGGTCACCGGCCGGCCCAAGGTGCTGGTGTTCGACGGCTGCTACCACGGCTCGGTCGAAGAAGCGCATGTCGCGCTCGACCTGCAAGGCCGCGTCGTGCTGCGCAATGGCATCCATCCCAACGCGGTGGACCATGCACGCGTCTCGGCCGTGGTGCCGTTCAATGACGAGGCCGCCTTGCGTCAGGCGTTGGCCAACCGCGACGTGGCCTGCGTGCTGGCCGAGCCGTTCATGACCAACTTCGGCATGATCGAGCCGCAACCCGGCTTCATCGCCGCCTTGCGCGAGGCCACGCGCGAGACCGGCACGCTGCTGGTGCTGGACGAGACGCACACCTTCTCCAGCGGCCCCGGCGGCGTGACCGGGCGCGACGCGCTGCAGCCCGACGGCCTGGTGGTCGGCAAGGCGGTGGGCGGCGGCGTGCCGGTGGGCTTGTACGGCGTCAGCGAAGCGCTGGCGCAAAAGCTGTGGCAGGTGGTGCCCAAGGTCAACCCGGTGGAGGTGCGGCAAAGCGCGCACCTCGGTTTCGGCGGCACGCTGGCCGGCAGCGCGCTGCAGGTGGCGGCCGTGCACGCCGTGCTGTCCGAGGTGCTGACGCCGCCGGCCTTCGCGCACATGGCCGACCTGGCGCAAGGCCTGGCCGAGGCGTCGCGCGCGCTGATTGCCGAGCACGGCCTGCCCTGGTGCGTCAGCCAGCTCGGCGGCCGGCTGGAGACCATGTTCACGCCGGCGCCGCCGCGCGACGCCGCCGCCTTCCGCCGCGGCCGCGACGATGCGCTGGAAGCGCTGCTGCACGTCTACTTCATGAACCGCGGCGTGCTGATCACGCCCTTCCACTGCATGCTGCTGATGTGCCCGGCGACGACGGCCGCTGATACGGCGCGATATCTCGACGTACTGCGCGAGTTCTGCGGGGAACTGCGATGACGCCCTTGCGCTTCGACGGCAAGGCCGCGCTGGTCACCGGCGCCGGCCGCGGCATCGGCGCCGCGGTGGCCACGCGGCTGGCCGAGGCCGGCGCCGCGGTGATGCTGGCCAACCGCTCGCTGGCCGCCGCCGAAGACCCGGCCGCCGAATTGCGCGCACGCGGCCTGCAAGCCCAGGCCTGCGCCTACGCCGCCGACGAAGCCGGCTGCCGCCAAGCCGTGGCCGACACCGTGGCCGCTTTCGGCCGGCTGGACGTGCTGGTGCACAACGCCGGCGGCTGCCCCTGGTCCGCTCTGGAGACCTTGACCACCGCCACGCTGCGCGAGGCGCTGCAGTTGAACCTCGAAAGCTGCTTCTGGCTGACGCAGGCGGCGTTGCCGGCGCTGAAAGTGCGCGGCGGCCGCATCGTCGTCACCTCGTCGGTCACCGGCCCGCGGGTCGCGATGCTGGGCGCGGCGCACTACGCGGCGGCCAAGGCCGGCGTCAACGGCTTCATCCGCTCGGCGGCGCTGGAACTGGCGCCGCTGGGCATCACCGTCAACGGCGTCGAGCCCGGCTTCGTCGCCAAGCCGCGCGGCCGCCTGAGCCAGCCGGAGACCAAGGCTCAACTGGTGCGCGAGATACCGCTGGGCCGCGCCGGCGAGCCCGACGACATCGCCTGGGCGATGCTGTACCTCGCCAGCGAACAGGCGCGCTGGGTCACCGGGCAGACGCTGGTGGTCGACGGCGGCATGACGCTGCCCGAATCGGGCCAGGTGATGGACGAGTTCCATGCGAACCTGCAAGCGAAGGATGGATCGTGACGCCCCCCGTGAAGCCTCATATCCTGATCGTCGGCACCGCCGACACCAAGGCCGACGAGTTGTTGTTCATCCGCCGCTGCATCGAAGACGGTGGCGGCAGCGCGGCGATCATGGACGTCGGCGTGCTGGGCAAGCCGCGCTTCGCGCCCGAGCACCCCAACACCGAGGTGGCGGCGGCCGCCGGCACGAGCCTCGAAGCCATCGCCGCGCTCGGCGACGAGAACGCCGCAATGACGCAGATGGCCGCCGGCGCCGCCGCGCTGGCGCTGCGCCTGTACGGCGAGGGCCGGCTGCACGGCCTGCTGGCGCTGGGCGGCACGATGGGCACCGACCTCGCGCTCGACGTCACCGCCGCGCTGCCGCTGGGCATGCCCAAGTTCGTGGTGTCGACGGTCGCGTATTCGCACCTGATCCCGCCCGAGCGGCTGGCGCCCGACCTGATGATGATCCTGTGGGCCGGCGGGCTCTACGGGCTCAACGAGATCTGCCGCGCCATCTTGTCGCAGGCGGCCGGCGCGGTGCTGGGCGCCTGCCGCGGCGCGCGGCCGCTGGCGGCGGACAAGCCGCTGGTGGCCATCAGTTCGCTGGGCAGCAGTGCGTTGACTTATATGGTTAGCCTGAAGCCGGCGCTGGAGCGCCGCGGCTACGAAGTGGCGGTGTTCCACTGCACCGGCATGGGCGGCCGCGCCATCGAGTCGCTGGCCGCGCAGCGCCGCGTGGCCGCGGTGCTGGACCTGTGCCTGCAGGAAGTGGGCAACGAGGTGCACGGCTCGGTCGTCACCTCGGGCCCCAGCCGGCTGCAGACCGCCGGCGCGCAAGGCATCCCGCAGATCGTGGCGCCCGGCGCGCTCGACATGATCGACCTGCAGACCTGGAAGCCGCTGCGCCCCGAGCACGCCGAGCGGCCCTACCACGCGCACAACCGGCTGATCGCCTCGGTGCTGATGACGCCCGACGAGCGCTGCCGCGCCGCGCAGGTGGTGGGCGACAAGCTGGCGCTCGCCACCGGCCCCACCGCCTTCATCCTGCCCAACGGCGGCATCGAAGGCTGGGACCGCCCGGGCCAGCCGTTGCACGATGCCGCAGGGCTGGCGGCCTTCAACGCCGCGCTGCGCCAAGCCGTGCGGCCGCCGGTCGACTTCATCGAGATCGACGCCCACATCAACGACCCGGCGTTCTGCGACGCGGTGCTGAGCGTCTTCGACCGCTGGGTGGCGCAAGGGCTGATCCCGGCCGGCGCGGAGGCGCGCGCATGACGGGCCCGCTGGTGCTCGTCACCGGCGCCGCCAGCGGCATCGGCGCGGCGGCGGTCGAGCGCTTCGTCGCCGACGGCGCGCGCGTGCTGGCCTTCGACCGCGACGCCATCGCGGCGCGCGACGGCGTCGTCGCGCTGCAAGGCGACGTCACGCAGCAGGCCGACGTCGACCGGCTGATGGCCACGGCGCGCGAGCTCTGCGGCTTGCGCGCCGTCGTCAACGCCGCCGGCGTGGTGGCCGCCGACGACCCCGAGGACGTGACCGACGCCACCTGGGACCGCATGCTGGCCGTCAACCTGAGCGGCACGATGCGCGTGTGCCGCGGCGCGATTCCCGTGCTGCGCACGGTCGGTGGCGGTGCCATCGTGAATGTCGCCTCGGTGGCGGCCTTCAACTCCACGCCTGGCAGCGCCAGCTACGCGCCGGCCAAGGCCGGCGTCGTCGCCTACACGCGCAGCATCGCCTACGCGCACGGGGTGCACGGCATCCGCGCCAACTGCCTGTGCCCGGGCTGGACGCGCACCGCGATGGCCGAGGCCGAGATGCAGCAGGCGGCGGCGCTGGCCGGCACCACGATCGAGCAGGAGTTCGCCGCCATCGCCGCGCGGCTGGCGCTGCGCCGCCTGGCGCAGCCGGCGGAGATGGCAGCCTGCATCCGCTTCCTGGCCGGCGACGAGGCTTCGTTCGTCACCGGCGCGGTGCTGGTGGCCGACGGCGGAGGCCGCATCGCCGCCGGCGCGCGCGGGATCTGATACGACCGCGCCGCGCCGCCGCCGCGGGTTGATTCTGTTGACAACGAAACAATTGATTTCTACGATGGTCCCCCATCCGGAGAAGCCCGACATGACCGCCAAGCCGACCGCCTTCTTCCACGACGAGCGCACCTTCTGGCACGTGCCCGGGGGCTTGCACGCGCTGTTCCTGCCGGTCGGCGGCTGGGTGCAGCCGATGGCCGGCAGCGGCATGGCCGAGTCGCCGGACAGCAAGCGCCGCATCAAGTCGCTGATGGACGTCTCGGGCCTGACCGACCACCTCGCCGTGCGCAGCGCGCCGCTGGCGACCGACGAGGACCTGGCGCGCGTGCACCCGCGCAGCTACCTCGACGAGTTCAAGCGTCTCAGCGACGCCGGCGGCGGCGACCTCGGCGAGGTGGCGCCCTTCGGCCCCGGCAGCTACGAGATCGCGCGGCTGTCGGCCGGCCTCGCGCTGGCCGCGGTGGATGCCGTGTGGCGCGGCGAGTTCGCCAACGCCTTCGCGCTGTCGCGCCCGCCGGGCCACCATTGCCTGCGCGAGCACAGCATGGGCTTTTGCCTGCTGAACAACATCGCCATCGCGATCGAGGCGGCCCGGGCGCGCCACGGCATCGAGCGCATCGCCGTGCTCGACTGGGACGTGCACCACGGCAATGGCACGCAGTCGATCTTCTACGAGCGGCCCGACGTGCTGACGATCTCGCTGCACCAGGAACATTGCTTCCCGCCCGGCTACAGCGGCGCCGAAGACCGCGGCGCCGGCGCCGGGCTCGGCTACAACGTCAACGTGCCGCTGCAGCCCGGCGGCGGCCACGAGAGCTATGTCTACGCCTTCGAGCGCATCGTGCGCCCGGCGATCGACCGCTTCAAGCCGCAGCTGCTGATCGTCGCCAGCGGGCTGGACGCCAACGGCGTCGACCCGCTGGCGCGCATGCAACTGCACCCCGAGAGCTTCCGCTGGATGACCAAGCAGGCCAAGGCGATGGCCGCGCAGCACGCCGGCGGCAAGCTGGTGGTGGTGCACGAGGGCGGCTATTCCGAAGCCTGCGTGCCGTTCTGCGGGCTGGCGGTGATGGAAGAACTGGCGGGCCGGCGCACCGAGGTGACCGACCCGTTCTCCGAGTTCTTCGGCCTGCAGCAGCCGGGCGCGCGCTTCATGGCGCTGCAGCGCGAGCTGATCGACGAGATGGCCGCGCTGCACGGGCTTTGACGCCGGGCCCACCGATGAGCAGCGCCGACGCCATCCTCGACGTTCAGCACATCGCCAAGGCGCTAGGCGGCGACGCCGGGTCGGGCCGCGCCGCCACGTCCATCATCGGCGACCTCGCGTTCGCGGCGCGGCCGGGCGAGTTCATCGCCATCGTCGGCCCTTCGGGCTGCGGCAAGACCACGCTGCTGATGTGCCTGGCCGGGCTGATGCCGGTGGACAGCGGCCGCGTGGTGTTCGAAGCCAAGCCGGTGAGCGGGCCGCCGGCCGGCATCGGCGTGGTGTTCCAGGACTACAGCCGCTCGCTGCTGCCCTGGCGCACCAACGTCGCCAACGTCGTCTTCGGCATGAAGCGGCTTGCCGACCTGTCCGAGCCGCAGAAGGCCGAGCGCGCGCGCGACCTGCTGCAGCACGTGGGGCTCAAAGGCTTCGAGGACTTCTACCCCTGGCAGGTGTCGGGCGGCATGCAGCAGCGCGTGGCGATTGCCCGTGCGCTGGCCGCGCGCTCGCATCTGCTGCTGCTCGACGAGCCGCTGGCCGCCGTCGACGCGCAGACCCGCGCCGAGGTGCAAGACCTGCTGCTGGCGCTGGCCGCCGAGTACCGCCAGACCTGCGTGCTGGTGACGCACGACGTCGACGAGGCGCTGTACCTCGCCGACCGCGTGATCGTGCTGTCGCAGCGGCCGACGCGCGTGCTGCGCGACATCGCGGTCGACCTGCCGGCGCCGCGCGACCAGTTGAGCACCCGCGCCCATCCGCGCTTCCTGGCCTTGCGCGAAGAGGTGCTGCGGCTGATCAAGTCGCTGCCCAAAGCGCATTGAAAACAAGCGCGTTGAAGACCAGCACATTGAAGACCAGCGCACTGACAACCCGTTGAAGGAGACAAGCCCATGACCCCGATCCGCCCGACCCTGGCCGCGCTGTCGCTGGCCGCCCTTGCCGCTGCCGCGCCGGCGCAGGCGCAAGAGAAGGTCAAGTTCGCCTACCTGAAGACGACCACCATGGTGCCGTTCTTCTACGCCGACCAGAAGGGTTACTTCAAGGCCGAAGGCATCGACCTGGAGCTGGTGCCGGTGCAGGGCGGCCCGGCGGCGGCCGCCGCGGTGGCCAGCGGCAGCGCGCAGATCGGCTATGCCGCGCCCACGCCCATCATCATCGCGCGCGACCAGAACCAGCCCTACCGCTTCATCATCGGGCTGCAGTGGGAGCGCACGCCCGACACGCTGTGGGGCCCGCTGCTCGCCAGCGAGCGCTCGGGCATCAAGAGCTTCAAGGACGTGGCCGGCAAGACCATCCTCGCCGGCCCGCCCGGCGGCCTGTGCGAGCTGGCCTGGCGCGACTGGCTGGCCAAGAACAACGTCGCCTGGAGTTCGGTGAAGGTGCTGACCAATCCCTTCCCGCAGCACCAGGCGGCGCTGGAGGTCGGCAACGCCGACGCGTCGTGCACGCCCGAGCCCTTCTTCAGCAGCATCAAGGCGTCCAAGGTCAAGCCGGTGGTGCTGGGCATGGGCTACCTGGCCGAGGAGAAGCGGCGCTACCTGATCGACGGCGTGTTCGCCACCGACGCCTGGATCGCCACCAACGGCAAGACCATCGGCGCGATCAAGCGCGCGGTCGCGCGCGCGGTCAAGGACCTGAACACCGACAAGCCGCTGGTGCGCAAGATCCTGATCGACGAGTTCAAGCTGCCGGCGTCGGTGGCCGACACGATGCGGTCCGACTACGACCCCGAGCTGCGCATGGACGTGGCCGACATCGTGCCGGTGGTCGAGGCGCTCAAGCGCCACGGCATGATCAAGCCCGGCCTCAAGGCCACCGACGTGGTGGCCGAGGCGAAGTAGGCGCCGCCGCGACGGTCAGCACCGCCACCCTCGCCACCATCGCCACCACCACCACCGCCGCCGCCGGGCGCCCGCCGTGCACCGTTTTCGCGCCGTGATCTCGATCGGCGGCCTGCTGCTGCTGTGGCAGTGCCTCGTCTGGACGCAATGGGTCAACCCCGAGTACTTCCCTGGCCCGGGGCCCACGCTGCAGGCCTTGTGGGCGGGGCTGGTCGGCGGCGAGCTGCTGCGTGCGCTGGGGCAGACGCTGGCGCGCGCGCTGCTGGGCCTGCTGGGCGCCACGCTGCTGGGCATTGCGGTGGCGCTGCTGACGGCGCGCTACAAGCTGCTGAAGCGCGCGCTCGACCCGGTGGCCGAGTTCTTCCGCCCGCTGCCGCCGGCGGCGCTGGTGCCGATGGCGATCTTCTTCCTCGGCCTGGGCCCGCTGCTGTTCGCTTTCATCCTGCTGTTCGCCTGCGTCTGGCCGGTCTACCTGAACGCCGGCGCCGCGCTGGCCGCGGTGTCCACGGTGCAGCTGCGCACCGCTTCGTCTTTCGGTTATGCCGGCTGGGACCGCGTGCTGAAGGTGCAGCTGCCGGCGGCGCTGCCCGAGATCTTCATCGGCGTGCGCATCGCCGCCGGCGTCGCGCTGATCGCCGCCGTGGTCACCGAGATGCTGGCCGGCCGCGACGGGCTGGGCTACCAGCTCAACGAATCGGCGATGACGCTGCGCATCCCCGAGATGTTCGCCGCGCTGCTGCTGGCGATGGGCAGCGGCCTGGCGCTCAATGCGCTGGTGCGCGCCGTCCGCGGCCGCGTCGTGCGCTGGCACGTGGTCATGACGCAGAGCAACCGCGCATGACGGCGGGCATGGCGTCGCCGACCGTGCTGCTGCGCCGCGCCGGCCCGGCGCTGGTGCTGCTGGCCGCGGTGCTGCTGGGCTGGGAGCTGACGGCGCGCGCCCTCGGCAACCCCAACGTGCCGACCTTCGGCGCCGTGCTGCGCGCGCTGGCCGGCAACGCCGCCGTCATCGGGCCGGCGCTGCTGCAGACGCTGCGCCGCGTGCTCATCGCGCTGGCGCTGGCCATCGTCACGATGGTGCCGCTGGGCATCCTGATCGGCCGCATCCGCTGGCTGGGCGACCTGGCCGACCCCGTGATCGACCTGCTGCGCCCGCTGCCGCCGCCGGCCATCGTGCCGCTGGTGATGCTGTTCGCCGGCACCGGCGACGCGGCCAAGATCACGGTCATCGTCTACACCGCGGCGTTCCCGATCCTCATCCACGCGATCGACGGCATCCGCGGCACGCACCCGCTGCTGCACACGGTGTCGCGCTCGCTGCGGTTGTCGCGGCGCGAGGCGCTGTGGCACGTCGACCTGCCGGCCACGCTGCCGGTGGTGATGACCGGCATCCGGCTGGCGGTGGCCGCGGCGCTGCTGGTGGCGGTGACGGCCGAGATGCTGCTGTCGTCCGACGGCATCGGCGTCTACCTGCTGCGCAGCCAGGAGACCTTCCGCATCGCCGACGGGCTGGCCGGCATCGTCGCCATCGCGGCCGTCGGCTGGGCCGTCAATGCGGCCTTCCTGCAGCTCGACCGCCGGCTGCTGCACTGGCACTACGCGACCACCGCCGAATGACGATGACGACCAACACGCAGAACCGGCCCGACATCATCTACATCGTCGCCGACGACCTCGGGTCCGCTGATTTGGGATGTTACGGCGGCGACCCTGCGGTCTCGCCGGCCATCGACCGCCTGGCCGCCGAAGGGCTGCGCTTCACGACGGCCTATGCCAACTCGCCGGTGTGCTCGCCGACGCGCTTCGCGCTGATCACCGGGCGCTGGCAGTACCGGCTGCGCGGCGCGGCGGAAGAACCGCTGGGCCGGCGCAGCGATACGCTGGGCCTGCCGCCCGAGCACCCCACGCTGCCTTCGCTGCTGCGCGACGCCGGCTACGCCACCGCGCTGGCCGGCAAGTGGCACCTCGGCTACGCGCCGGCCTTCGGCCCGCTGAAGAGCGGCTACCAGGAGTTCTTCGGGCCGATGGGCGGCGCGGTGGACTACTTCTCCTACCTCAACTTCGGCGGCCAGCGCGACCTGTGGGACGGCGCCGCGCCGAGCGCCGCCGAGGGCTACCTGACCGACCTGGTCAGCGAGCGCGCCGCCGCGTTCGTCGCGCGCGACCGCGGCGCGCAGCCCTACTTCCTCAGCGTGCACTACACGGCGCCGCACTGGCCCTGGGAAGACCGCGAAGGCGGCCGGCGCGAATCGCAGCGCATCGGCGCGGACATCGGCCACCTGGACGGCGGCTCGATCGAGGTCTACCGCCGCATGATCCGGCAGATGGACGAAGGCATCGCGCGCATCCTGGCGGCCATTCCGGCGCCGCGCCGCGCCGACACGCTGGTCGTCTTCACCAGCGACAACGGCGGCGAGCGCTTCTCGAACAACTGGCCCTACGTCGGCGGCAAGATGGACCTCACGGAAGGCGGCATCCGCGTGCCGCTGGTGATGCGCTGGCCGCGGCGCATCGCGGCCGGGCGCAGCAGCGCGCTGCCGACCATCACGATGGACGGCGCCGCCACGCTGCTGCAGGCCGCCGGCGTGGCGCCGCACCCCGACCATCCGCTGGATGGCTTGAGCCTGTTGCCGCTGTTCGACGACGCGGCCTGGGCGGCGCCGCCGCGGCGGCTGTACTGGCGCATGAAGCACCGCCTGCAGGCGGCCTGCCTGGACCACCCGTGGAAGTATTTGCGCATCGACGGCCACGAGTACCTGTTCGACCTTTCGGCCGACCAGCGCGAGCGCGCCAACCAGGCCAGGCGCCAGCCCGCGCGGCTGGCCGCGCTGCGCGAGCAATGGAACGCCTGGGCGCGCACGATGCCCGGCATTCCCGACGATGCCGACGTCTACCTGATCTGGGGCGAGGACGACATGCCGCGCCCCACGCATTGAGGAGCCGCACGATGGCGACCGCGCCGCACGAGCCCCACCAATGGACCGTTGGCGAAACGCTGGCCGAACTGGCCGCGCGCCGCATCAGCGCCGAAGAGTTGCTCGACCACCACCTCGCGCGCCGCGCGGCGCTGGACGGCGCCATCAACGCCGTGGTGGCGACCGATGTCGGCGGTGCCCGCCGCGCGGCGCGCGACATCGACGCGCGCCGCGCCGCCGGCGCTGCGCTGCCGCCGCTGGCCGGCGTGACGATGACGATCAAGGATTCTTTCGAGGTCGTCGGCATGCCCGCGACCTGCGGCATCCCCGAGCTGGCGCAGCACCGCCCCACGCGCGACGCCGATGCGGTGGCGCGGCTGCGCGCCGCCGGCGCGGTGATCTACGGCAAGACCAACTGCCCGCTGGGCGTGTCGGACCACCAGAGCTACAACCCCATCTACGGCATCACGCGCAACCCGTGGGACGCGGCACGCACGCCGGGCGGTTCGTCGGGCGGCTCGGCGGCGGCGCTGGCCGCCGGCTTCAGCGCGCTGGAGCTGGGCAGCGACATCGGCGGCTCGATCCGCCTGCCCAGCCACTTCTGCGGCGTCTACGGGCACAAGCCGAGCTGGGGGCTGGTGTCGGGCCGCGGCCACATCCCGCCGCCGCCGGGCGTGGTGGCGCCGCCGGCGCCGCTGGCGGTAATCGGCCCGCTGGCGCGCGCGGCCGCCGACCTGGAACTGGCGCTGCCGCTGCTGGCCGGCGCCGCCGACGACGAGGCGCCGGCCTGGGCGCTGCAGTTGCCGCCGCCGCGCCACGAGCGCTTGCGCGACTTCCGCGTCGCGCTGTGGCTCGACGCCTACCCGGTGGACAGCGCCTACGCCGCGGCCATCGAGCGCTTCGCGCAAGCGCTGGCCGCCGAAGGCGTGGCCGTGCAGCGCCTCGGCCAGGGGCCGGTGGACCCGGCGGCCTCGCACGACACCTACCTCGACTTGCTGTTCGGCGTGATCGGATCGGGCGCGCCGGAAGCCGAGCTTGCCGCCTACCGGGCCGCGGCCGCCGGCGCGCCGCCGGACAGCGCGGCCGCGCGGCTGGCGCGCGCCACCGCGCAGCCGCTGCGCCAGTGGGTGCTGCAGGCCGCGCGGCAGGCGGCGCTGCGCCGGCAATGGGCTGCCTTCTTCGAGTCGTGCGACGTGCTGCTGTGCCCGGTGGCGATGACGCAGGCCTTCGCGCACCAGACCGACGACGGCCACGGCCCGGTGCCGCAGCTCGCGCGCACGCTGCCCGTCGACGGCGCCGCGCGGCCCTACCTCGACAACCTGATGTGGCCGGGCCTCGTCACCGTGGCGCACCTGCCCAGCACCGCGCGGCCGCTGAACGAACGGGTCGGCGGCCTGCCGGCCGGCGTGCAGATCGTCGGCCCCTACCTGCACGACCGCACGGCGCTGCGCTTCGCGGCGCTGTGCGACCAGGCCTTCGGCCGGCTGCCGCCGCCGCCGCTGGCCTGATTCGTTGATTCTGTTGACAACGAAACAATGTCTTCCTACGATCGTCGCGATCCGCCATCCCCACCGAAGGAGCCCGCCATGGCCGCATCCACCGTCACTCCCGCCGCTTCAGGCGGCGCGCTGCGCCGGCGCACCGTGCTGGCGGCCGGCGCGGCCGGCGCCGCCGGTGCGGCGAGCCTGGGCCTGCCGGCGCTGGCGCAGTCGGGCAACACCATCCGCATCGGCTACATCACCGCGCTGTCGGGCGTGCGCGCCAACTTCGGCGAGGCCGACAACTGGACGCTCGACAAGTTCAAGGCCGCCGTCAAGGGCGGCGTGAAGATCGGCGCCAAGACCTACAACATCGAGGTGGTGGCCAAGGACAACCAGTCCGACCCCAACCGCTCGCAGGTGGTCTCCAACGAGGCGGTGCTGCGCGACAAGGTCGACCTCGTGCTGGTGCAGGACGGCGACGCCGCCGGCCCCGCCGGCCAGCTGTGCGACGTCAACGGCATCCCGATGCTGTCGACCATGATGCCGTGGCAGGCCTTCACCTTCGGCCGCGGCTCCACGCCGGAAAAGGGCTTCCCGTTCTCGTTCCACTTCTTCTGGGGCGCCGACGACGTGCTGAAGAACTTCTTCGCGATGTGGAACGCGGTGAAGACCAACAAGACCGTGGGCACCTTCTACGTCGACAACCCGCCCGGCCAGGCCTTCGCCGACGCCAAGACCGGCCTGCCCGCCGGCGCCAAGCAGTTCGGCTACAAGGAGATCAACACCGGCTTCTTCAAGATCTCCACCGACGACTTCTCCAACCAGGTGCAGGCCTTCAAGTCGGGCAACGCGCAAATCGTCTCCGGCTTCGCCTTCGCCAACCACTTCGCCACCTTCTGGAAGCAGGCGCAGCAGGCCGGGCTGAAGCCCGAGGTGGTGACCATGGCCGCGGCCTTTTTGTTCCCCAGCGCGCTGCAGTCGCTGGGCGACGGCGGCGACGGCATGTCCACCGAGATCTGGTGGACGCCGGCGTTCCCGTACAAGTCGTCGATCACCGGGCAGACGGCGCGCGAGCTGGCGGCCGACTGGGAGAAGTCCACCGGCAAGCAGTGGACGCAACCCATCGGTTATGGCCACGCGCTGTGGGAAACGGCGCTGGCGGCGCTGAAGGGCGCGGCCGACCCCAAGGACCGCAAGGCGGTGCGCGACGCGATCGCGAAGATGAAGCTCGATTCCGTCGTCGGCCCGATCAACTTCAAGGACAGCCCGATCAAGAGCATCGCCGTCACCCAGATGGTGGGCGGCCAGTGGCGCAAGGCCAAGGCCGGCAGCAAGTTCCCGTTCGAGCTGCTGATCACGCAAAACGCCACGGCGCCCAACATCCCGGTGGAGTCCAGCCTGAAGCTGCTGTCGGCGCTGCGCTGACGGCCGGCCGCCGCCGCAAAGAGGCCCCGGGCCATGCTGGAGGTGTCGGGCCTGTGCAAGCGCTACGGCGAGATCGTCGTCGCCGACGGCATCACGTTCTCGCTGCAGCGCGGCCAGTGCATGGGCGTGGTCGGGCCCAACGGCGCGGGCAAGAGCTCGCTGTTCAACCTGATCACCGGCGTCGCCGCGGCGGATGCCGGCCACGTCCGGCTGGACGGCGTCGACCTCGCCGGCAAGCGCGCCCACCAGCGCGCGCGCCTGGGCGTGGCGCGGGCCTTCCAGATCCCGCAGCCGTTTCCCAAGCTGACGGTGTTCCAGAACGTGCTGGCCGCGGCCACCTTCGGCGCCGGCCTCGACGGTGCGCGCGCCGCGGCGCAGGCGCAAGCCGCGCTGGAGCGCTGCGGCCTCGCCGGCCGCGCTGCCGAGCCGGCGGGCCGGCTGCCGCTGCTCGACCGCAAGCGGCTGGAGCTGGCCAAGGCCATCGCCACCGCGCCCAAGCTGCTGCTGCTGGACGAGGTGGCCGGCGGCCTGACCGAGCCCGAGGTGGCGCTGCTGGCGGCGCTGGTGGCCGAGCTGAAAGCGCAGTACGCGGTGATGTGGATCGAGCACATCCCGCAGGCGCTGCACGCGGTGGCCGACCGCATCCTGGTGCTGCACTTCGGCCGCAAGCTGCTGGAAGCGCCGCCCGCCGAGGCGATGGCCAGCCGCGAGGTGCGCGAGATCTACATGGGCTTGGCCGCGGAAAGCGCCGAAGACGCCGATGCCGCTGCTTGAGGTCGATGCGCTGCAGGTCTGGTACGGCGACCTGCAGGCGCTGTACGGCGTCTCGCTGGCGCTCGACGAAGGCGGCGTGCTGGCGCTGATCGGCGCCAACGGCGCCGGCAAGTCCACGCTGCTGGCGGCGCTGTGCGGGCTGCTGGAAGGCCGCGCCGCCGGCGCCGTGCGCTTCGACGGGCGCGCCGCGCTGGGCCGCCCGGCCGAGGCGCTGGCGCGCGAAGGCATCGCGCTGGTGCCCGAGGGGCGCATGCTGTTCCCGTCGCTCAGCGTCGAGGAAAACCTGCTGATGGGCACGCTGACGCGGCGCCGCGGGCCGTGGACGCTGGCGCGCGTGTACCAGCTGTTCCCCATCCTCGAACAGTTCCGCGGCCGGCCGGCCACCGCGCTGTCGGGCGGCCAGCAGCAGATGGTGGCGGTGGCGCGCGCGCTGCTGTCCAACCCGCGGCTGCTGCTGTGCGACGAGATCTCGCTGGGCCTGGCGCCGCTGGTGGTGGAGCAGATCTACGCGGCGCTCGCCAGCATCCGCGCCGAAGGCTCGGGCCTGGCCATCGTGCTGGTCGAGCAGGACGTGCAGCGCGCCTGCGGCGTGGCCGACGCGGTGTGCTGCCTGCTGAAGGGCCGCGCCACGCTGCAGGGCCGCGCCGACGACTTCGACCATGCGCAGATCGCACGCGCTTACTTTGGACATTAGCTCGTGGACTGGCTGCAGACCATCGTCAACGGCCTGATGCTGGGCGGCCTGTACGGCTTGTTCGGCCTCGGGCTGGCGTTGGTGTTCGGCGTCATGCGCGTGGTCAACCTCGCGCATGGCGAGTTCATCGTGCTGGCGGCCTACGGCGGCACCACGCTGGCGGCGCTGCTGCCCGGCGTCTCGCCGCTGTGGTGGGTGCTGCCGGTGGCGGTGGCGGCGTTCGGCGTGGGCTACGCGCTGCAGGCCTTGCTGGTCAACCGCGCGGTGCGCAGCGGCGACCCGCTGACGCCGCTGATGCTGACCTTCGGCCTGGCCGTGGTGCTGCGCAACCTGATGGTGGAGGTGTTCGGCACCAACCCGCAGGCGCTGGACGGCGGCGCCTTCACGCGCGCCGGCTTCGACCTGTGGGGCCTGCGCATCGCGCTGTTCCCGCTGGCCGTGCTGGCGCTGGCGGCGGCGATGTTCTTCGCGCTGCAGTGGCTGCTGTCGCGCACCGAGTGGGGCCGCATCGTGCGCGCCACGTCCGACAACTTCCGCATCGTGCGGCTGATGGGCGTGCAGCCGAACCACGTCTACAACACCGTGATGGGGCTGGCGCTGGCCTTCGCCGCGGTGGCCGGCATGCTGCTGGCGCTGCGCACCTCGTTCACGCCGTACTCGGGCGTCGAGCGGCTGCTGGTCGCCTTCGAGGTGGTGATCCTCGGCGGGTTGGGCTCGTTCTGGGGCGCCTTCGCCGGCGGCATGGCGCTGGGCGTGGCGCAGTTGCTGGGGCAGAAGTTCGATTCCAACGCCGGCTCGCTGTACTCGCACCTGCTGTTCTTCGTCGTGCTGATCGTGTGGCCCACCGGGCTGGCCAGGCGCGGGCGATGAGGCATTGGCCGCTCGTCGCCCTCGTCGTCTGCGCCGCGCTGGCGGCGGCGGCGCCGGCGCTGCTGGATGCCGGCTGGCTGCGCCTGGCCAGCGAGGTGCTGCTGATGCTGGCGATGGCGCAGATGTGGAACCTGCTGGCCGGCTACACCGGGCTGGTGTCGCTGGGCCACCAGGCCTTCATCGGCATCGGCGCGTACTTTCTGTTCTACGTGTCCGACCGCTTCGACCTCCATCCCTTCGCGCTGGTGCCGCTGGCCGGTGTTGCCGGCGCGGCGGTGGCGGCCCTGATCGCGCCGCTGCTGTTCCGGCTGCGCGACGCCTACTTCTCGGTGGGCATCTGGGTGTTCGCCGAGATCGTCTACGTGCTGGCGACCAAGACGCGCGAACTCGGCGCCACCAGCGGCGTGCCGCTGAAGTCGATCCGGCTCGTCGACGTCGAGCACTTCGCGCGCAACAGCTTCTGGATCTCGGCCGCCGTCGCGCTGGCCGCGGTGGCCGGCGTGCGGCGGCTGATGCGCTCGCGCCTGGGCCTGGGGCTGATGGCGGTGCGCGACAACGAGCTGGCCGCCACCAGCATCGGCGTCGACGTCTGGCGCAACCGGCTGGCGGCCTTCGTGATCTCGGCCTTCGGCTGCGCGGTGGCCGGCGCAACGCAGTTCATGGGCACGATGTTCGTCAGCCCGGAAGCGGCTTTCGACGTCAACTGGGTGGTCGCGATGATGTTCATCGTGGTCATCGGCGGCATCGGCACGCTGGCCGGGCCCATCATCGGCACCGTGCTGTACTTCGCGCTGCGCGAGGGCTTCGCCGCCTGGGCCGGCGTCTCGGGCAGCTGGTACCTGGTGGCGATGGGACTGGTGGCCATCGCCGTGATGCGCTTCGCGCCGCGCGGCCTGTGGGGCTGGGTGCTGGAGCGCCGCAACGCAAGAGGAGATCGATCGTGATGAGACTCGACGAATACGCCGCCCACGACGGCCTGGGCCTGGCGGCGCTGGTGCGCCGCGGCGAGGTGTCGGCGGCCGAGCTGGCGACGCTGGCGCAAGCGGCCATCGACGCGCTGAACCCGCGAATCAACGCGGTGATCGGCCGCGTCGCGGCGCAGCCGCCGGCCGGCGACGCCGGCGCGCCGTTCCACGGCGTGCCCTTCCTGATCAAGGACCTCGTGCTGCACGCGCAAGGCGTGCCCTGCGACATGGGCAGCCGCCTGGCGGCCGGCGCCTTCACCGCGCCGCACGACACCGAGCTGATGGCGCGCTTTCGCGCCGCCGGGCTGGTGACGCTGGGCCGCACCAACACGCCCGAGATGGGCTTCAACGCCACCACCGAGCCGCTGCTGTACGGCGCCACGCGCAACCCCTGGGACCCGTCGCGCAGCGCCGGCGGCTCCAGCGGCGGCTCGGCGGCCGCGGTGGCCGCCGGCATCGTGCCGCTGGCGCACGCCAACGACGGCGGCGGCTCGATCCGCGTGCCGGCGGCGCAATGCGGGCTGGTCGGCCTGAAACCCACGCGCGGCCGCACGCCGGTGGGCCCCGAGAGCGGCATGCCGCTGCACGACATGGGCATCGAGCACGCGGTGACGCGCACGTTGCGCGACTGCGCCGCGCTGCTGGACGCGGTGGAAGGCCCGGCCAGCGGCGACCGCTTCGCCATCGCGCGGCCGGCGCGGCCTTATGCCGAGGAAGTGCGCCGCGCGCCGCCGCGCCGGCTGCGCATCGCCTTCCATGCCGACGGCGGCGCGCACGCGGTGGTCGACCCGCAGTGCCGCGCCGCGGTGGAGGCGGTGGCGCGGCAGTGCGAAGCGCTGGGCCACCACGTCGAGGCGGCCAGGCCCGCCTACGACGAGGCGATGTTCGACCGCGTCAACCTGACCTACTGGAGCTCGTTCCTGGCCGGCGCCGTGTTCGGGCTGGCGGCGATGCTGGGCCGCCAGCCGTCGCCCGAGAACCTGGAGGCCTGCACCTGGGCCTCGGTGCAGCACGGCCTGAGCCTGCGTGCCGTCGATCTGGAAGAAGCCGACGTGCTGGCCAACATCGTCTGCCGCTCGGTGGCCGCCTTCTTCGATCGTTATGACGTGCTGCTGACGCCGGTGACCGCGGCGCCGCCGATCGCGCTGGGCGTGATGGACTGCAACCGCAGCGGCCTGGATGCCGCCGGCTGGCTGCACGAGGTGTTCCGCCACGTGCCGTTCACCGCGCTGTACAACCTGACCGGGCAGCCGGCCATGAGCCTGCCGCTGGCGACCAGCGCCGAGGGCCTGCCGCTGGGCATGCAGCTCGTCGGCCGCTGGGGCGACGAGGCCACGCTGTTCAACCTGGGCGGCCAGCTCGAACAGGTCATGCCCTGGGCGGCGCGCCGCCCGGCGATCCACGTGGCCACGCTTTGAATAACTTATGAAACAAACGGACTTCCGCCGGCTCGGCCTGCAGGCCGCGATCGTCGACCTCGACGGCACCATGGTCGACACCGTCGGCGACTTCGAGGTGGCGCTGGCGCGCACGCTGGCCGACCTGGGCCGGCCGCCGGTGGCGCGCGACTTCATCGCCGCGACGGTGGGCAAGGGCTCGGAGCACCTGATCCGCCGCACGCTGCAGCAGGCCGGCGCGCCGGCCGCGGACTACGAGCGCGCCTGGGAGCGCTACCAGCACCACTACCGGCAGATCAACGGCCTGCACTCGGCGCTGTTCGCCGGCGTCGCCGAAGGGCTGCAGCGCTTGCGCGCGCGCGGCCTGCGCCTGGCCTGCCTGACCAACAAGCCGACGGCCTTCGCGCGCCCGCTGCTGGCCGCCAAGGGCGTGGCCGGCTACTTCGACCAGGTGTTCGGCGGCGACGCCTTCGCGCGCCAGAAGCCCGACCCGTTGCCGCTGCTGGAGACCTGCAAGGCGCTGGGCAGCACGCCGGCGACGACGCTGATGGTCGGCGACAGCAGCAACGACGCCGCGGCCGCGCGCGCCGCCGGCTGCCCGGTGGTGCTGGTGAGCTACGGCTACAACCACGGCGAGCCGGTGGTCGGCGTCGGCGCCGACGCGGTGATCGACCGGCTCGACGAGTTGGACCGGCTGCTGTAGCGGCGGCGGCCGCGCCGGCCGCGGCGCCGCAGCGCCGCCCTCCGCCGGCCAAGGCAGCTTTGCTAGACTGCGCCCCCATGTTCGCGCTTGCCGCCATCGCCACGCCAACGCCGGCCGGGTCCCAGGACCGGGGAGCCTGGCCCTGGCGCCGCTCGCCCCGCGCTGCCTGACCCCTGACATCTTCGTCGGGGTCGCCCGCCTGAAGCCGGGCCCTCGCTGAGCGGGGCCCGCGCTGACCAAAGCATCCGTCTCCAGGGCCGAGCCATGATCACCGAACTCGAATTCAAGAGCCTTGCCGCGCAAGGCTACAACCGCATCCCCCTCATCGCCGAGGCGTTCGCCGACCTCGAAACGCCGCTGTCGCTGTACCTCAAGTTGGCCGGCGGCCAGCGCCACAGCTTTTTGCTGGAATCGGTGGTCGGCGGCGAGCGCTTCGGGCGCTACAGCTTCATCGGCCTGCCGGCCAAGACGCTGCTGCGCGCCAGCGGCTTCAAGACCGAGGTCGTGACCGACGGCCGCGTGGCCGAGTCGCACGAGGGCAACCCGCTGGACTTCATCGCCGCCTACCGGCAGCGCTTCAAAGTGGCGCTGCCGCCGGGGCTGCCGCGCTTTTGCGGCGGCCTGGCGGGCTACTTCGGCTACGACGCCGTGCGCTACATGGAGCCGCGCCTGGCCGCCACCTGGAAGAGCGGCGGCATCGCCACGCCCGACGTGCTGCTGCTGCAGACCGAGGAAGTGGCGGTGATCGACAACCTGTCGGGGCGGCTGTACCTCATCGTCTGGGCCGACCCGGCGCAGCCCGAGGCCTACTTCAGCGGCAAGCGCCGGCTGTCGGAGCTGGCCGACAAGCTGCGCTACAGCGTGACCGCGCCGCCGGTCAAGCGCGGGCCTTCGTACGCGGTGGAGCGCGAGTTCGAGCAGGCCGACTACCTGGCCGCCGTCGGGCGCGCCAAGGAGTACATCGCCGCCGGCGACATGATGCAGGTGCAGATCGGCCAACGTTTGAAGAAACGCTACACCGAAAGCCCGCTGAGCCTGTACCGCGCGCTGCGCTCGCTGAACCCGTCGCCGTACATGTACTACTACGACCTCGGCGACTTCCACATCGTCGGCGCCAGCCCGGAGATCCTGGTGCGCCAGGAGCACACGCCAGAGGGCGACAAGATCACCATCCGCCCGCTGGCCGGCACGCGCCCGCGCGGCGCCACGCCCGAGCGCGACAAGGCGCTGGAAGAAGAGCTGAAGTCCGACCCCAAGGAGCGCGCCGAGCACCTGATGCTGATCGACCTGGCGCGCAACGACATCGGCCGCATCGCCAAGACCGGCACCGTCAAGGTGACCGAGGCCTTCGCGATCGAGCGCTACTCGCACGTGATGCACATCGTCAGCAACGTCGAAGGGCTGCTGCTCGACGGCATCGGCAGCCTCGACGTGCTGAAGGCCACCTTCCCGGCCGGCACGCTGACCGGCGCGCCCAAGATTCGCGCGATGGAGATCATCGACGAGCTGGAGCCCGTCAAGCGCGGCATCTACGGCGGCGCCTGCGGCTACTTGAGCTTTGCCGGCGACATGGACGTGGCGATTTCCATCCGCACCGGCATCGTCAAGGACAACACGCTGTACGTGCAAGCCGCCGCCGGCGTGGTGGCCGACTCGGTGCCCGAAATGGAGTGGAAGGAAACCGAGGCCAAGGCACGCGCGCTGATCCGCGCGGCGGAGTTGGTGGAAGAGGGGTTCTGATCAGCGCATTGTGCTGAGCGCAGGCGGGCTAACGCTCAAGATCGGCGCGCAGCGTCTCGAACACCGCTTCCTCGGGCAATGCGCATCCCGCCGCGGCCATCGCCGGGGCCAGCGCCGCATCCCAGGCGGCGGCGACCGGCTCGCCTTGCAGCGTGGCGCGCTCGCGCGCCGGGTCGGCCAGCGCGGCGCGGTAGTCGTCGCTGCCAAAGCGCCACGCGGCGGCACCGAGCTGGCGCATCAACTGGTTGCCGATCGCAATGCCGGGCCAGTCGAAGTCCCCGTGGTAGCGCAGGTGGGCGCCGGCGGCGCGCAACTGCTGCAGCAAGCTGCGCTGCGCGGCCGCCGGCATGCCGTCGGTGCAGACCAGCGGTGCACAGCGCGCCCCGCAAGCATCGGCGGCCAGCGCCAGCAGGTTGGGGTTCTCGCAGACGAAGACCTCGCGGCCGGCCACCGCCCAGGCCGGCGGCCGGCGCAGCAGCCGGCGCAGCGACCAGTACTGCGGCTCGCCCGTCGACGCGGCCGCGCCGGGCCATGGCAGGTTCAGCGTCAGCGCCGGGCGCGCCAGTTCGTTGACTCCCACGCCCTGGCGCGCCCACAGGCTGCGCGTGCTTTCGATGTCGGCATCGTCGTCGGCCGCGGCCTGCCGGCGCAGCGCCGCCAGCACCAGCGTGGCCACCGGCCGGCCGTCGTCCAGCGCATGCGCATCGCCCAGGCATTGCGCGGCAAGCCGGGCGCGCGGCGCGCCGCCCGCGGGCAGCGCCAGCAGCACGATGGCGGTGTGTTCACATAACGCGGCAGCAAGGCTGATATCGCCGCCGGCCAGCCGCTTCAGCAGGCCCAGGGCGCGCGGCTCGGCCAGCAGCGAGCGCAGCGCGGCGTGCGGCGCGGCCTGCGCCAGCGCGGCCCAGGCGGCGGCCGCGGCCTCGCGCTCGTGGCGGGTGGCGATCGGGCCGTCCAGCGCCTCCAGCGCCTGGCGCAGACCGGCCGCCAGCCCGGCCGCGCGCAGCCGCTCGTCGATCGCCGCGAGGTCGATCTGCATCGAGGCGCTGCGCCGCGGCGCGCGGCCGCTCAAGCTTTGCAAGCGCTCGGCTTCGTGCGCGGCCAGCCCGGCCAGGCGAACCAGGCCCGGGCCGCTGCCGGGGGCGCTGCCCGGTTCGGCCTGCGCATACAGCCGGCGCAGCCGCTGGCGCAGCGGCGCCAGCTCGGCGCCGCCCAGCAGCGCGCGCAGGCGCTCTTGAGTCGACCCGGCGTCGCCGGGCGACTCAATTCCCCCCGGGGGACGGGCCGGGCCATCGGCCCGGTCCTGGGGGCGTTGTTCAGGCGTGGTCATCGCGGTCGGCCGCCGGCGGCCAGCGCGGGCCGGGCTCGGCGTCGGGCCGGCGTGCGATGCCGTCCCAGAACCAGCGCGAGACGTGCACCGCGTCGATGCCCTCGCGGCGCTGCAGCTGGCAGATGGCGACGCCGGGCAGCGCGGCGTAGCAGCCCCATTCGCGTTCGCTGGTGATCACGAAGTCGAGGTCGAACTTGCGGACGAGGTCCATGCAATGCGCGCGTGCCGCGTCGTCGATGCCGGCAAAGGCTTCGTCGAGCAGGATCAGCCGCGGCGCCTGCGGGCTGGCGCCGTAGAAGGTGGCGACGGCGGCGAACAGCGGCACCGTCAGGCCGAGCGCACGCTCGCCGCTGGACGCCGGGCCCGACAGCCGGCGCCACTGCCCGTCCTGCCAGCGTTCGACGCGGAACTGGTGCCAGGCGCGGTAGTCCAGCGCGCGCGTCAACTGCTCGAGCAGCGAGCCGGCGTCGGCGCGGCCGCGCTCGTCGGCAATGCACTGCTGCAGCAGGGCGCCGAAGGCGCGCCGCTCGTCGCCGCTCCACAGCCCGGCGTGGGTCTGCAACAGCCGCTCGCGCGCCGCGTGCAGCCCGGCCGGCGCGCCCTGGCCTTCGGGCAGCGGCAGCCACAGCAGCCGGAAGCGCACGCCGGTCGACGTGGGGTGGCGGTGCAGCTCGGCGTTGATGTCGGCCACGCGTTGCGCGGCGCCGCGCATCAGCGCCTGCACCTGGGTCGCGATCTCGGCCTGCAGGTGGTTTTCCAGCACCGTCTGTTCCTGCGCCGACAGCAGCGTCTGCTGCGCCGTCACCTCGGCCTGCAACAGCGCGGCCAGCTCGTCGGGGCGGCGCGCCTTGTGCTGCCATTGCAGGTGGACGACGAAGCCGAAGTCGTTGGGCTGCGCGCTGGCCTGCGCGGCCAGTGCCGACAGCGCGCGCTGCAGCTCCTGCAGGTCTTGCGACACCTGGTCCTGGCTGCGCTTCCAGGCCTCGTCGCCATCGTTCAGGCTGGACAGGCTCTGCTCGACGCGGCGCGCCAGCGTCAGCGCGGCGTCGGTGCTCCAGGCGGGCGCGGCGTCGGGCAACTCGGCGGCCAGCGGCTGGCCGGCCAGGCCCGAAGCCAGCAGCCCGGTGGCGGCGAAGCGGCGCAAGCCTTGCGCCTGCTGCGCGCGCTGCTCGGCGGCGGCGGCCAGGCGCTGCTCGGCGCCGGCGGCCTGCTGCTCGGCGATGGCGCGGGCCTCGGTGGCGATGCGCAAGGCCTCGCCGCGAGTCTTCTCGCTCGCTTGCAGCCGGTCGACCAGGGCCTTGGCGCGGTCGAGCAGGCGCTTCAGTTCGGCGACGCCCTGGCCCATCGCCGCTTCCAGCGCCGACAGCCGCGTGCGCGCCTGCTCGGCAAGCTGCGCGCGCTCGGCCTGCCAGCGCGCGGCGCGCTGCAGCGCGGCTTGCGATTCGTCGGCGCGCGCGTGCTGCTGCGCCTGCAGCGGCAGCGCGCGGCATTGCTCGCGCACCGCGGCCTCCAGCGCGTGCAGGGCGTCGACGCAGCGGTGCAGGCCGTGCTCGACCTCGTCCAGCGCCGTGGCGTCGGCCGGCAGCCGCAGGTCGGCGGCTTCGGCCTGCAGCCGCGCCAGCGCGGCGTCGGCCAGCGCCTCGGCGCTGCGGCAGCGGGCCTCGGCCTCGGCTTCGCGCTGACGGGCCTGGGTCGATGCGCGCGCAGCGGCCGCCGCGGCTTCGTGCGCGCGCAGCAGGGCCTGCTCGGCCGGCGCTTCGTCCCATTCGCGCTGCGCACGTGCGGCGCGGGCCTGCAGCACGGCGGCGTCCTGCACGATGACGTTCAGCTCAAGCGTTAGCTCCTGCAGCCGGCCCTCGATCTGCGCCAGGCGCTGTTGCCGCGCAGCCTGGCGCGCGGCGTCGCCGATGTGGCGCGCCTCGGCCAGCGCGGCGGTGCCGGCCAGGGCGCCCAGCCGGAAGCGACCATCGGGAGCCACCCAGGCTTCGGCGGCCGGCTCGTCGTCGTCGCCGCAGGCCACCGCGGCCAGCAGCGCGGCCACGGTGGCGGCGG